>ERZ1036420.40-NODE-40-length-200685-cov-49.815950_pt1 | contig 200685 bp, 172 predicted proteins | sample MGYA00514220_ERZ1036420 | MGnify/ENA primary metagenome ERZ1036420 (study PRJEB33795, sample SAMN09464938) | human gut metagenome | host: Homo sapiens | place: USA: Stanford, California | collected 2016-10 | study: EMG produced TPA metagenomics assembly of the...
TAGTTCCTCTGGAACTATAATTTTTTTATAAACTCTCTTATTGAAGTATAAAAAAGTGCATTGAAAAAACTGAATGGACTTAGGAATGATTTGGACGGCCTATAATTTGAGTAATTTTGGATGTGATTTTTCCTGATCCTGAATGATAGTAAGTGCCTGTTCCATTAGGATCTACACTTATCCATTTAACAGAAGGTATCACAGTTCCTATTGAAAGTTCTTCATTCAAATTAAAACCGTTTAAATCAATATTAGAAATTGAATTTCCAGTCTTGTTTCCTGTTTCCCATCCTTGTGCTTGAGCACCTCTTACCTCAACTGTTGTAGTAGCACAAGGGGCTCCGTGCCCATCTTGGCCTTTTTTCCCTTTCTCACAATAGAAAAGGGCATCATAATCATAACAACTAGCTACATATTCTTGAGGTATGAAAACTTCTGATTCCAATATAGGCTTTATGTATTTCTTCTTTTCCATTTTTTTTTGATTAAGTTCTTGAGAGACTATGGTCAAAAGATAAAAAGGAAAAGAAAGAATATAAAGAAGTTGAAGTAAAATTTATTTTCTTGGAAATTCAAGGATGTGATGGAACAGTCTGTTTCAATTTACAGTCAATCAATTATTTTCAAATTTTTATACACCATAGTCTCTCAAGAACTATGGTGATATTTCTATTTTATACTCTCTATCATACTCCGTATTGCATCCGCCACACGCATCACATCCCCGTCCGTCACCATCGGTCCCGAAGGCAGACAGAGCCCACAGTTGAACAGGGCTTCCGATATCCCGTTGACGTAGGAGGGGGAGGAGGAGAATACGGGTTGTAGGTGCAATGGTTTCCAAAGCGGACGGGTCTCGATGTCGGCTTTTGCCAAGTGTTGCATCAGCTGCAAGGCACTGAAACCGGTCTCGTTACTGTCCACTTTAATTGTAGTCAGCCAATAGTTGGGTAGAAACATGGTAGATTTCTTGGGTTCTACCACAGTGATACCCGGAAGTCCTGCCAGCAGTTCGGTGTATAGCCGGTGGATGGAACGACGGCGTGCGATATGGTTGTCCACTACACGCATCTGCCCGCGTCCGATACCGGCCGACACATTGCTGAGCCGGTAGTTGTATCCGATCTGTTCGTGCTGATACCAGGGGAACGGTTCACGTGCCTGGGTAGCATAGAACTTCACTCTCCGGGCTTCCTCTTCCGTATGGCATAGTAAGGCGCCGCCACCGCTGGTGGTGATCATCTTGTTGCCGTTGAAAGAGAAAATCCCATATTGGCCGAAGGTCCCGCAATAGCGTCCGTCGTAAACGGTCCCCATTGCTTCGGCAGCGTCTTCCACCACGGGGATGCCGTAGCGGGAGGCAATGCCACAGATTTCGTTCATGTGGGCAGGTGTGCCGTAAAGGTGTACTGGAAGAATGGCTTTGGGCTTGCGGCCAGTCTGTTTCATACGGTCGCAGATGGCCTGTTCAAGCAGTACAGGATCCATATTCCAGGTATCAGGCTCACTGTCCACGAAAATGGGGGTAGCACCTTGATAACAAATGGGGTTGGCTGACGCGGCAAAGGTGAAACTTTGGCAGATCACTTCGTCCCCTTTGCTTACACCCAGCATGATCAACGCCAGGTGGATGGCTGCCGTACCCGATGATAATGCCACGGCATGTACTTCTTGGTTGCAATGCGTTGAAAGCCATTCCGACAAGTCATGTTCGAAGCCATCTACATTTGGCCCTAAGGGAACTACCCAATTGGTTTCGAAAGCCTCACGGACGAACTTTTGTTCGGATCCGCCCATGTGTGCCAATGACAACCAAATCTTACTCATTTTCAGTGATGAACAAAAAATTATTTATTGCGTGCTTCGGTGATGAACACTACAACACGGTTCCACTCGTTCTTCAGTTGGTATGGTTGCAGGCTGTCACCCTTGTAATCCACCCGGATGCGGCTTGGATCTACGCCAAACTCTTTCACCATCATGTTGCAGACAGCTTCGGCACGGCGCTGGCTCAGCTTCAAATTGTAGGCCGGATTACCAGTCTGTACGTCGGCATAACCTGTTACGATCAGGTTGACTTCCGGATGGTCTTCCAGATACTTGGCGGCTTCTGCCACATTCTTTTTCTGGATATCGGTAATATTGTACTTGTCGATAATGAACGATACGGTCATGCCCAGCATTTCGTTCTTCACCACCTCTTTCTTCACTTCCGTGACGACTGGTGCCGGTATCGGTTTGTTACGCTCCTCATTGATCTTGCGGTTCAGTTCGTCAACCCATGCTTGGTCGTTCACCTCTGTGTAGCGGAAGCGACGGTCGCCGTACTGGTCCTTGAAATGATAGGTGAGACCTAACATGACGTTGGCGTATGAATCCCATTTACGGTCGTAACGTGTGCCATTGAAGGCATCGTCCGTTGCGTTGAAGGTCGCTTCCAGATTGATGTCAAGCGCATTGCTCAGCATATAATTGAACTGGAGGCCCGCACGTAGAGAGAAAAACGTTTTGTTGTCAGTACTGATTTGGTAGGGGGCAAATTTCTCACTGGGGGATTTGTCCCACTCTTTGACTTTATCATCGAATCCGAAACTGGAGTTGAACCCCATACCCAGGATACCTACTACATTAAAACGGATGTTTTCGTCATATTGGGCGAAAATATTGTGCAGGTTGAACAATCCGTCCAAATAACCGTTGAACATGTTGAAACCGTAGTTTCCTTTGCCATACACCTCGGGGAAGGCTTCAATTACTTCGCTGTTGGCGCGTGACATTTGTTTTAAATAAGCGAACTGCACACGTGCTCCGATAGCGGGCGAGAAGTATTTACCGACCGAGAGGGCTATGCTCGGTCGGGTCATGGCACCGAAAGATCCGAACCGGCTGTTCTCGGACAGCGAATGATTGGCTCCGGCGTGAATCCCGATGAACCAGTTGTCACCGGCCTTGTAATGCTTTAACGCCCGTACAGTGTCGGTCTTTAATTTCCAGGTTGCATCGTCTTCTATTGTTTGTGCCCATAAGGATACGGAACAAAAGAAGACCACAAATAATATAGCTATTTTTTTCATGCCAAATTATACTTTTAAAATGGGTCGTTTATTCATTGATGTACACTATGACGCAGCTCTTTTGTGGATCGAGCGATGCAATGACAGCAGGGTTCTTTTCTATGAAAATACGTCCGGCCGGAATATCGTATGTGTTGGCCAGCACATTGCGGATGGATTGTGCCCGTGCCATGAACAATTCGGTGTCTCTTACTTCTTTGGTTGAAGTGATATAGAGGTCGCCATCGGCCATCTTCTTCATATTTTCTGCTGCTGTGTAAACGTTCACTTCCTGTAGTTTGTTGATTGCGGCTGAAGCATTGTCAAACGAGATAAACGAACGGATATGGTTGCTTTCCACTACTTTGGTCTCAATCTTTGTGACAGGAGTGGCTGCCGCTTTGTTGGCTTCACGCAGGCGGTTGATTTCGGCGTTTGCTTCGTCATATTTCGACATGTCGCGGCGGGCATAGGTGAATTGCCGTGAGCCGTTATGATTTTTGAAACGGTAGCTGACACCTGCCAGTATGTTGACATGGCCATCCCAGCGGTCGTTTGAACCTTCGCCTTCCCAACCGTCGAATGAGTCGTCAAGCAAACTGTTCGTGATTTCAAGATTAAAGTCCCACGCTTTGCCGAGGCGGAATTTCGCCATCAGACCCAGGCGGATGGACAGCAGGTCTTGTGATTCGGTATTGTACATTCCGTCGTTCCAGGTACGCCTGCTGAAGTTGGCGGTGTGTTCGTAACCGGCTCCCAAGATACCGATCAGGTTGAAGGTCCGGTCTTCCTCATACCCGCAAAAGAGGTTGGTGAAGTTGAACAGTCCGTCCAGGCCTGCCCCCATGGCGTCCCAATAGTAGGGCTTGTCGTTGCTTGCCCGTCCGGCATTGCTTCCATAGAAACCTTGGAGGCGGATACCTCCTGCAGGAGCGATCCACTTGCCTATGGACAACGCACCGGCGGGACGGAACTGGTCGAAGAATTCGGAGCTGGAAGTATGGGTCCCCCAGGAATAAAGGGCGCCGGCCTGCAATCCGACAAACCAGTTGTCTCTGAATTTAGACTTGTTTAAGAGCCGTTTGCCCCCGCTTGCAGGGTCTGTCCAGTAAGAGATCTCCTTTGTATCCTGTTTGACAGGAACATCTTGAGCCGCTTCTTGTGCAAATCCCGTAGCCAAGGTTAGAAATGGCATCATAAACGCAATGAAATGTTTTTTCATTTTGCGATTCATTTTAGTTAAACATTATATTAGAATTCATTTTTTATATACATGTTTTTTCATCCAGCGCCTCATATACGGAGTTCATACTTTTGAATTCCGGTACAATCTGCTTCAACCGATATACGGTTTCTTTTTTATTGTCCGTCTGGGCAACCTCAACCAATTGTTGCAGGGCGGGCTTTATTTTATCGTAATCCTGTTTTAAACTGATACCTTTGAATATTTTCGGATTAAGGGTAGGAGTAGAGTTCTCTTCATTATAGAGTAATTCCTCATATAGTTTCTCGCCAGGTCGCAGACCGGTATAGACGATTTCAATGTCTTTGTCCGGCTGTAAACCTGCCAGTTTTATCATCCGGCATGCCATGTCGGTTATTTTTACGGGTTTGCCCATGTCGAAAATAAAGATATCGTTTCCTTGTCCCATAAAAGCGGCCTCCAGAACTAGCCGGCAAGCTTCGGGGATAGTCATGAAATAGCGAATGATGTCCGGATGCGTGACTGTCACAGGGCCCCCTTCCATTATCTGTTGGCGGAAAAGGGGGATTACACTGCCGTTGCTGCCCAGCACATTGCCGAAACGGGTGGTTATAAAAGAGGTTTTACCAATTATGTTTCCTTCTTGGATAGCACTCCCGAGGCTTTGTACGTACATCTCTGCCAGCCGCTTGGTAGCACCCATCACACTGCTGGGATTTACAGCTTTGTCTGTGGAGATCATGATGAATTTCTTTACGTCATATTTCAGTGCCATATCTGCCATGATGCTTGTACCCAAGACATTGGTACGTACCGCCTCACATGGATATTTTTCCATCATGGGCACATGTTTGTATGCGGCTGCGTGAAAGATGATGTCGGGATGGTAAAGCCTTATCTGTGACTCCACACGGTCACGGTTGCGCACATCACCTATGACAGGCAGGATGGAACGGTCTGGAAATTTTTTCTTCAGCTCCATATCTACTTCGTAAGTGGCGGTTTCTGAAAAATCAAACAGGACGAGCTGCTTCAGGTTGAAGCAACATAACTGCCGGCATAATTCGCTTCCGATACTTCCTGCTGCTCCGGTCACCATGATAACACTTCCGGACAGTTCATTGCGGATATTATCCAAGTCGATGTTTATTTCTTCCCGGCTCAAAAGATCTTCTATCTGTATGTTGCGTAATTGTATCTCACTCCATTGTGTTTGTTCTGTCAAAAATGGTGCAATGCGCAGGCAGATGTGGTTCTCCAGACCGTATTGCACTATTTCTTCATCGTTACGGAGATCTGTGTGGCTTAGAAATAATATACACTTGACTTTTAAGGTGCTGAATAATTTTCGCAGACTATTTTCTTCGTCAATTAAATATATCTGATATCCCACAAGCCGGTATTTCTTGTTTTCGGGTTTTCGGGTGATAAATCCGAAAACATTATAAGGATTGTTTTCACTTCGTAGATAATTAGCCAGACTGATTCCCCTTTCGGAGATACCATATATTAAAGTTGCTTGTCTAGGTTTTTTTAAAAGCTGTAATAAATGATAGTAGAAATTGACGGTTAATATCCGTGTACACATGAGCAGGAAAACGGAACTGATAAAATCCGTTATAATGATGGAATAGATGAACAATCCGATATAGTCCAGTGTTATATAGGCAAACAAAATGAAAGTGAGAGCTTTCAGCAGCATGGCGTAAATGATACGCGTCAGTTCTACTAAAGTGGAATAACGTATAATTCCCTCGTAGGTTTTGCAAATACCAGTCCATACAATACTGGAAATGACCGCTATCAACAGAACATATCGTTGCTGGTTAAAATTGATGTTGATATTAATCAGATAGTGGGAAAATAGAAAAATAGAAAATGAGGATATGACAGATAAAAAACTATCTATACACCATATTATATAGGGATGAATATATTCTATCTGTAAGAATTTATTTCGCATTTTGTTTTGTTTTTTACAGAGCGAACGTACTGTCGTTAAGGCATTTTTTTCAAAAAGGATTGCGGAATATAAGAGGTGGCTACAGCGCATACACCATGAATTGCTATAATTAGCCGGTGGTTCTTTTTAATGCGGCAGATATATCCTTCCGCACCTTTGAACGCTCCGTCAATGACCTTTACGCGGTCTCCTTGATAAAATTTAGGATTGTCTGTATCAAAATATTCCATGCCTTTCTCACCCGATGAGGTAACGAGCATGAAGATGTTCATCTCCTTCTCGGGAATGACTAAAGGAACTTTTTTGAAATCAATTTGTCGGGTATAGAGAATTACCTTGTCTATAAAGATATTCTGTATTTCTTTCGCTATGTAAGTTTCTGAATGGAAGAAAAGTAATGAATTGATGACTGGCTTACGTACATTTTTTTTTGTTCCGTCTTGCTTGAGAACCTTTACGGTTTCGCAAGGGATGTAACATTCAATGTTTTTTTTCAAAAGAACTTCTTCAATGGCAAAGACCTTATTATAGAATACTTTTAATGCAAACCAATGCTTTTTCGGATTATTACTTGATGTCATTTTTTATCTTTACTACTTTATAAAATAGAAGGATATATCTTCCATTCCTGCATATTATAAAATATACAGCAATCAGAGTTAAACTAACCTTTTCAATCGTTTGAAATTCTAGTATGCAGCGTTTTTCCTGATCCAAGAAAAACAATCTGTAACTCCAAATTTATATTGTCTCTAAGTAAGAGATGGTATTATGTTGTAATATAAAGATAATCAGCATGATAGAATATGTCTACCAAGCTGATTATTCTAACTTCTGAAACTTGTTTTTCACTCCTTCGTCTTTTATCTTTAACAACTTCTTTTTTTATTTTTATTTTGTAATGTTATTGTATTTAACAAAACCTCTATCATACTATCGTAAAGTATTAAATATTAGACATAAGCATAATTGTTTTATGTATATAGATAAAAAAAATGTTATCCATTTTGTTAATCAATAAAAAATAAGTATCTTTGCATTGAATTAGTACCGTCTCTTACTTAGAACTACTGTTTTATCGAGTCAATAATGGTTTTATTTACTTCGTCTATAACTGAATTTTCTATCTTGGTCAAGTAAATCAGTGTCGTCCTTTCCGAGCTGTGTCCCATGCCTGCGCTGATGATTGATAAAGGCACATTTTTATTACGTGCGGTCGTTGCCCAAGTATGGCGCGGAGTATAGGAGGATAAGTTAATATTAGGCTCTAAAAAATTGGAAAGGCGTTTCAGTTGGCGATTATAGTAATTGAGCGCGATTTCATATTGTGAGTAGGCTTTATTCCCATCTTCCGTGTTTAATATCGGGAACACGTATGGTGAGTCTTTTTTTTCATACCGGTTGATTATATTTTGTAGTTTGGTTTCAATTTTGATCGTTAATTCTTGACCGGTTTTATGTCTGACGTAGGTAATATACCCATTCTGTATGTTTGATTTCTTTAAAAAGACGATATCTACAAAAGCCATTCCACGAGTATAAAAACTGAAAATGAACAAATCTCGTGCAAATTGTAGAGCCTTGGATTTTTTTAGGTCTATAGAGAGAAGCTGAGAGATAACCGTTTCTGTAACAGCACGTTTTCGGGTTTTGTCCACCCCTGTATAGACGTTCTTGAATGGAAAGGTTTGCTCTACGATTTTTTGGGTTACCGCTTTGTTATATACAGAACGGAATATGCGCATGTAGAACGAGATGGTGTTTCGTACGACACCTCGTTGAATTAAAAAGGTATTATAACTTTCCACAAATTGTTCGGTTACAATATTGAACGTTGAATCTGTGTTTTTCATAAATGCTTTCAGACTTTTTAAGGTCTTGTTGTAATTACGAGCGGTTCCTCGTCGATTGTCGTTTTTTAGTTTTTGAATTTGTTTGGTGAAAAAATCAGTAATAGTGTAATCCGAGTTTGTCTGATGGAATTTTTCTATAATTTCGTTGACTGTATAGTTTGCGCATTCGGTATCCATTTTGCAGATGATTTTTTTCAGCCGATCTAAATCCCTGTCTATTTTACATTGGAGTAAATATGAGGTTGAGTCTGTGAAAATGATTTGCGTATTGTTGCTATCCCAATTTTTGGGATGAAGATGTATCTTCGTAGTGATCTGTTTGACTTGACGAAGATGTGTCAATTGATAATAGATAGTTCCGGCTTTGCCGGGAACAGTTGACGGACGTAATTTTACTTTTACAGTTGCCATAATTTTTAACGATTTTATTTATGCAATTCATTTATTATTGAATAATACTTGAATATACTATTTTGTCTCATTTTCTGTTACTAAGATTGATAATCATGTCTTCCTTGGAGTCGAGTTTGTAGAATATGAGGAATAGGATATACTTACCTTCTTTTTATTTAATTTCTACTTTATCGTAATTTGTCTTGCAGAAGAACTTTAAGGTATTGAACCATTCTCGAATCTAGTATGTTCATCAGATACAGTGCAATTTGACTTATATAAAAAAACTAATATACGATCATATACGTTGCTAACGTACAGCCCGCACAATAGAGACGTTGCAAACTGGATATGGAAATGTTGTATTTTTAATAATACTATCAGTTGAAGCTTGTGAAAATTCATTCATTATTTATATTTCATTGCTTGATGATATAGAAGTCGTCTGGGGAAAGTTTTTCGAATAAAGAGTTGTATTGGTCTAGTTTTTGAAGTTTCCAAATATAGGTTGTTCATGGTCTGCTTTCGTTTTTATTGAAAAATTCTTGTTGCATCTATTGGAAAAGCTTTATCTTTATCGCATTGTAATAAAACAAAGTTTGACTGATTGTTCTCAAAGATGGGATATCTATTTTTTTTCGTTGGGAGTACGGTTGGGCTTTTAAAAAAGAGTTATATTTGTACTACTCATTACCGAAACTATGGCAAAGAATAATTTACTAAGTGAGCAACTTGCTTATATTGGTGTCAGTTGTACTCCTACGCATCTGCATTTGTGCAGTTATAATGCTGAAAGTATTTGTATGCAGGATGGGAAAGATATAGATAGTTTGATTCCTTACTTGAATAAGAATGCTATAAACTGGATACAAATTCATGGTTTTCAGAATACGGAGGTCATACAGCATGTCTGTCAGAATTTTAATGTCGACTTTTTGACGATACAAGATATTTTGAACTCCAACCATCAGACTAAGATAGAACAGCATGATACATATAATGTAGTGATTTTGAAGTTACTTTTTTCTAATGATGATGGCTATGTGCCACAACAAATAGCCATTGTGCAAGGTGGAAATTATCTGTTGACCTTTATGGAGAAGGAAACAGACTTTCTGAATGATATAAATACGGCATTGGAAAAGAATGTGTTGAAAATACGTAACCGGCAGTCTGATTTCCTGCTCAGTGTTATTCTAAACAGTGTGATGGCCAGCTTTATATCCATCATTTCGGAATTGGAAGATGGATTAGAGGATTTAGAAGAGCAATTGCTTTCACCGGAACAGACTGATATGCCTGGTATTGAAAATATACAGCAATACCGCCGTAATTTTCGTGTAATAAAGAAATGTATTTTACCATTAAAGGAGGAAATCAGCAAGTTGTTGCATACTACTGATAATGATCTGTTGCACAAAGCAAGCCGTCCTTTCTTTAATGATGTCAATGATCATTTGCAGTTTGTATTGCAAACTTTAGATGGTTGCCGTGACATGATTTCAGCTTTGGTAGATATTTACCTTTCCAATAATGACCGGCGGATGAACAGCATCATGAAACAGTTGACTGTTGTTTCTACTATATTTATTCCGTTGACTTTTCTAGCAGGAATCTGGGGAATGAACTTCAAATGGATGCCTGAACTGGGGTGGCGGTATGGCTATGTATTTGCATGGACATTGATGTTAATACTAGTAGCAGTTATCTACTTCTATTTTAAGCGTAAAAAATGGTATTGATGGGAGAGGATGGATGGGATTTACTTAAATGTGAATCCCATATTCATGTTTTACTTCATTCATTACAAAGGTGCTTTCCAGTGAACCCAAACTGTCAATCGTACCCAAGACATTGAGGATAAATTCCTGATAATACTTCATATTAGGGGAGTGTATTTTAAGCAAATAGTCATAACTGCCTGATATGTTGTAGCACTCTGTTACTTCAGGGATATCCTGAATTATCCGTGTAAATTCCGCAGCAATGTCCCGGTTCAGTCTTCTTAGCTTGACACTGCAAAATACCACGAAGCCTTGGTTTAGTTTCTCTGCGTCCAATACAGCGATATATTTTTTTATATATCCTCCATTTTCCAATCGTTTGAGGCGTTCGAACACCGGAGTGGAGGAAAGGCTTACCCGTGCAGCCAGTTCTTTGGTGGTCAGTCGGGCATTTTCTTGCAAGGTACGTAGTATCTGCAAATCTACTTTGTCAAGTTTCTCTAAAGTACTCATAGAATAATATTCTTTCAAGAGGTTGATATTATTTTCATATCTGTCAATACAAATATATTGCATTTATCTTAGATTCCGGAGAATTTTTCGGGAAATGTAGTACAGGATTATATTCTTTTTTTGCCGGAGAATGCAAGAAAAGGGCAGAATGATTTTATCTCTCAAAAATACTTTTTATCTTTGCAGCCGCTATGACAAAGTATATATATCTTTTTTATATCTTGTTAAGTGTATGTCTGTTGGCGGGCTTTGGTTCCGTATTTGGTAGCGGACAGGAGCACGATGTAGTTCGTACAGTTGGTTTGGAAAACAGTGCGGTGGCGCTGTGCAACATATCTGAAAGCAATAACGGGCAGGAAAAAAAAGAGATAAATAATGAAAGCTACCATTTTTATAAAGTCGGTATCGGCGGTGCAGCTACCTCTTTTTCTTTTCGCACCTTGTGCTCTTCTAAAATTCTGCGAACTCATTCCTCTGCTTCCGTCATAGCCAAGTTGGCCAGATTCTTGAAAGTACTTCTTCCTGAAGAAAAGCAAATTTCTTTTTCACCTATTCTTTATTTTACTCAATATTCCAGTGAATACTATATTTATCAGTTGAGGCGTATTCTTATTTAGCTTATTTTTCTTCTCGGCAAGGTCTGTTTTTTATATCTTACATTTTTTTGTTTTTATATTTTCATAATGGGAACTGGGGTGGATGCTTGTTCCTTTTATGAATGGTGTTATATGTTAATGTATTAATAACTAATGTATAATGGAATTTTTATTGGACTTTATACTTCACATTGACCAATATATGATAGATATTGTTCAAGAATATCATACTTGGGCTTATGTCATACTGTTTATAATCATTTTTTGCGAAACGGGATTGGTTGTCACTCCATTCCTCCCCGGAGATTCTTTGCTTTTTGTCGCGGGAGCTATTTCGGCTTTGCCCGATATGCCTTTGGAGGTTAATATTCTCGCTTTGGTTTTATTTATTTCGGCTGTGCTGGGCGATTCCTGTAATTATATGATAGGACACTTTTTTGGACGTAAACTTTTCAATAATCCCGATTCCCGTATATTTAAGCAAAGTCATTTGGAAAAGACACATGAATTTTATAAAAAATACGGAGGAAAGACCATCATTCTTGCCCGTTTTGTACCTATAGTCCGTACATTCGCTCCTTTTGTAGCAGGTATGGACAAAATGCATTATTATTATTTTATGGTGTATAATCTGATAGGGGGAGCTTTGTGGGTTGGTATTTTCTGTTATGCCGGTTATTTTTTCGGTGATCTTCCATTTGTACAGAAAAATCTGAAATTGCTGATTGTGGCTATTATTGTCGTTTCTATATTGCCTGCCGTTATAGAAGTAGGCAGGAATAAGTGGAAAACTCGCCATTACTAAAATCAAACATATCAAAAACAATTTATTCAAATTACATTTATGAAAAATTCTTTTTTTAGTCGATTTACACCTCAAGAACCTAAGTTTTTCCCTATGTTGAAACGTTTGTCTGAAATCCTGACCTCATCATCGGATTTATTGGTAGAAAGCATGCAGCATGATAAGCCGGAAGAGAGAGAAGACTATTACAAACGCATCAAAGATATGGAACGTGAAGGTGACAAGCAGACTCATTTAATTTTTGACGAATTGGGAAAAACTTTCATAACCCCTTTTGATCGTGAGGATATTCACGATTTGGCATCAACTATGGATGATGTAATAGATGGGATTAACAGTTGCGCCAAACGTATCACGATCTATAATCCCCATCCCATTGCTAATAGTGGAAAAGAGTTGAGTTTGTTGATACAGCAAGCGGCTGTTTATATAAGTAAGGCAATGGACGAATTGGAAATTTTCCGTAAAAAGCCTACTGAATTAAGAGCATGTTGTACAAAATTGCATGACATAGAGAATCAGGCGGATGATGTATATGAACTCTTTGTTAAGAAACTATTTGAGGAAGAAAAGGATTGCATAGAACTGATTAAGATCAAGGAGATAATGCATGAATTGGAGAAAACGACCGATGCGGCAGAACGGGTAGGAAAAATCTTGAGAAACCTGATTGTGAAATACGCATAAAAGCAGAAGGTACAATATGGAATTATTAGTGATTATTATTACTTTGGCTTTGATTTTTGACTATATTAACGGATTTCATGATGCAGCCAATTCAATAGCCACCATTGTGTCAACCAAGGTTCTTACTCCGTTCCAAGCGGTGATATGGGCGGCATTTTTTAATTTTGTTGCATTCTTTATTGCTAAATGTATAATCGGAGGGTTCGGAATAGCCAATACTGTATCCAAGACAGTAGTGGAACAGTATATTTCCTTGCCGATTATTCTTTCGGGGGTTATTGCAGCTATTGTCTGGAATCTGTTTACATGGTGGAAGGGGATTCCTTCTTCTTCTTCGCATACGCTGATCGGAGGTTTTGCCGGTGCTGCTATTATGGCTCATGGTTTTGATGCCATTCAGCTCAATATTATTTTGAAGATTGCTGTTTTTATCTTTTTGGCACCATTTATAGGGATGGTTGTTGCTTTTGGATTTACGTTGCTTGTCCTTCACATTTGTCGTCGTGCACATCCGAATACGGCTGAGATGTGGTTTAAGAAATTGCAGCTTGTTTCTTCGGCTTTGTTCAGTATAGGGCATGGACTGAATGATTCCCAGAAGGTAATGGGTATTATTGCTGCTGCCCTGATCGCTGCTCATTCGGAAGGGTTAAGAATGGGAATAAATAGTATCAATGATTTGCCGGATTGGGTGGCATTTTCTTGTTTTACTGCCATTTCTTTAGGAACGATGTCAGGCGGATGGAAGATTGTGAAAACCATGGGAACTAAGATTACCAAAGTAACTCCTTTGGAGGGAGTTGTTGCGGAAACTGCTGGCGCATTTACATTGTATCTGACAGAATATTTGAAAATACCTGTAAGTACAACCCACACCATTACAGGAGCTATTATCGGAGTGGGTGCTACTAAGCGTCTTTCAGCCGTCCGATGGGGAATAACAAGAAGCCTGATGACGGCTTGGGTGTTGACTATTCCTGTCAGTGGAATATTGGCCGCTGTTATTTACGGAGTGGTTACTCTTTTTTAGAATGACCGGATTGTAGGCTGTTCTAGAAAATAAAGATCTGTCGTGACCGAGGTGACTGGGAAGTTACCTCGGTTTTGTATACATACCCATTTGTAGGTAAAAAGTGGATGAAACTAATAATAAATATAAAATGTTATTGTGAGTTTGTTATTTGTTTCTATTTTTGTAGTGGTCTTACTGAACACAAAAATGAGAGAAAACGCAAAAGGCAGGATTTTTATAGCATGGCTGTTGTTAATGACGCTTATGCCATTTTTCATGGTGAAGACTTTTCACCACCATGAAGAAGATGCCGTTTGCCATTCTGATAGTGGGAATTCTCATGATTCCTCTCATCAGTGTCCCGTGTGCAATTTCACACTTTCACCTTTTACACAAGTTGAAACATTACAACTTCATATTGTTCTTCCGGTTTTTGATTATCAGCCGAAAATAACAGTGGATAAGGTTTGCCAGGTTAAATCTTATCCTTATTATCTGCGTGCACCTCCCGTTTGCTGATTCACATAGTATCTTTTATTTATTCACAACATCAAATGATTGTAATTTATGCGTATCAGATATGTTTCGGGTACGCTGGGAATGTTTTTTACCTTGTTTTCAAATGCACAGGTAGTTTCTGATACGATTAAAAGTGTGGATTTATCCGAAGTGGTGGTGACTGGATCTTACCGACATGCTCAGGAGAAAAAGACTACCCTGACACTCGAGTTGTTTCAGAAAGATTATTTGAACCGGCATTTTACCGGTAATTTGGTACAGACTTTGAAAAATGTTCCCGGTGTACACTCGATGGATATTGGTGCGGGATTCTCCAAACCTATGATTCGTGGTTTGGGATTCAACCGTATTGCCGTATCCGAAAATGGAATAAAACAAGAGGGGCAACAATGGGGGGCCGACCATGGACTGGAAATTGATGCTTTTAATGTAGACGAGGTACGGATTCTGAAAGGTCCGTCTTCACTGCTCTACGGCAGTGATGCGATGGGAGGTGTCATCGAAATCCTTCCTTTGCTTCCACAAAAAGAGAACCGATTTTTTGGTGAGGCTGCCTTATTGGGAAAATCAGTGAACGGCACTGTGGGCGGTTCACTGATGCTAGGTATTGAGAAGAATGCATGGCTGGTCAGAGTACGTTTTTCAGAACAGCACTATGGAGATTATCATGTACCGGTCGATACCATTGTATATCTTACCCAGTTGGTGCCTGTTTACGGTCGTAAGCTGAAAAACACCGCTGGGTTCGAGCGCAATGTTTCTGTCATGGGAGATTATAGAAAGAAGTTTTATCAGATGAATATTGCTGTGAGCAATGTTTATCAGAAGATGGGCTTCTTTCTCGGTGCTCATGGCATTCCTGATATTTCCCGTTTGGAGGATGATGAGAACAGCCGTAATATTGAATTGCCTTATAGCAAAGTGAACCATCTTAAAGTAACCACGCATCAACAGTATCTTTGGAATGGGATACAACTTTCAGGTGATTTCGGCTATCAGTTCAATCATCGGGAGGAATGGAGTGCTTTCCATACCCATTATGACACTCAGATGATGCCTGCAAAGGATCCGGATAGGGAACTGGTGTTCAAACTGCATACATTCAGCTCCTCTCTGAAGCTGCGGTTGTCCAGCTCTTCTTCCTGGGAGCATATGGCAGGGTGGAATATGCAGATACAGAAAAATGCGATTGGCGGATATTCTTTTCTGCTACCGGAATACAAGCGTTTTACTACCGGAGCTTTTTGGCTGACGACTTTCCGATTGGATAATCAGTTGTCTGTAACTGGTGGGATACGTTATGATCGGGGAAGGATTGATATAGCGGCATTCGAAGATCCTTATTTGGTGGAGTATCTGCACAGACAGGGATATGAAGAAGAGGTAATACAGGCATATCGTTGGCGAAGTTATCCGGTGGACAGGGCTTATGGTAATTATTCCTGTTCGGCGGGAGTAGTGTGGACACCCGCTGCCGGTCATCTTCTGAAGATGAATGTGGGACGTAGCTTCCGTTTGCCGGGAGTCAATGAATTAGCATCCAACGGAGTGCATCACGGAACTTTCCGTCATGAAAAAGGGGATGCCACTCTTTCTTCGGAACAAGGATGGCAGATTGATGCTTCCTATACCTTGGCTTATAAAAAAATGGAACTGGTTGTTTCATCTTTTGCCAGTTGGTTTGATAATTATATTTATTTGCGCCCTATGGGAGAATGGTCTGTATTGCCCCATGCTGGACAGATTTATCAATATAGTGGCGCACGTGCTTTGTTCATGGGTGGTGAGATAAATTTCAATATGGATTTTCTACGCCATTTTAATTATCGTTTAGTCGGTGAGTATGTCTATACTTATAATCGTGACGAACATACGGCTTTAAGTTTTTCACCTCCTGTATCCATGCGTAATATTCTGACATGGAATAAAAAGGATTTTCAGTTGTATGCTGAACTTCAAAGTATAGCTTCGCAGAACCGTATAGCGAGGAATGAAGACCGCACACCCGGAGCTTGTTTGATTCATCTGGGTGGAAGTATTCATATACCTATGGCCAAGGCGGATATTGAAATATCTTTGGGCATTCGTAATTTGTCGGATGTGAAATATTACAATCATTTGAGTTTTTATAGGAAAGTGGAAATCCCTGAACCGGGAAGAAGCTTTCAGATTTCGATTAAAGTACCATTTAAACAATTATTAAAATGAAAACAAAATTTTATTTTCTTGTAATCAGCTTTTTGGCTATATGCTCTGTTTGTCTGCCTGCGTGTGATAATGATGAAAAAGGGGATGTAACAAAGCCCGTGATCGATTTGATAGAACCCGAAGAGGGAGCGGTGTTGAAAATTGGTAATGGGAAAGGGGTACATTTTGAAATGAATCTGTCAGATGATGTGATGTTGAGATCGTATAAAATCAATATTCATAATAATTTTGACCACCACGGACATGATTCCCGGGCAGCCGGAGAGAAAAACACAGCTTTTACTTTTGACAAGGTATATGATGTTTCCGGTTTGAAGAATACAAAAGTACATCATCATGATATTGTTATTCCGGCCGATGCTGCTCCCGGAGATTATCATCTGATGGTATGGTGTACCGATGCGGCGGGCAATCAGACAGAAGTGGCTCGTAATATTGTCTTGAGTGCGGATGGAGGTACTGAAACGGAACATGATCATGAGTGATTTTTTGTATTAATCGTATTGTGTGTATTAATTGTCTGGTGGCGGTCGATGTGAATCGGCCGTCACTTTATTTTGTTAGATGTCGCCAAAGAATAATTTTCTTCCAGGAGGTAATAATCCGTTTGTAAATAGAATATTTGTTCTATAAATAGTGATAATTGTAGCTCTATTTTCTTTATTTTTAGTATATCTTGTTTGATATAACTGCCTTTAATACCTTTGCAACAGGTAAAAACAGAAATATATAACTTTAAAAAGATAAAGATTATGGCTACAAAAAAATTACATTTCGAAACATTACAACTTCACGTAGGACAGGAACAGCCAGACCCGGCTACGGATGCTCGTGCAGTTCCTATTTATCAGACTACATCTTATGTATTTCATAACTCGGCACATGCAGCCGCACGTTTTGGTTTACAAGATCCGGGTAATATTTATGGGCGTCTGACTAATTCCACACAAGGTGTTTTTGAACAACGTGTGGCTGCATTGGAAGGGGGAGTGGCAGGACTTGCGGTAGCTTCCGGGGCTGCTGCCATTACTTATGCGTTTCAGAACATTACTCGTGCAGGTGATCATGTTGTAGCTGCAAAGACTATTTACGGAGGTACTTATAACCTGCTGGCGCATACGTTGCCGACTTATGGTGTGACTGCTACATTTGTGGACCCTGGTGATCTTTCTAATTTTGAGAAAGCTATTCAGGAGAATACAAAGGCGGTGTTTATCGAGACTTTGGGGAATCCTAATTCGAATATTATAGATATAGAGGCTGTGGCGGAAATAGCACATCGCCATCACATACCTTTGATTATTGATAACACTTTTGGTACTCCTTATCTGATTCGTCCCATCGAGCACGGAGCAGATATTGTGGTACATTCCGCTACAAAATTTATTGGTGGCCATGGAACTTCACTGGGTGGCGTGATTGTTGATTCAGGTAAATTTGACTGGGTGGCATCAGGTAAATTCCCTCAACTGACAGAACCGGATCCTTGCTATCATGGGGTGCGTTTTGTAGAGGCGGCAGGTCCGGCTGCTTATGCTGTCCGTATTCGTGCTATTTTATTGCGTGATACCGGTGCAACTATCAGTCCGTTTAATGCTTTTATTCTGTTGCAGGGATTGGAGACACTTTCATTGCGTGTGGAACGTCATGTAGAGAATGCGTTGAAAGTGGTGGAGCATTTGAAAAATCATCCGAAGATCAAGAAAGTAAATCACCCTTCCTTGCCGGAACATCCTGACCATGCTCTGTATCAGCGTTATTTCCCCAATGGAGCTAGTTCTATTTTCACTATCGAAGTGAAAGGTGGTCAGGAAGAAGCACATCGTTTCATCGATAGTTTGGAAATCTTTTCTTTATTGGCCAATGTCGCCGATGTGAAGTCATTGGTTATCCATCCTGCCAGTACCACTCACTCCCAGTTGAATGCGGAAGAATTGGCGGAACAGGGTATTTATCCGGGGACAGTGCGTTTATCAATAGGTACGGAACATATAGATGATTTGCTGGCCGATTTGGATCAGGCATTAGCTGGAATTTAATAAGATATATTAATAGAATAAGGAATATTACTACAATATAAAATCAATATATGGATAAGAAGTGTATGCCGGAGGTTTGTGTAAAGATACATTATACATGCTTCTGGCATTACTTTATTTTTACTGATAAAAAAGGATAGATCATTAATCCAAATAGGATTCTTTTTTGTTATTAAAAAAAGAATTTTTGCGGAAGTGGGGTTTCAAAGGCTTAATTTAAGAGTTTATGGATACCGTTTCTTTAACTTAAATACAATGGTTATGAATCTAGTCCTTGCTATTATTCCGGTATTGCTATTAATTATCCTGATGGCGTTTTTTAAAATGTCCGGTGACAAAAGTAGTGTGATTTCCCTTGTCGTTACTATGCTGATTGCTTTTTTCGGCTTTCATTTTCCGGTAAACGATTTGCTGTCTTCTTTTCTGTATGGTGCATTGAAAGCTGTTTCTCCTATTCTGATTATTATTTTGATGGCGATATTCAGCTATAATGTTTTATTGAAGACTGAAAAAATGGAGATTATCAAGCAACAGTTTTCTTCTATTTCTACCGATAAAAGTATTCAGGTATTGCTGTTGACATGGGGATTTGGCGGCTTGCTTGAAGCTATGGCAGGATTTGGTACGGCAGTGGCTATACCGGCGGCGATTCTTGTCAGTCTCGGATTCAAACCGGTCTTTTCGGCAACAGTCAGTTTGATTGCCAATAGTGTGGCTACTGCTTTTGGGGCTATTGGTACACCGGTCTTGGTATTGGCGAAAGAAACGAATCTGGATGTATTGGTGCTAAGCGCCAATGTCGTGTTGCAGCTTTCGGTACTGATGTTTCTCATTCCTTTCGTATTGCTGTTCCTGACCGATTCGAAATTAAAATCCTTACCTAAAAATATTTTCCTGTCTTTGTTGGTCGGTGGTGTCTCATTAGGCAGCCAGTATATTGCCGCCCGCTATATGGGGGCGGAGTCTCCGGCTATTATTGGAAGTATTTTATCTATCATTGTTATTGTAGCCTATGGCAAACTGACTGCTTCTAAAGAGGAAAAAGCAAGGAAAAGCACATTGAAAGGGCTAGAGGTACTGAACGCGTGGAGTATCTATCTTCTTATCTTGTTCTTGATTGTTCTGACTAGTCCGTTGTTTCCCGGTTTACGTACAACACTTGAAAATAATTGGGTGACCCGTATCAGTCTTCCGATTAATGATTCAACTATGAATTATACGGTTTCTTGGCTGACCCATGCGGGAGTTTTACTTTTTGTAGGCACGTTTGTCGGCGGGCTGATACAGGGAGCCAAGATATGGGAGCTGTTTGCTGTACTCTGGAATACGGTAAAGCAGTTAAAGAAAACTTTTATCACGGTAATTTGTCTGGTGAGTTTGTCCACTATCATGGATACGGCAGGTATGATTTCAGTTATAGCCACTGCTTTGGCAGTTGCTACAGGAAGTCTTTATCCGTTGTTTGCCCCTGTTATAGGTTGCCTGGGTACCTTTATTACGGGCAGTGACACTTCTTCAAATATTTTGTTCGGCAAATTACAGGCTAATGTGGCCGGGCATATTCAAGTAAGTCCCGACTGGTTGTCGGCAGCCAATACGGTGGGGGCGACAGGTGGAAAAATAATTTCTCCGCAAAGTATCGCTATTGCCACTTCTGCCGGAAACCAACAGGGAAAAGAAGGAGAAATCCTAAAATCCGCCATTCCATATGCATTGGCGTATGTGTTGATAACCGGAGTGATTGTTTATATTTTCAGCTGATAATCGTTTGTAAATTCAAGAGGGCGTTTTAATATTGCCTGTTATGGATTGAAATACCCTGTAAACGAGGATCAACTGTTGAAAAATCGTAAAAAAAGAGATGGATAGGAGATTTATTGCCAAAAAAGAATTTAATTTGAACCGTTTTATAATTTATAAAAAAAAGAACATGAACGAATTAATTGCTAAAATCAAAGAATTGAACGAAGCTTTTATGTCTGATGCAGCATTGCAGATTGAAAAAGGTAACAAAGCTGCAGGAACACGCGCACGTAAAGCATCATTGGAATTGGAAAAACTGATGAAAGAATTTAGAAAAGCATCTTTGGAAGCTTCTAAATAATCCTTCATTCGTCTTTTAAAGATTTTTATAAGCCATCCTTCGGGGTGGCTTTCTTATTTTCTACCAGGTTTTGCTTTTATTTCGGGGGATAATTGATATTTTTGTATTTTTATTGGTGGGTGGTTAACCTAAAGGAGAAGGGATGTTTATGAAGAATATGTGTCTATTGCCTGTATGGGCGGTTTTATTGATTATAGCAGGGACTTTCTTTTCTTGTGAAAAGAAGAAGGATATGGCTATATACCGTCAGGCGGATTCTTTGAACTTGCTTTCTTATCGTATGCGCTATAAAAATTTGGACACAGCGTGTAAAGCGGCGCATGACGCCTACAAACTGGCGGATGGATTCCCCTCCCTGCGTGCCGGGGCATTGAATAATCAGGGTTTCTGCGCCTTTATCCACATGGACTTTGAAAAAGCCGAAGATCTTTTTCTTCGCGTATATGAGGAATCAAACAATGAATTGGAATGTTTGATAGCAGATATCGGTATGATGAAAATTTGTCAGCGTACCGCCATGAACAAGGAGTTCTATGATTATCGTAACAGTGCGTTACGGCGTATGAAGCGTATCAGTGATGACCGTTCTGCTATAACCGATCCCGGAGAGCTGGAGCGGCTTAATTATGCCCGTTCCGAGTTTTTCATTGCTTCTGCCATCTATTACTATTATTTGCAGCAGGAACAGCAGTCTTTGGAGGCGATTAATGAAATAAAAGTAGACGAGGCGCTGGAAAGTGATACTGCCCAATTGCTCTATTATTATTATATGAAAGGGTCTGGCGGTATGTATGAAGCGGATACACCGCAGGATGTGGTATTGGGTGAGTTTAACTATCTGATAGAATGTCTGGGTATCAGCAGGGAATACGGGTATGTCTATTTCGAGGCGAATGCATCTCAGGCAATGGCAGAATTGCTGAAAGAGAGGAAAAATTTCGATTTGATAATGGAAAGGCGTCCCAATGTGATGCGTGCCATCAATAGCGAGGACTTGTCGTGGGAGGAATTGACCATGCGTTTTGCCTGGCAGGCTTTGGATTTGTTCAAAAAATATGGAGATTTGTATCAGATTTCGGGTACATACCGCACTTTGGCGTCGTGCAGCAACGAGCAAGGCAGGTATGAAGACGCGCTGCATTACTTGTCGGAAGCATTGGGGTACGTCAATCGGCATCACGAGAAATATTACCATTGTACGGATACCATGGACAGGCTACGTCCGTATGTTCCCATGGCTACCACTTCCATTGAACTGGAATGGATTAATGACGATGGTATAAAAAGTGTTCCCGAATGGATTGCCCGTTTCCGTGAACAATTGAGTGTAACATATGCAGCGTTAGGAATGAAACCCCAGTCGGATTATAATCGTAATATTTATCTGGATATTTTGGACTACACCCGCCAGGACAAAGAATTGGAGAGTCGTTATAATGCGTTGGAGAAGGAATCGGAAGCCTTGAACGGACTTCTGGTGGTAGTGGTGATTGGTATCGTTGTCCTTATCATTCTATTTTGGATATTGAATAAAAGATGGCGTGTGCGGAATGCTCTTTATATTGATAAGTTGAAACGTACTTTGGAAATATGCCGTAAGATAACGGCTTCCGTACCCATTGATGCGGGGGAGATAGAGGATGCGACAAAAGCGGTAGTTGCCTCGGTGAAAGAGGATATCCTTTCGTTGGTGGGAGCGACGGACTTCCGTATTGTGGCTGAAAATGGAGAGGGGAATGAGGTGCCGGGGCAAGGGATTTGTACAAGTTTTATCTTGAATATTCCGGGCAGGGAACAACCTTTGGGCGAGGTGCACCTGTATTCGGAGCACAAAATGAAGAAAGATGATAAAGCACTGATGAGGGTCATTACACCTTACATTTCGTGGACACTGGAGAATGGACTGGCTTTTATTTCGTTGGGCGATGAACGGAAACGGCTGGAAAAGGAGCAATATGTCCATGAACAGCATTTGGCGGAGAATAAACGGCAGAATCTGGTGAAGAAAGCCTGTCTGTTTATTGTCACAGGCATTATGCCTTATATAGACCGAATCATGAATGAAGTGCATAAACTAACCGCACACAACTACATTCAGAACGAAGAAATAAAAGAAAGCAAATACCGTTATATCGACGAACTGATTACCCGTATCAATGAGTATAATGATATTTTGGCCTTATGGATTAAGATGCGGCAGGGGACACTGAGTTTGAATATAGAGAATTTTGAGTTGAATTCCCTTTTTGATGTACTGGTAAAAGGGCGTAAGACTTTCGAGATGAAACAACAGACTCTGACCATAGAGCCGACTGCCGCCATTGTGAAAGCGGATAAGGCTCTGACGCTTTTCATGATAAATACATTGACGGAAAACGCCCGTAAATATACGCAGCCGGGAGGAAATGTTTCTGTTTATGCGCAGGAAACGGAATCTTACGTGGAGATTTCGGTGAAAGATGACGGTCCGGGACTTTCACAGGAAGATGTGGAGCGTATTCTGAGTGAGAAAGTTTATGATTCGGGTAAAATCGGATTGCAGACCAGCGAAAATGTCAGCGAATTGCAGAAGAATAAAGGTCACGGTTTCGGTTTGATGAATTGCAAAGGCATTATTGATAAATATAAGAAGACCAATGAGATATTCCGGGTCTGCCTGTTCCGGATAGAAAGTGAATTGGGGAAAGGCAGCCGTTTCTATTTCCGTTTGCCCAAAGGAGTGCGCAAAACGTTGATGTTGGTGTTGGTCGCTTTTCTTCCTGTCCTGGCAGGATGTAATGAGGGGAGGGAGAAAGATGGGAAAGCGGAACAGCTCACTGTCAATGATTCCATTCAGCGATATGATAAATTATTGGCTGTTGCGAATGAATATGCATACGATGTTTACAATTGTAACATTGATGGATTATATCAACAGGCATTGTGTTATGCGGACAGTGCTCTATATTGTTTGAATAAGCATTATATTATGTATTCGGGCAGCAAAGGGCCTTTGTTGGAATTGGAAGGAGAGGGGGTAGCAGCGGATTTAGATTGGTTCAACCGGCATTTTGATACCGATTACTATGCCTTGCTGGATGTTCGCAACGAGGCAGCAGTCGCCTTTTTGGCTTTAGGTAATCTGGAGGCTTATCGTTATAACAATAATGCTTATACGGCGCTGTACAAACAGATCAGTGAGGACATCTCATTGGAGCAATATTGCCGCCAGATGCAGCTTTCTGCCAATAATAAGACGGTGGCTATCATTCTTTGTGTGGTTATTTTGTTGGTATTGCTGGTGGGATATTATATTCTGTATTTCCGCCACCGTTTGATTTATCGTTATAACTTGGAACAGGTGTTGGAAATCAACAAGCAGGTGTTTTCGGCCTCTTTGCTTGACGGAAGAGCCGACCGGGATATTGCTGCAAGTCTGGTCAAGGATATGTTTGAAACGGTAAATGAGTTGCTGCCCGTTGATGTGTTGGGCGTAGCGGTTTATAGTGAAGACAACCACAGCTTGAATTATGCTTTTTCACCGGTGGAGGATGAGAATGAAGAAATGCGTGAGATGATGGCTCGTAGTTTTGACGCGAAGACACCTTATTGGCGTGAGAAAGATAGGGTAAAATGTTTGCCCTTGTGGGTGGAAGCAGGTAACGAGAATCGTTGCACGGGTGTGCTGGCATTGAAAATCGCTTTGCCTGTGGAGCGTGAGGACGACCGCTTGATGCTGGAGCTTGTGGCCGGATATGTAGCCATCATTGTATATAATGCAGTGGTACTGATGGCGCAGAAATATCGGGATATAGAAAGTGCGCAGGATGATGCGCGCCGAGCCATACGGGAGGAAAACCAGTTGCATGTGCAAAATCTGGTATTGGACAATTGCTTGTCAACCATTAAGCATGAGACAATCTATTATCCTAACCGGATAAAACAGATTATCGACAGGTTGAACACCCGTCAGGCTGGAGAAAACGAAGCTGTGCAAGTAGAAACGATTGGTGAGTTGATCAGTTATTATAAGGATATATTTACTTTGCTGAGTTCATGCGCCGCACGTCAGTTGGAAGAAATTACTTTCCGCAGAGGTGTTGTGAAAGCCGGCGAACTGGCCGATTATGCGGTACGGTATATAAAACGTGCTGGAAAACGTATGCCGCATCGGGTAGAACTGAGGACGGAGGTGGAACATGTTTCCGTATTGGGAGATGTCATTCAGCTGAAGTTTATGTTGGAGAATTTAATAGATGAAGCGCTATCATACGAGGTGGATGGTATTTTGGAATTGTGTATTTATAAGGATAAGGATTTTGTGCGGTTTGATTTCCGCGATACGCGTCGCGAAAAGTCGCAGGAGGAGTTGAACTTGTTGTTCTACCCGCATCTGTCTCGTATGAAGCAGGGGCAGGAAGGAGTTCTGACCGGTACGGAATACCTTATTTGTAAGCAGGTGATTCGTGACCATGATGAATTTGCCGGAAGACGCGGTTGCCGTATCAATGCGCAGCCTGCCGCTGAAGGAGGGTTCACCGTATGGTTCACCCTGCCTGCCCGTTGAATGTAGAATGTAAAAAAACAATGCATATTATGGAGAATAATAGATTTAAAGTCATCATTGTAGAGGATGTCAAACTGGAATTAAAAGGAACGGAAGAGATATTCAGACACGAAATTCCGAATGCGGAAGTCATCGGAACGGCTATGACTGAGAATGAGTTTTGGGAATTGCTGAAAGTGCAGTTGCCCGATATGGTTTTATTGGACTTGGGCTTGGGGGGATCGACTACCATCGGTGTGGAAATCTGTTCTTCTTTACGGAAGAACTATCCGGATATGAAGGTGCTGATTTTTACTGGTGAGGTATTGAACGAAAAGTTATGGGTGGATGCGCTGAATGCGGGTGCGGATGGTATAATCCTGAAGACGGGAGAGTTGCTGACTGCCACAGATGTACAGGCGGTGATGGATGGCAAGAAACTGGTTTTCAATTATCCCATTCTGGAGAAAATAGTGGCACGTTTCAAGCAGTCGGTGGCTCAGGAACAGCGCAGGCAGGAAGCTGTCATTAATTATGATATTGATGAATATGATGAGCGTTTGCTTCGCCATCTGGCCTTGGGGTATACCAAAGAAATGATTACTAATCTGAAAGGGATGCCTTTCGGGGTCAAATCCATAGAGAAGCGTCAGAATGAATTGATAAACCGTTTGTTCACATTGGATGAAAGAAGTGGTGTCAATGCCTGTCGATTGGTGACCCGTGCTTTCGAGTTGCGGATTCTTGACATTGATAATTTGGAACCGGATGAAGAGTAAATATTATTTTCCTCATACCGCTACTGTGTTTTTTCTGCTGACGGTAGCTGTAGCCTTGTTCTCATGGATAGGAAGTATTTATGGGCTGGGGAAGGTGCAAAGCCTGCTCAGTCCCGAAGGAATCCGGTGGGAATTGAGGCATGCTATGGGGAATTTTGTCCAGACACCGGCATTGGGCATAGTAATGATGCTTTTTTTAGGGTTCGGCATTACGGTTCATTCCGGGGTATGGGGTACGTTGGGGAGGATAGTGAAAAGAGGAAAGCCCATTTCCCGTAAGGAAAAACGTGCGTTGATATTGGCAGGTTGTATACTGCTTGTTTATATCATAATGATTATTTGCACCACTTTTGCTCCATGGACTATGTTGCGTAGCGTGACGGGATCTCTCACGAACTCTCCGTTTCAAAAAGGGATTTATTATCTCATTTCGTTTGGTGTGGGATTGTCGGGTATGGCTTTCGGTTATGCATCGGGACGTTTTCGGGATGATAAGGATATAATAAAAGGTATGTCCTGTCTCTTTTCTCGTTTTGCCGATTACTTTGTGGCGCTTTTTTTTATAGTTCAGTTCTTTTCTTCATTGATGTATACGAATTTGGTGGAATGGGTTGGAATAGAGTCATATATAGTGTCTTACGCTTTCCATATTTGTTGCTATTTACCTTTTGCTTGGATGCTGAATAGAAAAAAAATAGATTGTTAATGCAAAAAAGTTGCGGATTCTTTTGGTAATTTCAATAAAAACCGTACCTTTGCACTCGCAATTAAGGATGGTTCCGTAGCTCAGCTGGATAGAGCAACGCCCTTCTAAGGCGTGGGTCTTGCGTTCGAATCGCAACGGAATCACATAAAAAAAGCTGTATCTTCTGAGGGTACAGCTTTTTTTATGGAAATATTTAAAAAGGATTTATCTATAAGCGGGGCTATGGAAAAGATCTTGTCCATATCTATAAACCTTTCCCGTTGGATAGTTAAGGGTTTTCTTCCTGTTTGTTCTATCTCCGCAAGCCTTTGGAGTTAACTCCATAGCCTTGGGAGATAACTCCAAAGCTTATGGAGATAACTCCAAAGGCTATGGAGATAGAATACATCCGTATAAAAAGGTTTAACCTGGAAAGAGAAAAGGCTTATGCAACAGGAACAGATGCAATACATTGTTGTTTAATTCCGCTGGCGGGCTATTACTTTTTCTCAGTTTCTCCGCCCTTTGGGCTTCATGGCAGCGGAAAGATTGAACCGGTTAAAAAGTCATGTTAACCCTTTTTGTACGCGTAACTTCCATGTATGCAGGCGAGGGGATGGATAACCATCATTTTACTGAGGTGCATGATATTTATGTAAAGGATTTGAAATGCAAAAAGGTGAATGTAGCTGCATTGGTGCTTCAAGGTACAGAGGAGAAGCCTATTTATAACGTGACTTTTGATAACGTGGATGTGGATAAAGCAGGGATAGGTCTTGGTTTCTCGAATACGAAGACAATTGGGGTTTCTAATTGTAATTTGGGAGGTTATGTTGGGGTGCCGTCTACAGCCAGTGCGAAAGATGGTATATTCGATAAATAGATTTGTTTGACTTCTTGGTTTACTTCGCCGATTCCTTGAAAGAGTCTTGTTACGCTGGAATGACAGAGTAAAAGGAAAGCAGGAAACCGTTTCCGGACAGGCTGGGGGAGGATTTTTCATCCCTCAGCTAAACAAATGTTTTTATAGATGGTTCTATAAGTAAAAAGACGATAATTATGAGTACAAACGAATTTGCCCGAATTTTATTGACTTGGATTAAGAGTTTTCTATCATGGATAGGCATCCCGCGCGATAGGTTGAATGAACTGGATGAGATTATTTTCTTGATCCTGATTGTGGTTATTGCTTTTGCTGTAGGAGCTGTTTTTCATTATTTATCTGTGCGTTTCACACGGAAGGTGTTGAAATATAAAAATATCAGTTTTTTAAGTTCGTTGATAGAATACAATGCCTTGCGGAAAATGTCTGCGGTCATTCCGCCGCTTATTATATCCGCTTTGTTGCCGTTTGCGTTCGACTATCGTTCTACTTGGTTTACTGTCAGTGAAAAAATCACTTGGATTTATTTCTTTATCGCTTTGTTGTTTTCGGTCAATGCCGTGTTAAACTCGGTAGGTAATGTGCTGATGAACAAGGAGCAGTTACAGAATCGTCCGATGAAAGGTTTCATACAGATCTTTCAAGTGATTTTTTCGTGTGTTGCCATCATTGTCATCATTTCCATATTGATTAATAAGTCGCCTCTCAACCTGATTACCGGACTGGGTGCTTTTGCTGCCGTACTGATGTTGATTTTCAAAGATACCATCCTTGGCTTTGTGGCGGGGGTACTGCTTTCCGAGAATGATATGGTGCATATCGGCGATTGGATTGAGATGCCGCAGAATAATGTGAATGGGGTGGTGATGGATATCACTCTGAACATTGTGAAGGTTCAGAATTTCGATAATACGATTGTCACTATACCTCCTTATTCATTAGTCTCCGGTTCATTTATCAATTGGCGTGGAATGACTGAATCGGGCGGGCGGCGTATTATGCGCGAGTATGCATTGAAACTGGATTACATACAACCCTGTACTCCTGAATTTTTGGAGAAAATGAAGAAGTTTGATGCTGATTTGGCCGACTTTATCACAGAAAAGCAGAAACAGGCGGCTGAAGGAAAAGTAGCGAATACTGACAATCCGGCCGGATTGGTAAATGGAACCATCGATACGAATGTAGGGCTGCTTCGTGCTTATATGACTCTCTATCTGAAGCGCCATCCTTTTATCAGTAAGGACCTGTTGCTGATGGTGCGCACATTGGCTCCTACGGAGAATGGCCTGCCCGTACAAATTTATTGTTTCTCGTCCAATAAGAACTGGCCTAGTTATGAATCTATCCAAGCGGAAATCATGGAACATTTTGTTTCTGTTCTTCCCGAGTTTGGATTGTATCCGTTCCAGAATCCTACTGCCAGAGATTATGTAATCAGTGGTTTGATAGAGTCTGGCAAGGACCTTTCTACTGTAGACGGAATTCCTTGGCATTCGGTCTTGCCAAAGGAAGAAAAGGTATAGTTAGGGATTTAAACATTTATTAATGACTTGCGGTTGAACAATTCTTGTTGCCGCCGTGTTATATAAATGTGTTTTTCATAGTATTAGATTAAAGGTTGAAGATTGCAATCGGCTTGAGAGAAGTAGTTGCATCTGAAGTAGAAGCGTCTACTATAAAAAATATAGAAAGGTTGTTCCTTACGGGACAGCCTTTTTGTTTTGTTAAAAGAAACCATTCACTTTAACTTGAAATGTTAAAGGAGTTGTTGCTTTTATTAAACAATACTATAATTTCTTCTTAACGCTTCTTTAAATTTGCAGATAGCAGGAAAGTGTGTATATTTGCATGTGTGTTTTTCATAGTATTAGATTTAAGGTTAACAAAAGGTTGGAGCAAGGCGTTGCTCCTTTTTTTATGGAGTAACGTGAGGAGTACATCTGCTGTCCGGTTCCGATATCCGATACAGAACCACAGAGAAGAATCCGTGCAATGTATTCCTCTCCGTGACTGTGTAACTTAATTCTGCATTTTTAATGCAAGAGGCAGGCTGAATTAAATAATCTCGATGCCTTGCTTCCGGCATAACTCCAATCCCACATCCTTTAACTTGAATTTCTGTATCTTTCCGCTGCCCGTCATGGGGAACTCATCAACAAAGAAGATATATTTAGGAATTTTGTAACGGGCTATCTTGCCGTCGCAAAAGTCACGTATATCGAATTCGTTCATTTCCACCCCTTCGTGCAAGATAATGAATGCGCCTACCGCTTCTCCGTATTTCTTGGAGGGGATACCGGCTACCTGTACATCTTTTATTCCTTCCATCTGATACAGGAACTCTTCTATTTCCCGTGGATAGATATTCTCTCCGCCACGGATAATCATGTCTTTTATCCGTCCTGTGATACGATAATTACCTTCTTCGTCTTTCACTCCCAGATCTCCTGAGTGGAGAAAGCCGTTCCGGTCTATCACTTCGGCGGTTGCTTCGGGGTTTTTGTAATACCCCTTCATGGTGTTATACCCTTTGTTGCACATCTCGCCTTGTACGCCTATGGGACATTCCTCGCCAGTTTCCGGATCGATCACTTTTACTTCCGTAAACTCGAAATCACGGCCCACCGTGTTGCAGCGTACATCAAACGAATCGTCGATGCGGGAGGCTGTCATGCCGGGAGAAGCTTCTGTAAGCCCGTATACACTGGTGACCTTCATAAACATTTTCTCTTCCACACGTTTCATCAGTTCCACCGGACAGAGTGAGCCTGCCATAATGCCGGTGCGCAGACTGGACATATCGAACATATCAAACATGGGATGGTTCAGCTCGGCAATGAACATGGTAGGAACCCCGTACAAGGCCGTGCAGCGTTCCTTGTGGACGGAGGCAAGTACCAGCAGCGGGTCAAAACGTTCCACCATCACCTGCGTGCATCCGTGTGTAAGGCAGTTCATGGTGGCTAATACCACTCCGAAGCAATGGAACAGGGGTACACAGACACATAGTTTGTCATCGGAAGTGAATTTCATGTGCTCACCCGTCAGGAAACCGTTGTTGCTGATGTTGTAATGGGTGAGCATGACTCCTTTGGGGAAACCGGTTGTGCCCGAAGTGTACTGCATGTTCACCGTGTCGTGGCAGTTCACCTTCGCTTTTGCTTCCAGCAGCTCGTCATCGTCTATGTTGCATCCCAGAAGCAGAATTTCGGCGGTGTTGTACATACCCCGGTATTTTTCGGGGCCGATGTAAATCACGTTCTTCATGCAGGGGAAACGTTTGCTCTTCAGATATCCGCGCTGGCTGGTCTTTAGTTCGGGCAGCATGGCGTAGACCATATTTACATAGTCGTCATTGCCACGGTCTCCGTTTACGATACACAGCGTGTGCATGTCCGAGTTCTGGCAGAGGTATTCCAGTTCTGCCTGTTTGTAGTTGGTATTTACTGTTACGGCCACGGCGCCGATTTTGGCGCAAGCGTACAGAAAGGTCAGCCAGTCGGGCACATTACCCGCCCAGATTCCTACATGGGTTCCCCGTTTCACGCCGATGGCGAGCAGTCCTTTGGCCATGTGGTCTACACGCTCGTTAAATTGTTTCCAGGTGAAGCGCAGATTGCGGTCGGAATATACGATATATTCTTTATCGGGAGTGGTGAGGGCCCAATGTTCAAGCCAGTCACCCAAGGTTCTCGTGCTTAATTCCATCATAAATCAAATAGGAGTATAGATAACAGCCAATATTTTGGCGGCTTGTCCTTGATATCCGTGTACGTGGTGCGGAACGATAGAATCATAATAAATACTGTCTCCGGCTTTAATCAGATGGCATTTTTTACCGTGGCATACTTCGACGGCGCCTTCCATGACATAGATAAACTCTTCACCTTCATGCGAGGAGAGTGAGAAGTGGCTTTCCTCCGTCGGTTCCACGTCTACGATGAATGGTTCCATATGCCTGTCCGCTTTTGATTTTGACAGTGAGTGGTAGCGCATATGTGTACGCAGGTCCATTGCATTGTTCGAGAAACTGATAGTATCCTCACTCTCTTGTTTCCGGCAGATTACTGCTCCTTGTTCTTCCTGGTCGTCCAGAAAAGTGCCCAGACGTACCCCTAACGCGCGGGCTATCTTGATGAGGGGAGCCAATGAAGGAAGATCTACATTATTCTCTATTCGTTCTATTTGTTCTTCGGCAAGGCCAGAGCGTACGGCCAGTTCGGCCACACTGATTTCTTTTGTTTCACGTAGTGATTTTATTTTTTCACCAACAATCTTTGTGCTGTCCATGGTTTGTTTTTAATAAGTTTGCAAAGTATAAAGTGCAAATATATAATAAAAAAGAATTGGGCACTCTGTTTTTGTTCTGAATATGTAAAAAAGGCAGGTTAGCGACGAATTGCCGGTCATTTGTCATTAACCGTCGGTAAGTTTCGAATATTTGTGTTTTTTGTTCTATCTTTGTTCTCGAAACTTAATTAAAGACTAAAACTTATGTTCTCAGGGATTGTAGAAGAATATGCGGAGGTGGTGCGTATTGTAAAGGAGCAGGAAAATCTGCACCTCACCTTGAAATGTTCGTTTGTGGACGAACTGAAAATAGACCAGAGTATCTCTCATAACGGTGTGTGCCTGACTGTAGTCAGTTTACAGGATGGAACGTACACGGTTACCGCCATGAAAGAAACGATAGAGCGTTCCAACATCGGCTTGCTGAAAGTGGGAGATAAAGTGAATGTGGAACGCAGCATGATGATGAACGGGCGGCTGGACGGTCATATTGTGCAAGGACATGTGGATCAGACTGCCGAATGTATGGATATAAAGGATGCTGAAGGGAGCTGGTATTTTACTTTCAGATATGCGTTTGACAAGGAAATGGCAAAGCGCGGCTACATCACGGTGGACAAAGGCTCGGTTACGGTGAATGGTGTGAGTCTGACCGTTTGTAACCCTACGGAGGATACTTTTCAGGTTGCCATCATTCCTTATACTTACGAACATACCAATTTCCATACTTTTAAAGTGGGAAGCATTGTGAATATAGAGTTTGATATCATCGGCAAATATTTAAGCCGCATGATGCAGTTCTCCTGATTCTTTTACCGCAGGTTGCACAGATGATTGTTGAAGATGAAAGAAACTTCTTTGTGGAAATCCGGAATTATCCGCATCGGCTTTTGAGCAAAAAAGAATCTGTGCAATCTGTGGTAAAATCGAATGTCAGAATTATAAATCTTTCAGCAATATCTTGCTGGTGCTTTTATAATATTCTTCACGGGCATTTGCCAGCGCCTCCCAAGAACTGCTGTATCGCTTTTTGTCTATTTTGAAGGCTTCCGTTCCGGCTATGTCCAGTCTGTTCAGCAGCATAGCCACGTTCATCCGGTTGATATCTACTGACGGCAAATAGCCTATGCTTTCATCGTCACCGTCCATAGCAGTTTCATAAATCATGTGCATGTCCTGTAGTTCATACAGGATTTTCTTGGTGAGCCTTATCGGGATTTTATGTTCGTCGCTGAGTGTCTCGGCGGTATAAGGAGCCTCTTCCGTCTCAAAGCGCTTGCATATCAGAGACATGATGAGGATACACAGAAAGTCGTGATAACGGCGGCTGATATTTGCCGTTTCTTTGCTGAAACTGTAGTTGCGAAGATTCTGTGCCACATAGCAAAGTTCTGCGCCATACAGGCAGATTCCCCATGAAATCTGCGCCCATAACAAGAACATAGGAATGGCGGCGAAGCTACCATAGATTGCATTGTACCTTGATACCCATATCTGACTGCCGATATACAAGTATTGAAAAGCCTGAAAGGCTGTGCCTGCGATGATACCCGGAATGATGGCATACTTCAGTTTCACTTTAGTATTGGGCATAAAGACGAACAGTCCCGTAAACATGGCCCAAGTCAGGATGAAAGGGATCAGGCGTACCAGAAATTTCATCAGGGGTGCCAGTAATACGAAGTCCTCCATGTTTTTCACCATGGTGGACATAAAGATGGTAAGACCGCTGGAAAGTACGATAAGTAGGGGCAGTAAGAGCAGGATGGAGAAATAATCCGTCATTTTGCGATACAGTGTACGGGGCTTCTTCACTTGCCATATATAATTGAAGGTACGTTCTATGTTATAGGTCAGGCTCAGAATGGTCCAGAACAACATCACCAGACCCACTCCGATAAAAATTCCGCTTTTGGCGTGCACCAGATAGGAGTCAATCAGGCCAAGAATGGTTTCGGCAGCCGCACTCTGTCCTTCAAGACCGCTACGGAACTGGGTTTCCAGCAGGTTGGAGAAGCCGAAACCGCGTGCGATGGCGAATAAAATGGCCAGAATGGGAATGATAGAAAGCAGGGTGCTGTATGTCAGTGCGGATGCTTTATTCAAAATACGTCCCTGAGTGAATTCACGAACAGAAAGAGTAGCGATTTTTATTGCATTATAGAGTATTCCTCGGGATTTGCTAACCTCGTCTTCTGTCACCCGCCATATATCATCTTTGAGAAACGATTGCAGACCTTTCAGTTTTTCCTTGTTCATGGTACTCATAAGCTCTTCATTAGGATATATGAAAAAAAAGCAGCCGGCCTGTAAGCCGGGTTCTGTTCCTCGCCTTGCGGCGAAGTGCCTGCCATTTATCTACGCCTGTTGTCACCAACAGGCTCTAGCGGTCTACCCTCCGACGTGGGGCGAGCAACCCTCATAATGTCGGTTTACATGACCTTACAACTCCTAAGACGTACAGCCCGTCATGTCACCATGCGGCTGGTGGGCTCTTACCCCACCTTCTCACCCTTACCCCGTTTCCCGTAGGAATTGTGGCGGTTGTTTTCTTCTACGTTACTCCACCTTTGCAGATAGCTTTCTGTTAGGAAGTAGGATGCTCTGCGTTGCCCGGACTTTCCTCTTTCGCCTTACGGCGTCAGCGGCAGACCGGCCGGCTGCTTTTAAGTCTACAAAGATAGTGATTTTAGGTTAAACGTAGGATAATAAAGCGGAAAAAAGTAAGAAAATAAATGGAAAAACGAAGAAAGAGCGGAACAGCCCATTACTTTTTCTTGGTATATATAATAATGAGAAGAGAATCGGTGATGATCGGTTCGGCACTCCTGCTTATCGTATAGAAACAACGGTAAAAACAGAAATATAAAAGTAAATGAACAGTGCCGGAAAGAGAAGTGGGTGCAGTTTTCGCTTTCCCTCTCCGGACACGGATTTTAGCGGTAGAATTCCAGTTCGTTTCTCAATGAACGCACTTCCTGTTGCAGAAGTTCTATACGTTCCAGCATGTGGTGGATGGCGTCGATTCCTGCAATATTGATGGACAAGTCATAATATAAATGCGTGTAACGCTCCAGTTCCGCTAGTTGGGATGTGGGGAGGTAGCGTTCCTCGTCAATCACCCGGACTTCGATCAGTCCGTCTTCTTCCAGTTCCATAATGAACGACGGGTCCACATGGCAACGGTCGCAAAAATCGTTGATAATAATTAAATCGGTCTGCATAATCCTTCTCTTTTTTTAATTGCTACTATCTTTTAATTGGCGGAACAGCTCTTTCTGATGTTCGGTCAGGTTGCTAGGAATGGTGACATTATAAGTTACTATCAGATCGCCAAATTTGCCTTCTTCCTTGTAAACAGGAAAGCCTTTGCCTTTCAAACGGACTTTGGTTCCGTTCTGGGTTTCAGGTTTTACTTTCAGTTTTACCTTGCCGTTCAGTGTGTCCACGGTTTCTTCACCACCCAGTACGGCGGTGTAGAGGCTAAGCGGAGCATGGATATATAAATCATTTCCCAAACGTTTGAATACAGGATCGTCTGGAATGACAAAGGTGATGTACAGATCGCCTGCAGGACCACCGTTTACCCCCGGTGCACCATGACCACGCAATTTGATAGTCTGTCCGTTGGCTATACCTGCCGGAACAGTGATACGTATGTTCTTTCCGTTTACATTAAGCACTTGTTTGTGTGTTTCGGCGGCTTCACGCAATGAAAGTTGTAATTCAGCATTATAGTCCTGTCCACGGAATCCGGCGCTTCGTCCGCCGTTTGCACCGCCACGATGCCCGAACAGTTCTTCAAAGAAATCAGAGAAACCACCTGCGCTGCCACCGAAATGTGCACCGGTGAATTCTTCTCCTCCATTGCCGGAATACCAGTAACTGCCGTTACCGTCCGTACCGAATCCGCTTCCGGCTCCGCCAAACCCTCCGAATCCACCAGCACCTCCATATTGTTGCTTTTGTTTTTCAAATTCGTCGGCATGTTTCCAGTGTTCCCCGTATTCGTCGTATTTCTTACGTTTTTCCGGGTCACTCAGTACTTCGTTGGCTTCATTTATCTCCTGAAACTTATCTTTGGCTCCAGGATCATTCGGATTCAAGTCAGGATGGTATTTGCGGGCCAGCTTACGGAAAGCCTTCTTGATATCATCTTGGGTGGCGCTTTTGTCCACTCCCAATACTTTGTAATAGTCTATGTAAGCCATATTATATATTTGTTAAATTTCATCTGCTTTAAGAGAAACAAAATACATGCCAATTGGTTGTGTTCTGTTTTTATTTTATTATCTTTGCAGCGAATTTTTAGAAATTATTCTAAAGGAAATGAGGGGATTGGCAATCATATTCAGGTTTTTTATGCTATTAGTCCTGCTGCTTCCTGTGGTTGCTCTGTGTCCTGTGAAGGCGGAAACGACCTCGGAAGGGCCTATCCTTATTGTCACTTCTTATAATCCCGAAACGCGTAGTATTTCTGACAACCTGTCTGCTTTTATGGATGAATACAGACAGCGTGGCGGCAAGTATACTCCGATCATAGAGAGTATGAACTGCAAGAATTTGTCCGAGGCCTATCTGTGGAAATCGCGTATGGCCTCCATCCTTGGTAAGTATAAGGGGAAAAACCGTCCGTCACTGGTTATATTGTTGGGGCAGGAGGCATGGTCGGCTTATATCTCACAAGACACAGAGATAGCTAAAAAGACTCCGTCTATCTGTGGCATGGTCAGTGTCAACGGACTGGTATTGCCCGATGATAGTATCGACACGCGGGTATGGGAACCTGAAAGTAAGAATATTTATACGGATTTCAGTGATTATAATATTGTTGCCGGTTATGTATATGAATATGATGTCGATAAAAACATAAAGCTGATGCGTCGTTTTTATCCTGATATGCGCCGTGTGGCATTTATATCGGATAATACCTATGGCGGGTTGTCTATGCAAGCCTTGGTTAAAAAGGAGATGAAGAAGTACCCCGATTTAGAAACAATTTGGCTGGACGGCCGTACAGAAACCTTTATGGAAGTGAGTGAAAGGATGCGCAGGTTGCCTCAAAATACGTGTGTGTTATTGGGAACATGGCGTGTAGACTGTACGGAGAGTTATGTTATTGGTAATACGACTTATATGCTGCGCGATGCGAATCCCACCCTGCCTGTGTTTACTATTGCATCTGTGGGGCTGGGACATTGGGCATTGGGAGGATATACTCCCGAGTACCATGCGGTAGGAAAGAATATAGGCGCGGTTACTTATGATTTTTTGGATAAAGGGGATAGAGAAGGGGTGGACTTGTTGACTATTCCCGGAAACTATACTTTTGATATAAAGCGTTTGCATGAATTCAAATTGGATTCATTGAATCTTCCTCAGGGAGCGGTGTTGGTGAACAAGACTCCTTCGTTTTATGAGCAGTATAAATATTGGGTCATAGGGGTTGTTTCGGCGTTCATGTTCCTGATAGCCTGTTTCTTGATAGCCATATATTATATTATCCGTATCAACCACTTGAAACATAATCTGGAAGTATCCGGCGAGGAACTGCTGGTAGCCAAGGAGAAAGCGGAGGAATCCAACAGGTTGAAGACGGCTTTTCTGGCCAATATGAGTCACGAAATACGCACTCCCTTGAATGCCATTGTGGGATTTTCCAGCGTGTTGGTCAGTGATGATTCCTCTCCTGCCGAGAAAGAGCAGTATTGTGATATCATTCAGAAGAATTCCGATTTGTTGTTGCACCTCATAAATGATATTCTGGACATCTCGCGCATGGAATCCGGAAGGATAAAATTCGTATGGGAAGAATGTGATGTGGTAGAGTTGTGTCAGACGGCTTTGTCTACAGTGGAGTATGGACGCAAGACCAGTGCTTTGTTTCTGTTTGAAACTCCTGTGCCTTCGCTGGTTGTCAAGACGGATGCCCAGCGTCTGAAGCAGGTGTTGATTAATTTGCTGTCCAATGCCGCAAAATTTACTCCGTCCGGTTCTATCAAACTGACGGTTGCCATAGACAAACAGCATCAGCAGTTGGAATTGTCAGTGTCGGATACCGGTTGCGGTATTCCGCCCGATAAGAGTGAAAAGGTATTTGAACGTTTCGAGAAATTGAATGAATATTCCCAAGGTACGGGGCTGGGATTGGCCATTAGCAGGCTGATAATCGAGAATCTGGGAGGTAAGATATGGGTGGACAAGGATTATACCGAAGGCGCCCGGTTTGTATTCACGCATCCTTTGACTAAAAAAGAATAAAGAATAGAGAAATGAAATATAGAATATGTATCAGTGCCCTGCTGTTGTGGGCAGGTATGCAGTTGTCTGCATCCAATAATCAGGAAGAAGTGGTTATCAAGATTATAGAAACCAGTGATGTGCACGGGAATTTCTTTCCGTATAACTTTATCGAACGGAAAGAATGGAGTGGAAGTCTTGCCCGTGTTCATTCCTTTGTGAAAGAACAGCGTGAGAAATATGGGGATAATTGCCTGTTGATGGATAATGGGGATATCCTGCAAGGTCAGCCTACAGCTTACTATTATAATTTTATGGATACCGTGTCTACTCATGTTGCGGCGGATATGATGAATTATATGGGATATGTGGTAGGTAATATGGGTAACCATGATGTAGAGACGGGGCATGCGGTGTACGACCGTTGGATAAGACAGTGCGATTTTCCGGTACTGGGGGCTAATATAATAGACAATGCCACTGGAAAACCTTATCTGAAACCCTACGAGGTGTTGGAGCGCGACGGAGTGAGGATAGCGGTTCTGGGTATGATTACTCCGGCCATTCCTTCATGGTTGCCGGAGAAATTATGGAGTGGTCTGCATTTTGAGGAAATGGAGCCCTGCGCACGCAAATGGGTGAAGATTATAAAGGAAAAAGAGAATCCTGATGTCATTGTGGGATTGTTTCATGCCGGAAAGTCGGGCAACGTGTTGGGACAGGTGGTGGAAGATGCCTCTATGGATGTAGCCAAACGGGTTCCGGGCTTTGATGTGGTGCTGATGGGGCACGACCATACTAGGGAATGTGTAAAGGTGCAGAATGTGGCAGGAGACAGTGTGCTGGTCATTGACCCGGCAAACAATGCCAATGTAGTTTCGGATGTGACCCTGACCGTAACAAAGAAAGACGGGAAAGTAGTGGAGAAGTCGGTGGAAGGTAGATTGGCGGATATGAACAAGTATCCTGTCAGCCGGGAGTTTATGGATAAGTTTGCCCCTCAATACAAGGCTGTAAATGACTTTGTATCCCGTAAAATCGGTACAATTTCACGTACCATCACAGCGAAGGATGCTTATTTCGGTTCTTCTCCTTTCATAGACCTGATTCATCAGTTGCAATTGGAAATTTCGGGTGCTGAAGTGTCTTTCTGTGCTCCGTTGTCCTTCCGGGCAGAGATTAAAGAAGGAGACATCTATGTGAGTGATATGTTCAATTTGTACAAGTACGAGAACATGCTGTATGTGATGGAACTTTCGGGCAAGGAAATTAAAGATTTTCTGGAAATGGCATACGCCATCTGGACTAATCAGATGAAGAGTTCCGAGGACCACCTGATGCTTTTCAAGGAGCCGGTAGAGAAGGGGAAGCGTGCTAATTTCAAGAATTTCAGCTTTAACTTTGACTCTGCCGCAGGCATTAATTATACGGTGGACGTGACCAAGCCGGCAGGAGAGAAAATCACGATTCAGAGCATGTCTGACGGGACTCCTTTCAGTATGGATAAGGTTTATAAAGTGGCTTTGAATTCTTACCGTGGGAACGGTGGCGGAGATTTACTGACTCTTGGAGCTGGAATTTCCAAGGAAGATTTGGCAAAACGTATTATTTTTGCAACCGATAAGGATTTGCGTTATTATCTGATGCAATATATTGAGCAGGAAAAAGTGCTGCATCCTCATGCTATGCACCAGTGGAAGTTTATTCCGGAGGAATGGACTGTGCCTGCCGCGAAAAAAGACTATCAATTGTTGTTTGGCGAGGAAAAGAAATAAATAGTTGAGCAAGAGAAGGTACATAGTAGCCCCGTTATTACTGCTGGCGCTGTTTTTAACGTATCAGGTAAGCATCACTTTGTTTACCCACGTTCATATTGTGAACGGGGTGATGATTGTGCACTCTCATCCTTCGTCCGAAAAACACCATACGCATACCACAGGACAGGTAATCTCAATTGCTCATCTGAGCACTATCCAGACTCTGGAGCCCGGGGGGCAGACAGAGATGACTGTATTCCGTCCTGTGTTGTATGTTTTGGAATACAAGACAAATACTTTCCGCGCGAAAGTGCTTTGTGCGCAATGTATCCATTTGCGCGCTCCTCCTTTTTATTGCTGAAACATAAGGTATATCTGTTGACGGGATACATTCGGATAATCCGTTCAACAGATGCGGATGTGCTTTTGCCGTAGAGCTGCACACATTCTTTAATTGAATAAACCGAAACATTTTAGTAATAGAAAAAATAGATGAAACAATATATTCTGTTACTCGTGCTCATGGTGATGGGTGCAGGTATCCATGCGTATGCAGAAGATGTAAATCCTGTGAAGGAAGGAAATGTGATTTCAGGTCATGTAGTGGAAAAAGGCACGGAGAACAGCCTTCCGTATGCTACCATATTGATTGTGGAAACCGGGCAAGGTACGGTGAGTAACGAGGACGGGGAGTTCCGTTTCAAGAAGGTTCCGGCAGGAAAGTACACATTGAGAGTTCAGCTACTGGGCTATGAGACACAGGAAAAGAAAGTGACCGTCAGTAACGACTTCACGGTAGATGTTCATTTTTTGATGAGTGACGAAAGTATTATGACGGACGAGGTAGTCGTATCGGCCAATCGCAATGAAACAAGTCGCAAGGTGGCTCCGGTGGTAGTCAATGTGATGAATGCCAGGCTTTTCGAATCGGTGAATTCTACCGATTTGGCTAAATCCTTGAATTACCAGTCGGGGTTGCGTGTGGAGAACAACTGCCAGAACTGCGGCTTCCCTCAAGTGCGTATCAATGGGCTGGAAGGACCTTATTCTCAGATTCTTATCAATAGCCGTCCGGTAGTCAGTGCTCTGTCCGGTGTGTATGGCTTGGAGCAGATTCCGGTGAATATGATAGAGCGTGTAGAGGTTGTCCGCGGAGGAGGGTCGGCCTTGTTTGGTGCTAATGCAGTGGGCGGAACCATCAATATCATCACGAAAGACCCCATCAACAATTCATTTCAGGTTTCTTCAACAATGTCCAATATGAACGGCAAGGTGTGGGAACAGTATATGGGAGCCAATGCCTCTTTGGTGTCAAAAGACAATACGTATGGCATCGCTTTGTATCAGTCTTATCGGAACCGTAATCCGTATGATGCGGACGGGGACGGTTTCTCGGAGTTGGGAAAGCTGAATATGAATACATTCGGGCTGCGCACCTATTACCGTCCTACGCAGTTCAGCCGTATCAGTCTGGAATATCATACCACGAATGAGTTCCGCCGCGGAGGGAATAAATTTGATTTGCAGCCGCACGAAACGGATATCACCGAACAGACCAAGCACGTTATCAATAGTGGCGGATTGAGTTATGATCTGTTTTGGAAAGAATACAAGCATAAGCTTTCTTTCTATTCTTCCATCCAGCATACCGACCGTAACAGTTATTATGGTGCGCAACAGGATGCGAATGCATACGGAAAGACAAAAGATCTGACTTGGGTGGCAGGCGGCATGTATGTGGGTAATTTTGAGAAAGTTTTATTCTCTCCTGCTACTTTTACCGCCGGGCTGGAGTATCAGAACAACTCCCTGCACGATGTTATGACCGGTTATCACCGTGATATGAAACAGGATGTGCGCATTGCCAGCGCTTTTGTGCAGAACGAATGGAAAATGAATCAGTTTGTATTCCTGGCCGGCTTCCGTCTGGATGACCATAACCTGATTGACAATCCCATCTTCAGCCCCCGTCTGAACCTGCTCTATAAGCCCAGTGACAAACTACAGGCGCGCATCACTTGGTCCACCGGTTTCCGTGCGCCGCAGGCTTATGATGAAGACTTGCACGTTACGGCAGTAGGAGGTGAGGGCGTGCTTATCAAGTTGGCGGAAGGGCTGAAGCCTGAGCATTCTAACAGCATCAGCGGCTCCATTGACTGGACGGCGAATATCGGTCATTTCCAGACCAATTTGTTATTGGAAGGATTCTATACCGGATTGGATGACGTGTTTGTACTGGAGGATATGGGCCATGACCAGAATGGTAACAAGGTGAAGGAGCGTCGTAACGGTAACGGGGCACGTGTGTATGGCGTGAATCTGGACGGAAAGATTGCACATGGACGTGATGCGGCTTTACAGGTGGGCTTCACGGTGCAGCGCAGCGAATATACTGAGCTGGAGGCATGGAGTGAGAATCCTGAGGTAGCGCCGGTGAAGCGGATGCCCCGTACTCCTGACTATTACGGTTATTTCACATTGACATCTGCTCCGTTCAAGAATTTCGACTGCTCCTTGTCCGGTGTGTACACAGGCCGGATGCATGTGCCGCATTTCGCACCGACAGAGTTGCCCGAGGAATATATAGGACAATATATCGCTAAAGATGAAATGGTGCATACTCCTGATTTCTTTGATTTGAATGTGAAACTGAATTATACGTTTGTATTGAATGACCATATCAAGTTGCAATTGAACGGTGGAGTGCAGAATATCTTTAATGCTTTCCAAAAGGATTTGGACAAAGGTGGTTATCGTGACTCGGGTTATTTCTATGGGCCTACACAGCCTAGAACGTATTTTGTGGGGATCAAGATTACGAATTGAATAATCTGCTGATTGGTCAATGTGCTAATATGTCAATGGGTTACGCTTTGTTCCACATGGCACATTAGCACATTGTCACATTGACAAATTAGCAGATTGATTTATTATCAACTACTGACAAGTGACTATACTTTTCTGTAATCCGGAATCCCGGATCGGGATAATTATATAAGGGGAAGCGGTGTTCTGTTTCTCCTTCCATATATTTCCACAGACTGGCATATTCTTCTTTCTTCTCGCCCATTTCCTGCAATTGCAGCATATATTGCCAGATAGACTTGTTTTCCTTGATGTATATTTTTTTCATCTGATGAATAATCGGACTATGCTGGCGGGTTGGGTCATGGTCAAATTCCAGTATCCGTTTTCCCTCTTTTGTCATACCGATAGTTACGAAAGTCATGCTCTTGCCTATACCCGGCAAGTTCAGTACGTTGCGGTCTGTTGCTACGAAAGGAATCTGATGGAAGGTGCAGAAACGCTGTACGGCTGCCGCACGGTCTTTACTGTTTCTCAACAGGTTCAAAAACTCCTTTTCTTGCTCTGCGGAGAGTTTTCCCCATACCTTTTCCTCTTCTTTCTCCTGCAAGGAGCGGCTGTTCGGTGTGAATACGGCATAATTCTCCTCAAATCCTTTTACCGAGAAGGTGTAATAGCATAGTACACCCAGCCCATTCAATACTTTGCGCAGTTTGGCGGTGTGTCCGCGACGGGAAGCAGCCACATTATATACTAACTGGTTGGTGATAGTCCACCCGGCTGCCAGTATCTTGCGGATAGCTTCACGCGCTTCGGGTGTTACTTCCAGCGGAGTCTGGAAATGCGTTTGAATCAGAAATTGGCTGACTCCTACGGCAGATGCCTTTTCTTTGAACTCGCGTAAGATTTCCAATAGCTCGTCATTGATTCGCATGGGCAGATATACCGGGAGCCGGCTGCCCAAGCGTACTCGTTGCAGTTCCGCATATTTCTCTCCTTCGGCGCGGTGCAGGTTTGCGTTCCGTTTGCGGACAGCCATTTTGTAGACGGCTTTCAGTATATTGCGCAGGGTCTTGTTCTGGCTCATCAATGCATCGCCTCCTGTAATCAGGATATCCCTGAGCTGAGTGTCGTTCTCGAAATATTCCATCAGTTTTCTCAACCTCTTGTCCCAGCTCTCTTTCGGCTTCAATTCCTCGAAGTTGAAGTTCAGACGTTCACTTTGAAAGTCGTACATGCGCTGGCAGGATGCACATAGGCCGCCGCAGGCACGTCCCATCGAGTCGGGGATAAGAATGGCCACATCGGGATAACGGCGGTGAATGTTGTGTCCGTCCGGCAGCAGCCATCCGGCAGCGTTGGGCTTTCCGTCCTCTACTGCATCTTCTTTTTCCCATGCGTGGATGTTACCGTAAGTTTCTACCAATTGGGAAGAGTACAAGATATAGCTGCGTATGGCTTCGTCATCATATCCTTTTCCGGTAGGATTCAATAATGACAAATAATAAGGGGTGATGAAGACAGGCATTCCTTTCTTGCGTGCTTTGTGATAAAGCTGCAAGGTTTCTTCGGACAGGGAGTTGCCTAGCATCCGGTTCAGTTCGGTAGGGTTTTTTACGGCCATTGCCAGATGAAAACGGGCTTCGTTCCACCATTGGCAGACCAGCCGGCGTTTGTCCTCTTCCGTGCTTCCTTCGGGAAAAAGGTAGCGGCTGGAGGGTGCGTGTCTGTTTTCTATTTTCTGGATAAGAAGGGAGATGATACGTTCTTTGTTTTGTCGGCGGATAGCCCGGACATCCTCATTCAGTCCGCTGGGCCAGCGTTTCATCCACTGTTGCACTTGTTTTTCATCAGGTAGCTCCTCTTCTTCGTGATAAAGCCGGTCGAACTGGTGATACAGGTCAATCCATAAATCAACGGAAATCTCTTCATTGATGATACGATTCGTTAAAAACTTCCAAAGCAGTGAGATGGTTTCTATTTTAATCTCCTGTTCTGTAGAGGCTTCGTAAATGGTTTTTCCATCGTTATCTATCAGTCTTTTAATTTGCCTTGCGGCAGCAGGATTGTAAATAGGACCGGATAATAGATAATCGTTCAGCTTGTTTTTGAAAGCTGTTTCATCCTGGCTTTCTGAAGCCAATGAAGTGAGTTGGGTTAATCGGGTTTCGAATAGTGTTTTAATGCCATGGGTGGATAACATCTTATTCTTTTGTTTCATAAGCAAACGGTTGTTAAGAAAGTGAATACTATAAATAACATATTTCTCGTAGAAAAGTTATCAAACTGTTAACTTCATGCTGCTAATATAGTAAAAAAGCTTCTTTTATGCAAATTCATTAACAAAAAGACTCTTTTTATAAATAGCATTATTTTATAGAGTACATTTGCTTTGTGCTTTCGTCTTTTTTTAAAGCCCGGAGCTTTTATCGGGAAACGAAGAAATTCGTAGTTTTGTAGAGCTTTGCTTGTTTGCAGGTCAATCAAGCTGAAGAGAAACCTCATTTTAATAAATGGAAAAACAACATAGAAGTAAATAAATGGAACTGAAACAACTTTTTACCTTTGCAGCAGCCTGTTCGCTGGCACTTTCGGTATCGGCGCAAGATAGAGTACACTATACAGGCACGGAGCTGTCTAACCCTACCTGTCATGACGGGCAATTGTCACCCGTGGTAGGGGTACACAATATTCAGGTGATGCGTGCCAACCGGGAACATCCTGCACCCGATAACGGCAATGGATGGACATACAATCATCAGTCCATGTTGGCTTATTGGAACGGACAATTCTATATGCATTATCTTTCCGATCCTTCGGACGAGCATATTCCTCCCTCACAAACTTTCCTGATGACCTCGAAAGACGGTTATCACTGGACAAACCCGGTGACCCTTTTCCCTATCTACCGGGTTCCCGATGGCTATACCAAGCCCGGACGCACAGACAAGGCAAAAGATCTGGATGCCATCATGCATCAGCGTGTAGGCTTTTATGTGTCAAAGAGCGGCCGACTGATAGCCATGGGAAACTATGGCGTGGCGCTGGACAAGAAAGATGATCCGAATGACGGGAACGGAATAGGCCGTGTAGTTCGCGAAATTAAAAAGGACGGTTCCTTCGGCCCCATTTATTTCATTTATTATAACCATGCGTTCAATGAAAAGAATACCTCTTATCCTTATTTTAAACGGAGTAAAGACAAGGAGTTTGTAAAAGCCTGTCAGGAGATTCTGGATAATCCCCGCTACCGTATGCAGTGGGTGGAGGAAGCCGACCGCAATGACCCGTTGATTCCTTTACACAAAGAATACAAAGCGTATTGTGACTATACCTTGCCCGACGGCCGTTTGGTAAGCCTGTGGAAACACGCCCTGACTTCCATCAGCGAGGATGGCGGAAATACATGGGCGCAACCGGTGGAACGTGCGAAAGGTTTCGTAAACAGTAATGCGAAGATATGGGGGCAACGTTTGAGTGACGGTACATACGCCACGGTGTATAATCCTTCCGAGTTCCGCTGGCCACTGGCTATTTCGCTGAGTAAGGACGGCCTGGAATATACCACTTTGAACCTGGTGCACGGCGAGATTACGCCGATGCGTTACGGAGGTAATTATAAATCATTCGGTCCTCAGTATGTACGGGGTATTCAGGAAGGTAACGGGACTCCTCCCGATGGTGATTTATGGGTGACTTACAGTATGAATAAAGAGGATATGTGGGTGTCTCATATTCCTGTGCCTGTCCGCGCACATGCCAGCGAGCATGCTGACGACGATTTTGCCGGCTACAAAGATTTGAGCGAACTGACCGACTGGAATTTGTATTCCTTGCAGTGGGCTCCCGTATCACTGGATGGAAAATGGCTGGTGCTGCAAGACAAGGACTTATTCGATTATGCCCGTGTGGAGCGTAAGATACCTGCTACAAAAGAACTGAAAGTATCTTTCGAACTGATGGCGGAACAGAACGATAAAGGACTTTTGCAGATAGAATTTCTGGATGAAAACGGCATTGCCTGTTCCCGTCTGGAACTGACTCCCGATGGACTTTTCCGTGCCAAAGGAGGTGCGCGGTTTGGTAATTTGTTGAAGTATGAACCGGGCAAGACGTATAAGGTAGAAGTGGAGCTTTCTGTTGCCAACCGCATGGTAATTGTCTATGTGGATGGAAAGAAAGTGGGGCAACGTATGTTCTTTGCGCCCGTTCCGGCCATCGAGAGAGTGATGTTCCGGACCGGAGCGCAACGGACTTATCCTACGGTGGATACCCCGGCGGACTGGTATGGCATTCTGCCGGATGCGGGTGAGCAGGAACCCTTGTGCACCTATCGTATAGCCAACTTTAAGACGGCTTCTGCTGATAAGGATGCCGGTGCGGCTTTCTTGAAATATAAGGATTTCAAGCCCTATGTGGATTATTTCAACAGCATGGAGGATGAGAATATAGCCCAGGCTATTCCCAATGCCCGTGCATCTCAATGGATGGAAGAAAACATTCCTCTTTTCGAGTGCTCTCAAAAGAACTTCGAGGAAATGTATTATTATCGTTGGTGGACGCTGCGCAAGCACATCAAGGAAACTCCGGTGGGCTATGGTATGACCGAATTTCTGGTAAACCGTTCGTATGCCGATAAATACAATCTGATAGCTTGTGCCATCGGTCATCATATTTATGAGAGCCGCTGGTTGCGTAATCCGGAATACTTGAATCAGATTATCCATACTTGGTATCGGGGTAACGAAGGAGGCCCGATGGCCAAAATGACCAAGTTTAGCTCGTGGAATGCGGATGCGGTACTGGGACGTTACATGGTCGATGGAAACAAGGAGTTTTTGTTGGATATGGTAAAGGATTTGGAAGCGGAATATGCCCGTTGGGAAAAGACAAACCGCCTGCCCAATGGACTTTATTGGCAGGGAGATGTGCAGGATGGTATGGAAGAATCCATCAGCGGAGGCCGTCGTAAGCAATATGCCCGTCCCACTATCAACAGTTATATGTATGGCAATGCCAAAGCACTCTCTCTTATCGGCATCATGACAGGAGATGAGGGCATGGCCATGAAATATGGATTGAAAGCCGATTCCATTAAAACATTGGTACAGGATAAGTTGTGGAACACAGACCATCATTTCTTTGAAACGATGCGTGGAGATGCGTCCGCCGAGGTACGCGAGGCTATCGGCTATATCCCTTGGTATTTCAATTTGCCGGATGCTTCTTCCAAATACACTGTGGCATGGAAGGAAGTGATGGACGAGAAAGGTTTTTCCGCACCTTACGGACTTACCACTGCCGAGCGCCGTCATCCTGAGTTCCGCACGCATGGCGTAGGTAAGTGTGAATGGGATGGGGCTATCTGGCCGTTTGCATCTGCACAGACTTTGACCGCAATGGCCAATTTCATGAATAATTATCCTCAGACTGTATTGACAGATAGCGTGTATTTCCATCAAATGGAACGCTATGTGGAGTCGCAGCATCACCGTGGCCGCCCCTACATAGGCGAGTATCTGGATGAAGTGACCGGTTATTGGTTGAAAGGAGATCAGGAACGCAGCCGTTATTACAATCATTCTACTTTTAATGATTTGATGATTACCGGTTTGATAGGGCTCCGTCCGCGCATGGATAACACAGTGGAGGTGAATCCGTTGATTCCCGAAGGAAAGTGGGATTATTTCTGTTTGGATAATGTGTTGTATCATGGCCGTAACCTCACTATTTTGTGGGATAAGGACGGCAGCCGTTACCAGCGTGGAAAAGGTCTGCATATCTATGTGGATGGAAAGGAAGTGGGACACGCCGATACATTGACCCGTGTCCTTTGTGAGAATGTGCTATAAATTTGAATAAAGGGGATGTCTTAAGATAATAAACAGACTGTTGAAAGAAAAATGAATTACAGAAAATTCTTAATAGCCGCTTTGTTAGTTATGTCTTTCGCCGTGCAGGCGAAAGACATAACTGTTACCCGCCTGACGTGTGAGATGCGCGACGGAAGAGTGACCACCTCTGATACCCCTCGTTTGGGATGGCAGATGAGTTCGCCGGAAAATGGCACGCGGCAGACCGCTTATGAGATAGAGATTCGGGATGTATGGGCAGGAAAAGTAGTCTGGAACAGCGGCAAAGTAAAATCCGCTCAAAGCCAGTTGGTTTCCTGTGCGGATGCGGTCTTGGAGAAGGACAGGCATTATACTTGGCGTGTCCGTGTCTGGGATGAGGCTGATACGCCTTCGGCATGGAGTGCCCCCTCTGATTTCAGTATCCTGACTTCCGAAGCGGCTTTCGCCGGCAGTGAATGGATTGGGGCCATTACCCGTAAGGATGCCCGCATACCCGAAGGTCGGAAATATCATGGCAGTGAACTGAAAAAGCCTGAGGCAAAGGCCGCCTGGGATGCTGTGGATACTTTGGCAAAGAAAAGTATTTATCTGCGCCGTGAGTTCCATGTGGCAAAGAAAGTGAAAGACGCCACGGCGTATGTATGTGGCTTGGGCTTTTATGAATTTTCGCTGAATGGAGAAAAAGTGGGAGACAGCGAATTTGCCCCTCTTTGGAGCGACTATGACAAAAGTGTCTATTATAATACTTATGATGTCACCTCGCAAGTGAAGAAAGGCGGTAACGCCATCGGAGTCCTGCTGGGAAATGGATTTTACAATGTGCAAGGCGGCCGCTATCGTAAACTGCAAATCAGTTTCGGCGCTCCCACGCTTCGTTTTCGGATGGTGGTGAATTATGAAGACGGAACCAGTGAAACGATTGTTTCCGGAAAGGACTGGAAGTACGATTTCAGTCCCGTACTGTTCAATTGCATCTATGGCGGAGAAGATTATGACGCCCGCCGTGAGCAGAAAGGCTGGAACATGTTCGGTTTTAAAGAGCAGGATTGGCATCCTGTCGTGATTCAGGAAGCCCCCAAAGGGGTGCTTCGTCCGCAGATAGCGCAACCGGTAAAGATCATGGAGCGTTATGATATCCGGAAAGTGACCAAGCTCACCGCTGAACAGATAACAGCCGCCTGCAAGTCAACCAAACGGACGGTGGACCCGTCTGCCTTTGTGCTGGATATGGGACAGAACCTGGCCGGGTTCCCCGAAATTACCGTCCGTGGAAAGAAAGGGCAGAAAATAACCTTGCTTGTATCCGAATCCCTGACGGACGAGGGAGCTTGCAATCAGCGTCAGACCGGCAGACAACATTATTATGAATATACTTTGAAAGGGGAGGGAGTGGAAACTTGGCATCCTCGTTTCTCCTACTATGGCTTCCGGTATATTCAGGTGGAAGGTGCTGTGCTGAAAGGGCAGAAGAATCCCTTCCGTCTTCCGGTGATCCAGAAGATACAGTCGTGCTTTGTTTATAACTCGGCTCCTAAAATATCCACCTTCGAATGCTCCAACCGCATCTTCAATGATGCCCACCGGCTGATAGAGAAAGCGGTGCGAAGCAACATGCAGTCTGTGTTTACGGATTGTCCGCACCGGGAGAAACTGGGCTGGCTGGAACAGGATCATTTATGCGGTCCCGGTTTGCTGTACAATTATGATTTGACGGGCTTTGTTCCTCAGACTCTTCAGAACATAGCCGATGCACAGCATGCCAACGGCGCGGTTCCTACCACTGCTCCGGAATATGTGGTGTTCGAGGGCCCCGGTATGGATGCTTTTGCCGAATCTCCCGAATGGGGATGTACCTTTGTGGTATTACCTTTCATGTATTATGAGACGTATGGGGATGATTCATTGATTAGAAAATACTATAACGGAATGCGCCGTTACATTGATTATATGACTACCCGTGCCAATGATGGAATCGTTTCTTTCGGACTGGGTGATTGGTATGATTATGGAGATTTCCGGGCCGGATTTTCTCGTAATACGCCTGTTCCTTTGGTAGCTACCGCCCATTATTATATGGTTGTTCGCTATCTGGTGGAGGCGGCACGTATGCTGGATAATAGGTATGATGTAGCATATTACACTCATTTGGGTGAAGAAATTAATAAAGCATTCCATCGGGAGTTTTATCACAAGGACACTCGTCAGTATGGTACGGGAAGCCAGTGCAGCAATGCCTTGCCTTTGTTCCTGGGAATGGTTCCCGCCGATGACAGACAGGCGGTGCTTGATAATCTGGTAGCGGATATAAAACGCCACGGCAACCGGCTGACCACCGGTGATGTGGGTAACCGTTATCTGTTCCAGACTTTGGCGCGTAACGGGTTGAATGAGCTGATGTACACCATGCACAACCATGAAGAAGCACCCGGCTATGGTTTCCAGCTGAAATTCGGAGCTACCACGCTGACCGAGCAATGGGACCCGCGGCAAGGTTCTTCGTGGAATCACTTTATGATGGGGCAGATTGATGAATGGTTCTTCAACTCGCTGGCGGGTATCCGCACCGTTGAGGGAAAACCGGGAATGAAGGAAATAGAAATACGTCCCCGTCCGGTAGGCGATTTGACATACGTCCGTGCCTCTACCCAAACCTTGTACGGAAAAGTTGCGGTAGACTGGACCCGCGAGAATGGAGTCTTTACATTGAAAGTAACGATACCTGTAGGGTGTACGGCACGCGTATTCCTTCCCGATGAAAAAGAGCCGAAGATAGTGGAAAGCGGAACTTATTCTTTTAAGAAATAAACGCGGTTTTCATAGAAAAAGCCCCCTAAGGGTATTTGGTAAAACTAAAATCAACTAATGAACAATATGAATAAACGTACCTTTTTAAGTCTGTTACTATGTGTTTGCTGTCTGTCTTTTCTGCATGCGGAGCGTGTGGATATGCAGCAGGCAGGTGCCGATGTGCAAGGCAGGAAGCTGAACACAGCATTGATTAATTCCACCATCGACCGCCTGAACGCCCATGGTGGAGGAACCCTCTTTTTCCCCGCAGGAACTTATCTCACCGGTTCCATCCACATGAAAAGTAACATCACTCTGGAACTGGAAGCAGGAGCCACCTTGAAATTCTCGGAGAACTTTGACGATTTCCTCCCTTATGTGGAAGTGCGTCATGAGGGAATCATGATGAAAAGTTTCCAACCGCTGATTTATGCCGTGGATGCAGAGAACATCACCATCAAGGGTGAAGGGACACTGGACGGACAGGGCAAAGCATGGTGGACGGAATTTTTCCGCGTCCTTGTAGATCTCCGGGACAACGGCAAGAGAAACATCAACAAGTACCAGCCCATGTTCGAGAAGGAAAACGACCTGAAAGCCCTTTACGCCGAAACCAACGAAGACTGGCACGGCACATTGGACCGTCGTTTCTTCCGTCCCCCTTTCATACATCCCATCCGTTGCAAGAATGTACGGGTAGAGGGCGTGAAGATTATCAACTCTCCCTTTTGGACCGTAAATCCTGAGTTTTGCGATAATGTGACCATTAAGGGCATTACCATCCACAATGTGCCTTCCCCCAATACGGACGGCATCAACCCTGAGTCTTGTAAGAACGTACACATCAGCGACTGCCACATTTCGGTAGGCGACGACTGCATCACCATCAAATCCGGACGTGACCTGCAAGCACGTAAACTGGGCGTTCCTTGCGAGAATATCACGATTACCAATTGCACCATGTTGAGCGGACACGGTGGTGTAGTTATCGGCAGCGAGATGAGTGGGGGAGTGAAGAAAGTGACCATCAGCAATTGTGTCTTTGACGGAACCGACCGGGGGATTCGTCTGAAATCCACCCGTGGTCGCGGAGGCATTGTAGAAGATATCCGTGTAAGCAATATTGTGATGAGTAACATCAAGAAAGAGGCTATCGTCCTCAATCTGAAATATAGCAAGATGCCTGCCGAACCGAAGAGTGACCGTACTCCGGAATTTCGTAATATCTATGTGTCGGGTGTGACGGTCCGTGATGTGAATACCCCCATTATGGTGGTAGGCCTTCCCGAAGCGCCTATTACCGGTATTGTGATGCGTGATGTGTATATTCAGAATGCCAAGCAACGCTGTGTTTTTGAAGACTGCAAGGACTTGGTGCTGGATGATGTGTATGTGGATGGTAAAGAAATAAAATAGACTTCCCGATGAAGAAACAACTATTATGGTGCATGGCGGCACTCTCTTTTTCCGCTGCATCTGCACAAACTTATGAAACCCGGTTCGCACGTCCGTTATCCGATGTGTTGAATGACGTTGCCGCCCGTTTCCAGGTCCGCTTGAAATATGACGTGGATACGGTGGGGCGTGTGCTTCCGTATGCCGATTTCCGTATCCGGCCTTATTCATTGGAGGAAACGCTGACCAATGTGCTTTCCCCCTTCGATTATAAATTCGTAAAGCAAAGTGACAAGGTATATAAGTTGAAACCTTACGAATACGCCCGCCGCACGGATGCCGACGGAGAAAAAATGCTGGCATACCTTAGTGGTTTATATAGTGATAAAAGTCAATGGGAACAGCGCAGGGAGATTCTCCGCAAAGAGGTGCGCCAACGTCTGGGACTGGATGATATGCTGGGGAAAACAGTGAAGGATGCAAAGCCTGTTCTTTCCAAAATACGCAAATTTGATGGCTATACCGTGCAGAACTTTGCATTGGAAACCTTGCCGGGACTTTATGTCTGCGGTTCAGTCTATGCCCCCCGCACCAAAGGCAAACATGCACTGATTATCTGCCCCAATGGTCATTTTGGACAGGGACGCTACCGCAAAGACCAGCAGCAGCGCATGGCGACTCTGGCACGTATGGGGGCTGTCTGTGTGGATTATGACCTGTATGGTTGGGGTGAATCCGCCTTGCAGGTAGGAGGAAAGGCGCACCATACTGCCGATGCGCACACCATTCAGGCTATGAACGGAATATGGATACTGGACTATATGCTGGCAAACCGTAAAGATATAGATCCTGCATGCATCGGCGTGAACGGTGGTTCCGGCGGAGGAACGCAGACGGTGTTGCTTACCGTCCTGGACGACCGTTTTACAGCTGCCGCCCCTGTGGTCAGTCTGGCCTCTCATTTTGATGGCGGTTGCCCGTGTGAAAGTGGCAAGCCCATCCAGTTGGCAGGTGGAGGAACTTGCAATGCGGAGCTGGCCGCCCTGTTTGCCCCGCGTCCCATGCTGGTGGTTTCCGACGGAGGAGACTGGACAGCCACGGTTCCCCGTTTGGAATATCCTTACTTGCAACGCATCTACGGTTTTTACGGTGCGACGGACAAGGTGAGCAATGTACATTTGCCGCAAGAACGCCATGATTTCGGTCCGAACAAGCGCAATGCGGTTTATGATTTCTTTATAGACGTGTTCGGCCTTGACCGGAACATGCTGGATGAAAGTAAAGTAACCATTGAGCCGGAAAACGCATTGAAGAGCTTTGGTGAGAAAGGTGAGAAACTGCCTGCCGGAGCCTTGAGATATAAAGAATGATTTTGTCGTTTATTTATTAGGTTAAGAGTTAGTATGGAATCTCCCTCTTGCATAGCCTGTGAAGGTGAGCAAGGGGGAACTTTTTTTAGATATGGGGGATTAATACTTTTTGTCGGGTATATCAGGCCTTGTCATGCGGACTGTTAAGTCTTTTTGTACGGACTGTTACTATAGTCTTCGGCAGTGGACCGTACAGTCTGCTACAGTGGACTGTACGGTCTGCCGTAGTGAAACATACGGACTACTGTCGTAGTCTGTAAAAGGTAACCGTAAGAAATGCTTTAATGGTACTGAAAAAAAGACTTAATGGAGCTGAAGCGATGAATTAACTCTGCATTTATGTTATAATCATCTTTAATTCTCCATCCTTGTGGCGCTTTCGGTCGTTTTCTTGTTTATAGTTGCGGATTCAAACCGGTTTCTACATCGGATTTCAGCCGGGTATAATGGAAAAAGCGGAGGTTATAATAAGATAATGCGTTTCTGTAATATGGCAGCAATCTGTTGTCTCAGTTGCGGGGCGCTGATGGGCTTGGCCATATAGCCGTCGAAGCCGTTTTCCATGGCCCGTTGTTCATCACTGGCATAGGCGAAAGCGGTAACAGCAATGATAGGTACATCCAAGGATAGTTTTCGTATTTCCCGGGTGGCCTCATAGCCATCCATCACCGGCATATTGATATCCATCAGAATTATCTGAGGGGTATGGAGCTTATACAAATTGACCGCCTCTTTTCCATCCCAGGCATGTACCAGGTTATATTCTCGTTTCAAGATAGATTGGAACAGCCGGTAATTGCTCTCATTGTCTTCGGCGATCAGAATGGTCAGCTTGTCTTTTTGCACGGAAATGAGTTGATGCTCTTCCTCTTTCTTGTTCTCTGCAGCGGCAGGCTGGTATGGAATGGTGAACCAGAAAGTGGATCCTTTTCCTTCCTCGGACTCAACACCGATGCGTCCTCCCATGTGCTCTACAATTGTCTGGCAAATGGATAGCCCCAGTCCTGTACCCTGTACAAAAGAGTTCAGTTTGACGAAACGTCCGAATATGGAGTTCACTTTGTCGGCTGGAATGCCGCAACCGGTATCTTTAACATAGAAATAAAGTTCTTTGTCGCATAGTTTGTAGCCGAAGGTGATGCTTCCTTGTGAGGTAAATTTGCTGGCGTTGTTCAGTAAATTGTTCAGTACCTGCATCAGACGGTTCTTTTCCGTTCTTATGAGGCAGGAGGGAAGTCCTTTCTGTACAATCAGTTGAATGCCGTTGCTCTCTGTCCGATAACGGGTAACACTTTCTATCTCGGAGATAATATCATTCAGTTCCACGTTGGAATAACAGAATTCCAGTGTGCCGGCCTCTATTTTCGATAAGTCCAGTATGTCGCTGATTAATTGCAGCAGCAACGTATTGTTACTTTCAATGATATTGATATATTCCTGCTTTTCCTGTTCCTCTTCTGCAGCAGCAAGGATGTTTGAGAAACCGATGATAGCATTTAGCGGAGTGCGTATTTCGTGGCTCATATTGGCAAGAAAAGCGGACTTCAGCCGGTTGGATTCTTCCGCGCGGTCCTTGGCTGAAAGCAGTTCGTCTTCCATTTTCTTCCGTTCAGTTATGACTAGGGAAGATCCTACCAAAGTGAGCGGCATTCCGTTTTCGTCTTTGCTTTCCACAGCTGCCTGCGCCTCTATCCAGTCTATTTTCCATTGTGTTCCGTCATTGGCCAGCACGCGGTATTCCTCTTTTACTTTCTCTATTTTCCCGTCTGCCAGGTCACGGTAAGCCTGTATCACGCGCGGGCGGTCTTCTTTAATGATTTTAGCGAAGTATTGCTCATCCGAAACGCTCAACTGATCTTCGCTGATGCTTCCCGGCATGGCCGCCATGGCAATGGGGCGGTTGAGATCGCATAAAATGGTATGGTCTTTCAAATTCCATTTCCAAGGTACGATGTTGGCTACTTCCAGTGCCATGGAAAGTTTATGGTTCGTGGCGCTCAGCATTTGCTGCGCATTGTGCAGTTCGGTGCTGTCCATGCAGAACACATCCACTGTGTCCGGTTCGGTAGAGCAATTCAGGACAACATCATAGAAGGTGTTGACGGTCTTAAAATAATATGGGAAGGTGATCGATTTCTTTTCTTTTAAGGTGATACTCATGAAATGGGTGAATTCCGGCAAGGACTCCGGGAAAATTTCAGAGGCTCTTTTCCCTATTATATCGGATTTGGGCAAGAAACATCGTTCGAAATAACGGTTGACATCCCGATAGATGCTGTCTATAATATTTCCTTCTTTATCCCATATTACCTGTTCCTTCATGTAAAGGATAGGCATATTGTCTATCAGATTGGTATATTGTGTGTTCGTGTCTATTTCATTTTGCTGGGCGCGTCTCAGCGCTTTCAGCATTTGAATGCGTTTTTGCTGTGTCACGGCCATCAGTATAAAAGCAATGAGTACACTTAGGATGATCCATTTATATTTGTTCAGAAAGTTGGCCGGTTTGTCATAGAAGACGGTGTCACCAGGGCATAGGTCGGGATCGAGTCCTTTATTTACCAGTCTTGTGTAGTTGAATGCGGGGTGTGCTTCGTTGGGTTCATAAAAAGGTATGTCGCTGGCTTTCTTCCCATGTAGTATCTCGTCTATCGTTTTCAGTAATTGCCTGGTAAAGATTTGGTCATTATACATGTATCCTCCTACCATGCCGCCGTCATCCATACCTGCATAGCGGATGGTGAACAAAGGGGCGGAGATGCTGGCGATACTTCTGTAGGCATTAATCAGAAAATTGCTTGAAGTGAACGATTCGGTGAACCAGGTGGATACCAGAATGCCTGTGGTCTTGTCTGTTTTACGTACGGCATTATATAGCTGATGCAGACTGTTGGTACGCGAGGAGATGTATTCGTAATCCATTTGCGGGTATTTGTCTTTAATCAGCTCTCGCAGTTGCTTGTCATATTCCGGATTGGGGTAGATGCCGTCTCCCAGGAAAATCAGTTTCTTCATACCGGGAATCATCCTGCACATCAGTTGCACGTTTTCTTCCAGATAGATGGGGGTGTGCATGTAGGTGAAATTGAACTCTTCTGCCAATTCGCTCATGTGTGTCTTTTCTTCGGGGGTGACTGTATCTCTCTGCCTGTAGAATTTCTCATGGTACACATAGGGGTCGGCTCCGCATACAATGGCAGGTACTTTACCCCATAAAGATTGAATCTCTTCTCTGAAAATCAGGCTCATGCTCCCGATGAATACCAGCAGGCGGGGAGGGGTGGAACCATATTTCGAGGAAAGAATTTCTGGGAATCTCTCGATTTTAGTGGAGTCGCCTACCATAAAAAGATTCAGATGCTCTATGTAAGCGTCCATGTTCTCTATTCCAGCTATTTTATGAACAATGGGGGTGGTGATGCTGTTGCTCCAGGGAGAGGATTCGTTGTAGCTGTTCAGAATCAGAATATAGTTCCCCGTCTCGGTGTTTTCCTGTACATGGGAGGCTTTGCCGATGGTTGCAAAGAGGGTGAATATACAGGTACATATCAGTAACCGTTGTATATGGGCTACACACGTTCTTTTAAGATTTCTGTTCATTATTGATGTCCTACTCTTCTTTTATTATATAGCTACGATGCTTGTGATGCAACAAATGTACTATTAAATTAATGAGTGGACGAAGAAATGGAAATGTTTAACAAATATTAAAAGAGACAGGACGGGATGGAAAGTTTTCGTATAGGCAAATGGGAGATGATTGGATGGGAATTCCTGCCGGCCGATATGGCAGTGGGGCGCGAATGCTGATAAAGGGAGTGGGAGGGGAAGTCATTCTTTTGTTCTATTTCTTTTTTATATAAAGGAATAGTCTTATATTTATCCCGTCATCTTATTTTTGAAAAAGTAGGGGAACATCACTTAATCAGAAGTAGTTATGGAATATCACTTACGTACTAAATTGAATGGAAATATAGCAATGACTTCCTGTTTCCATGAAAACTCCTTTTTGCAGCGTGACAGGAGTCTTTATAAATTTATATGGGTGCGGCATGGAACGTTGGATGTGGAAGTGGATCATGTGGTGATGCATCTGGAAAAAGAGGAAATGATTTCGCTTACTCCTTTGCATCATGTGCAGATAAGGGGAGTGGGCGGTGAATACCTCACTTTTTTATTCAATAGTAACTTTTATTGTATTTACAGGCATGACAGCGAGGTGTCTTGTAACGGATTCCTGTTTAACGGTTCTTCCCGTGTCATGCGTTTGAAGCTTTCGCCTTCCCAGTCGGCCTGTCTTGACAGTATTGTCGATATTTTCAGGGGGGAGTGTGGAATACAAGACAACTTGCAGGAAGAAATGTTGCGTATTATTCTGAAACGTTTCATTATCACTTGTACCCGCATAGCCCGTGAAAAGTTTGATGTGGACCCGGGACGTGAGAACATGTTTGATGTGATTCGTCAGTTTTATGTACTGGTTGACAGTCATTTTAAGGAGAAGAAGCAAGTACAGGATTATGCTGATATGTTGTGCCGTTCTCCCAAGACTATTTCTAATCTCTTTTCCCTTTACGGACTTTCTTCTCCTTTGCGTGTCATTCATGAACGCGTGGATGCGGAAGCCAAGCGCTTGTTGCTTTATACGGGTAAGAGTGCGAAAGAAATCAGTGAGATTCTGGGATTTGAGGATTTGGCTACGTTCAGCCGTTTCTTTAAGAAAATGAACAAGGAGAGCCTTTCGGAATACCGGAAAAGAGAGAAGCGGGAATAATTGCCAACCTATATGGGGAAATTGCCATTTACCGGAGGGGGAAAACCACCGACCTTTGCACCAGGAAGTTAAATCTTTTAATAATGAAAGCAATGATGGCAAAATTAAAATCTCTGTTTGTTGCGTTTTTAACAATAGCAGCATCTGCCCAAAAACTGGGTATCAATCTTATCCGTGTGGCAATCCTTGTAATTTTTGTATGGATTGGTGGTCTGAAATTCTGGAACTATGAAGCCGAAGGAATTGTGCCTTTTGTGGCGAACAGTCCCTTTATGAGTTTCTTTTATACTAAGGATGCTCCTGAATATAAAGAATATAAGCTGAAAGAAGGCGAACTCGATGAAACGAAGCACCTGTGGCATGAAGAGAACAATACTTATGGGTTCTCTCATGGATTGGGTATTTTGATTATGGGGATCGGTATCTTGACGTTTTTAGGCATCTTCTCTCCGAAAACCGGTTTGGTGGGGGCCGGACTGGCTATTGTCATGACATTGGGCACTTTGTCTTTCCTTGTAACAACGCCCGAGGTGTGGGTCCCCGATTTGGGAAGTGGCGAACAGGGATTCCCTCTGCTGACGGGCGCCGGTCGTCTGGTCATTAAGGATATTGCTATTCTGGCAGGAGCTGTTGTCGTTCTTTCGGATAGTGCGGGAAGGGTATTGAACCAGTTGAAAAAGTAAAGTTGGAAAGACCGGTCACGGACATGCTCTTTTATAGGGGGGTATATGGATGCATTCCGGCGAGAGGCAAGTATTTCCTGCAAGACATAACTATCTATGAGGCAAGTTGCATCCTGTGTCATCTTGCTGTCTGTCAGCTATTGATAATGAATGCAAATTTGGCAGATTCTGCGGTTAACCCCTGTTAAGTGCTTATCTGTCTGTGTTAAAAGAGGAAAAAAAACTCTGACAAACGGTACAACCGTACAATATTTGTCATTACATTAGCGTCATAAATGTTAAACCAAACTTGAAATTAACAAATTAATAGATATTAAGTTATGAAACAAGCAACTAAAATGGTACTAGGCGCAGCAGCAATTGTAGCAGTCAGCGCAGGTGTAGCAGGAGTAACGGCTTATTCTATGTTGAAACCCGAGCCAAACAAAAGCGTGGCTTTTAATGATGTGTTCCAACAAAATCCGAATACAAGACTCGCCGCGTTGGACGCCACTCAAATGCAACCGGTGGATTTGACTCAGGCAGCGGAAAATTCAGTGCATGCAGTAGTTCATATAAAGTCAACTCAAGAATCAAAGACTCAGACGGTTACCGTTCGTGATCCGTTCTATGATTTCTTTGGTGATATTTTTGGAAATGGCAGAGGCGGCGGTCAGCAGCGTCAGGTGCAGACTCCTGAAAGAGTGGGATTCGGTTCCGGAGTGATCATCTCGAAAGATGGATATATTGTAACGAATAACCATGTAATCGATAATGCTGATGTGATCAGTGTCAAACTGAATGACGGACGTGAATACAAGGGACGTGTAATCGGCACAGACCCCAGCACGGATTTAGCGTTGGTTAAAATTGAAGCGGATGAGCTTCCTACGATTCCCGTGGGCAATTCGGAGGCTTTGAAAGTAGGTGAGTGGGTATTGGCTGTGGGTAATCCCTTTAATATGACTTCTACGGTAACAGCCGGTATTGTGAGTGCCAAAGCCCGTTCTTTAGGGGTATATAATAATGGTGTGGAATCTTTCATCCAGACAGATGCTGCGATCAACCAAGGCAACAGTGGTGGTGCATTGGTGAATGCAAGGGGTGAACTGGTAGGTATCAATTCCGTACTTTATTCACCTACAGGAGCTTATTCGGGTTATGGGTTTGCTATTCCAACCAGTATTATGACGAAAGTTATAGCCGACTTGAAAGAATATGGAACCGTTCAGCGTGCGGTATTGGGCATCAAGGGTACTCCGATTAATGATGACCAGCAGATGATGCCGGAAGAAATCAAGAAGAAGGTGAAGGAACTGGGCGCCACCGACGGTGTGTTGATTGCTGAGATAATTGAGGGAGGTTCTGCGGCCGGCAACTTGGAAGTAGATGATGTCATTATCGGTATTGACGGAAAACGTGTGAAGAACTTTGCAGAGTTGCAGGAGGGGTTGGCTAAACACCGTCCGGGTGACAAAGTAACCGTCAAGGTGTTGCGTGACAAGAAAGAAAAGGATATCGAGATGACCTTGAAGAATGCACAGGGAACAACGAAAGTGGTGAAGAGTGCGGGCATGGATATCTTGGGCGCAGCATTCCGTGAAGTTCCTCAGGAATTGAAGAGACAATTGAATTTGGGATATGGTGTGGAAGTCACAGGTGTGACAGACGGTAAGATGAAGGCTGCCGGTATCCGTAAAGGCTTCATCATCCTGAAGGCAAACGGACAACCTGTCAAATCAGTAAATGATTTGGAAGATGTGCTGAAAGCTGCTACCCAGTCACCGGATCAGGTATTGTTCCTGAGTGGTATGTTCCCATCAGGTAAACGTGCGAACTATGCAGTGGATTTGACACAGGAATAAGAAGATTTTTAAGGTAGAAAGTTTCAATAGGTAAAGTTTAGAGGATGCACGGTAAGGGTTACTTCCGTGCATCCTGATTTTATAGTCAAACAGGACTGATAACCTTATTTTCGCAAAATATTTAGGAAAAGAAGGACAAAGATAGTCTTTTTTGATTTATTAGCTAATATTTTTCAAACAAAAATGGATGTATTCCATTTAATGTTGTAAATTTGCATCCCAAATTTGTTTTATAGAGAATGAGACAATTAAAGATTACCAAAAGTATCACTAACCGAGAGAGCGCATCTCTGGATAAGTATTTACAGGAAATAGGCCGTGAAGACCTGATTACTGTAGAGGAAGAGGTAGAGCTCGCTCAGCGTATCCGTAAAGGCGACCGGGTAGCATTGGAAAAACTGACACGTGCCAACTTGCGTTTCGTCGTGTCTGTAGCCAAGCAGTATCAAAATCAGGGGTTAAGTCTTCCTGACTTGATTAATGAAGGCAACCTGGGATTGATTAAAGCAGCCGAAAAGTTCGATGAAACCCGAGGCTTCAAGTTTATCAGTTACGCCGTATGGTGGATTCGTCAGTCTATTCTCCAGGCATTGGCAGAACAGTCACGTATTGTCCGTTTGCCGTTGAATCAGGTAGGCTCGTTGAACAAGATCAGCAAAGCCTTCTCTAAATTCGAACAGGAAAACGAACGTCGTCCTTCTCCGGAAGAACTGGCCGATGAACTGGAAATACCTGTAGACAAAATCTCGGACACGTTGAAGGTTTCAGGACGCCACATTTCTGTAGACGCTCCTTTTGTGGAAGGAGAAGACAACAGCTTGCTGGATGTGCTTGTGAACGACGACTCGCCTATGGCAGACCGTTCCTTGGTTAATGAGTCACTTGCGAGGGAAATTGATAGAGCACTCTCTACGCTGACCGAAAGGGAGAAGGATATTATCCAGATGTTTTTCGGTATTAATACGCAGGAAATGACGTTGGAAGAAATCGGCGATAAATTCGGCCTCACTCGTGAGCGCGTACGCCAGATTAAAGAGAAAGCCATTAGAAGATTGAGACAAAATTCGCGTAGCAAGCTGCTTAAGTCTTATTTAGGGTAAGAAAGATTCGGTTTCCGAAAAGAAAACAAAGCACAAGATGGAAGGTTGCTTCCGTCTTGTGCTTTTGTTCATAATATACCAATAATGCCTATCGGCTGCACTATGTGCCGCATGGTAATGGGCACATCAGCAAATTATTATAGTTAATTAATCTATTACTTTTTCGTATTTGTCCGTAAATAACTACTTTTGTCCTCTAATAAAATTATAAAATTAGAATTATGAAATCCATAAAGATTCTGTGCTCTTTATTATTGGTACTGACGGTATGCTCGGCATTCTCATTGAAAGGAAGTAAATCTGTTTATATAGTAGGCGTATCCGCATCGTTTACAGATTCATTGGTTTATTTCACGGAAATCCAGTTGCTGGACAGTGTGAGTCTGGATAAGAATAAGATGTTGCCGGAACGCTCACAATACAGTTATCAGCTGAAAAATTATCTGGAAAACGAGGAAGGGCTGACGAACCGTACTTGCTTTGTTTATTTCTCGAACAGCAGAAAGAAACTGCAGAAGACCATCAACAAGATGAAGACCAAGTATCAAAAAGGAAAGACCTTGCTGATTCGCGAAGTGAACCCCAATGCGTTCAAGTTCAAGAAACCGGAAGAGTAATCCTTTTCTTATGAAAAAGATTCTATTTCTATTCTTGGCAGCCTGCTTTTTCTTCTCTTGTGAGAAGGAAACAATCGTGATTCCTCAGCAACATGCCGGAAGAACGGTTCTGGCATTCTTTTGGGCGGATAACAGTTTGAATTCCAGTTTGCGTAATAATATTCAGACGATGATGCAAGGACTTCAGGCTATGAAGGATTCGGCTGCTTTATTGGTATATTGGGATGGTGAGGCTTCGGATATCAGTTGGCCGGAGCCTTGTATCGTAGAATATGTAACCAATGGTCAGGGGGGTATCAACAGCCTGTCTAAAGGAACGATAGATGCAATGATGGCTGATAAGAATACATCTATCTATGATTTGATTGGTATTGGTAACATCAGAAAAAAATATCCCCCTCAGACATCGACGGAGAAAACCGTCATGCAGACAGTGATAGGTGATATGATGAGTGCTTACCCGTCGGAAAGTTATGGAATAATCTTTGGATCTCACGGTTCGGGATGGTTGCCCACTATTACCGGCACCCGTTCTATAGGACAAGATGGCGGGCGGTATTCCAGTGACACAGCGTTGATACCGGAATTGGCGGAAGTGTTGCGTACGGTAAATCCTCAAAAGTTTGATTTTGTCTTGTTTGATGCGTGTATGATGGGGTGTGCCGAGGTGTATTATGAGCTGAAGGATGCTGCCAGATACTGTATCGCTTCTGTACTTGATATACCGGCAGCCGGATTTCCTTATGCAAGTGTGATGCCTTATTTGTATGAAAATGCGATCAAGGATTATTTGGGGCCAATCTGTAAAGATTATATAGATTATTATAACTATAATGGTTGGGGAACCATTTCGGCAGTGGATTGCAATCAGATGGAAGGCTTGGCGGAAGCGGTCAGAAGTGTGATTTTGTCCAATCAGGATAGCCTGAAGAACGTGGATACAGCTGATTTGCAGCAAATATGGCAAAGGCAGCAGCAACTTCAAAGGATATGCCTATGATATGTTACAGTTTATTGAAAAATTGTGTGGAGGAATGGCTCCGGACGATTTTACGCAACAATTAAAGAAGACGGTCGTTTATACAGGTTATACTCATGATCCCACCTCATCCTTGTACAGAATAGATGGGGATAACTACAGTGGAATGGGTATGTATATCCCCAATTCATTCACCACTCCCAAATATTTGCTTTGGAACAATTATTTCAAGTCTTCCATAGCGTGGTATCATGCATCCGGATGGGCTGAAACGGAATCTATTTGGGGGAATTGAAGGAGAATGCAGCCAGTTGCCTTTTACTTGATCCCGAATAATAGATATAGCGGATGGAAGTACCGAATTTCCGGTATTCCTCCATTTCCACCGAGTTGTCTACTGCATCCTGCAGGGCTTGTTTAAAGGCGGCATAATGGGTGTTCATATAAGTGGCGTTGTCCAGTTCTCCTGTAACACTGTAGAAATAGCTCACACTATTATCTTTCTCATTATAACAGGTGCTGTCCAGTGTAATCGTTTCGTTCATGCGTGTGGGGCAGGACCGGTTGGTCTTTTCGGCTGTCTGTTTGAATTTACGGACTTGTGAACGGTGGTTATTATTACATCCTGCCAAAGTAAGGATGCCTAGGGCCGCTATTATAACTGTTTCTCTTTTCATTATAAATCGGTATTTTGAAGCGAAAGTAAACTATAAGTTTGAACAAAGCAAATGGATTTTTGTTTTTTATTAGTAAGTTTGTGCAAACAAAAAAAGTAAAACATGTCTCGCATTATAGATGAATTAAAACGTACAGACCACAAGCGTTATCTGGGTGGTCTTGATTTCTTTAAATATATTGGTCCCGGATTACTGGTTACTGTAGGTTTTATTGATCCGGGAAACTGGGCCTCGAATTTTGCGGCCGGTTCCGAATTTGGTTACGCGTTGTTGTGGGTGGTGACCTTGTCTACCATTATGTTGATTGTGTTGCAGCACAATGTGGCCCACCTGGGCATTGTGACGGGATTGTGCCTGAGTGAAGCAGCCACGCAGTATTGTCCCAAGTGGATATCCCGTCCCATTTTGGGCAGCGCGGTGCTGGCCTCCATATCCACTTCGCTGGCGGAGATACTGGGAGGAGCCATTGCCTTGCAGATGCTTTTGGAAATTCCCATTGCCTGGGGATCTGTCCTTACTACGATGTTTGTCGTCATTATGCTTTTTTCCAATTCATATAAAAAGATAGAAAGAGCCATCATTGCTTTTGTATCCGTAATCGGCCTTTCGTTTCTGTATGAGTTGTTTTTGGTAGATATTGACTGGCCTGTGGCGATCCGTTCCTGGGTGGTTCCTGAGATACCCCAGGGCAGTATGCTGATTATCATGAGCGTACTTGGGGCAGTGGTTATGCCGCATAACCTTTTCTTGCATTCAGAGGTGATACAGAGCCACGAGTACAACAAGCAGGACGAGAGCTCCATTCGTAAAGTATTGAAATATGAATTCTATGATACTTTGTTCTCCATGATTGTAGGATGGGCCATCAATAGTGCCATGATCTTACTGGCAGCCGCTACTTTCTTCCGTACCCGGACTCCGGTGGAAGAGTTGCAGCAGGCGAAGTCGTTGCTTGACCCGTTGCTGGGCAGCCATGCCGGAATCATCTTTGCCCTGGCATTGCTGATGGCGGGGATTTCCTCCACCATAACCAGTGGTATGGCGGCAGGTTCTATCTTTGCGGGTATTTTCGGTGAGTCTTATCATATCAAGGATATCCACTCTAAGGTCGGTATTTTGATTTCTTTGGGGATAGCATTGGTTCTTATCTTCTTTATTGAGAATCCCTTTTACGGACTTATCATTTCTCAGATGATTCTGAGTATCCAGCTGCCTTTCACGGTGTTCCTGCAAGTAGGACTGACCTCTTCCAAACGGGTGATGGGCAAATATGCCAACTCCCGGTGGAGTTCATTCGTGCTTTATACCATTGCGGTGATTGTCTCCGCATTGAATATCATGCTGTTGCTCAGTTGAATAATGTGCGAATTTGCCCATGTGCCAATTGCCATGCGGGACCATAGCGCAGCACGTGGGCACATGGGCAAATTTTTTATTTCGTTTTGCTTTCCGAGATAATCAGCAGCTTGTCACCGGCGTGCAGTTGCAGAGAGCCATTGGGAATCATGAACTCGTTTCCTCTTTTTATCAGCATCACCAGCATACCTTTAGGTAGGTTCATATCCATTAGTCTGTTTCCTTTTGCCAGCATTTCTTCCGTCAGTACGATATCGCGGAGGTCTGTATTGATTTCCTCCGGTATCTCTACTCCGAAATCATTTCCTGTTTTTTCCAGTGGGGTATCCAGATGGAGTAATTTGGCCATCCATGAAATGGTCGTTCCCTGAACCACTAAAGACAATATGGTAATGAAGAATACGATATTGAAAATCTGAGTAGATCCCGGCACATCAGCTACTACTGGATAAGTGGCGAATATGATAGGTACTGCTCCGCGCAATCCCACCCAGGAAATAAACAGCCGTGAGTTGATGTTCATCTTTTTAAAGGGAAGGAGGCAGAGCAGGACACTGAGCGGGCGGGCGAGGACAATCATGAAAATGCCGATCAAGGTTGCCGGTATGGCGATGGACAACATTTCATGGGGATTCACCAGCAATCCCAGGCTCAGGAACATGATAATTTGGAAGAGCCAGGTCATGCCGCTCATAAAAGTAGCGATCTCCTTACGGTTTACAATGCGTGCGTTACCCACCATCATCCCTGCTATATAGACAGCCAGATAGCCGTTTCCTTTACACAGGTCGGTCATGGTGAATGTGAAGAAAATAAAGCTCAGCAGCAAGATAGGATAGAGTGACTGGTTCTTCAAGTCAATCTTGTTGATGATTGCTACCGCCAGTTTTCCCAGCAGGAATCCTGATGTGCCACCCACAGCAAACTGAATCAGGAATGAAATCAGAATATCGTCTGCCCCCATGCCTGCCGACGTGATGAACTGTATCAGGACGATAGTAAGCATATACGCCATAGGGTCATTACTTCCGCTTTCCAGTTCCAGCATCGGTCGGAGGTTATGTTTCAGATTCATGCTTTGCGAGCGCAGGATGTTGAACACGGAAGCAGAGTCCGTAGAGGACATGGTAGCCGCCAGCAGCATGGCCGTCATCAGGGACATGGTAATGCTGACATTCGAGAATCCGGAAATCCAATAAATAAAGAATCCGGTGAAAATAGTAGTAAGCAACACACCGAAGGTGGAAAGCAGTATGCCTTGTGGCAATACAGGCTTGATATCCGAGTATTTGGTATCCATACCCCCTGAGAACAGAATGATGCTAAGGGCCATCATGCCGATGAACTGGGCTTCGCCCGCATCATGGAACTGGAGTCCCAGACCATCGCTTCCGAACAGCATGCCGACCAATAAAAAAACAAGTAACGTAGGGATTCCGAACCGGTATCCGGTCTTACTCACTACAATACTTACGAACAATAGGATGGAACCTATCAAGAGAATGTTTTCTGCATTAAATATCATACTTCTGTGATCTTGTTTAATTTTTTAATATGATGTGCCAGCATCAGGCAGGCTGTGATAAACGCTAACAGATCGGATACAGGCATACTGAGCCAGATACCGTTCAGTCCCCACCAATGAGGTAGTAACAGCAGGCAGGGTAATAAATACAACAGTTGGCGGGACAAGGAGAGGAAGATAGAAATTTTCGCTTTCCCGATAGATTGGAAGAAACTGGAAATTACAATTTGTATTCCCACGAAAGGAAACATCAGTACTCCGATTTGTAACCCGGTGCGTGCCAATGCTGTAAGTTCTTTATCGTCTGTAAACATATTAACAACCAAATTAGGGAAAAGTTCGCTGAAAGCAAATCCCAACGAAGTGATGCACCCCCCTGCAATCATGCAATATTTCAAAGTCTGCTTCACCCGGCCGAATTTGTGTGCGCCATGATTATAGCCCACAATCGGTTGCATTCCCATAGTCAGCCCCATGATAACCATTACAAACAGCATCAGCAGACGGTTTAATATGCCGTATGCGCCGATAGCCAGATCGCCCCCGTAGAGCAGCAGGCTCTTGTTGAATATAATGACAATGGCCGAAGCGCAGACATTCATCAGGAACGGCGACATACCGATACTGAAGATATTCTCTACGATCCGTTTCCTTAATTTGAATATCCCTTTCTTGAAGCGGATATAACTTTTTTCCTGCATGAAATGGCTCAGCACCCATATCATGCCGGCAAACTGTGAAAGGATGGTTGCCGTGGCTGCTCCGCGGATTCCCCAACCGAGCCAGAAAATAAAGACAGGAGCCAGAATAATGTTGCATCCCACTGTCAGCATGGAGGACAGCATCGCCTTTCGGGGATAACCGGTGGCACGCATGATATTATTCAGTCCGATCATTACATAGGTGACAGGACTTCCTATTAATATAATCTGCATAAAGTCGCGGGCGTATGGCAACGTGTCATGGCTTGCCCCGAAGAAGAACAGAATCCGGTCCAGAAACAGCAGGGTGATGCCTCCGTAGAAAATAGAATTTATCACACAGAGCACCGTTACGTTTCCCAGCACCTTCTCGGCACCGTCCGTATCCTTCTGCCCCAGGCGGATAGAAGAAATGGTAGCGCCACCCACCCCGACCAGTGTACAGAATGCCACCAGCAGATTCATCAGCGGAAAAGAAATAGCCAAGCCCGATATGGCCATGGCGCCGACACCATGACCGATAAATACACTATCAATAATGTTGTACAGTGATGTCAGTGTCATCCCTATGATGGCAGGGATAGAGTACTCTAAAAGCAGCTTTCCGACCTTTTCTGTACCCAGTATGTGCGGGTTGTTTTCTTTCATTCGCGTTTTTGTTATTTTTAAGCTTTGCAAAGTTAGGAATATGGAGGATTATTCGGACCTTTGTGGCGTTAAATCAAACTAAAAGTAATATGAATTCAACAAAAAGCATAGCAGCTTTATTCGATTTTGACGGAGTGGTAATGGACACTGAGACTCAGTATAGTATCTTCTGGAATGAACAAGGACGGAAATACCATCCGGAGCTTCCCGAATTCGGCCGGTTGATAAAAGGACAGACCTTGACACAGATTTATGCCAACTATTTTGCCGGAATGGAAGAGGTGCAGCATGAAATTACAGAAGATTTGAACAAATTTGAAAAAAATATGTTATATAATTATATCCCGGGCGTAGAGGCTTTCCTGAAAGAATTGAGGGAAAACGGGGTAAAGATAGCTATAGTCACAAGTTCAAATGAGATGAAGATGAGCAACGTATATAAAGCACACCCGGAATTGAAGCAAAGTGTGGACCGTATCCTCACTGCTGAAATGTTTACTCATTCCAAGCCTGACCCCGAATGCTTTCTGTTAGGTGCGACAGTTTTTGACACCGTGCCGGAGAACTGTGTGGTTTTCGAGGACTCGTTTCATGGCCTTGAGGCGGGGAATCGTGCCGGAATGACTGTGATAGGACTGGCTACCACCAATTCTGAAGAGCAAATACGCGACAAGGCAAATGCTGTTATTCAGGACTTTAATGGATTCAGTTTCGAAAAAATGAAGAATATGATGAGGTAATGTCAACTAAAACATCTACCTTTGCAGCCGTTTTTTATAAATTAAAGTAAATATGGCAGGATATATTTCAGGTGATACACGCAAAGTAACTACCCACCGTTTGGTGGAAATGAAGCAGAGAGGCGAGAAAATTTCTATGCTTACCTCCTATGATTACACGACAGCGCAGATTGTAGATGGCGCAGGCATCGATGTTATATTGGTAGGCGACTCCGCTTCGAATGTCATGGCAGGAAATGTGACCACACTTCCTATCACCCTTGATCAGATGATTTATCATGGAAAGTCTGTGGTCCGTGGGGTGAAACGCGCGCTTGTTGTGGTGGATCTGCCTTTTGGCACTTACCAGACTTCCGAATACGAAGCGGTGACCAATGCGATCAAAGTAATGAAGATTACGCACGCCGATGCTTTGAAACTGGAAGGGGGCGTGGAGATCATTGATGCGGTAAAGAAAATCATTGCTGCCGGCATTCCCATCATGGGACATTTGGGGTTAATGCCGCAATCTATCAATAAATATGGAACCTATACTGTACGTGCCAAGGACGAGGAAGAGGCCGAGAAGTTGTTGAGCGATGCACATCTGCTGGAAGAGACAGGGTGTTTTGCGCTGGTACTTGAGAAAATCCCTGCGTCACTGGCAGAGCGTGTGGCTAGGGAACTGACTATTCCCGTTATCGGTATCGGAGCCGGTGGCGCGGTAGACGGGCAGGTGCTGGTAGTATCGGACATGCTGGGGATGACCAACGGTTTCAGTCCTCGTTTCCTCCGTCGTTATGCCGATCTGCATACAGTTATGACGGGAGCCATACAGCAGTATGTGGATGATGTGAAAAAAGGGGATTTCCCTAACGAAGACGAACAATATTAAAAGTTTTTGCTGATATGTATGATGACTTCTTCTTTCCGTATGAAAAGGCAAAACTGTGGACTGGGAATATGTTTTTGTTATCCCTTTCCAATTTTTTGCTTTATGCATCACTATACATGATGCTTCCTGTGCTGCCTTTATGGATGGTGCGGCACTGGTATTGCAGTTATGCGGAAGCAGGAGCAGCCATTGCTGTTTTCGGGCTGGCCATGTTCCTTCCGGGAACATTCAACAGCTACCTTATTGATACGTTCAAACGTAAAAGTGTGTGCTTTATAGCGATATTTCTGTTTGTGGCATCCAGTCTGCTATATCCGTACGTTGCGACCGTAGGGTTCGTAGCTTTGGTCAGGGCTGTCCAGGGAGGGCTGTTCAGCGTCATTACCATGACTACGGGCAGTACACTGGTGATTGATGTCACTGCTTCCCGCCGCCGCACGGATGCCAATATCGCTTTTGCCTGGGCGGGTCGTTTTGGAATGGTGGTGGGTCTTGCCTTGGGGATCTATATTTATCCTTATTGGAATTTTCACCATATCATTTATACCAGTATGGCTCTAGGAGCGTTGGCGCTGGTGCTGATTCCGGCGGTGAAAGTTCCTTTCCGTGCTCCGCTCAGCACTTCATGGTTCTCGCTGGACCGTTTTTTGCTGCCGCGCACTTTGTGGCCGGGGATGAATATGATGATGGTGGCCATTATCTTTGGGATATTGGTGGCACATATTTACAATGAATTGTTTTTTGTTTGTATCCTGATAGGCTTTGTCCTGTCTTTGCTGCTTTTGCGTTACGTGCTTTCTCATGCTTCCGGTCGTTCGGAGGTAGAGCTGGGGCAGGCGGCAATGATAGGAGGATTGTTATTGCTCGCTTTTTCCAATAGCTTGATGAACAGTTATATAGCTGGTATTTTGTTGGGGATGGGAACCGGAACCACTGTGTCACGTTTCTTTATAAAAATGATCAGCCTGCCGAGGCATTGCGAGCGGGGAACGGGAAACAATACCTATCAGCTGATGTGGGAGGCAGGAGTACTGATTGGTTTCCTGTTTGAGAATATGTGGACTGAGGGTCATCCCGATACCATTTATTGGATATGTATCGGTATCTGTGTCGTTCTGCTGCTGATGTATGAGTTCTTCACACATCCGTGGTATTACAGAAAGATGGAGGAAAAACAGTGAAATATGGCAACTTACATAAATTAATAATATAAAGAATATGGCAGACGACAAAAAGATTATCTTTTCGATGGTGGGCGTAAGCAAAGCCTTCCAGGCGAACAAACAGGTATTGAAGGACATCTACCTATCCTTTTTTTACGGTGCTAAGATCGGTATCATCGGTCTGAACGGTTCGGGTAAATCAACACTGATGAAAATCATTGCCGGACTGGAGAAAAGTTATCAGGGAGAAGTGGTGTTCTCGCCGGGCTACTCTGTAGGCTATCTGGCACAGGAACCGCATCTGGATGATGAAAAGACAGTGAAAGAGGTGGTGATGGAAGGAGTGCAGAGCATCGTGGACACACTGGCGGAATACGAAGAAATAAACAATAAGTTCGGGCTTCCCGAATACTATGAGGATTCTGAAAAGATGGATGCGCTCTTTGCCCGTCAGGCAGAGTTGCAGGACATCATTGACGCTACGGACGCATGGAATCTGGACAGCAAGCTGGAACGCGCCATGGATGCGTTGCGCTGTCCGCCCGAAGACCAGCCGGTGAAGAATCTCTCGGGAGGTGAGCGCCGCCGTGTGGCATTGTGCCGCCTGCTGTTGCAGAAGCCGGATATCCTGTTGCTGGACGAGCCTACCAACCATTTGGATGCGGAAAGTATCGACTGGCTGGAACAGCATTTGCAGCAATATGAAGGTACGGTGATTGCCGTAACCCACGACCGTTACTTCCTGGACCATGTAGCCGGATGGATTCTGGAACTGGACCGTGGCGAAGGAATTCCCTGGAAAGGAAATTACTCCAGCTGGCTGGAACAGAAGACCAAACGCATGGAGATGGAAGAGAAAGTGGCAAGCAAACGCCGCAAGACCTTGGAACGCGAGCTGGATTGGGTGCGCATGGCTCCCAAAGCCCGTCAGGCAAAAGGAAAGGCCCGTCTGAACTCTTACGACAAATTGTTGAATGAGGATGTGAAAGAAAAGGAAGAGAAACTGGAAATCTTCATCCCGAACGGTCCCCGTTTGGGAAACAAGGTGATCGAGGCCAAAGGAGTGGCGAAAGCTTATGGTGACAAGCTGTTGTTCGATAACCTGAATTTCATGCTGCCCCCTAACGGCATTGTCGGTGTAATCGGTCCTAACGGTGCCGGAAAGACTACCTTGTTCCGCTTGATTATGGGACTGGAAACCGTAGACAAAGGTACTTTCGAGGTAGGGGAGACCGTGAAACTGGCATACGTGGACCAGCAACATAAAGATATCGACCCTGCCAAGTCCGTTTATCAGGTGATCAGCGGTGGAAACGAACTGATCCGTCTGGGAAACAGGGATATCAACGCGCGTGCCTACCTCAGCCGTTTCAATTTTTCGGGAGCCGATCAGGAGAAACTTTGTGGAATGCTTTCGGGTGGTGAGCGCAACCGCCTGCATCTGGCTATGGCACTGAAGGAAGAAGGCAACGTGCTGCTGCTGGACGAGCCTACCAATGATATTGACGTGAACACGCTGCGCGCGTTGGAAGAAGGTCTGGACGATTTTGCGGGCTGTGCGGTGGTGATCAGCCACGACCGTTGGTTCTTGGACCGTATCTGTACCCATATCCTGGCTTTCGAAGGAAACAGTGAGGTCTTTTTCTTTGAAGGATCCTATTCGGAATACGAAGAGAACAAGATGAAGCGTTTGGGTAATGAGGAGCCGAAACGGGTGCGCTACCGCAAGCTGATGGAAGACTGATGACGCCCTGTCTATAAAATCTTACCCAAGTGTACGAACAGTAACGTATTCTTGGGTAAGTTTGCATATACACACAACGGCTCGTCAGAAATGTATGGCAACGTCCTCAGTATAAAGACGTTTTTGAGGTTAAGAGCCTTTTTATTATACACCTATCTTATTATGCGCGCACCGCATGGAATTCCCGTCGGCCCGTGTCCCGGGGTCATCCGGCAGGATGAATGTGGTTCACCATAAAACTATAAATTCTCTTTCTATAGACCTGCCACTGTAAATTGTAACCGATTTGTAGTTTGTATATCGTTTCTATTAGCTATCTTTGCAACGTCTTTTAAGACATTAATTATAATATTAATTAATAAAAAGTTTATGGTAAAAAGAATGCGATCTTTTTTTGCGGTGGTTATGTTGGTAATCGCTGCTACTGTTAACGCTCAGGTCACTACCTCGTCAATGAGTGGAAAGGTGGTCGATCAAAGCAATGAAGCCATTATCGGCGCGACGATTCAGGCTATTCATGAGCCGTCCGGCACCCATTATGGGGCCATTACCAATGTGGACGGCCGTTATTCCATCCAGGGCATGCGTGCCGGCGGCCCTTACAAAGTAGAAGTTTCTTATGTAGGTTATCAATCAGTGGTTTACAAGAGCATCAATCTCCAGTTGGGAGAGAATTACGTATTGGATGCGAACTTGAAGGAGTCTACCGAACTGCTGGATGAAGTAGTGATAACCGCTTCCAAGAGCAGCAATATGAAGTCTGACCGCGCCGGAGCGGTGACCAATGTCGATGCGGCCAGAATGTCGGAAGTGCCTACGGTGAGCCGCAGCATGAACGATATCATGCGCCTGACCCCTCAGGGAGCCAATATCGGTAGCGGTTTCTCAGTGGGTGGAGGTAACTACCGCCAGTCTTATGTCACTGTGGACGGAGCCGCTTTCAATAATGCCTTCGGTATCGGCTCGAACTTGCCGGCAGGCGGTTCGCCTATCTCTCTGGATGCATTGGAACAGATTTCCGTTTCCACCACTCCCTTTGATGTCCGTCAGAGCGGGTTTACAGGAGGTGCCATCAACGCCGTGACAAAGAGTGGTACGAATGAGTTCAAAGGTACAGCCTATATGTATACTTCCAATACCCACCTTACCGGTAATAAGGTAGAGGACTATGAGCTGACCCGCAACCGTGACCACAGTACCACCTACGGAGCTTCTTTGGGAGGTGCGATCATTAAAAACAAGTTATTCTTCTTCGTGAACGGCGAATATCAGGATAATGTGCAGGCAGGTCCGTCGGGCATAGCGCGTAGCGGCGCCAATGACGAATGGAGCACCAACGGCATCGTGCACCGTCCGTTCGAGAACACCACAACGGTAGGCGGCCGTACCTTTGTGGGGATGAACAACATCAGCCAATACCTGTCGGAAAAATACAACTATAATCCGGGACGTTATCAAGGATACTCTTTGGAAACCCCTTCTTACAAGATCATGGGCCGTCTGGACTGGAACATCAACAACAACAACAAGATTAATTTCCGTTTCACCCATACCCATTCCAAGTATTCCTCTAACCCTTCCTCTTCCACCACTCCGTTTAAGGATTCAATCATCTATCCGGGTGGAGTAGACGGCAGTGCGGGCAAGAGCAGTTCGGGCCGTACAGCAAACACCGGTCTGTACTTTGAAAGCTCACGCTATATGCAGGAACAGAACTTCACCTCCATCGCTTCCGAATGGAATTCAAAATGGGGGGCTATCAATAACGCCCTGCGTTTCACTTATTCTTATCAGAACGAACCGCGTACATACGAAGGGGGGACATTCCCTACGGTGGACATCCTTGATCAAGGCTCGCTGTACGCCTCATTCGGTCCGGACCCCTTTACAGAAGGGAACTTGCGCCAGGTGAAGACCTTTGTCATTACCGATGAATTCAATTTCTCCAGCGGTATCCATAACTTTATGGGCGGTATCCAGTTTGAGTCCAATAAGGCAGTGAACGGATTCATGCAGGCGGGTAGCGGTTATTATGTCTATTCCTCTTGGGATGATTTTGTGAACAACAGAGCTCCGGCTGCTTTCGGTGTCACTTATTCCAACACCGGGGACGGTTCCCAGTTCCTGGCGAACATGAAGTACCAGCAGCTTTCTTTCTATCTGCAGGACCAGATGAATATCACAGACAACTTCAGACTGACTGCCGGGGTGCGTTTCGAACTGCCCATTTATCCGGAGCTGAAGAACAACTATAACAAGAATTTCGCACAGATTGACTTTGACGGATATCATTACGCCACAGACCAGTTGCCTTCATCCTACCAGCTGACCGCCTCCCCCCGTATCGGCTTCAACTGGGACCTTACAGGCGAGCGTAAGTATGTATTGCGCGGCGGTAGCGGTTACTTCATCGGCCGTCTGCCGTTCGTATGGCTGGTTTCGGCAGTAGGTAATGCCAATTGCGGACAAAGCACCTATTATTATAACGAGCAGAAGGACGCTAAGTACGGACAACCGAGTTTCCACACCAGCGTGGCTGATATGTTGAAAGATCCTAACTTGAACCTTCCGGCGGCTACCGATCCTGCCGCACCTTCCGGAGCCACCATCATTGACCGCGACTTGAAGATGAATGCCACCTGGAAGTCATCATTGGCTTTTGATGCAAAACTTCCCGGAGACATTGACTTTACGTTGGAAGGTATTTTCAGTAAAGAGTTCAATCCGGCTACAGTGACCAATTTGGGACGTAAGTTTAAAGGAGAGCAGGAGATAGCTCCGGGTGATGTCCGCAGAATGTTTGAGTACTCCAATGCGAACAAGACGGATGCTTATTATATCACCAATGCGGGAAACAGCGCTTATTATTACTCACTCACCGCCTCACTGGCCAAGACATTTGATTTCGGCCTGCATCTTTCCGCTTCCTACACCCGTTCTTATGCCAAGTCGTATGGCGACGGCATCGGCGACCAGGTGAACTCGGCTTATTACAACAACCGTTACTCTGTCAACGGAAATAATGACACGGAGACCGGCTATGGTACGTATGTATCGCCCAACCGTGTGCTGGCTTCCGCCGCTTACCGTATTAAATACGCCAAGAATTTCGCTTCCTCCTTGTCTTTGATTTATGAGGGTATGAACATGGGCTATGCCGGAGGATATTCCGCCGCCCGTTATTCCTATACATTCACCGGAAATATTGTAGGCGATTACGGCTCAAACAACTTGCTGTACATTCCGGCATCCCGCGAGGCGCTGGATAAGTGGAACTTTGCCGATTATACTGACAGCAAGACGGGTGAGGTGACTTATTCTGCCAAGGAGCAGCGCGATGATTTCTGGGCTTACATTAATGAGGACAGTTATCTGAAAGGCCGTAAAGGCAAGTATGCCGAACGCGGAGGAGCCATCATGCCCTGGCATCATCAGCTGGATTTGAAGTTCAATCAGGATTTCTTCCTCAATGTAGGGGGCAAGCGCAATACCTTGCAGTTCGGAGTGGATATCAAGAACTTCCTGAACTTGCTGAACAGCGACTGGGGAATTTATAAGACGGTGAACAATACTTCCTTGTTGAGCTATAAGGGCGGCGCTTACCAGTTCCAGAAGAACGGAGGAAAGAAACTGACTGATACGTATTCCAATCTGAACAGTTTCAATTCTACGTATTCCATACAGTTCAGTGTCCGTTATATCTTTAACTAAATGAAATAGCCTGTATCAGACAATACAGGAACAGGATAGAGAGGCGTACCCATGAAGGTGCGCCTCTTTTTGTATGCACATTCTTTCGTTTTCTTTTTGCTCTGTCATTTTGAAAGTGAGAGAGCCTGAATGAAAGTGACCTGTCGTTTTGTCGTAGGGGCGGGCCGGATTTGTCCGGATCAGTGGATACGGCTTTGGGAATAAGGTATGCTGAAAATAGTTCCGGCGGTTTCCATTTGCCCTTCTTTCTACAGTAATATGTGGCAGTTGCTCTGGAATTTCCGGACAGTTTTCCCCTCTTTTGAGGCGGCTTTTTGTTCTTTTCTTAACATAATTGTCATATTCCGCCTAAAAAGTACCCTTTTCGTTTAAATAATCTAATATAAATTCAATTTATATGAATTAAATTTTTATCTTTGTCTTTCCTATTGGGAATGAAATACTAACTAATTAATTTAAATCAAAGACAAAATTATGAGAAATCATCTAAAGCATTTCCTCCTGTTGGCAGTTCTGACAATCTGTTTCACTGCTACGGCTGTTGCGCAAGGAACAGTAAAAGGTAAAGTAGTAGATGCCGAGAACAATGAGCCATTGATTGGGGCCACTGTATCGGTTAGCGGTACGACACTGGGTACTGTAACGGATATTGACGGTAACTTTGTGTTGAAACTTACCTCTTCTAAGGCTACTCTTGTATTCAAGTACTTGGGATACAACGAAATTACGCATCAAGTAAAAGGAAGCAATACGATAGACTTGGGTGAGGTCAAGATGTCTCCAGATGCTATTGGTTTGGGTGAGGTCAGTGTTATTGCCTCTATTATAAAGAGCGACCGTCAGACTCCTATTCCTATTTCTAACGTGAAACTGGCCAAGATAGAGGAGAAAATAGGTAATTTGGAATTCCCCGAATTGCTGAAATCAGTTCCTTCGGTGTATGTAACCCGTGAAAGTGGTGGCTATGGTGATTCCCGTATCAATATGCGTGGTTTTGATTCGTCCAACCTAGGCGTGCTGATCAATGGTGTGCCCATCAACGGCATGGAAAACGGTAAGGTTTATTGGTCTAACTGGTCCGGTTTGTCTGATGTGAGCCAGTTTATTCAGGTACAGCGTGGTTTGGGTGCGTCAGCATTAGGTATTTCTTCTGTGGGAGGAACCATGAATATGGTTACTAAAAGTACCGAAGCCCAAAAAGGTGGATCAGCTTATTTCGGTATTGGTAACGATGGTTTCCGCAAGTATTCGGTTTCTTTCTCTACCGGACTGATGGACAACGGATGGGCTATTACATTCATGGGGGCGCTGAATACGGGAGATGGTTACGTGAAAGGTACCAATTATGAAGGATGGACTTACTTTGGAAATATCTCGAAGGTAATCAACGATCATCATAAATTGTCATTGACAGCTTTTGGAGCTCCTCAGTGGCACAACCAGCGCTCGACCATGCACTATATCGAGGATTACAAGAATAGTCCCGATGGCGGACGTTTCAATAACGGATATGGTTATATCAACGGTGAAGCGGTAGGTAGCGGTTATGGCTATAATTATTATCATAAGCCTCAGGTTTCTTTGAATCATTACTGGACTATCGACGATAAATCGACACTGACCACTTCTCTATACGGCTCAATGGCTACAGGCGGCGGACGCCGTGCACGTGGCGCGATGAGTAATTGGCTGACTATTGATAACAATACCGGCCGTCCCAAGGATGGTGCCATGATGACTCCGGACGGTTTGTTCGACTACGAACGTGCTATGGCTGCCAATGCGGCTTCTCAAAACGGGTCGCAGGTGATTTTTACCAATGCTGTCAATGACCATGACTGGTATGGCATGCTGAGTTCCTATAAGAATCATCTGACTGAGAACCTGACTCTTACGGGAGGTGTTGACTTACGTTACTATAAAGGGTATCATACAGAGGAAATTGATGATTTGCTGGGTGGTGAGTTCTATCTGCAGACCTCGCCGCTGGCATTCCAAACCAAGAACCAGTTGCTGAAAGTGGGTGACAAGTTCAATTACTATAGCATTGGAGAGATATTCTGGGGTGGTGTTTTTGCACAGGCTGAATATAATACCGACAAGTGGTCGGGATTCCTGTCGGCATCATTGACTGAAGAGGCTTATAGATATGATGACCGTGGTGGTACGGATTCAAGATACTCTGCCACGGGTGCGGATAAACTGGACAGAGTGTCCAGCCTTCAGAATTTCCTGCCTTGGAGCGTGAAGGGTGGTTTTAACTATAAGTTCAATGACAACCACAATGTATTTGTCAATGCAGGATATTTTACCCGCGCGCCTTTCTTCAACTCTGTCTTTGCAAGCAATACGGCAGCTCCCGAAAAGGATGTACCCTACGAAAAAATTACTACGTTTGAATTGGGTTATGGATTTAGCACGGAACAGGTCAATATTGCATTGAATGGTTATTACACTCAATGGATGGATAAGTCCTTGCGCCGTAAGATCGGTCAGGAATATGCCAACCTTACAGGCTTGGACGCTGTTCACATGGGTGTGGAGCTGGAAGCGACTTACCGTCCTGTCAAGTCCTTTGAATTGAAAGGTATGTTCTCTTTAGGCGATTGGAAATGGAAAGATGATATTCACTTCACTATGTATGATGAAGCGAATAATCCTATCGGAACATACGACGCTTATCTGAAAGATGTCCATGTGGGTAACTCCGCACAGCTCACTTCCGCATTGAGCGCTTCTTGGGAACCGTTCAAAGGATTTAAAATCTCGGCCGACTACAACTTCTTCGGCAAGAACTATGCAGACTTCGATCCTCAGAACCGGGTGAATGAAGCGGATGCCGGTATTGACTCCTGGAAGTTGCCAGATTATGGTACGATTGATTTGGGCATGAACTATCGTTTCAATATTACCAAAGATATCCGTGCCATCGTATACAGTAATGTATATAATTTGACTAATACGGAATATATAGCCGATGCTAAGGACGGTACGAACCATGACTGGAAAACTGCATTGGTATATTATGGCTTCGGTACTACATGGTCTGCCGGTTTTAAAGTAATCTTTTAATCTCTAAAATAGTCAATAAATATGAAGTTAAAATATAATTTAATTGCATGGTCTTTGTTGGGATTCTTTGCTGCGGCATGTGATCCCATGGACGATATTTATAATGAAATCGATGCGGAAGGTACAACGAACACCCAGACGATGGCGGAATATGTACTGACTGATGCCGATTACGAAACGATCAGCTCTGCAGCGGCGAAGGCTGCCACTTCGGATGCTGAAAAAGCCTTGGCGAATGCCGTCAAGACGGATAAGGCTCTGAACGAGTTTGCATCGGCTGAGAAGTATGTTCCTTCCATCATCGCGAAGATGCTGCCTTCATGGGGGAAAGGTTCTTCGGTAGGAGTGACCTATAACTATCAGAATACTCCTTCCGATTACGTACTGGAGTATAGGACAGTGACTAATACTTCTTTGGGTGATAAGGATTATGAGGCTTTGTGGGGTGAAGGCTCTCCCGTGAAGTTCCTGGCTCCGGCACATGCTCCAGCTACCGTATTGCCCGGGTGGCTGGCCGGTCAGTATAAGGATGCGGCAAAAGGTGATCTTGTGCTGGTGGATTACAAATATGACGATGTTGACCCTGAATTTACAGGTGAGGATTTGTACTCTCAGGACTTTGAAACGGTTGAAAAAGACAAAGATATCGTATTGGAAGGCTGGGAGCAGGTGACATTGAAAGGTGATAAAAAATGGCAGGGAAAGATCTATAGCAATAATGGTTATGCACAATTCTCGGCCAACAATTTTGAGGGTGAAGTGGATACTTGGTTCATTTCTCCGGCAGTAGCAGTGACGAGCAAAGATGCCGGACTGTCTTTCGACATAAAGTTCGGATACTATAATGCAGATTGTCTGGATGTATTGGTTTCCGATACATATGCGGGAAATGGTTCGATTGATATGGCACAGTGGACTAGCGTGAAAGACCAGTTCACTTTCCCTGAAGGGCCTGCCAACGGCTACAACGATAATTTTGTGAATGTAGGGAAAGCCGGTCTGGAGGCATACAATGGTAAAAGCGTTTATGTTGCGTTCCGCTATGTAGGCGAGGGGCCCAAGGCGAAAACCACTACTGTTCAGCTCGATAATGTAAGTATTTCATCGGCTGTATTGGCTCCGACGAATGAAAAGCCTTATAATGCATTGTATCAGTTTGACGGAACGGATTGGAAGGTTAAAGAAGATAGCAGATTGGTTGTAGTGGCTCCTGCCGATTATGACGCTATGGGAAGCCCGGGCAGTCATGATAACTTCAGCACTTCGGATGCTCCGGAGAATTATCTGCCCCAGTTCCTGGCTCAGAAATTTCCATATGCCCAGGAAGGGGATTCAAAAGCCGTCATGTACAAATATTATAATAAGGTAACGACGATTGAGGTGGACGAGTATTTGTTCAAGGAGGGTACATGGGTTCTGAATAACAATATTGAACTGAAAGAAAAAGTGAATTTTGTACATAATGGAACCGAGTGGTTGTTTGATCCGACGGTAACGAAATCATTGGCTTCCGAAGATTATTTGATTTTGGAAAATTGGGTGAAAGCGAATAAGGATGCTGGGTATATGGATGCCAAATATGGAAACTCGGAATACTGGTTCGGTGGCAGCTCTTATTATGTAAACTTCAATATCCAGTTGGCTAAACGCCGTTCGAATGACCCCGATGGGGTGGTGCCGGCAGATGATAAAGAGGCTGAGGCTTATTTGTTGTCTATGGTTCAGGAGGGTATTGAATTGATCTTGGCAACAGAGTATCCTACAGCCGGCGCGCAAGTAAGTGGGGTTGATTGTTTCTATGTCATTTCTGCAAAAGTGTATAATGGGCTTGAAACATTTACTTATACTTATACTTTTAAAGGTTTAGGAAATGCTAAATTTGAACTGCAAGGTGAGCCTGAAGTAACAAAATAAGGTTTTAAATTTGAAGATAAATAAAGGGGCTGGTCGTGAATGACAGCCCCTTTATTGTTGCTTACAGTTTATAAGTAAAGGATGTGAACTCATCGTTAGAGGGTAGAAAAGTAGCGACCTCAAGCCTGTTGCATGATATTTCTTTGAATATTTACAGGCTGTAAGTTAAAAACATAAGGAGTTAACCGGCAGGACAGTCCTTTTTCTTTTTTATTACGAAACTCTTTATACAGTTATTCCCGTCTTTGTATAAATGCTTTCTCCCTATAGAGGTGAGTGACATATTGGAACATTAACAATTTATTAGCAGATAACTTTCTTGAAATCCGCTTTTTTTCGTTCCTTTGTATTGAACTGCTTTCAACAGAATTAAAATAACTTTAAATATCAAACGCTTATGTGTAGTGAAGGATTGCGTGAAAGATATGTAAATCCCTATACGGACTTTGCATTCAAATTATTGTTTGGAACCGACTTGAACAAAGAGATTCTTATTGGCTTCTTGAATGCCTTGTTCGATGGCAAGCAGGTCATTGAGGATGTCATCTACTTGAATACAGAGCATCTGGGCAGCAAAGAGACTGACCGCCGGGCTGTCTTTGATGTCTATTGTGAAAATGAAAAAGGAGAAAAGATTCTGATAGAAATGCAGAGAGGGGAGCAACAGTTTTTCAAGGACCGGAGTATTTATTATGCTACCTATCCTATCAGGGAACAGGCTATTAAAGGGGAAATCTGGAACTATGAACTGAAAGCAGTGTATGTGATCGGTATCTTGAATTTTGCCTTGGATGATGTTTCGTCTTCCGGCTTCCGCCATGAAGTGAAGCTGATGGATACAACTACTCATGAAGTGTTTTTTGACAAACTGACTTTTGTGTATCTGGAAATGCCTAAATTCCATAAAACCGAGCAGGAGTTGGATACGTTGTTTGATAAATGGATGTTTGTGCTCAAGAATCTGGCCCGTTTGATGGAACGTCCTACTTCCCTTCAAGAACGTGTGTTCAACCGGCTGTTTGAGGCTGCCGAAATTGCTCAGTTCTCAAAAGAGAACCTTTATGCCTATGAGGAGAGTTTGAAAGTATATAGAGATTGGAACAATGTGATTAATACAGCTATTCAGAAAGGCATTGCAGAAGGTGAATGGATGAAAGCCAAAGCTATTGCAGGAAATTTGAAGAATGCCGGGCTTTCCATAGCTGAAATCGCAAAAGTTACCGGACTTTCGGAAGATGAGATAAACTCCCTTTGATTCCTCGGATAAGAGCATAAAAAAACTCCTCCGATATAGATCAGAGGAGCTGTTCTTTTTGAAGTAAAATTGAATTATGCTTCAGCAGGAGCTTCAGTAGCTTCAGCAGCAGGTGCTTCTTCAGCAGGAGCGTTAGCGGCTTCTGCTTCAGCTTTGGCAGCGGCTTCAGCAGCTTTCTTCTCAGCTACTTTCTTGGCAATTTCTTCATTTACTTTCTTTTCAGCTTCCAAACGAGCTTTTGCTTCAGCTTTCTTTGCTTCATCCAGTTTAGCCTTCAAAGTAGCCAGACCAGATTGTTTGTTGTTCTTCCAAGCTTCGAATTTAGCTTCAGCTTCTGCTTCTGTGAATGCGCCTTTGGCAACACCGCCCAGCAAGTGCTTTTTCATGTAAACACCTTCTTTTGACAAGATGTTACGTACTGTGTCAGTAGGCTGTGCACCGCACATTACCCAATGAAGTGCGCGTTCAAAATTCAAATCTACTGTGGCAGGATTGGTATTAGGGTTGTAAGTACCAATTTTTTCAGTAAATTTACCATCACGTGGAGCTCTTACGTCTGCGATAACGATTGAATAAAACGCATAGCTTTTGCGTCCGTTTCTTTGCAATCTGATTTTAGTTGCCATTTCTAAATAATGTTTTTATAATTAATGATTTGAATTAATGCTAATAACCCGTATTAGCGGGTGCAAAGGTAAGACTTTTCTTTTGAATCGCAAAGACTTGGATGAGATAAAATATAATTTTTATAAAAAGGTGAATGGGCATAGTGTTAATCGCTAGAAAAATTATATATTTGCAACAGTTACAATTTAACTAAAAAATAAAAATTATGATTTCACAAAAATTACAAGACGCAATTAATGCTCAGATTGTAGCCGAAATGTGGTCGGCCAATCTTTATCTTTCCATGTCTTATTTCTTCGCTGCGAAAGGCTATGAAGGTTTTGCTTCATGGATGAAAGCGCAGGCTCATGAGGAGAGTGATCATGCTGATGTGTTGGCGCAATATGTGATGAAACGTGGCGGACAAGCCAAGGTGGGGGCTGTGGATGCTGTTCCTCAGGAATGGGCTTCTCCGCTGGATGTGTTCGAGCATGTATACAAGCATGAATGCCATGTTTCCGAATTGATTGACAAACTGGTAGATGTTGCTTCTGCTGAAAAGGACAAGGCTTCTCAGGATTTCTTGTGGGGATTTGTACGCGAGCAGGTAGAAGAGGAAGCTACCGTTCAGGGTATTTTGGACAAGATCAAGCTGGGTGGTGATGTGGCTTTGTATCATTTGGATATTCAACTTGGCGCAAGAAAATAAGCGAAAGAGAAACGAATGCCTGTTTTTTGTCTTCTGCAGATAAAGATGCAGGTGTTTATCGGAAATAGAAAGTGGGTGTGTCAAAATCCAGTTTTTGGAAATATGAATTTATAATTTGAGCATCCTAAAAGGCTAAAGAAAGGGTCGCATCAAACTCTGTATTGGTACAACCTTCCGCGATAGCGTATAAGCTATAAAAAAGATAGCCGTCCAGATTTTGGGGCGGCTATTTTTGTGTCTGCTTCCATTTGCCCGGAAGTAAATCACGATATTTTTCTATAGAGGTATTGGGAGGCCATGCGGCACAACGGTCTATAATGTCGTATAGGTATTCAAATACGTTTATACCACACCTGTGACAGGTAATGGCCAATGAATAAGTGTTATAATTACTATCTGTAACTTTTCGGAGCAGTCATTTTTGTTTTGACACATTCATCTCCTTGCTTTTTTACAGTATTTCTCTCAGCCATTTTTCTAATTCTCCCGTCCATTGGCGCTTATAGGTAAAGCTGTCGCGGAAGCCCCAGCCGTGGCCGCCGATAGGATAGGTGTGGAGGGAAGCAGGGACTTTATTCTTTACCAGCGCCAGGTAATAGCTCACGCTGTTGCTGACGGGTACAGCTCCGTCATCGCTGCTATGCATGATGAAGGCGGGAGGAGTGTCGCCTGTTACTTGCAGTTCATTGGAGTAAAGTCTCACTAGCTCTTCTGACGGGCTTTTTCCTAAAAGATTGTCACGTGAGCCCTTATGGCAGTTGGACAGATCCATGCTTATGACGGGATAAAACAGGATCTGAAAATCCGGACGCGTTCCGGCTGTATAGTGGGTGGCTGCCGTACTGGCCAGATGTCCGCCCGCAGAGGCCCCCATGATACCCACTTTTTGAATATGCCATTCGTTGGCGTGTTCTCTCATCAGCCGGATAGCCTGATGGGCGTCGCTCAATGGTACATCATGGTGTCCGTTTGGCATACGGTATTTCAATACGGCGTATGTGATGCCTTGTGCGTTGAACCAGTCTGCCATATCGTGCCCTTCGTGATTCATTGCCAGACGTATGTATCCCCCTCCGGGACAAGCCACGACAGCCAGTCCGTTCGGTTTGGCTGCCGGATAAATGGTAAGGGTAGGCTCGCTGACATTGGAAATCCGGTTGTTCTCTAATTTCTGCTCGGGGGTGGTGATGCCGTTGGAGTTGGGGGTGCCATCGGGCCATAATTCCAACTCTACAGGTTTCTGGGCAGACAATGAGGTAGAGATTGCAAGTAAACTCATTAGTAAGATTCGTTTCATATAGCTTTTATTTTCACGGTATTTGAAGAAGGGTTATTTTTTCTTTATATGCATACTGGCTTTAACCAGCCATATGATCAGGAGGATATAGGCGGCCATTGACAGCACTTCGCTCAACGGGTTGCTCAGCCATTCTTCGTTGATCAGATTGATACCACCAAAGCGCATGGCGGCACTGACAACCCCCATCAATGCGCCTCCGGCTATGAATCCGGATGCCAGCAAAGTTCCCTTCTCGCCACGTTCGGCGTTCACCGCCTCGTCTTTGCTGCGGGTAGTAACATACCAGTTCACCGCTCCACCTACCAGCAACGGCAGGTTCAATTCCAGTGGAATGAACATACCCAGCGCAAAAGCCAGTGCGGGTACTTTGAAGTAGGTCAGCACCAATGCCAGCACAGCGCCTATTCCGTAAAGCAGCCAGGGAGCGCCTACACCGTTCATCAGCGGGTCTATTACGGCTGCCATCGCGTTGGCCTGCGGAGCTGCCAATGCGCCGGTGGAGAAGCCGTAGGTCTTGTTCAGGATCATGATGACGCCGCCCACAGTTGCTGCCGATACTAGTGTGCCGAGGAATTTCCATGTTTCCTGTTTGGCAGGAGTACTGCCCAGCCAGTAACCTATTTTCAAGTCTGTGATGAATCCGCCTGCCATAGAGAGTGCCGTACAAACCACACCACCCATAACCAGTGCAGCAACCATGCCGGTAGCACCTTTCAGTCCAACGGCAACCATTACTACTGAGGCAAGTATCAGTGTCATCAGTGTCATTCCCGATACAGGGTTAGTGCCGACTATGGCGATAGCGTTGGCTGCTACGGTGGTGAACAGGAATGCAATGCCGGCTACGAGCAGGATGGCTACAATGCTGTGTAATACATTTCCATGCATCACATCAAAAAAGAAGAACAGTAAGATCAGCAGGATGGTGAAGATGGACCCGAAGGCGATTATTTTCATGGAAAGGTCTTTCTGCGTGCGGATGACGTTTGCTTCCACCTTCTTGCCGCCCATCTCTTTGGCGGCCAGTCCCACAGCACTCTTTATAATGCCCCATGAGCGCACGATACCGATCACACCGGCCATGGCGATACCACCGATACCGATACTTTTGGCATATTCCTTGAATATAAGTTCGGGTGACATTTCGCTGATGGTTTGTGTCAAGGCCGGATTCCATGCATTCAGCACTTGGTCGCCGAACAACAGGGCCATACCTGGAACAATAACCAGCCATACCACCAATGAACCGGCACAAATGATAGCCGCGTATTTCAAGCCGACAATATAGCCTAGGCCTAATACTGCTGCACCGGTGTTTATTTTCATCACCAGTTTGGCTTTTTCGGCAACCATCTCACCCCAGCCGCATACGCGGGTGGTGAAGTTTTCATTCCACCAGCCGAATGTGGCTACAATGAAATCGTACAGACCTCCTATTAGTCCTGCAAAAAGCAATGGCTTTGCCTGGCTTCCGCCTTTCTCGCCGGAAACAAGCACTTGCGTACTGGCAGTGGCTTCGGGGAAGGGATATTCGCCATGTTTGTCGCTGACGAAATATTTACGGAAGGGGATGAGGAACAGGATCCCCAAAATACCTCCCAGCAGTGAGCTGACAAACATCTGGAAGAAGTTGACTGTCATTTCGGGGTATTTGTCCTGCAATATATAAAGGGCGGGCAATGTGAAGATGGCTCCTGCCACTATGACTCCCGAACAGGCACCGATGGATTGGATGATGACATTCTCACCTAACGCGTTTTTACGCTTGGCGGCTCCCGATACACCTACGGCGATGATGGCGATAGGGATGGCGGCTTCAAAAACCTGTCCCACTTTTAATCCCAGGTAAGCTGCGGCCGCCGAGAATAATACCGCCATGGCGATACCCCATAGCACAGACCATAGGTTTACTTCGGGATATTTTTTGTTTGGTGACATGATGGGGTGATATTGTTCCCCCGGTTTCAGAGGTCGGAACGCGTTATCGGGCAATCCAACCGATTTTTCTTCTTCTTGTTTCATGTTTCTCTATGTTGTTATTTTTGAAATTTATCATAATAAATGCCCAAAAATAGTGAAAAAATAGAGAAACATCCTCATGATTTGATTAGAATATCTGAAATTTCAATCCAAATGATAGTCTCAGATAGTCATCGGGTTTCAAATAACTGTTGTTGAACGCACTGACAACGTATAAATCGCATGTGCTGATTTCGTAGAATGCGGTGATACTTTTAGAGAACTTCCGGTACTTTTCGGGCACATCGAAACGGACGCGTTGTCCCAGAAAGATATGGGTGCGGATACGGGTGGAAAATCCGTAGTATCCACGGGGATAGCGCTCAGGTTCGCTTGTCCAGAAATCATCGCTGAATACGGTGTTGAAATAGATTCCGGTAGTCAGCGGTTCCAGCGAGAAGTCTTTGCCCAGCCAGATACTCCACGGGATATAATTCTGTTTCAAGGTCATGGTCATCTTGAAATGTTTGGATGAGTAGCGGGGGATGAAGCCCAAAAGAAGATCGGTTTCCCATTGGCCTCTTTTTCCATAATCCCAGCCTATGCCCCAGGATAACAGGCCCATTCCACCGGCGTACTGTAATTTGGTGTGGGTGGGGATCAAAGCTTCCCACGCACGCCTGTAACGGTGTACGCGCTTGTCGTATTTATGGTGCCGGTTTGGCATTTGGGTTACAATATCTTCCTCTTGGTTTTGAACGGAAGGAGAGGAGACAAGTATGCTGTCTTTGGATAAGATGGAGTAAAGTGTATTATTTTCTTGGGCTTGTGCCGTAAAAGGCAATAGTGGCCACAATAGGTTCAGAAATATCTTTTTAAAATTCAACTGTTTCATAATCGTAGGTTCCATCTTCTTTAATGGTGAATAATAAGTAGATGCGTTTGTCTATGCAGGGGCATTGGAAATACAGAACTCCGTCGTTGAATAGATCATCTACTGCGAATTTGTGTTCATGGCCGTAAAGACAGAACTGGACTTTGGGGAACTGGTTGACGTATAGTTGGAAGATTTTTGCTACATTGTTGTTGAATACAAATTCAAAAGGTTTTACGTGCATTGCGAATACCGTTTTTTCTATTTCAGGCGACAGGTTGTTCAGTTCATTTTCTATAAAATTGAAATCGGGAACCGGTTCCGAATAATCATATTCCATCGCATTGGTATTGAGGCAGATAAAGCGTACATTTCCGGCTGTGAAGGCGAAGTTGGGATCTCCATAAATGGCTCTGTATGCGTCTTCACCTGTACCCAGGCAGTCGTGGTTGCCTAAAAGGCATACGTAGGGCATCTGGAATTTGTTAAATATGTCCCGCATCCATATGAATTCTTTTGTGACGCCGAAGTCGGACTGGTCTCCTCCGTGAATGACAAAGTCTATGTCACCACGGGCATTGAGGGCTTTTACAACATCTTCGGTAGAGTTGTACCATCGTTGGGTATCACTGATCATGGCAAAGCGGATTGTTTTTTTGCCTTGCATTTTGTTTTCTATCAACTGGATGTTTTTGTTGGTCAGTTCTCTTTCTCCTGTAATATGTACATCGTATGGATGGGTTTCCAGCATGTCACAGCCACTGAAACAGAGGGCCAGCAGGACAAAGAATAATAGCTTGTTTGTCATTGTTCTCTTAAATTTGCTGCAAAGTACGTTATTTTAATCAGAATAAGAGTGGCTTATTATTGGGGAAAAATGTTCTTTTTTTCTTATTTTTTTGTCTTTACTTGGATACAGGCAGGCGGGGCAGTGTTTTCCGGATATAAAAAGAGGATGTATCAAACTCGAATCTTCTTTTGTTTTGATACATCCTATCTCTTATGATGTGAGAATTCTATTCTGCAACTGTGCCTTTCGGGGTCATATCACCTTCTATATAAAGACGTGTCATTTCATTTTTCCCGTTTGTGCGGATAGTGATTGATTTCTTGAAATGTCCCGGAAATTTGCCGGCTCCATTATAAGTCACTGTTATCTGTCCGCTTTCACCCGGTTTGATGGGCTCTTTAGGATATTGGGGAACAGTACATCCGCAAGATGCGATCGCTTGATGGATGACCAAGGGACCGTCTCCCGAATTTTTGAATTTGAAAACGCAAGTAACTTTCGGGCTAGACTCGGGGAATGAACCGAAGTTATGTGTTGTTTTCTCAAAGGTTATTTCTGCTTCTCCTTGAGATTGCCATACGGCTGCGTATGTGGTTAACCCTATAATCAACAATAATGTTGAAAGCAAAATTTTCTTCATTAGTTCCACTTTTTAAAAATTATCGGGGCTAAATTACTGTTTTTTTTATAAAAGGTCTTTAACTGTTAGTGAAATAAATGGTAAATTAACACCTTTAAAAATAAGGGACAAAGATAATCAACCCTATGAGGGCGGCAAAGATGGCGCAAATCAGTACGGCTCCTGCCGCTATGTCCTTTACGTCTCCGGCTATGGGATGGTAGTCTGGTGATACCAGGTTTACCAGGCGTTCTATGGCTGTGTTGAATGCTTCGGCAGCCAGTACCATTGCAAAGCACAGGAGGATGACAAGCCATTCGGTGCGTGTTATTTCAAACCGGATGCCTGCAATGGTTACGGCGATGATGGCTGCGCAATGTATCCAGGCATTGTGTTCCTTGCTTAAAAAACTACATACGCCTTTCCAGGCGTATGTAAAGCTTTTTAGTCGTTTATGCAGTTCATTCATTTTTTTTAGTTTGGGGTGAGTTTATCCTCTGTTTACCTGTTTTACTCCTTTTACTGTCTTTATCTTTTTTACTAATGATTCCAGCTTTGAAGTATCATCTACCATTACGGTCATCATGCCGCTGAACAGCCCGTCGTGCGAGTCGATACTGATGGAACGGAGCAGGATATCGTTTTCCTTATTGATAATGGAGGTGATATTTGTCACAATTCCTATATCGTCATGGCCAACGATGCGCAGCGTGATGGGGTATTGTTTGCCGTGGCTTTTCCCAGCCCAACGCGCCTTTACGATACGGTAGGCGAAACGTGATTGCAACTCCCGTGCGTTAGGACAGTCGGTACGGTGTATTTTGATTCCTCCGCTGATGGTTACAAACCCGAATACATCATCGCCATAGATAGGGTTACAGCATTTGGCTAATTTGAAGTCCAGTCCTTTCAAATTCTGATCAATGACCAGTACGTCCTCTTTGAAGGTCTTGTCGTCCTGTGCTGTCTGCATGCTGAAATTCTCGGCGCTGCGATAGACAATATCTTCCCGGTTTTCCGTTTCCTTTTTCTTCAGTTCCAGGTATTTTTCGATGATGTCGTTCGCATCTCTTGTCTCGTTGGCTATGTCCTGGTAGAACTCGGTTACGGTTTTGTATCCCAGCTTTTTTATCAGGCGCATCATCACTGCTTCATCGTATTCCAGTTTGCGGTTCTTGAATTTACGTTCTATGGTTTCTTTGGCGAACTCTGTCTGGCGGGCTTCTATCTCTTTGATGGCCTGGCGTATTTTGGTTCTTGCCTTCGAAGTGGTGACGATGTTCAGCCAGTCGCGTTTGGGTGTCTGGGTGTTTGAAGTCATGACTTCTACCTGGTCACCGCTGTTCAGCGTTTGCTTTAATTGTGCGTTCTTTCCGTTCACCTTTGCTCCGATACACTTGGAACCCAGTTTGCTGTGGATGGCGAAAGCAAAGTCCAGTACGGTCGCTCCTTTCGGCATCTTGTACAAGTCACCTTTGGGGGTGAATACGAATACTTCGTCTTCGTATAATTCCAGTTTGAACTGGTCCATCACTTCCAGGTCACTGTCGGCGTTCTCCAGTGTTTCCCGGATGGAGGTCAGCCATTCATCCAGACCGCTTTCTCCTTTTACGCCTTTGTAACGCCAGTGGGCTGCCAGACCACGTTCCGCTATCTCGTCCATGCGTTCGGTGCGTATCTGTACTTCCACCCATTTGCCTTCAGGCCCCATTACAGTGGTATGCAAGGATTCGTATCCGTTACTTTTGGGTACGGAGAGCCAGTCGCGCAGACGTTTGGGATTGGGCATATACATATCGGTCACAATGGAATATACCTGCCAGCATTCTTGTTTTTCCTTGTCGACGGGAGAGTCCAGAATGATTCGGATGGCAAACAAGTCATACACTCCTTCGAAGGGACATTTCTGTTTCTTCATTTTCTGATAGATGGAATGGATGGACTTGGTACGCCCTTTCATGTGGAACTTCAATCCTGCTTCTTCCAGCTTATGCTGTATCGGTTCGATAAAGGCGGCTATGTATTTGTCACGGGAGGCTTTCGTTTCGTTCAGTTTGTCCTTTATATGATAATATACGTCGTGTTCGGTATATTTCAAGGAAAGGTCTTCCAGCTCCGATTTCAGTTTGTATAGCCCCAGCTTGTGTGCCAGCGGTGCGTACAGATAGGCAGCTTCATTGGCTACTTGGGTGCGTGCTTCTATATTGGGAGTCTCCTTTATCTGTCTCATCAGGTTCACGCGGTCTGCAATGATGATCAGAATAACACGCATGTCTTCGGCAAAGGAGAGCAGCAGGTTGCGGAAATTTTCCGATTCTATGGTAGGGCTTTTGGAGTATAGCTCATTGATTTTCACAAGACCGCGTATGATCCCCGCTACATCCTCTCCATATTCCTGTTGTACAGATGCTAAGGTGCATAAATGGTTCTTTACCGATTCGTGCAGCATGATCCCCAGGATGGAAGCCCGTTTCATCCCAATTTCCTCGGCCACGATGACAGCGGTCTGCATATCTTTGATGATAGGATTCATTCCGAAACAATTTCGTGGCAGGTTACCTTCGGCAACTGCTTTTATGAGGTGTATTTTTAACTTATGGCAATCACCCTTCTGCAAGGTGTCGCCGGATAATTGCAGCAATCGTTTATAGAGGGCGAACAGTTGCTCACGCTCTTTGGCTGTGAAAAATGCTTTTTCTTCCATAACACGTGAAATCTTTTCGAGGGTAAAGGTAGTTTTTTTCTTTATTTATTAGGTAGTGTTCTCGCATTTTTTTGTATTTTTGGGCAATTAATAGTGAAAGAATAAGGTAACAATTTATTTAAACCATATAAAATCATGTACTTATGTTAACACCTGAAGACAAAGACTTATTAGTGAAAAAAGGAATTTCCGAGCAGCAGATTGCAGAACAACTGGCTTGCTTTGAAAAGGGTTTCCCATTTTTGAAGTTGGATGCAGCCGCTTCTGTTGAAAAGGGAATCATGGCTCCCGCCGAAAATGAAATGAAAAATTATTTGGAAGCATGGGATACATATAAGGAAGGGGAGAAAACTATCGTGAAGTTTGTACCCGCCTCTGGTGCTGCCAGTCGCATGTTCAAGAATTTGTTCGAATTCCTGGGGGCTGATTATAATACTCCGAAGACTGATTTCGAAAAGAAATTTTTCGACCATATTCATAGCTTCGCATTCTACAATGACTTGAATGCGGCTTGTATGGATAATACAGGAAAGGATATTGATGCTTTGATGGCCGGGAAGGAGTATAAACCTATAGTAGCCAATTTGTTGGAAGCTGCCGGCTTGAACTATGGGGCATTACCGAAGGGGTTGTTGAAATTCCATCGGTATGCGGATGGTGTGCGTACACCGCTGGAAGAACATTTGGTGGAGGGTGCGTTGTATGCGGCAGGCAAGACCGGAAAAGTGAATGTGCATTTCACCGTCTCTACGGAACATCGTGAGTTGTTCACAAAGCTGGTGGAAGAGAAGGTTGCCGTTTATGCAAAGAAATACGGGGTGGAATATGATGTGTCGTTTTCTGAACAGAAGCCGAGTACGGATACGGTTGCTGCCGATATGGAGAACAAACCTTTCCGCGATAAAGGCAAGCTGTTATTCCGTCCGGGGGGGCACGGTGCGCTGATTGAGAACCTGAATGATTTGGATGCCGATGTTATCTTTATCAAGAATATAGATAATGTGGTTCCCGATCGCTTGAAAGAGGATACTGTTACGTATAAAAAGCTGATTGCGGGGGTACTGGTTACTCTGCAGAAGCAGGTTTTTGAATATTTGGAATTACTGGATGGCGGTAAATATACACATGCGCAGCTGGAAGAGATCATTCGTTTCTTACAGCAGACTTTATGTTGCCGCAAACTGGATATCAAGGATTTGGAAGATGCCGATCTGGTTATTTATCTGCGTAAGAAGTTGAACCGTCCGATGCGTGTATGCGGTATGGTGAAGAATGTGGGTGAACCGGGAGGCGGCCCGTTCCTGGCTTATAATGCGGATGGTACTGTTTCATTGCAAATTTTGGAAAGTTCTCAGATTGACATGAATGATCCGGCCAAGAAAGAGATGTTCGAGAAGGGTACTCACTTTAATCCGGTGGATTTGGTGTGTGCGGTACGCGATTATAAAGGAAACAAATTCGACTTGGTGAAGTATGTGGATAAGGCTACAGGTTTTATCTCTTATAAATCAAAGAACGGTAGAGAACTGAAAGCATTGGAGCTTCCGGGCTTGTGGAACGGCGCAATGAGTGACTGGAACACTGTTTTTGTTGAAGTGCCGTTGAGTACCTTTAATCCGGTGAAGACTGTGAATGATTTGTTGCGTGAACAGCATCAATAATTCCTTTTTTTATTATAGACTACATGGATTTATACAGATCGGACGATTTGTGTAGGTCCGTGTAGTTTTTTGTGAAATTAATTTATATACCCTTGATTACTAACCTATAATTAAAAAGAATGAACCTGCTGACCTTTATTGCCCCACTGGCTGTGGCGGCAACTTTTATGATGCCGGCCGATGCTGCAAATCACAAAGAATTACCGGCATTGGGAAATACTCATATTCAAGTATTCGACAAAACCCCTGTTTGTTTTCGTCCCGATTCTTTCCCTAATTATACTCCTGCCAATGCTGACGGAGTGATCCGTCTGGTAAACGGGCGTATCATTTTAAAGAAAATAACCTTGCCCGATTATAAAAGGGATGTGGATGTTACCCTGAAAGTAACTGTAGCTTCCAATGGTGACCGTTGGGATAAATCTGGCTCTTGTTTTGTGCTTCCCAAAGAATCGGTGATTAATCTGATGAATATAGCCGAAGGCAAGAGGGCGTTTCCTGCGGTAGACAGTACCAAATATGAAAAAATGATTGGTATTGTTCCGGGTCAGGATTATGTGCCTACCCTTGAACTGATGCGTTTTATGACCCCGTTCGGTGTGGGGTATTATAGTTCGGATAATGATTCTTTGAGCAGCAAGAGGCGTCCTGTATATATCCCGAAATGGGAAAAGAGTGTGACTTGGGTGCAGGATATTACCGATCTTTATCCGGCATTGGAGAGAGAGGCATACGTGGGAATTTATATTGATACATGGACTGCCGAGGGGTATGTGGCCAGTATGGAATTGGATGTGAAGGAGAGTAAGATCACTTGCGACGTGATGCCGGAGCGCCGTGTGAAGCCTTTGATGAATACGGTGTATTATATCGGACAGACTTATCCGGATATTTTCTCACGCAAAGATGTGGTGATGGATTTTGATATGCCGAAAGCTGCCAAGAATGTTCGTTTGAAGTATATTGTAACAGGTCACGGAGGACATAGTGGCGGAGATGAGTTTGTGGAGAAACGGAACATCGTGTCTGTTGATGGCAAGGAGGTGTTGAATTTCATTCCTTGGCGTGATGACTGTGCTTCTTTCCGCCGTTTTAATCCGGCCACGGGAGTATGGCTGATACCACGAGTTGCCGCATATATAGGTGATAAGGGGTATACGACAAAAGAGATTGAAGAACCTTTGGCTTCTTCGGATTTGTCCCGTTCCAATTGGTGTCCGGGTAGCGATGTGATGCCTGAGGAGGCTGTTATTGGTGACTTGTCGGCCGGTAAACATTCTTTTAAGGTAAGTATCCCTGAGGCACAACAGGTAGATGGCAATAAATTGAATCATTGGCTGGTTTCAGTTTATTTGGTTTGGGAGGAATAACTTTTCCCGATTATTAATAGCTGCTGGAGCGGTTTGAATCTTTCCGAATATGAATGGTGAATTTCTTTCGGAAGGATTCAAAGCCTCTTTGCGGTAAATGGACATTATTTGTTTTTTCTTTTCATGCTGCGGATGATTTCTTTGTCCTCCGTGCTTACCCGATAAGATTCTATGATTTTTTGTAGTGCCTTATTGTAAGTAAAGTCATCTAAATGATTTTCCTTCAGATAGTTCATCGTTTTTTGAGGAAACTTGACATAACATACGGATAAAGCCCATGCTACAGCCATCTTCACATAATATCCTTCGTGACTGATCCGGTCCATCCATTGCAATACGTTGTCTATATACTCTTCGTCAATATAATGAGCCATTGCCATTACTACTCCGAAACGTATTTCATATTCTTTGTCGGATTTCATCCGGTCTTCCAAAAATAGCCAGACCCTTTTCTTGTTCTTGTCCACAAACCGTTGTTTGCCGTAAAAGTCAAAGGTGTCACAAACAGACCAACTGTTGATGATGGCAACAAACCGGGCAACCAGTGAAAGATATGCTTGCGTGTCTTTCATTTTCAGATTACTTATTACCATACCTTGTAGCATACGTTCCTCCATATAATAAGTATCCGCAGTCTGTAGATAACTCTCCCAGTCATCTTTGGCAATTTGTGCTCCTAACCGCCTTAGGGCAGGGATGCGGATACCCAATACATTTTCTATTCCCGGATGCAGCGATTCGGTGAACTTTTTATTTTCATTTTCTGCCAGTTGCAGCAAATTTTCTTTTATGGTCAATCCATTGATACGATATTCGTCCATTTTGTTTTTGTAAGATAGGGTTAGATTTTCAGTCCCATGATATAATCGTTCATATAATATCCGTTGCCTATATGGAAATCTCCTTCTGCAACTTTTTCCATTCCCAAATGTTGGTAGAATTGTAAAGCCTTATTGTTACGGTTTACATTCAAATGCATTTCGCAAGGTCCGGGATGGATTTCTTTAATTGCTTTGACGGCCTGCTCAAATAGTGCTTTGCCCAACCGGCAACCTTGAAAAAGGGGAAGTACATAGATTTTCTGCAGATGAAATAAATGTTCTCCTTCGGGCTGTATGGAAACATATCCGGCAGCTTCTCCATCTTTGTAAGCTATGTAATAGATGTGCCCTTCCTCTTCCATTTGTTTACGCAGGTTTTTCGGAGAGTACATCCAGTCCATCATGTAATCCAATTGTTCTTTTGAAAGAATTTCCCGGTAGGTAGCCGGAAACACGATCTGAGCCATCTCGTTAATCAACTGAATATCATTGGTCGTTGCCTTTTTTATGGTAAACATGATCTTTATATCTTTTTAGTGTTATAACGAGAGGCAAAGATAAACTTTTTGCAAGAAAAAAAGGGGCTTCCTTTCTTTTTCTTGTTTAAATATTAATTTATGCAAAATAGTAGAACTATGTAATACAAGGTACTTGTATAATACATATATTTGTGCCAAACAAAGTATTATAGATTATGAATGTAGACAATGTACGATCTCAGATGCGCAAAGGAATGCTGGAATACTGCATTTTATTGTTGTTGCACAAAGAGCCGTCATATGCTTCGGATATCATTCAAAAATTGAAAGAAGCCCGGCTCATTGTAGTAGAAGGGACGCTTTATCCGCTGCTTACCCGGCTGAAAAACGATGACCTGCTCTCATACGAATGGGTAGAGTCCACTCAGGGACCACCTCGTAAATATTATAGTCTCACTCCTCAGGGTGAAACATTCCTTAGCGGACTGGAGGCTGCCTGGGAGGAGCTGGCGAATACAGTGAATCATTTAAAAAACAATTAAAAACAGGATACAATGAAAAAGACTTTAACCATAAATTTAGGAGGTACCGTTTATTATATAGACGAAGACGCTTACCATTTGTTGGATAACTATTTAACTAACCTGCGTATTCACTTCTGTCGTGAGGAGGGAGCGGAAGAAATTGTACATGATATAGAATTACGTATCTCTGAGCTGTTTACCGACCGTTTGAATGAAGGTAAACAGGTTATTACCATTGAAGATGTGGAAGAAATCATAGCCCGGATGGGTAAACCCGAAGATCTTTCCGATGAAGAAAGTGGAGAAGCATCGGGTTCGGAAAAACAAAAAGGAACCACTATGCGCCGCTTGTTTCGTGATCCGGACAATAAGGTACTAGGTGGAGTGGCTTCCGGACTGGCTGCTTATATGGGATGGGATGTTACTTGGGTACGTATCATTCTATTGGTTCTTGGTTTCTTTGTTCATGGGGTGATATTGGCTTATATCATAGCGTGGATTATTATTCCTATGGCGCGTACCGCTCCCGAGAAACTCGCCATGAAGGGGGCTGCTATTAATGTGGAGAATATAGGCAAGACTGTAACAGACGGATTTGAAAAAGTGAATGATTATGTACGCTCAGACCGTCCTAGGAGTATCTTGCAAAAGATAGGGGAGGGGATTGTGTCTGTGGCAGGGTTCCTTATCAAGTTCCTGCTTGTTTTCATTGCTATTTGCTGTGCGCCTGTATTGTTTGTATTATTGATTGTCTTTTTTGCATTGCTGATGGCGGCTACGGGACTGATTGCTGCATTGCCGGCTGTGCTTTATGAGGTGCTGCCTGCGGTTAATTGGGCTACGGTGGGTAGCTCTCCGGGGGTGACTGTCGCTATGTCCGTAGCAGGTATTCTGGTTATCGGTATTCCTATTATAGGACTGATACACATGCTGATGCGTCATTTTGGAGGTTGGCAACCCATGTCCATTGTAACCAAAATTATATTTATCGTATTGTGGCTCATCGCGTTGGGAGTGGGTGTTTTCTTTGTACTGAATGATCCAAATATTGCTTCAATGATATCGTATAGTTTATAAAATACACTATCTTTGCAGATGGAAAGTTGGGAATCAAGAGGTGTCTTGTTCTCAACTCTCCGTTTTTTGTAAGGAATATCAAACATATATAAATACTATGACTAAGAAGATTTTATTGCTGGGTTCTGGCGAATTAGGTAAGGAATTCGTCATTGCGGCAAAACGTAAAGGGCAGTATGTTATTGCTTGCGACTCTTATGCAGGTGCTCCGGCCATGCAGGTGGCTGATGAATTTGAAGTGTTCAGTATGCTTGACGGTGATGCGTTGGATGCTGTGGTAGCCAAACACAAGCCGGATATAATTGTGCCTGAAATTGAAGCTATCCGTACCGAACGTCTGTATCATTTGGAACAGGAAGGTATTCAAGTAGTGCCGAGTGCCCGTGCAGTGAATTTCACGATGAACCGCAAGGCCATTCGTGATTTGGCAGCTAAGGAATTAGGATTAAAGACAGCCAAGTATTTCTATGCCAAGTCTTTGGAAGAATTGCAGGAGGCCGCAAAAGAGATTGGCTTTCCCTGTGTGGTGAAACCTTTGATGTCTTCATCCGGCAAAGGCCAGTCTTTGGTCAAGAGCGCGGATGAGTTGGAACAGGCATGGCATTATGGATGTGAAGGCAGTCGTGGAGATATTAAAGAATTGATCATTGAGGAATTTATTCAGTTCGATAGTGAGATTACTTTGCTCACCGTCACTCAGAAAAACGGTCCAACTTTGTTCTGTCCGCCTATCGGACATGTACAGAAAGGGGGAGATTATAGGGAAAGTTTCCAGCCGGCGCACATTGATCCCGAACATTTGAAGGAGGCACAGCGTATGGCCGATAAAGTGACGGCGGCTTTGACCGGTGCGGGAATCTGGGGAGTTGAATTTTTCTTGAGTCATGAAAACGGAGTTTATTTCTCCGAACTTTCTCCCCGTCCGCATGATACCGGAATGGTGACTTTGGCAGGTACTCAGAATTTAAATGAGTTTGAGTTGCATCTGCGTGCGGTGTTAGGACTTCCTATCCCTGAAATTACACAAGAACGCATAGGGGCCAGTGCAGTGATTCTTTCTCCAATTGCCAGCAAGGAAGCTCCCCGTTATCGTGGTGAAGAGGAAGTTTGTAAGGAGACAAATACTTATCTCCGTATTTTTGGTAAACCTTATACAAAATTGAACCGCCGTATGGGAGTTGTGGTTTGTTATGCTCCTAATGGCAGTGACTTGGACGCTTTGCGTGACAAGTGCAAGGCTGCTGCTGCAAAGGTAGAGGTGTATTAATATCTTGTATTGATGGATATAAAATAAAGGTCCGGGCTTTTCCAAGTCCGGACCTTTTGTTGTTCCAAAGGTGTGCTTCCCTGAAACAAGGTTTTATAGTTTTTCTTTTTAAAAGAAGGGCGTAGGGAGCTTTTTTCTGTAAGGAGTGTGTGGTCTTGTAATCAGATTCATCCTTAAAATATTTTATTCGGATTCCTAAACCTTTCCTGACGTATGGTTAAGGGTTTTCTTCCTGCCTGTTTTATCTCCGCAAGCCTTTGGAGTTATCTCCATAAGCTTTGGAGTTAACTCCAAAGGCTATGGAGATAGAATATATCCGTATAAAAAGGTTTAATCTGAAGATAGAAAAGGCTTATACAATAGGGAGGATATGAGCATTCGTTTAATTCCGTTAGCGGGTTATTGCTTTTTTCATCCCTTCCGGTCCTTTGGACTTCATGAGGCGGAAAGATTGGTTTAGTCATTCTTTCTTTTCTTGGTCCGGATTTGTAATGACTTCTTCGTCTTCCGGATAACTCCTGTTATCTTCTTCTTCCTCGTCAATGAAAAGTTCCGGTTGTTGAGGACCTTTGTGTCTGAACAATATAGCTGCGGCTATTCCGGCCGCTGCGCCCCCCAAGTGTCCCTCCCAAGAAGTGGTGGAGGAAGCGAACTGCGGGAACATGTTCCATACCAGGCTGCCATATAGAAAGGTGACAAGCAATGACAGGGCTACTAAAGGAACGTGTTTGCGGAGAATGCCACTGAAGAACAGAAAGAAGGCGAGTGAATAAATTATACTGCTGGCACCTATATGCCATCCAGGCTTGCCTATTATAAATGTAAGTATTCCACTGACTATCCAGATGAAAAAAAGTATACCAATGCCCAAATCACGATAAAAGTAGAGCAGACACCATAATAAAAAAAGAAGAGGGAAAGTGTTCGCAAATAAATGTCCCCAATCGGCGTGTATCAACGGAGAAGTGAGAATCCCCATTATTCCTTTGGTTTCTTTGGGATATATGCCCCAGGTGATAAAATCCCAATTCATGACACTTTCCATTGTACGCAGGGTGTACAGAATGAAAAGAAGTAATAACGGAAGAGCAAAAGCCAATAGAATTTTTTGAATTTCAAGTTTCATTTTGTCATAATTATGCTGATTTCTGTGCAATACTACGGATATTTGAGCGAAAAATGAAAAATATTTTGCTATTTAATTTTGCTTTATTCATTTAATTACTAATTTTGAGCGTTGCATACAAAAATAATATGTGACACAAATTGATATGGAAATTTGATTTATAACCTTAAAATAACAACTATGAGTTACTTACGATTTGACAAGACTCTTATGACGAACCTCGGGGAATCATTACCGAAAGAAATTCTCCGCACAAACCGTTCAGGGGCTTACCATTGTACAACCATTGTTGATTGCAATACGAGAAAATATCATGGATTGCTTGTCATTCCGGTGCCTGAGCTGGATGATGAAAACCATGTATTGTTATCGTCGTTGGATGAAACAGTGATACAACACGGCGCTGAATTTAACCTGGGGCTTCATAAGTATCAGGGTGACAATTACAGCCCCAGGGGACACAAGTATATCCGGGAATTCGAGTGTGAGAAAGTTCCTACCACTATATACCGGGTAGGTGGTGTGATTCTGAAGAAGGAAAAGCTTTTCGTTCATCATGAAAATAGAATTTTAATCCGTTATACTTTGCTGGAGGCACATTCGGCCACTACGTTGCGTTTGCGTCCGTTTCTGGCTTTCCGCAGCGTCCGTCAGTATACTCATGAGAACGCACAAGCCAGCCGTGACTATCAGGAGGTGGACAATGGGATCAAGACATGCATGTATCCGGGCTATCCCGAATTATATATGCAATTGAACAAGAAGAACGAATTCCACTATCAGCCGGATTGGTATCGGGGAATTGAGTATCCCAAAGAGCAGGAGAGAGGATATGATTTTAATGAAGATTTGTATGTTCCGGGTTATTTTGAAGTGGACATAAAGAAAGGTGAAAGCATTGTCTTTTCAGGAGGTGTTTCCGAGGCCGGTACCCGTACATTAAAGAGAACCTTTGAAGAGGAGGTGGAAGAACGTACTCCGCGTGATAATTTCCAGCACTGTCTGATAAATGCTGCCCATCAGTTCTTAAATAAACAGGGAGATGAGTTTTATATTCTGGCAGGATATCCGTGGTTTAAATGCCGTGCGCGCGATATGTTTATTTCCCTGCCGGGACTGACATTGGCGATTGATGAAGTGGCTAAGTTTGAAATGGTGATGGAAACGGCCCGCAAGGCAATTCATGACTTTATTAATGATGAGCCTGATGATGTTAAAGTGTACGAAATGGAGCATCCTGATGTCTTGCTTTGGGCAGTGTGGTGTATCCAGCAATATGCCAAGATGGTGTCGCGTGACCAATGCCGTGAGAAATATGGTACATTGTTGCAGGACATTATGGAATACCTTCGCCGGGAGAATCATCCGAACCTTTTCTTGCATTCAAACGGTCTGCTATATGCCAACGGAACGGAAAAGGCTATCACATGGATGAATTCTACCGCAAACGGACGTCCTGTGATTCCTCGTACAGGCTATATCGTAGAAATTAATGCTTTGTGGTATAATGCTTTACGCTTTACAAATGAACTGTTGGGCGAAGGTGGAAACAATAATTTGGCTGAAACGTTAAATGTATTGGCAGAAAAGACGGGAAAGGCTTTCGTGGATACTTTCTTGAATGAGTATGGTTATTTACTGGATTATGTGGATGGCAATATGATGGACTGGAGTGTGCGTCCGAACATGATATTTACTGTAGCATTCGACTATTCTCCGCTTGATGCCCGTCAGAAGAAAGGGGTGTTGGACATTGTGACCAAAGAACTGCTTACCCCGAAAGGGCTCCGTTCGCTCAGCCCGAAGAGTGGCGGTTACAACCCGAACTATGTAGGTCCTCAGATGCAGCGTGATTATGCTTATCATCAAGGTACCGCATGGCCTTGGCTGGCTGGCTTCTATTTTGAAGCTTACCTTCGTATTTATAAGATGAGTGGCATAGGATTTGTGGAGCGTCAGCTGATAGGCTACGAAGACGAAATGACTTCTCATTGTATTGGCTCTATACCTGAACTGTTTGATGGTAACCCGCCTTTCAAAGGTCGTGGAGCTGTATCATTCGCTATGAATGTGGCAGAGATATTACGAGTATTATATTTATTGAGTAAATACAATTATTGAAAGGAGGGACCTGTATGAAAGTATTAATGTTTGGATGGGAATTTCCTCCCAAAATATATGGTGGTCTTGCTGTAGCATCTTACGGTATAACAAAAGGTCTGAGTCTGCAAGGTGATATGGAAACAACCTTCTGTTTGCCCAAACCTTGTGGCGACGAAGAAAAGTTTCTGAACATTATAGGCATGAACCAAGTGCCCATTGTGTGGCGTGATGTGGATTATGATTACTTAAAGTCACGTCTTTCGACTTCGACTCCGGAACAGTATTATGCTTTCCGTGATCATATCTATTCTGATTTCTCATATATGCACGTCAATGATCTGGGGTGTATGGAGTTTGCCGGCGGCTATCCGGGAAACCTTCATGATGAGATCAATAACTTTTCTATTATTGCCGGTGTGGTTGCGCGCCAGCAAGAATTTGATATTATCCATGCGCACGACTGGCTGACTTATCCGGCTGGTGTGCATGCCAAGCTGGTAAGTGGCAAACCTTTGTGCATCCATGTGCATGCTACTGATTTTGACCGTTCGCGCGGTAAAGTGAATCCTACAGTATATGCTATGGAAAAGAATGGCATGGATCATGCCGACTGTATTATGTGTGTGTCCGAGCTGACCCGTCAGACTGTTATTCACCAATATCATCAAGACCCGCGCAAATGTTTTGCCATGCACAATGCCGTTTATCCGCTTTCGCAAGATTTGCTGGACATTCCTCGTCCTGATCACTCGAAAGAAAAAGTGGTGACTTTCCTGGGGCGTATCACGATGCAGAAAGGACCCGAGTATTTTGTGGAAGCCGCCGCATTGGTCTTGAAGCGTACCCGTAACATCCGTTTTGTAATGGCAGGATCGGGAGACATGCTGGACGCCATGATCAATCTGGCTGCGGAACGAGGTATTGCAGACCGTTTTCATTTCCCGGGGTTCCAGCGTGGGCGTCAGGTTTATGAAGCATATAAAAACAGTGATGTATTCGTAATGCCTTCCGTGTCAGAACCTTTTGGTATTGCTCCTTTAGAGGCTATGCAGTGCGGAACTCCTTCTATCATCTCAAAGCAATCGGGTTGCGGTGAAATTTTGGATAAAGTAATCAAGACAGATTATTGGGATATCAACGCTATGGCCGATGCCATCTATTCTATTTGTACGAATCCTTCTCTTTTCCAATATCTGCAGGAAGAAGGAAAGAAAGAGGTGGATGGCATTACATGGGAGAAAGTCGGCTTGAGAATCCGTGCCCTCTATGAGCAGGTGTTAAAAAACTATGGTAAATAATAAAACAATAACTAGGATATGAAAACAATATGTCTTTATTTTGAAATACATCAAATTATCCATCTGAAACGCTATCGCTGTTTTGATATAGGCCGTGACCATTATTATTATGATGATTATGAAAATGAGCGCGGCATCAGTGATATAGCCGAACGCTCGTATATTCCTGCGCTGAGTGCGTTGATTGAAATGGCAAAGAATCACGGTGATACTTTCAAGGTGGCTTTGTCTATCTCGGGTGTGGCGCTGGAACAGTTGGAAGTGCATGCGCCCGGTGTAATCGAGTTGTTGCATCAGTTGAATGAGACCGGATGTTGCGAATTCTTGTGCGAACCTTATTCTCACGGTCTTTCCTCATTGGCTAATGAAGATTGTTTCCGCGAAGAAGTGGAACGTATGCGTACCAAGATTAAACAAATATTTGGCAAGGAGCCGAAGGTATTCCGTAACTCCAGCTTGATTTATTCGAATGATATTGGCGCTACGATAGCCGATATGGGCTTTAAAGGTATGTTGACTGAAGGCGCGAAACATATTTTGGGTTGGAAGAGCCCGCACTACCTGTATCATTGTGCCATGAATCCGAACTTGAAGTTATTGCTTCGCGATTTCAAATTGTCTGATGACATCAGCCTGCGTTTCTCTAATTCCGAATGGAATGAATATCCGTTGTTTGCCGACAAATATATAGATTGGATTGCAGCTTTGCCGGAGGAGGAGCAGGTTATCAATATTTTCATGGAACTTTCTGCTTTGGGTATCGCCCAGCCATTGTCTTCCAATATTTTGGAATTTATGAAAGCACTGCCTGTCTGCGCAAAAGAAAGAGGGGTTACTTTCTCTACTCCGACCGATATCATTACCAAACTGAAATCTGTGGATCAGGTGGATGTTCCTTATCCTATGTCATGGATAGACGAGGAACGCGATATCAGTCCGTGGTTAGGCAATGTGATGCAGCGTGAGGCTTTCAATAAACTTTATAGTGTGGCAGAACGTGTTCATTTGTGCGATGATCGCCGTATTAAGCAGGATTGGGATTATTTGCAGGCAAGTAATAATTTCCGCTTCATGACCACTAAGAATACCGGTATTTGGTTGAATCGTGGTATTTATGATTCTCCGTATGATGCTTTCACCAACTATATGAACATTTTGGGTGATTTTATAAGTCGTGTCAATTCGTTGTATCCGGTAGATATGGATAACGAAGAATTAAATTCGTTGCTTACTACCATTAAGAATCAGGGCGAGGAATTGGTGGCTTTGAACAAGGAAGTGGAGAGATTGCAGGCTAAACTGGAGAAAGCTGAAGGCAAAAAGGCTCCTGCCGTAAAGAAAGAACCTGCGGCCAAGAAAGCAACGGCAAAGAAGCCGGTTGCCAAGAAAGCTGCTTCGAAGAAAGAAGAATAACAGAAATATAATATAAAGGACTTAAGAATTCACCGTTGTGCTTTCGGAAAACTGGTTTTAAGGTTGTAAGAGGCGGAACGGTGTTTTTCTATATAAAAGTTTGCTGCATTGAATATTTTATTTACCTTTGCCAATCTCAGATACGAAAAAACATGAAACAATTGTGCCAGAATAAACATACGATACGTTTCCGCTATTGGAGCCGGAAGAAGTACGCTATGTTTTATAGCTTGGGCAAATATGTAACTATTGGTAATCTGAAAAAGGAGATTGCCGATGTATCGTTGGGTAAACAGGCAAATGTTTGCACGGCATTCTCTGTTTGCTCTTCCGCACGGAAAGAGGATGCTGGAGAGGAATATGAAGAAGGAATGGCCCCTGTTGAATCCATGTTGCAAATGTTTCGGATCCAACTGCCTCAACCACAGGTGGCTGACGTGATTTGTCTTTTTTATTTAAATAAATATTTGTTTGCCGGAAAGATGTGCCATGCATCTTTTCGGCTTTTTTTGTCTTAATATGAACTGTATATGATGCTGAATGCAATAAGAAACAAAGTGTTGGGCGGTGAGAAGATTACCGTAGAAGAAGCCCGTTGGCTGTCCTGCCAGGCAGAGAAACAGGATTTGTATGATGCGGCTCATGAGATAACACGGGTCCTGGCTTCTCGGAAATTCGATATGTGTTCCATTATCAATGCTAAATCCGGTAAATGTCCTGAGAATTGTAAATGGTGCGCACAGTCTGCACATTATAAAACAAAAGCGGATGTTTATGATTTGGTTGGGAAGGAAGAATGTCTGCGCCATGCTTTGTATAACGAAGCGCAGGGAGTATCCCGTTTTTCTTTGGTGACCAGCGGCAGGAAACCGGGTAGCCGTAACATGGACCGGCTATGTGAGACAACAGAGTACATGCGTGCGCATTCGCATATTCAGTTATGCGCTTCTTTAGGATTGCTGGATGAAGCGGAATTGGAACGGCTGTTTAAGGCAGGCATCACCCGTTATCATTGTAATCTGGAAACGGCTCCCTCTTATTTTTCATCTCTATGTTCTACTCATACACAAGAACAGAAAATAGAAACGTTGCAGGCAGCACGCAGGGTGGGGATGGATGTATGTAGCGGAGGAATCATCGGCATGGGCGAAACAATGGAACAGCGTATTGAGTTTGCTTTTACACTGAGGGAATTGGAAGTACAGTCTATTCCTATAAACCTGTTACAGCCTATACCCGGCACTCCATTGGAAAAAATGGATCGTCTTGCAGAGGCGGAGATTCTGACAACCATCGCTTTATTCCGTTTTATCAATCCCACAGCCTTTCTTCGTTTTGCCGGAGGGCGTTCACAGATGAGTGTGGAAGCTGTAAAGAAAGCATTGTATATCGGTATTAATTCTGCCATTGTGGGAGATTTGCTGACTACATTAGGTTCCAAAGTATCAGAAGATAAAATATTGATAGAAGAGGCCGGGTATTCGCTTTGATACATTATAAAGTTATTATAACAATAAGGAAATAATATATGGAAAATTTTGACAGGGAGCATTTATGGCATCCTTATACATCGACTACTCATCCGCTGTCCACTTATAAGGTAAGACGGGCGGATGGAGTATATATAGAATTGGAGGACGGAAGATGTTTGATAGAAGGGATGTCTTCGTGGTGGTGTATGGTACATGGATACAATCATCCGGTATTGAACCAAGCGCTCAAGGAACAGATAGACCGTATGAGCCATGTCATGTTCGGCGGACTGACACACGATCCGGCCATCGAATTAGGCAAGTTGTTGCTGAAGATTGTTCCTCCCCGTATGCAGAAAATATTTTATGCTGATTCCGGTTCGGTTGCGGTAGAAGTGGCACTGAAAATGGCCGTGCAATATTGGTATGCGCAAGGGAAGGAAAAGAAAAATAATTTTGTAACTATTCAGTCCGGATATCATGGAGATACGTGGAATGCCATGTCCGTTTGTGATCCGGTGACCGGTATGCATCATATTTTTGGCCCTACATTGCCTGTGCGTTATTTTGTTCCTGCTCCTCGGTCGCGCTTTGGCGGAATCTGGTATGAAGAGGATATAGAACCCTTGAAGGAAATATTGGAACAGCATCATGAAGAAATGGCCGCATTGATTTTGGAACCTATTGTACAAGGGGCGGGCGGAATGCGTTTTTATCATCCTGAGTTTTTGCGCCAGGTAGAGAAACTTTGCAGGCAATATCGTCTGTTGTTAATCTTTGATGAGATAGCGACAGGTTTCGGAAGAACAGGGAAACTGTTTGCTTGGGAGCATGCAGGTGTCCAGCCCGATATCATGTGCATAGGTAAGGCACTGACCGGTGGATACATGACTTTCTCTGCTGTCCTTGCCAGTGATGAGGTGGCTGATACCATTTCCGGCGGTTATCCGGGAGTCTTTATGCACGGTCCTACTTTTATGGGAAATCCGTTGGCTTGTGCCGTAGCGAAAGCATCCGTGGAATTGTTGCTTTCATATAGTTGGGAGGAAAAGGTAAAGGCTATTGAATCACAATTGAAGAGGGAGCTGGCTCCTGCTGCTTTATTGCCGCAGGTGGCTGATGTGCGTGTATTGGGAGCTATCGGGGTTATTGAAGTGAAGAAACCGGTAGATATGGCTTTCATGCAACGTCGTTTTGTCGAAGAAGGAGTATGGGTACGTCCTTTTGGAAAACTGGTGTATATCATGCCGCCTTTTATAATTCAGCCGGAAGAATTGAGCAAATTGACGCATTCACTGGTAAAGATAGTAGGAGAATTAAAAGAATAAGTGATAGTATTGGGAAAAATAGAAAAAATGAATTCATTAACAGACTGGGAAAGGGAATTAGCCCTGCTTGAAAATAAAAGTAATCTTCGTAAGTTGCCTGTTATCCGCCATTGGGGAAGAGAGGTGGAGGTGAATGGAAAAGTGATGCTTAACCTTTCATCCAACGATTATCTGGGATTGGCTGCTTACCTGCCATTACGTACGGAATTCTTGCAAAGTCTTACTCCCGACACTTTTCTTCCTTCCTCTTCATCCTCTCGGCTGCTGACAGGAAATTTTAATATCTATGTTCAGATAGAGGATTTGCTTGCCCGACTGTTTCGGAAGGAAAGCGCGTTGGTTTTTAATAGTGGTTATCACATGAATGCCGGTATTCTTCCTGCAGTGAGCGATGCTCGTACATTGATTCTTGCCGATAAACTGGTACATGCCAGCATTATTGACGGCATTCGTTTATCGGCGGCCAAGTGTATCCGGTACCGGCATAACCGATATGACCAATTGGAACAGTTGCTGGTTTCCAATCATGCCGGGTATGATAGAATAATTATTGTAACCGAAAGTATTTTCAGTATGGACGGTGATGAGGCCGATCTCCGCCGTTTGGTCACTTTGAAGCAACAATATGATAATGTATTGCTGTATGTGGATGAAGCGCATGCTGTAGGGGTGCGGGGGATACATGGCCTGGGGTGTGCGGAAGAACAGGATTGTGTGGCTGACATCGATTTTTTATGTGGAACTTTTGGTAAAGCGTTGGCCTCAGTAGGAGGCTATATTGTTTGTTCGAAGACCATCCGTGATTATTTGATCAATAAAATGCGTACATTCATATTTACAACGGCTCTTCCTCCTGTCAACTTGCTATGGACATTCTTTATCCTGGAGCATTTGGACAGTTTCAGCTTCCGGAGGGAAAGGTTGAAGAGAATATCCTCTCTTTTGAAAGACGCGTTGGTAAAGAAAGGCTACGCTTGTCCTTCTACCAGCCATATTCTGCCAATGACGATAGGCGATAGCGGTGATACGGTGTTAAAGGCCGATTTCTTGCAGCGTAAAGGTTTTTATGCGTTGCCGGTGCGTCCTCCCACTGTGCCCGAAGGAACATCGCGTATCCGTTTTTCGTTGACAGCGGATATTACTGAAGAAGAAATAAAAAGTCTGATAGAATTGATATGAAACATTATTTTATACAACAAAAGCATCTTCCCCGATTGACACTTTTTTTTGCCGGTTGGGGAATGGATGAATGTCCTTTCATGGATTATTGCCCCGAAAATAGCGATCTGTTGGTTTGTTATGATTATCGTTCGCTGGATTTTGATTTCACGTTGTTGCAGGGTTATCAGGAGATTCGCCTGATAGCCTGGTCTATGGGAGTATGGGCCGCGTCTATGGTATTGCAGGATATGGACTTGCCTATTTGTGAGCGTGTTGCTTTGAATGGCACGGTAACTCCTGTCGATGATTTGAAAGGTATTCCGCAGCAAGTTTTTGAAGGAACACTGGAAGGCTTGAATGAGGGTACGTTGGAAAAGTTTATCCGCAGGATGTGTTTGAAAAAGGAGAATCTGGAAACATTCTTGTCGAAACGTCCGCAACGTGCGGTAGAGGAACTGCAAGAAGAGCTTCGGAGGATTGGAGAACAGGTAAAATCTTGCGCTGTTCCCAGTTTTGCATGGGAACGGGCTGTTATAGGCAAGAATGATTTGATTTTTACGGCGGTCAACCAAAGAAATGCATGGACCGGGACGGAAGTGGCAGAGTATGATATTCCTCATTATTCAGAAGAAATAATGAGAGATTTGCTATGCCCGTCTGTTATTTAAAACAAAAACATATGATTAATAAGCAATTGATAACCCGTCGCTTTTCCCGCGCTGTAGAGAGTTATAACCGTGAGGCGGTGGCACAAAAGCAGATAGCATACCGCATGAGTGATATGCTAAATCATTATTTGCCCCGTCCGTGCGGCCGGATATTGGAAATTGGTAGCGGGACGGGCTTTCTTACCCGTAGGTTGATGGAAACCCTCCATCCTGAAAAACTGGTGTTGAATGATATTTGTCAGGAGATGAGTTCTTGTTTCACCGATTTGTTGGGAAGCGGGCAGGCTACCTTTCTGGCAGGGGATGCCGAGTCCCTTCCTTTTCCAAAAGGACAGGATTTGATTGTATCATGCTCGGCATTACAGTGGTTTGTTTCTCCCGAGCTGTTTTTTGAACGTTGTAATACTTTGTTGAAGCAGAAAGGATATTTTGCTTTTACTACGTTCGGCAGGGATAATCTGAAAGAAGTTGCATCGGTTACCGGCAGCGGTCTTCACTATCGTTCTTTAGAGGAATTAGAAGAAGCGCTGCGCATACACTATGAGATCGTGAAGGCTCATGAGGAACGTATCTGTCTGACTTTCGGTACTCCGCTCGAAGTGCTTTATCACTTGAAACACACCGGGGTGGCTGCTGTCAGGCAACAAGCGTGGACTAAAAGGGATTTGCAGGATTTCTGTGACAAGTATGCCCGTTTGTTCAGTGATGGTCGTTCGGTGACTTTGACTTATCATCCTATTTATATTATTGCAAAGAAAAGACAATAGAAATAAAAAGAATCATGAAACAGAATGTATTTTTCGTAAGTGGTATTGATACAAATATTGGCAAAAGTTATGCCACGGCCTATCTGGCACATCTTTGGAACAAACAAGGATGTCGTACTATTACTCAAAAATTCATACAGACTGGAAATCCGGAAGGTTATTCGGAGGATATTGAGTTGCATCGTCGTCTGATGGGGATGGAGTATTTGCCTGAGGATGAGCAGGGACTTACCAAACCTGAAATATTTTCTTATCCGGCTTCTCCCCATTTGGCTTCACGAATAGATAACCGCGCCATTGATTTTGATAAAATAAAGCATGCCACGGAGGTGCTGAGTGAGTGCTATGATGCTGTTTTAGTAGAAGGAGCCGGGGGGCTGATGGTGCCGTTGACAGAAGATAATCTGACTATAGACTATGTTCAGGAATCGGGTTATCCCTTAGTTTTTGTTACTTCGGGACGATTGGGAAGTATCAACCATACATTATTGAGTTTTGAGGCTATAGAACGGAGAGGGATAAAGCTTCATACAGTGATGTACAATCTGTTTACCGAAGGAGAGGATAAAATCATTCAAGCAGATACAGAAACTTATATTTGTCGTTATATAGAGAAGCATTTCCCGGATACAGCATTTGTGAAGGTACCTTGCTTGTAATTCATCTTTCTTGTTTATGATGTGTTTACCTGATAAAAAGAGGTTGTTCTACATCTGACGACCTCTTTTTGTTAGTTGTATCCATAATTTTCCGCTTAAGTTATAGTATGATTTTTACTTTGTGGAGTAGTCTTGGCCGTGTAATGAGTTAGTTCTCCTGTTCTGCATTGTACAAGGCGATATATCCGCGCTCTTCTGTACGGATGCGGACGGCATTCAAATGCGTCCTTGACATGTTTTGCCAATGCCTTTTACATTGTAATAGGAAAACCATTCGATTTTGGCTTCGAGCAATGCTTCTTTTACGTCCTCGAATTGGGTCTTACAGATAATAGCTTCAATTTTTTTATTGTTGTATTTGTATTTTGTATATAATGTAATCTTTTTACCTTCTAAAAAACTAATACTTTGTTGTTATCCTTGTCTGGTTATGCTCTTTATGATTAAAAACTTAGCCCGAAAACGAAATAAGCCCCTTCAGTGCGTGGGTTTACGGTGGCTTTTGCAAAAGCTGGAACGGAGAATGAATCAGTGATTTTTATCTCCTTGGCGGCTCCCAGGCTGATGTCGCATACGGTGAAACCGTTGGAACCGTTGCATACAGGGACTTCGGAATAGTTGTAAAAGTCTGTGCTCCACGGAGTCGCTCCTATTTCCGCTGTCCATTCCAGCCCTGCCAGTGTGAAAGGTACGGTAGCCGAGATATAGGACGAATGGGCTCTGTTTCCTCCGTTATTCACTCCGTCGGTTCCGGCGAAATTGGTATACCAGTTCAAGGCCAGCGGTCCGAAGTCATAACCTATTTGTGCCTCGAAGGTATGGTTGGTATTGTGTGAGCCGTAATGAAAATACCCCGGTCCTCCATTGAACCAGTAATCTGTGACGGAGATACTGAAACCTCCTGTGGCGTAGCCTAATGTGAGGTCAATCTCTTTTGTATCTTCTTTTTCGATACCTGCTGTTCCCCATGCAGACAATGAGAACCCTTTGTAAGAAACTGACAACGTGGGTTGGATACTGACACCCCCTAAATCCTGACCACGCCAGATGTATCCGCTTACGAGATCGGCTCCTACGCTGGCTTCCACTTTGTCCTGCGCCATGCCCATTGCCGGAACAGCTATTGCCAAGGCCGACAGAAATGTTGTTTTTCTAGAACTCTTTTTCATTGCTTTTTACCTTTTTAATTCATAATAGTGAGTTTGTTATATCTCGTATGTATTTGTTTTTCTTGTAATGGCTTGTGCTTGTTATGTGATAATACTTCAACGAATTCTACATTGGTTCGTTCAGGGAAAAGCGGATGATTCTCCAGTTTCGGACCTATTGCCGGCAAATTTACATCTTTTATATCATCTATGAAAACCACTAAATGTGGATTTCACATACAAACAAATGTTCTTTTGTATTCTTTTCCATCTACTGTGATTGTTTTTGCCAACATTTTGCCGTCCGGGGTATTTATTTGTCTGGAGTTGGCAAGCAGGGGAAGATCCATGTCCACTGTTACTTCTTCTACCAGCTCGTTCTCCGTATGCAGTTTTAGGACCTTGATTCCTGAGAGCGTTTCCAGCGTGATGACTTTCTTTTGAGTCAATTTGTTGTCATATACATACTTTCCTATACATCTGGAGGCGTTACCACACATCATGACTTCAGAACCATCTGCATTGAATATGCGCATACTGAAATCCGCTTTGGCTGATTTCCCAATCAATGCCAGCCCGTCGGAACCGATCCCCGTGTGACGAGCTCCATCTGATGGAAGTTCTCACGGGGTCTGCTATGAGGTGCTTTAGGGTGTTTACGTATATATAGTCATTACCTGCTCCCTGCATCTTTGTGAACTTGATTGTTGTTGCCATTTTGTCTATAATTTCTTCTGTTATTATTCCCTTTTGTCTTAATTTAGTGCAAATATATATCTTGTTGATGCTTTATAAATTTGAGCCTATATTCTGTTATGGAACATATAGTTTAGGTAATATTTTGTTGGTTATTCAGTGTTGTATAATTGGTATCATATATAATTAAAGTGGATGATTGATGTAACAAGATGATAATATATTATCTCATTTTTATATTATTTTGTTACCTTTGCATCCTGTTGGATAAAAAAGAGATTTGTAATGCAGAATATTATTGCGATAGAAAATGGTGTGACCCGCCATCCGCTGTACCGGATGAAGGAACCGGTGAATATGACACTTGCCGCCGGAGAACATATAGCTGTTGTGGGAAGAAACGGGGCAGGAAAAAGTATATTGGTAGATACGATTACAGGCCGGTGGCCGTTGTTGATGAACGAAGTGAAGTATGATTTCTCTCCTTCTCCTTCGAAGATGGCATACGAGAATATAAAGTATATTGCTTTCCGTGATTCATATGGAGATTCCGATGGAAATTACTATTATCAGCAACGATGGAATGCCCATGATTTGGATGAAACCCCACTGGTACGTGATTTGTTGCCCGAAGCGACCGATTCAGGTCTGAAAAAGGCTTTGTATGAACTGTTTGGCATAGAGAGGATGCTGGATAAACATATTATTCTGCTTTCCAGTGGTGAGTTACGTAAGTTTCAACTGACAAAGACTTTGCTGAGTAATCCGCGTGTACTGATTATGGATAATCCCTTTATCGGACTGGATGCGAAGACGAGAGACCTGCTTCATACATTGTTGGGCGAACTGACTAAAGTAACCCATTTGCAGGTAATCCTTATCTTGTCTAAGTCCGATGATATTCCTGCTTTTATTACTCATGTTATTCCTGTGGAAGACAGGGTGTGTGGTAAAAAGATAACTTTGCAGGAATATTTGGCGGTCCGTAAGCCGATACCGGAACGGATACTTTCCGAAGAAAAGGAGGCACGGATTCTGAATTTGCCTTACGGCGGTGATTTGTATCACACCGAGCACGTAGTCGATTTGAACAAGGTAAGCATCCGTTATGGCGAGCGTACCATTTTGAAAGATTTGGACTGGACAGTGAAATGTGGCGAGAAATGGGCTTTGAGTGGAGAGAACGGTTCAGGAAAGTCTACGTTGTTGAGTTTGGTCTGTGCGGATAATCCGCAGAGCTATGCTTGTGATATTACCTTGTTCGGCAGAAAACGCGGTTCCGGAGAAAGTATTTGGGAGATAAAGAAGCATATAGGATATGTCAGTCCTGAGATGCATCGCGCTTATCTGAAGAACCTTCCTGCCATAGATATTGTGGCAAGCGGACTACATGATTCTGTGGGGTTGTACAAACGTCCGCGTCCCGAGCAGATGGCGGCTTGTGAATGGTGGATGGATATTTTTGGTATTGCAGATTTGAAAGACCGGAATTTCTTGCAGTTGTCCAGTGGCGAGCAGCGTCTGGTGTTGTTGGCCCGTGCTTTTGTGAAGGATCCTGAGTTGCTTATTTTGGATGAGCCTTTGCATGGGTTGGACTTGTACAACCGCCGGTTGGTGAAAGATGTGATAGAAACTTTCTGTCGTCGTAAGGACAAGACCATGATTATGGTGACACATTATCAGGAAGAGTTGCCCGCATGTATAACTAACTTTCTTTTCTTGAAGCGGAATTAAAAGTTCTTTTTCTAAAGGTACGTTCCGGGCAGACGGAAGACGACAGGTTAAACGATAGTGCCCTGTCGCTTTCCGGACAAGCCGGGATGTTGGGCTGAGTACAAATAATCCTACTGTTCGTTTCATAAATATAGCATTGAAATTTTTAAAAGAAAACGAATCATGGAAAACACATTAAAAAAGCCTATGACAGGCATTATTCCTCCTTTAGTGACTCCGTTACTGGATAATGACAAACTGGATATTGACGGTTTGGAAAGGTTGATAGAACGATTGATAAAAGGAGGGGTGCACGGATTATTTATACTGGGTACCACCGGAGAAGCGCAGAGTATCAGTTACCGGCTTCGCCATGAAATGATAAAGGAAACTTGCCGTATCAATGCCGGAAGACTTCCGGTTCTGGTTTGTATTTCCGATACATCAATTGTAGAAAGTATTCATCTGGCACATGTAGGGGCCGAGTGTGGTGCTTCAGCCGTAGTTTCCGCTCCCCCTTACTACTTTGCTCCGGGACAGCCTGAACTGGCCGAATTTTATGAGGACCTGATTCCTCAGTTGCCGTTACCTATCTTCTTGTACAATATGCCGTCGCACACGAAAGTGAATTTTGCTCCGGCTACTATTCAACGCATTGCCCGTAATCCTCAGGTGGTGGGATTCAAGGATAGTTCGGCTAATGCCGTTTATTTCCAGTCCGTGATGTATGCCATGAAGGACAGACAGGATTTCGCCATGTTGGTGGGACCGGAGGAAATTACGGCAGAGTGTGTGTTGCTGGGTGGACATGGGGGGATCAACGGAGGTGCCAATATGTTCCCGGAATTATATGTAGATCTTTATCATGCTGCGGTAGCGCGTGACATGGAAACCGTAAGTCGGCTGCAACCCTTGGTGATGCAAATCAGTAGCAGTATTTATACCGTGGGGCAGCATGGCTCCAGTTATTTGAAAGGATTGAAATGCGCGTTGTCTTTATTGGGCGTTTGTGATGATTTTGTTGCGGCTCCTTTCCATCGCTTCAATGTTCCGGAACGCGAGAAGATACGCAAGGCGTTGGAGGCACTCCCTTTTTGTCCGGAGTTGAAACCTTAAATGCTCGGTCTGTATGCATATCATTGATATAATCGTCTTTTTGTTGTTTACCGGCGGAGTCGTGGCCTTCGGTTGTTCTTTCTTTAAGAAGAAAGGTACCTCCGAGGAGTTCACTTCTGCCGGAAGAAGTTTGCCCGGCTGGGTGGTGGGGATGTCCATCTTCGCCACGTATGTCAGCAGTATCAGTTATCTGGGATATCCGGGAAAGGCCTTTTCGGGAGATTGGAATGCATTTGTATTCAGTCTTTCTATTCCTATCGCCTCTTATTTTGCGGCTCGTTACTTTGTGCCTTTTTACCGGAGTCAGGACAGCATATCGGCTTATAGCTTTTTGGAAAACCGTTTCGGCCCTTGGGCACGTATATATGCTTCGTCCTGCTATCTGCTCACCCAGATAGCACGTACAGGGTCTATTCTGTATTTGTTGGCGTTGCCCATGAATGTATTGTTGGGATGGCATATCCAGACCATTATTGTTGTAACCAGTGTGGCTATTGTGCTTTATTCCATGTTGGGTGGCATGAAGGCTGTCATTTGGACAGAGGCCATACAGGGAATTATTCTGATCGGAGGTGCGTTGGTATGTATGTTTATTTTGCTTTTTGATATGCCCGGAGGTCCGGTGCAGACTTTCTCCATCGCCATGGAAGATGGTAAATTCAGCTTGGGAAGCTTTGGAAGCAGTTTAAGTGAGTCCACTTTTTGGGTGTGTCTGATTTATGGTATATTTACTAATTTGCAGAACTATGGTATAGACCAGAGTTATGTGCAACGTTATCATACGGCGAAGAATGAGAAGGAGGCTAAATTTTCGGCCTTGTTCGGAGGATATTTGTTTATTCCCGTTTCGGCCGTTTTCTTTATGATAGGAACCGGGCTGTATGCGTTCTATAAAGTGCATCCGGGGATCTTGCCCGACGGGGTGGGGGCGGATTATGTCTTTCCGTTTTTTATAGTCAATGAGTTGCCGGTGGGGTTGACAGGCCTGCTGATTGCTTCTATCTTTGCCGCAGGTATGAGTACCATTGCGACCAGTGTCACTAGTTCGTCTACCATCATTCTGACGGATTATTATCAGCGGTTCCGCAAACATGCCGGAAACAGGGAGCGGATGTTGGTGCTGAAACTCTCCAGTGTAGGAGTGGGAGTGGCAGGGATTCTGGTGGCTTTTGCCTTTATGAGTGTGCAAAGTGCGCTGGATGCCTGGTGGGCGTTGGCGTCTATTTTCAGCGGAGGCATGTTGGGACTGTTTCTATTGGGGTATATTTCGAGGAAGGCACGTAATTTTGATGCGGTACTGGGAGTCGTTTGTGGAGTAATTCTGGTTTGTTGGATTGTGATATCCCCCTTTGTACATGCCAATCTGGCTATCGTGTTCGGGACGTTGCTGATATTTTTGGTGGGATTCCTGAGTGCTAATCTGCTTAATAAGAGAAGGTGTAAGTAGAATAACTTAATTTTATAAAACTCAACTTTATAGAAAAGAATTTTTCATCTGAAACTTGACATTCTTCATTGACAATAAGAAGGCCGTATCACTTTTGAGTAATGATACGGCTTTTCTGTATTTGTCGGTTACAATCTGTAACCTTTAGAATGTTCATTTTGGTTTTGATTCACTCTCCGGTTTATTAATCGTTTCATCGTTCTCCTTATCAGATAAATCTTTTCAGCTCATTGACCCTGTTTAATGCGGCATTGAAATCTTCCACCAGTTCTTTCATCACTTCGTCTACCGTCTGTAATTTATGTATGCATGATGCGACTTGTCCTATTTCCAGTTCACCTTCGAATAAATCTCCTTCAAAGATTCCCTTTTTGGCACGTCCTTTTCCTAACAAAGTGCGTAGTTCATCCGTTGTTGCGCCACGGCTTTCCGCTTCTTCCACTTGTTTGAAGAAATCATTCTTGACCAACCGGACGGGAGAGAGCTGTTTCAATGTCAGTTGGGTATCTCCTTCATTCAGTCGCAGACACCGGTCTTTGAATGTGAAATGAGCAGAACTCTCGTCGGTTAATGCAAAGCGCGTGCCTATTTGCACCCCGTCGGCCCCCAATGCCATAGCAGCCAGTATGCTTTCTCCCGATCCGATACCTCCGGCAGCTATCAACGGCACAGTGGTGATCTGTCTGACGGCTGGAATAAGACATAGGGTGGTCGTTTCCTCCCGTCCGTTATGTCCTCCTGCTTCGAATCCTTCGGCTACGATGGCGTCTACACCTGCTTCTTCACATTTGGCGGCAAACTTGGTGCTTGCCACTACATGGGCCACAATGATTCCATGCTCATGCAGGTGTTCTGTCCAGGTCTTTGGATTTCCGGCAGAGGTGAAGACGATTTTCACACCCTCTTCTATTACCATATTGATAAGGATGTCTATTTCGGGATACATCAGCGGAATGTTTACTCCAAAAGGTTTGTCTGTCGCCGCTTTGCATTTCTGTATGTGTTCGCGTAAGGTCTCGGGATGCATGGAGCCTGCTCCTATCAGTCCCAGTCCTCCGGCGTTACTTACTGCGGAGGCCAGTCGCCAACCGCTACACCATACCATTCCTCCCTGTATGATGGGATACTTTATTCCAAAAAGATTGCAAATTCTGTTCATATGTAATAATTTAATAATTTGTCTATTTGCTAATGTACCAATAACTATGTGGGACATAATACAGCCGATTAGCACATTGACAAATTGTTCATTATACAAAACAACTAACTTTTATTGAATGTTTTAGGGAGAAAGTAGTGAAAAAAGGAAAAATTCTTAGAAATTTTAAGGTTTGTAGAACAGAAATGGTCTATCTTTGTTCTCAGAATTAAAATTGTATATTTATAAACGGATAAAAAACATGTTATTACAACTGCTATTTGTACTTGTCGCTATTATTGTAGGTGCCCGTCTGGGAGGTATCGGACTGGGAGTGATGGGAGGTGTAGGCCTTGCCATATTGACCTTTGTTTTCGGACTTCAACCTACCGCTCCCCCTATTGATGTGATGTTGATGATTGTCGCCGTTATCTCTGCCGCCTCTTGTATGCAGGCTGCCGGCGGACTGGACTATATGGTGAAATTAGCAGAACGGTTGTTGCGTCGTAACCCTTCACAAGTGACTATCCTGAGTCCGTTGGTTACTTATCTGTTTACTTTTGTCGCAGGTACGGGGCATGTGGCCTACTCTGTGCTTCCTGTCATAGCCGAGGTGGCTACGGAAACTAAAATTCGTCCTGAGCGTCCTTTAGGCATTGCCGTTATCGCCTCGCAACAGGCTATTACCGCCAGCCCTATCTCTGCCGCTACCGTAGCGTTGCTGGGATTGCTGACAGGATTTGACATCACTCTGTTTGATATTCTAAAGATTACTATTCCCGCTACATTAATCGGTGTGCTGGTGGGAGCTTTCCTTTCAAAGAAGGTGGGTAAAGAGTTGTTGGAAGATCCCGAATACTTGCGCCGCTTGGAAGCCGGGATGATTGATACAAAACATGTGGAGCTGAACGATGTGAAGAATATGTTTCATGCCCGTATCTCGGTGATAATTTTTATTGCCGCCACGCTGTTGATAGTGTTGTTCGGTTCTATTCCTGCCATGCGTCCTGTGTTCAATGGTACGGCTTTGGATATGCCGGCTATTATTGAGATTTTGATGTTGTGTGCGGCGGCTGTTATTCTTCTCATTTCACGTACGGATGGAATTAAAGCTACACAAGGCAGTGTGTTTCCTGCCGGGATGCAGGCGGTAATCGCTATATTTGGTATTGCATGGATGGGAGATACCTTCATTAATGGAAACATTACGGAACTGACAGGCTCTATTGAGGGGATTGTGCGCCAAATGCCCTGGTTGTTCGGTCTGGCATTGTTTGTCATGTCCATTTTGCTTTATAGCCAGGCTGCTACGGTGCGTGCCATTGTGCCGTTAGGAATAGCACTGGGTATTTCTCCGATGATGTTGATTGCTTTGTTCCCTGCTGTCAACGGATATTTCTTTATTCCTAATTATCCTACAGTAGTGGCAGCTATAAATTTTGACCGTACAGGAACAACAGGCATTGGAAAATGGATTCTGAATCATTCGTTCATGATGCCTGGGATGGTGGCCACCATTGTTTCTATTGTGATAGGTCTGCTGCTGGTACAGGTGTTCTAGAAAGGAAAGGGGGTAGGTGTAGTCGGACTTGAAGATGAGTGATCTTCTGCCTGTAACATTTATAATGATTCGATGTATACATATATATCATCGGCACATCTTCTTCTTTGTGTGAACAAAATTTCCAAATATTTATTATAGTAATAAAACCTAAACTTGAAAAGATTATGAACGGATTAAGAAAACTCAGCCTTATGGCGGCAATGCTGGTATGTACCACATTGGCTGCTGTCGCCCAAAAGCCTAATATCCACATATTGGCTACAGGAGGGACTATTGCCGGAACAGGCGCTTCGGCTACTAAAACAAATTATACTGCCGGACAGGTGGCTATCAGCACATTGCTGGAAGCGGTTCCCGAAGTGAACAAAATAGCCAATGTGACCGGGGAACAGATTGTAAAAATCGGCTCTCAGGACATGAATGATGCCGTATGGCTGACGTTGGCCAAGCGTATCAACGAGCTTTTCAGCCGTGGAGATGTGGACGGTATCGTGATTACCCACGGGACTGATACAATGGAAGAAACCGCCTTTTTCCTGAACTTGACTGTGAAGAGTGACAAGCCTGTTGTATTGGTAGGAGCCATGCGCCCCTCTACGGCCATGAGTGCGGACGGACCGCTGAACTTGTATAATGCAGTAGTCACTGCCGCCGCCAGGGAATCACGGGGAAAAGGTGTCGTAATTGCCATGAACGGTTTGATTTTGGGAGCTCACGGAGCCATGAAGACCAATACGGTGGATGTACAGACTTTCCAGTCCCCTAACTCCGGTGCGTTGGGATATGTCTTGAATGGTAAGGTTTTCTATAATATGGAATCTTTGAAACGCCATACCACCGGTTCCGATTTTGATGTGGCCCACCTTGACAAGCTGCCGAAAGTAGGTATCGTTTACAGTTATTCCAATGTAGAGGCTGATGTTATGATCCCTTTTCTGAATAATGGTTACCAAGGTATTATTCATGCCGGTGTGGGGAATGGCAACATTCATCAGAATTTGTTTCCGATGTTGGAAAAGGCCCGTCAGCAAGGTATTTTGGTAGTGCGTTCCAGCCGTGTTCCTACCGGACCGACCACATTGGATGCCGAGGTGGATGATAATAAATATCAATTCGTGGCTTCACAAGAGTTGAATCCTCAGAAAGCGCGTGTGTTGTTGATGTTGGCATTAACTAAAACAAAAGACTGGAAGAAGATTCAGGAATACTTCAACGTATACTAGTCCATCCGGCACTTTTTCTTTTTATCTCTTTTTCTTTTGTGCGCATAAAAGAAAAAGAGAATACATTACAACCTAAAACTTTGACTTATGAAAAGAATAATGTTAGTATGCCTGACAGCCCTTGCTGTCTCAGGCACTTGCTCTTTATATGCCCAATCTTCCGGAAGTGATTTCATGGTCGGTGACAAAAGCCTGTTTGAAGAAGTCACCGGTATCAAGAAGAAAACGGATAAGTTCAATCTCTATCTTAATATGCACGGTGATTTCAACATGAAATGGAATGATTCCGGATTTGATCAGGGCGCATTCGAAATGAAGCAGCTCCGTATCGAAATGAAGGGAGATATCAATGATTGGTTGAGTTACCGTTACCGTCAGCGTCTGAATCGGGGTAACGATGGTTCCGACAATATAGATAATGTACCTACCAGCATAGATTGGGCAGGAGTAGGCATCAAATTAAATAAGTTCTCATTTTTTGCCGGAAAGCAATGTGTCTCGTATGGTGGTATAGAATTTGATTTGAATCCGATTGATATTTACGAATATAGTGACATGATAGAGCACATGAGTAACTTCATGACCGGTTTGAATGTGGCATACAACTATAATCCTTATCAGCAGATACAATTTCAGGTATTGAACAGTCGGAACGGGCCGTCTGAGGAGATGTATGGAGATTTGGAACGTACCAAATTGCCGTTAGTCTATACCTTGAACTGGAACGGAAATTTCCTGGATGTTTTCAAAACCCGTTGGTCTGCCTCTGTGATGAACGAAACGAAGGGCGAAAAGATGTATTATTACGCTTTGGGTAATGAATTTAATTTCAGCCCTAAATGGCATGCCTATTTTGACTGGATGTATTCTCGTGAAGGAGTAGACCGTAAAGGAATTATAACTAGCATAGTAGGGACTGATAATCAGGCACACAATGCTTTTAATGCCGAATATATGTCATATGTGTTGCATGTGAATTATCGTTTTGCCCCAAAGTGGAACTTGTTTGCAAAAGGAATGTATGAAACTGCTTCCGTTTATAAGGCAAGCGATGAAGTGGAAAAAGGGAAATATCGCACGGCATGGGGATATGCAGGAGGTATAGAATTTTATCCGATGGAGAGCAATCTGCACTTCTTCCTGGCATACGTGGGGCGTTCCTATAAATATACCGATCGTGCAAAGGCGTTGGGTGAGGACAATTTCAGTACCCATCGTGTGTCAGTGGGATTCATTTGGCAGATGCCTGTATTCTAGCTCATGCTTTCCTTTTTTGTTTGTTATGAAGAATCGGCAGGCAACTTGTTGCCTGCCTGCTATTTATCATGAAAATGTTTTTCTTTTATCAGAGTTAAAGCCGTTACCTTTTTTATCATACACGTCATAAATCAGCCTGGCAACTTTTCATGAATGGGTTACAGAGTTTCCTGACTTTATCTGATTCGGGAATATTTTTCCTGTTTATTGTATGGACCGGAGATTTTTCTTTCCGAAAAACTTATCAATAATCAATGCGATAGCCCCATCGCCCGTCACATTACAAGCAGTACCGAAACTATCCATGGCAATGTAAAGTGCTATCATCAAAGCCTGTTCACTTTCTCCGAATCCCAGCATGGAAGACAGGATCCCCAATGCAGCCATGATGGCTCCTCCCGGTACTCCCGGTGCAGCTACCATCGTGATTCCCAGCATAAAGATGAATCCTGCAAACATGGGGAAATTAAAGGGCATTCCTTGCATAATCATCAGTGCCAGTGCGCAAGCAACAATCTTCAACGTGCTTCCCGACAGATGAATTGTGGCACATAGCGGAATGACAAATCCGGCTATATCCTCCGTGACCCCATTCTTGACAGTCTGTCGCAAAGTCACCGGAATGGTGGCTGCCGATGACTGTGTGCCCAATGCTGTGAAATAGGCAGGCATCATCTTTCCCAGTAGTTTGAACGGATTCCGATGTACAAACAGCGCTGCAATGGTATATTGAAAAACCAATAGGAAGATGTGAAGCAGGAAAATGACTCCGATGATCTTGATAAATACCATCAGAATGTTATATACTTGTCCGGAATGGGTCATATTCAGGAATATACCGAATATATAGATAGGCAGTAGGGGCAGAATCACCGTCTGGATGGTTTTGACTATGATTTCTTTGAAATCGTTACATACGTTTTTCAGCGCTGTACTATCCAGATGTGCGATGCCCAGACCTAGTGTGAAGGCTAAAATCAAGGAAGTCATCACATTCATCACCGGGGGGATGGCTACAGTGAAGAATGGAGAAATATCATGTGCCTCGCTGATTTGTTCTATCGGTGCTCCCGGAGTAATCATGGAAGGGAAAAAAGTCACTCCGGTGAAATAAGACAGGAAACCGGAGAACAACGTGGCACTGTATGCTACCAATGTCGTTATCACCAGCATCTTTCCTGCCTCCTTACCGATATCGGCAATGGCAGGAGTGACCAGCCCGAGAATAATCAGTGGAATGATGAAACCCAAGAACTCGCTGAAGATTCCGTTGAAAGTCACAAATACTCTGACCAATTCGCCGGGAAGAACGTTTCCGAATCCTATACCCAATGTGATGGCGATGATAATTCGGGCTAATAAGCCGATTTTTAACCTCTTCATGATAATGTGTTATTATTCAAATTGCAAAGATAGAATTATTGAACAAATAACCTATCAAATTGTTAAATATAAAAAGAATAATTTATGGAAAAGGCAGATATAGGATTAATCGGATTAGGTGTGATGGGGCAGAACCTTGCTCTGAATCTTGCCAACAAGGGATGGAAGGTTGTAGTATGGAACCGTACCGTTCCTGGAAAAGAAGAAAATGTAGTGGAACACTTTATAGCCAACCGCGCCAAAGGAAAAGGCATCATAGGCAGTAATGAACTGACAGATTTTGTCGAAGCACTGAAAACTCCGCGTGTCATCCTTTTGATGGTACAGGCGGGGCCCGCTGTCGATGAACTGACGGGCAAGCTGTTTCCTTTGATGGAAAAGGGTGATATCCTCATTGACGGAGGCAACTCTTATTATGAAGATACGGAACGTCGTGTAAAGGAACTTTATGATAAAGGAATGTACTTTGTAGGTTGCGGCATTTCAGGAGGTGAGGAGGGTGCTTTGCATGGAGCGTCCATCATGCCCGGTGGTGCGCAAGAGGCATGGCCAGTCATTCAGCCGATGCTGAAAAGTATTGCGGCAAAAGCTGAGGATGGTACTCCGTGTTGTGAGTGGGTAGGTCCCGGTGGCGCAGGCCACTATGTAAAAATGGTGCATAATGGCATAGAATATGGGGATATGCAGCTGATTGCTGAAATTTATTTCGCCATGAAGCACCTGCTGGCGTTGAAGAATGAACAGATGGCGGATATTTTTGAACAATGGGACAAAGGACGTCTGCATAGTTACCTGATAGAGATTACTTCGGCCATTCTGCGTCATAAAGAAGAAGGAGGCGATTATTTGCTCGATAACATTCTGGATGCTGCGGGACAAAAAGGAACGGGTCGCTGGAGTGTCATTAACTCCCTACAACTAAATACACCACTGGACGTGATTGCCGAGGCGGTTTTTGCCCGTAATCTGTCGGCAGAGAAGAACTTGCGCGTGCTGATGTCCAAACATTATATGCATGTGGAGAATCATCCGGTATATAATTATCAGGATACGGTGATCGGATTGGAAAGTACCTTATATGCGGCTCGTCTGACAAGCTATGCGCAAGGGTTTGCTCTGATGTGCACTGCCAGTGAGCAATATGGCTGGAAGTTGAATCTTTCCACTATCGCGCTGTTGTGGCGCGCCGGATGCATTATTCGTTCTGCTTTTCTGAACGACATTGCCGAGGCCTATCACCGTGCACCGGGATTGTCGCATCTGTTGCTGGACGAGCATTTCGGACGGGAAGTAATGGAAGCCCTGCCCGCGTGGAAGAAATACATCGGTGTCATGTTGAGAGAAGGGTTGCCCGTACCTGTACTTTCCGCAGCGTTGAATTATTTTCTGGGTCTGACCACCAACCGTTCCCCAGCTAATATGATTCAAGCGATGCGTGATTATTTCGGAGCTCATACCTTCGAGCGTGTGGACAGTCCACGGGGGGAATTTTTCCACGAACATTGGGAAGACAACTATTGATATGTCGCAACACAAAGCATTATACATTCATTTTTAAAACAAAGAATCATGAGTTTACCACATAGTTTATTTTTGGTCATCTTCGGTGCATCCGGTGATTTAACCCGGCGCAAACTGATGCCTGCCTTGATAAAGATACATAACGGGAAACGCTTCCCCGAGCATTTTGCCATTATCGGCTGTGCCCGTACTGCATACACGGACGAAACTTATCGTGCCTATCTGAAAGAAGAACTGATAAAATTCGGTTTTCTTACTAAAGAGGAAATGGAAACATTGGACGATTTTCTCTCTACTGTTCATTACCAGTCCATGGACCCGGCTGACGAAACCACTTATTTTCTGTTAAATGACCGTTTGAAGGAGCTTTCGCCTCAATATGAGAATAATGGGAACTATTTGTTCTATCTGGCAACTCCGCCCTTGCTTTATGAATTGATTCCGAAATGTCTGCATGATGCGGGCTTGTTGAAAAAGCCTGGATTAAAGCGTATCATTGTCGAGAAGCCTTTCGGATACGACCTGGCTTCCGCTCAGAAACTAAATAAAATCTATGCCGCTTATTTTAAAGAAGAGGATATCTACCGCATCGATCATTTTTTGGGCAAGGAAACGGTGCAGAATATTATGGTGACCCGTTTTGGAAGTACTATTTACGAACCGATATGGAATCGTAACTATATAGATTATGTAGAAATCACTGCGGTGGAAAATATGGGTATAGGTACTCGCGGAGGATATTATGACGGGGCGGGAGCTCTGCGCGATATGGTACAGAACCATTTGATGCAGTTGCTTGCTATTACTGCCATGGAACCACCGGCCAAGTTTGACAAGAATGGTTTCCGTAACGAGGTGATCAAGGTCTACCAATCCCTTCGTCCGCTGACTGATAAGTATATCCGTGATAATGTTATCCGCGGACAATATATTGCTGGTGATGACCGTATCGGTTATCGTGAAGAAAAGAATGTTCGTCCTGATTCCCGTACAGATACCTACGTGGCGATGTGTCTGTATGTGGATAACTGGCGTTGGCAGGGAGTGCCTTTTTATATCCGTACCGGAAAGCAGATGCCTACCAAGGTGACCGAAATTGTGGTTCATTTCAAACCTGCTCCTATGCAGATGTTCCAAATGAAGGAAGGTTTTTACAAAGGTGAGGAACTGATTATCCGTATTCAACCCGACGAGGGAATTCTTCAGCGCATAGCCATGAAAGAACCTGGTGCCGGTTTCTATATGGGAACCATGGAGATGGACTTCAGCTATGACCAGCACGATCAGGAAACGGGGGATGCATATGTACGCCTGTTGGAAGACAGTCTGGTGGGTGATCCTACACTTTTTACCCGTTCCGATGCCGTGGACGAGAGCTGGACTTACTTTGATAAGATTCTGGATTATTGGAAGAAGCATCCCGAAACTCCTCTTTATGGGTATCCTGCAGGAACATGGGGACCGAAAGAAGCGGATGTATTGATCAACCGCAGTCATTCCGAGTGGACAAACCCGTGCAAGAATCTGACACATTCCAATTTATACTGTAAATTGTAAGTCGTCATCTGTGGATAGTAAATTTAAAACAGCAAACTCTAAGTAATAAATAGTGAATAAGATGATTGACCATAACTTTTATGCGTCGCCTGTACAAGCGTCGCAAACCTTGATAACTCATATATTGGAAGCGATGAATAAAGAGCTTGAACGGCCTTTTACCATTGCTCTTTCCGGAGGGACTACTCCTGCCACACTTTTTGAGGTTTGGGAGCGTGAATATGCCACATATACCCCTTGGTCCCGTATTTATTTCTATTGGGTAGACGAGCGTTGTGTGCCACCTGGCGATGATCAGAGCAACTTTGGCTTGGCCTATCGTCTGTTGTTTAGTAAGGTAGGTATTCCTGCCAGTCATTACTATCGTATTGTGGGTGAGGGCGCTCCCGAAGAAGAAGCCAAACAGTATTCTTCCATAGTCAAGACCACCGTTCCGACCGTGGACGGTGTGCCTGTTTTTGATTTTGTATTATTAGGGATAGGAGAGGACGGGCATACATCATCCATTTTCCCCGACCATCAGGAACTTCTTACCGCCGGGGAACCGTATGAGGTGTCCGTCAATCCTTATAATAAAACAGTGCGTATATGCATGACGGGACGTCCCTTGATAGAAGCCCGGCATACCTGTTTTCTGGTGACGGGCGAGAACAAATGCAGTATTTTGAAAGAAATCCTTGATAAAAACAAGGAAGGGGTCTATCCGGCATCTTATATTTGGCATCATGCACGTAATCCGCAACTGTATGCATCACTTGTATCATAATATTTCTTTTAGATGAAGAGTTTAAACGAAAATAACTTTCTAGATGGGAAATGAATCAACTATGGATGCTATGTCTCCTATAGATATAAAAAAAGGAGCAACGCCTTGCTCCAACCTTTGTTAACCTTAAATCTAATACTATGAAAAACACAATGCAAAGGTACGGATATTTCGGAAATTTGCAAGATATTCTCTTCATTTTATAGGTTGAAACAATGTTATTTAACATAGAAAGGCATCCTGTTTACAGCTATTTGCAAAACAGGATGCCTTCACTATAATCCATTAAGACTCTTTAATAAGCGTGTCCGTCTTGTTCCAGTTCCTTTGCTGTAATGGGCTTGCGGTCTATGGCACGCCAAGCATAAATAATATAGGCCAGAACGAAAGGTACCAGAATGGAAACGTATGCCATGGTGCGCAGGGTAAATTCGCTGGAGCAACTGTTTGCCAAGGTCAGCGAACTTTGTAGATCGGCTGTGGACGGGTAATAAGCCGTATTATTATATCCCGCACAAAGCAATAAAGCTAATACAGTCAATACAACTCCTATTCCGGTAAACCAGATACCATTGGTCGCAGTCTTGCTGAAGACAGCCCTTCCGATACCCCAAAGTACTCCGACAACGCCTGATAGGAACAATACCAGCAATAGAGGCATATCCATCAGATTGATGAAATACTTGTAAGGTTCCATATAAACTTCTTTTGTCTCGGGATTTACAGCGAAACCATCAGCCAATAAAGTACGGATAACAAATGCCAGAAATAGAATAAGGAAAGGAATAGCATCTGTTATAAGCTGACGGCGGCAGCGGGGGATTAAGTCTTTATCCCGGATGTTATTGATAAAATAAAGATTGCCCAAAAGTCGGGCCAGGAAGAATACGGCAAATCCCAAGACCAGATTCCAAGGATTGGTCAGCGCATCCAGTCCGTGCCATCCGTTTGCCCAACTGCTGATGACAGGCATCAGCTCATTACCCATGTTTCCTTTATTAACCAGGAAATTGGAGCCGGTAAAGAAAGTAGCCACAGCTCCTCCTAGCAATAGAGGTCCTACAATACCATTTATAACCAGAAACCATTGGTAAGTATGTTTGCCCAGCAGATTGCCCAGCTTGGACTGGAACTCGTATGAAACAGCTTGCAATACGAAACTGAAAAGAACAATCATCCACAACCAGTAAGCACCGCCAAAGCTGGTACTGTAGAACAGCGGGAAAGAAGCGAAGAAGGCACCGCCGAAAGTGACAAGGGTAGTAAAAGTAAACTCCCACTTGCGTCCTGTGGAGTTTACCAGCAAGGCACGTTCTTCGTCATTGCGTCCCAGCGTGAACAGCAAAGAGTTGCCACCCTGCACAAAGAGCAGGAACACCAACAAAGCACCCAGTAACGATACTAGGAACCACCAATAATTTTGTAGAAATATATAGTCCATAATATTCTAAATTAAAAATTGAGAATTGAATATTGAAAAATAGAATTAGAGAAACTTGAACTAAAAAAAGAATGACTTGATGGCGGAATTAATCTCCTGTATGTAGCCCATTTATTGCGCAGCCTGAATTATTTCCACCTGTTTCATTTATTCCTTAATTCTTAATTCCCTCCGGTCCTTTCTTGATGGCCTTCAGCATGATACCTATTTCAGCAAAGAGCAGAACGGTAAACAATAGAAGGAAGATAAAGAAAGTAAGCTGTACGGAACCTGTCTGCAATTTGGAGATGGCTGCTCCTACAGGCAACATATCCTGTATAGCCCATGGCTGGCGCCCCACTTCGGCTACCACCCAGCCTGCCTGACTGCCGATATAGGCTAGTGGAATAGTCCACAAAGCCACCCGTTGCAACCATCGCATATCAGCCAGTTTCTCTTTTTTCGATACAATCAGTACTATAATAAAGAACAGGATGAAATAACCTCCCAGCCCCACCATGATCCGGAATGACCAGAAAGTAAGTCCTACATTAGGAACCAGATGGGCGGGATCCTTGATATATCCGTAACCAAAATATTTTACGTTTTCGTCCAATGTCTTGCGAGCTGCTGCGGCACTTGCTTCGTCACCTGCCTTATGCGCTTTGCGGAATGCATCCAGGGCGGCGATGGCAATCTGTCCGCGTTTAATTTTCTCTTCGGCCGATAAAGCCGTTGTACCGTCGGGCATCTGATAACCACCTTCCAGCAGATTGTTGATACCCGGTACATAACCGTCTATGTCGTGAGTGGCAAGGATAGAAAGCATTTTGGGGATTTTCAAATCGCCTGCAATGGTGAAGGGTACTCCGTTTCCGCCATCGTGCAATCCTTCAGCGGCAGCCATTTTCATAGGTTGCACTTTGGCTACCTGTACTCCCGAAATATCCCCCGTCCATGCAGTGACGAGAGAGGCGAACAAACCTACGGCGGCGGCAACTTTAATACTGCTCAGAGCGAACTCCTTCTGACGGTTGCGCAGTAAATACCAGCAACTTATTCCTACTACAAAAACGGCTCCCAGTATCCAGCTGCTTAACACTGTGTGGAAGAACTTGGCGATAGCCATGGGAGAGAGGGCGACAGCTGCAAAGTCCACCATTTCATTTCTTACTGTTTCGGGATTGAAAGCCATCCCTACGGGGTATTGCATCCAGGCATTGGCGACCAGAATCCACCAAGCGGAGATCGTTGCTCCCAGTCCGGTGAGCCAGGTGGATGCCAGATGGAAACGCTTGCTCACTTTGTTCCAGCCGAAGAACATGACGGCAATGAAAGTGGCTTCCATAAAAAATGCCAGGATTCCTTCGATAGCCAGTGGGGCTCCGAAGATATCGCCCACAAACCAGGAATAGTTACTCCAGTTAGTTCCGAACTCGAATTCCAGAATCAGACCGGTGGCAACACCTACGGCGAAATTGATTCCAAACAGTTTCATCCAGAATTTAGCTGTGTTCTTCCAGAATTCCTTACCTGTTGTTACATAAAAGGTCTCCATGAGCCCCATTATCACAGCCAATCCCAAAGTGAGAGGTACGAAAAGCCAGTGATACATGGCCGTTAGAGCGAACTGTGCTCTTGACCAGTCAATTAATGAAGTGTCAATGTTTTCAAACATAACTTTCTGATTTATTTAAATGTTTATGGATTTGCCCGTTCTATTAACTCCTCACCTACATACTGTTGCTTCTCTTCCGTTGTCTTCCCGCCAAGGAAGGAGGGAAAGAAGAAAAGTTTTAGAATAAAGAACATGATGAATAGTTTGATAAGAATAATCGTCCAAAGGGTACGTCCCAAGGTCATCTCGCGAAAGCCGTCGCGATAGAATATCCAGATGCGTGTCAACAAAGAATCATTCATAAATTTATCTTAAAGTTGTAATAATTACAAAGAAAAACACTTTATCGGTAAAAAGCAAGTTTTTGTCCATAGAAATATTCCACAAATCTATATTTATTGCTAAAAAAATCACAGTCCTCTACTTTTGTACAAACAAATTAAATAGTAAAAAGGATGAGACAACGAGTAGTATATTTCGTAATGATTTGGGTCGCGGTCACTTCGGTTTCCGCGCAAGAGGCCAAAAAGTGGACGCTGGACGACTGTATTGACTATGCATTGGAGAAAAATATCCAATTGCAGCAGGACAAAATCTCACTGGAAGAGAGTTCGGTAGACGTGAAAACCGCCAAAGCCGCACTATTTCCCAGTCTGTCGTTCAGCACAGGACAGAATGTGACGAACCGTCCGTATCAGGAAACCAGTAACACGGTAAGCGGAACGGAAATCATCAGTAGTGACAGTAAAACCACTTATAATGGAAACTATGGTCTGAATGCACAATGGACATTGTGGAATGGTAACAAACGGTTGAATGCCATCAAACAAAAGAAGACGAGTCAGCAGATTGCAGGGCTTACCGTAGCCGAAACAGAAAACTCTTTGCAAGAGCAGATTGCACAAATATTCATCCAGATACTTTATGCCGACGAGTCGGTGAAAATTAACCAGAACACCTTACAGGTGAGCCAAGCTACATACGACAGGGGCAAAGAACTCTTTCATAAAGGAAGTATTTCAAAAGCCGATTTGGCACAATTGGAATCACAGGTAGGCAGTGACAAATATCAGTTGGTGATCTCCGAAAGTTCCTTGCGTGACTATAAATTGCAGTTGAAGCAGTTGTTGGAGCTGGATGGTACGGAAGAAATGGATTTGGTTCTTCCCGAACTCGCCGATGAACATGTTTTGCAACCGTTACCTGCTCAGGAGGATGTTTATCAGCAGGCTTTGGCATCACGTCCGGAAATTCAAAGCAGCAAGTTGAGCATAGAGAATTCCAAATTGGACATATCAGTGGCTAAAGCCGGCTATCTCCCTACCATCAGTCTGAGTGCATCTACGGGGAGTATGACAAACAGTGCCAGTGATAATAGCTGGAGCAAACAAATGAAATATGGCTGGAATAATATGATAGGATTGAATATAAACATTCCGATTTTTGATAATCGCCAGAACAAAAGTGCTGTGCAGAAGGCACGTTTGCAATATGATAGTAGTCTACTCGATTTGATAAACAAGCAAAAGGAACTCTATAAGAATATAGAAAGTCTGTGGTTGGACGCTACTAATGCTCAAGAGCAATATGCGGCGGCTGAGAGTAAGCTGAAAAGTAGCCAGGCCAGTTATGAGATGGTCAGCGAGCAATTCAACTTGGGAATGAAGAATACCGTAGAGTTGCTTACCGAGAAAAATAACCTGCTCAGTGCACAGCAGCAACGTATTCAGGCCAAGTATATGGCTATCTTGGATCGGACTCTACTGAACTTCTATGCAGGTCAGGATATAAAATTATAATCATAACGCTATACATATTATATTATGGAAAAGAAGAAAATGATCCTTACTACAGCGGTAGCCGTAGTGGTCGTGGCAGGCGGTTACTGGATGCTTGGCGGACCGGAGGGAAAAAGTACGGTCGATTTCGCAACGGAAACCGTAACGAAAGGTAATGTCAGCAATTTCATTACTGCTACCGGGACCATAGAGCCGGTGACAGAGGTGGAAGTGGGTACGCAGGTATCTGGTATTATTGACAAGATTTATGTGGATTACAATTCTGTGGTAAAGAAAGGAGAATTGATAGCCGAGATGGATAAAGTGACACTGCAAAGTGAACTTCAGTCGGCAAAGGCCACTTATGACGGCAATGAGGCCGAGTACGATTACCAAAAGAAATTATATGACCGCAACCGTAAACTGCACGAGAAGCAATTAATCAGCGATATGGACTATGAAGAAACGGTTTATAATTTCCAACGTGCCCAAAGTGCATTGGAGCAAAGCAAGGCGGCTCTGGCAAAGGCTGAGCGTAACCTGTCATACGCAACCATCACCTCGCCTATCGATGGAGTGGTGACCAGCCGTGATGTGGAAGAAGGACAGACCGTAGCATCCGGTTTCGAAACTCCGACACTGTTCACCATCGCTGCCGACTTGACCAAGATGCAGGTGGTGGCCGATGTGGATGAAGCCGATATTGCCGGGGTGGAGGAAGGAGCCCGTGTAACCTTTACCGTGGATGCTTATCCCGACGATGTGTTCGAAGGAGTAGTCAGACAGGTTCGTTTGGGAAGTACGAACAGCACGAGCAGCAGCTCTTCAACAACCACCAGTACCACTGTAGTTACTTATGAGGTAGTGATAACAGCTGATAATCCTTATTTGAAACTGAAACCGCGTCTTACCGCCAACGCTACCATTTATACATTGACCAAGGATAATGTGTTGACCGTTCCCAACAAGGCTTTGCGCTTTACTCCCAACAAAGACATAGTGGGAGGTCGTAAGATAAACGATTGCCAGAGCAGTCATAAAGTGTGGACACTGGATAACAATACCTTTACCGCCCATCCTGTGAAAATAGGTATTACTGATGGCAGCAAGACAGAGATTGTGAGTGGCATCACTGAAAATACGCCGGTAGTGACAGAAACGGTAGTGAAAGGTGCTATGCCTGGAATGGAAGAGCCGTCTGCCGGAGAAGGTGAGAGAAGTCCGTTCATGCCAGGCCCTCCGGGAAGCAATAAGAAAAAGAACAAGTAATAAAAGGTAATGCTTCCGTTTACATTGAAAGAATAAATCATATGAAAAAGATAATCGAATTACAAAATATAAAACGGAACTTCCAGGTAGGCGATGAAACCGTCCACGCTCTGCGTGGCATCTCTTTTACCATTTATGAAGGAGAGTTTGTCACTATCATGGGTACTTCTGGTTCCGGCAAGTCCACTCTGCTGAATACTTTGGGATGTCTTGATACCCCTACCAGTGGTGAATACCTGTTGGATGGTGTGTCCGTGCGTACCATGAGCAAACCTCAGCGGGCTGTGTTGCGCAACCGTAAAATAGGTTTTGTATTTCAGAACTATAATCTGTTGCCTAAGACGACTGCCGTAGAGAATGTGGAGTTGCCCTTGATGTATAACTCGTCCATATCGGCTTCCGAAAGACGGAAACGTGCCATTGAATCACTGATAGCCGTGGGGCTAGGTGACCGTTTGGAACATAAATCCAACCAAATGTCCGGCGGACAGATGCAGCGTGTGGCCATTGCCCGTGCTCTGGTGAATAATCCTGCCGTTATTTTGGCTGATGAGGCGACCGGTAATCTGGATACCCGTACCTCTTTCGAAATTCTGGTACTTTTCCAAAAGTTACACGCCGAAGGTCGTACACTTATTTTTGTCACTCACAATCCCGAAATAGCCCAGTATAGCAGCCGTAATATCCGCTTGCGTGACGGGCATGTAGTGGAAGATACCATCAATCCTCAGATCCTTTCGGCCGCTGCCGCGCTGGCTGCCTTGCCCAAGAATGATGAGGACTAACCATAAAAAAGAATCATTATGAACGGAACGAATCTATTTAAAATAGCTCTCCGGGCTCTTGCCAACAACAAGCTCCGCGCTTTCCTCACCATGTTGGGGATCATCATCGGTGTGGCATCAGTCATTGCTATGCTTGCCATCGGTCAGGGCTCGAAAAAGAGCATCCAGCAACAAATCTCGGAGATGGGGTCAAACATGATTATGATTCATCCGGGAGCAGAGATGCGTGGAGGGGTCCGCCAAGACCCTTCGGCCATGCAGACACTGAAACTGGAAAATTATGAAAAGTTGAGCGAAGAGTGTACTTATCTCTCCGGCATTAGTCCCAACGTTTCTTCTTCGGGACAACTTGTTGCGGGGGCCAACAACTACCCGTCTTCGGTGAGTGGTGTAAGTATGGATTATCTTACCATACGTCAGCTCACCGTGGAACAGGGGGAGATGTTTACCGAGAATGACATCCGTACGGCAGCCAAGGTTTGTGTTATCGGTAAAACCATTGTCGATAATCTTTTTCCCGACGGATCGGATCCGATAGGGAAAGTGATTCGTTGTAATCAAATTCCTTTCCGGGTAATTGGTGTGCTGAAATCAAAAGGGTATAACTCGATGGGCATGGACCAGGACGATGTGGTACTGGCTCCTTACAGTACGGTGATGAAACGATTGCTGGCACAGACTTACCTAAGTGGAATTTTTGCTTCGGCTCTGACAGAAGATATGACCGATGAGGCTGTAGATGAGATAACGACCATTCTGCGTCGTGAACATAAGCTGAAAGAAACGGATGATGATGACTTTACCATCCGCACCCAGCAGGAGCTGAGTAGTATGCTCAACACTACAACAGACCTGATGACTACCTTGTTGGCTTGTATTGCCGGTATATCTTTGGTGGTCGGTGGTATCGGTATCATGAATATCATGTATGTGTCTGTAACAGAGCGTACTCGTGAAATTGGTTTGCGTATGTCGGTCGGGGCTCGAGGAGTAGATATCCTGAGCCAGTTTTTGATAGAGGCTATCCTGATCAGTATCACGGGGGGGCTGATAGGAGTGATTATCGGTTGTGGAGCCAGTTTTATGATTAAAACGATAGCACATTGGCCTGTATTTATCCAGCCTTGGAGTGTGTTGCTTTCATTTCTGGTATGTACCGTCACCGGTGTGTTTTTCGGATGGTATCCGGCGAAGAAAGCTGCAGATTTGGATCCGATAGACGCTTTGCGTTACGAGTAGGGATGAAAAGGTGTGGGGGTGAAGCAGAATTGATTTATGGGAATGCTAGTTGGGTTCCGGTCTTTTCCCGATTATCTGTTTATAATGTTTTTTGTAAATCAATTTTGTTTCACTGATTCCTGCCAGTCTTATTTTATGGAATAAGAATCATGGAAATCTTATTTCTAATCTAATCTTTCTTATCTTTGCCTGTATGAAACAGTTATTTTCACAACGACGTTTTTTGGAAATGAGTATCCATATTGTCAGTTGGTTGCTCGTTTTTGGCTTTCCGCTTGTATTCATGGACCGTGGAAGCGGCTTCAATCTGGCCCAATTCTTGAGGCATAGTTGTGTTCCTTTGTGCTATTTTATTATCTTCTATGTCAATTACTTGTGCCTGGTTCCCCGCTATATGTTCACGGACGAAATGCGTAAGTATATTCTGAGCAATGCCGTGCTGATACTTTGTCTGAGTGTGCTTCTTCATGTATTTCTGGAAAGTATAAGCACTCCTCCGCCTCCTGAGTTTGCACGTCATATTCCGCCCCGTTGGATATTTTATGCGCGGGATATGGGGATGATGATTTTTGTTGCCGGATTGGGTGCGGCCATTCGTACCAGCCTGCGTTGGCGTCAGGCGGAAGAGCGGTTGATAGAAGCGGAGAGACAAAAGACGGAAGCGGAACTGAAAAACTTGAAGAACCAGTTGAATCCTCATTTTCTGCTCAATACATTAAATAATATCTATGCTTTGATTGCTTTTAATAGTGACAAGGCACAAGAGGCAGTACAAGAGCTGAGTAAATTGTTGCGGCATGTGCTTTATGACAATCAGCAGACTTTTGTTCCGCTTGAAAAAGAATTGGACTTTATCCGTAATTATGTAGCTCTGATGCGTATCCGCCTGCCACAGCAGGTAGAAGTGAGTGTGAATTTGGAGGCAGACTCTGGAGGTGCGTTGCAAATCGCTCCCCTTATTTTCATATCGCTGATAGAAAATGCCTTCAAGCATGGTATCAGCCCCACGGTAGACAGTTTTATCAGTATCTCTATCTTTGGGCATACGGATGGTACGGTGAGATGTGAGATCCTTAACAGCAATCATCCGAAGTCCGGGCAAGATAAAAGTGGAAGTGGAGTGGGGCTGGAACAGGTAAGCAAGCGGTTAGAACTGATTTATCCGGGACATTACGAATGGATAAAAGGGATCAGTGAAAACGGACAGGTATATTCTTCTATATTAACTATACAGACTAAAAGTTTATGATACTGAATTGTGCTATTGTAGATGATGAGCCGCTGGCTTTGGAATTGCTGAGAAGCTATGTGGAAAAAACGTCTTTCCTCCGGTTGGTAGGGAGGTATTCCAGTGCGGTGCAAGCTATGACAGAAATTCCTCTTCACGAGGAGGTGCATGTCTTGTTCCTTGATATTCAAATGCCCGAGTTGAACGGTTTGGAGTTTTCACGCATGGTCAGTCCTGAAACAAGGATTATTTTTACTACTGCATTCGGACAGTATGCCTTGGATAGTTATAAAGTCAATGCCTTGGACTATTTGTTGAAACCTATCAGCTATGTCGATTTTTTGCAATCGGTGAATAAAGCGGTGCAATGGTATGAATTGAAACAAAAGGCGGATAATGGTGTTGATGCCGATGAGGCGGATGATTGTATATATGTAAAAAGTGATTATAAATTGCTCCGAATTGCTTTAGACCGGATATTGTATATAGAAGGGTTGAAGGATTATATTAAAATACATGTGGAGGATGAGCCGAAAGCTATCCTGTCACTTATCAGTATGAAAGCTATGGAAGAGAAGCTTCCTTCCAGTCGTTTTATTCGCGTACATCGCTCGTTTATAGTGCAAAAGAGTAAAATTAAGGTGCTTGATCGGGGGCGGATTGTTTTCGGTAAAGAGTATATTCCGATTTCCGATAGTTATAAACAGGAGTTACAGATATATTTGAATAGTCATTCTGTTTGAAAAATGTGATATTTGAATGATAAAAGTTGATATTTTGTCGATATCCTTTTGCAAAAAAGAAATAATCTTTTTATATTTGCAGCATAGACAAGGGAAGTTGTGAAACTTCTTAATAGAATAGTTTAGTTAAGTCTAGTTTAGTTTTTGTGTTGTAAGTGCTCCCATCGTAAGCGAACGAATGGGAGCACGTTTTTTAGACACCTGCAGGGGAGAAGTGTTCTGTTTCTGCAACAAATCCGGAGGTTGGTTTGTTAATTATGGCATAAATAGAAACAATTCTCCTTATGAAAAGAATAATCCCCATACTGATTGCTATACTTATCTGTTTTGGTGTAGGCTGTACTGCTTCTTATTTTCAGTCGGACTCCATACTCAACTGGTATCCTGCATTGGAAAAACCTTCTTGTACACCCCCTGATATAGCTTTTCCCATTGCTTGGAGTTTTATCTATCTGTGCATGGGAATTTCTATCGGGTTGATTTGGCATATATGGACAATAAGACGACAAATGATTATCAGATTATTCGGATTCCAGCTTCTGTTTAATTTTACATGGAGCATTTTCTTCTTTTATTTTCGGAGTCCGTTGCTAGGTTTTGCAAATATTCTGGTGCTGGATGTGCTTGTTATTTATTATATGATAGAAAGTTATCCGGTGAGGAAATCTTCGGCATATCTTTTTGTTCCTTATCTTTTGTGGTTGCTTCTTGCCACTTATCTTAACGGCTATATATTAATGTATAATTAAAAGACTGGCATTGGCCGGTTGAACGGGAATTATGGGGTACAAGAGAAAATACCTATTTATAGTGATTGATAACCCTGGTGATTTTCCGTAACTTTGCGGCCATAAAGAGAAACAAAAAACATAACTATGTATAAAACAAGTAAATATACTCCGACGGACAAAATGAGTTATCTTATCTGTGATAACTATACATTGCTACAGGTAATGAGCCGTTTTGATCTTTCGTTAGGGTTTGGAGACAAGACAGTACAGGAGGTGTGCCGTGAAAATGGAGTGGATTGTCGTACTTTCCTTGCGGTGGTAAACTTCATGATTGAAGATAGCGACCGGATGGAGGATGATGTGAAGGATATTTCTATGCCTTCATTGATGAATTATTTAAAACAGGCACATCATTATTTCCTTGATTTCTGTCTGCCTACCATACGCCGTAAATTGATAGAAGCTATAGATTGTTCCACGGAAAACGAGGTTGCATTTCTCATTCTGAAATTTTTTGATCAGTATGCCGGAGAAGTGCGTAAACACATGGATTATGAAGATATGAATGTGTTTACTTATGTAGAGAATCTGATGACGGGACGAGAAACGGGAGGATTCCGTATCTCACAGTTTGCCCGCAGGCATGATCAGATAGATGCGACACTGACTGAGTTAAAAAACATCATTATTAAATATTATCCGGCAAAAGGAAATAACCATTTGTTGAACGCCGTATTATTCGACATATTCAGTTGTGAACAAGATTTGGCATCTCATTGCCGCGTAGAGGATTACTTGTTTGTGCCTGCTGTACTTAGGCTGGAAAAGGAGGGGAAATGAAACGGACAGAACTTGTGCACGTTGCGGTGGCCGAAACTTCAGTCATTGTGCGTAGCGGACTTGTGGCTGTGCTGAAGCGCATGCCTGATCTTATAATACAGCCGGTGGAAATAACTTCTCTTGAAGGACTGCAAAATTGTATGCAGGGACATCAGCCGGATATTCTAATCATAAATCCTACTTTCGGAGGATGGTTTAACGTGGACGAGTTCAAATCGAACTATCCACAGGCATCTGTCAAATGCGTTTCTTTGTTGTGTTCAGTCACAGATACCAATCTGTTGAAGGGATACGATGAGAGTATAGCGCTATATGATGACATCGAAGTTTTAAATAAAAAGTTAGTAGACCTGATGAATCTTGGTGTGGATGAAACAGATGGCGAACAGGAAGCGTTGAGCCAGCGTGAGAAAGAAATTATTTGTTGCGTGGTACGTGGGATGACAAATAAGGAAACGGCGGAAAAACTGTTCCTCTCCATTCATACGGTGATAACTCACCGTCGGAATATTGCGCGCAAGCTACAGATACATTCACCTGCCGGATTGACTATTTACGCTATCGTAAATAAACTGGTTGAACTAAGCGAGGTGAAGATGAACTTATAATACCTACAAATGGTGAGTGGAATAAGATAGAATACCTAAATGAAGTGATTGTGGATGTGGTCCCTAACCTCTATCTTTGCACTATAAGTTAGTCATATAGAAATTACGTAAACCACAAAGTTAGTTATTAGTTAAAAGTGCTCCCTGCGAAGTGATTCGCGGGGAGTACTTTTTTATTAGTAAGGCTTTTGCTCACAATATTATGCTTTTTTACCTATTCCGCTTCATTATTCGTTAGAAATCTCGTTGTTTTCTTAACAAATATCCTCTAACTTTGTTATTCAATATAGGACACATATTAACTAATGACAATGAAAGTAGGTTTATTTATTCCTTGTTATATCAATGCGGTATATCCGCAGGTGGGGATAGCCTCGTACAAGCTGCTGAAAAGTTTGGGAGTGGATGTGGATTATCCTCTCAATCAGACTTGTTGCGGCCAACCGATGGCGAATGCAGGTTTCGAGAATAAAGCGGTAGATTTGGCCCGTCATTTTGACGAACAGTTTAAGAATTACGATTATATAGTGGGCCCTTCGGCCAGTTGCGTCGTTTTTGTGCGTGATAACTACAGTCGTCTGTTGAAAGAAGACAAACATCGGTGTGCCAGCGAAGGTAAGATATATGATATCTGTGAGTTTATTCATGATATCGTCAAGCCTTCTTCGTTGAAAGCCAAGTTTCCACATAAAGTGAGTCTGCAAAACAGTTGTCATGGAGTGAGATTGATGAAACTTTCTTCTGCCAGCGAACTTAATATTCCTTATTTCAGCAAATTGCGTGATTTGCTCTCTTTGGTAGAAGGAGTGGAAGTTGTGGAACCGGAACGCAAAGACGAATGTTGCGGTTTCGGCGGTATGTTTGCCGTAGAGGAAGATGCGGTTTCCGTGCAGATGGGGCATGACAAGGTGATGCGTCATATTGCTACCGGTGCTGAATATATTGTGGGGGCCGACAGTTCGTGCCTGATGCATCAGAATGGTATCATTGCCCGTGACAAACTTCCTATCAAGACATTGCACATTGTTGAAATCTTAGCGGCAGGATTATGAGTACGAAACATTCAAAAGCAGCTGCGGAGTTTCTGAAAAACAAGAAACAGGCCGCATGGCATGACGAAACACTTTGGCTGGTTAGGGCAAAGCGTGACAGACTGAGTAAAGAAGTTCCCGAATGGGAGGAATTGCGTAATATGGCATGTGCTACTAAACTATATAGTAACAGCCATTTGGACGAATTATTGGTGGAGTTTGAAAACAATGCGCGTGCTAACGGAGCTCATGTCTATTGGGCAAAGGATGCGGATGAGTATTGTAACATTGTCTACAATATTCTGAACCAGCATGGAGTGAAGCATTTTATAAAAAGCAAATCCATGTTGGCTGAGGAGTGTGAACTTAATCCTTTTTTGGAAAGCAAAGGGATTGAAGTGGTAGAAAGCGACTTGGGAGAGCGTATCTTGCAATTGATGCATCTGAAGCCGAGCCATATTGTATTACCTGCTATTCATATCAAACGTGAACAGGTAGGTGAGCTTTTCGAGAGAGAGATGGGTACGGAGAAAGGAAATTTTGACCCTACTTACCTTACACATGCAGCCCGGAAAAATCTCCGTCAGAAATTTATTCATGCTGAGGCGGCTATGACAGGTGCTAACTTTGCTGTAGCTTCTACTGGTGAGATTGTGGTATGTACCAATGAAGGAAATGCGGATATGGGTACTTCCCAGCCTAAATTACAGATTGCGGCTTTTGGTATGGAAAAAATTGTGCCGGATCGTGAATCATTGGGAGTGTTCACCCGTTTGTTGGCCCGTTCGGCTACAGGACAACCCATTACTACATATACTTCTCATTATCGAAAGCCTAGAGAGGGTGGGGAACTTCATATTATTATTGTAGATAACGGACGTAGTAAGATATTAGCCGACCCAAAGCATATCAAGACTTTGAATTGTATTCGTTGTGGAGCCTGTATGAATACATGTCCTGTATATAGACGTAGTGGGGGGTACTCTTATACTTATTTTATTCCCGGCCCTATCGGGATTAACCTGGGGATGTTGAAGGCGCCGTTACATTATTATGACAATGTGTCGGCTTGTTCTTTGTGTTATTCCTGTTCGTTTGTATGTCCGGCTAAAGTGGATTTGGCGGAGCAGATCTATTTGTGGCGCCAGGATTTGGATAAATTGGGTAAGGCAGACCGGATGAAAAAGGTAATGTCCGGTGGCATGGAATTCATGATGAAGCGCCCTTCGATATTCAATATGGCATTAAAATGGGCACCATTGGTAAACGGAGTGCCGCGTTTTCTTATCTATAACGGATTGAATGACTGGGGGAAAGGACGTGAAATGCCGAAATTTGCTAAGGAGAGTTTCAATGAAATGTGGAAGAAAGGTAAAGTGAAGTAAATTATGAGCAGCAGAGAAGATATATTGCAGAGCATCCGGCGTGCTACACATGTAAAATATGAGAAACCGGATTTAAAGCCATTGGAAGATATGGCATTGACTTATCCCAGTAAGGTAGAACAGTTTTATTTCGTCATGAAGCAAGTAGGAGGAGAAGCCATTTTTTTGGAAAAAGAGGAGAACGTGAATGATTTCATTAAAAAAGCTTATCCTGGAGCCAAACGCATCGCTTCTAATCTGAAGAGTATTACTTGTGCAACATTTAATCCCGATGATTTGGAAGATCCTGCAGAATTGAATGGGACGGATTTGGCTGTCATAGATGGAAAGATTGGGGTTGCGGAGAATGGTGCGGTATGGATAGAGCAGGATGTAAAGCAGCGTGCCATTTATTTTATTGCCGAAAAGTTGGTTATTCTTCTAGATAAGAATAAGATTGTGAACAATATGCATGAAGCATATAAACTGATAGATACAGGCGAATATGGTTTCGGAACCTTTATTTCCGGTCCGTCAAAGACAGCTGATATTGAGCAGGCCTTGGTAATGGGTGCTCATGGGGCACGGGATGTGATGGTAGTGCTGATATAAATATATTGTTTCTTATACATAAAAAGGAGATGAGGCGAAAATTATGGGGCTCATCTCCTTAACGGAACTTAAGTACCGGATAGACGGTAAGTTTGTCTTTTCTAATTTAAATATACGGTATTGAAATATTCACCAAATAACGTTTTGGCTGTTTCCAATTGTTCTAGGGTATTTTCTTTTATTCCGTTCAGTTTGTATTCTTTTCCCATGGCTTCATATTTGTGTACGCCTAATGTATGATAAGGTAGTATCTCTACTCTTTGAATCATGTGATAGTTCTTGAAGTGCTCTCCTAATGCCCGTATGTCTTCCTCAAAGGAACTATAGCCTGGAACTAATACGTAGCGCAACCAAAAAGGTTTTCCGTTTTTTTCAAGCCATTCAGCGGTACGTATGGTTTGTTCGTTGCTACGTTCTGTCAGTTGCCGATGTCGCACATTATTAAATTCCTTGATATCTAATAATACGAGGTCTGTCCATTTTAGCAGTTCCTCTACTTCCTCATTCCATATACTGCCGTTGGTATCTATACAGATGTGGATGTTTTGTTCTTTTAACCGCTGGAATAACGGAATCAGTGCTTTTGCTTGCAATGTAGGTTCGCCGCCGCTGAAAGTCACACCTCCTTTTTTACCGAAAAAAGCTTTTTGGCTGACAGCCATATGCACAATTTCGTCTATTGCCGTTTCCGTACTTTCACCTTTGGTGTCAATTGTGTCGGGGTTGGCACAATAGAGACATCGGAAATTGCATCCTTGTAAAAATACGACTAAGCGTAAGCCGGGACCGTCAAACGTCCCCATTGACTCGTAAGAATGTACTCTGATCATAATGGTTTGTCTTTAAACTGGTAAGGGCAGGTTTAAAACCCGCCCCTACGATTAATGTATATGTGATGTTACATTCTTTCGTGGAAAGAACGGCTGATTACTTCCAGCTGATGTTCACGGCTCAATTTGATGAAATTTACGGCATAACCTGATACGCGGATAGTAAGTTGCGGGTATTTTTCAGGATGCTCCATTGCATCTTCCAGCATTTCACGGTTCAGCACATTTACATTCAGGTGGTGTGCCCCTTTGGTGAAATAACCGTCCATCATGGTTATCAGATTCTCTATACGGGTTTCCCGATCCACTCCTAGTGATTTTGGTACGATAGAGAATGTGTTACTGATGCCGTCCTGAGCATCACGATAGCGTAGTTTGGCTACAGAACTCAATGAGGCGATGGCACCGTTCTTATCACGTCCGTGCATCGGGTTGGCACCCGGAGCGAAAGCAACCCCTTTGGCACGACCGTCAGGAGTGGCACCTGTTTTCTTACCGTACATTACATTGGAGGTGATAGTCAGCAGTGACAGGGTAGGACGGGCGTTTTTGTATACCGGATGTTTCTTTAATTCTTCACTGAAGAAATAAACCAAATCTACTCCTAAGTGGTCTACGCGGTCATCATCATTACCGAAGCAAGGATATGTATTTTCAATATCAAAGCCTTCAGTCAAACCTATATCATTACGTTTGGCACGTACCTTGCCGTATTTGATGGCAGACAATGAGTCAATGGCAATGGACAGACCGGCTACGCCATATGCCAGATTGATACGTGGATCGGTATCAATGAATGCCATTTGAGCCTTTTCGTAATAATATTTGTCATGCATATAGTGAATGATATTCATCGCATCATTATACACACGTGCAATCTGCATTAATACTTTCTTATAATTAGACCATACTTCTTCAAAGTTCAGCAAGTCTCCTGTCAATACAGGAATATCTTTCACCATTACAGTTCCTGTATTTTCGCAACGTCCGCCATTGATAGCTAGTAACAGAGCCTTAGCCAGATTACAGCGTGCCCCGAAGAATTGGATTTGTTTGCCGATAGCCTGATAAGACACACAGCAGGCAATGCCATAATCGTCACAGTTACGCACTTCGCGCATCAGCGTATCGTTTTCGTACTGTATGGAAGAAGTGTCGATAGAAACCTGTGCGCAGAATTCTTTGAAACCTTCCGGCAACTCCGGACTCCACAGTACAGTCATATTGGGTTCAGGTGACGGACCCAGATTGTATAGTGTTTGTAAGAAGCGGAAAGAAGTTTTTGTTACTTTGGTGCGTCCGTCGTTGAATCGTCCGCCGATAGATTCGGTCACCCAGGTGGGGTCACCTGCAAAGATGTCATTGTATGATTGCATACGCAGATGGCGGACCATACGTAACTTGATGATAAACTGATCCACTAGCTCCTGAGCGAATGACTCGTCAATTTTACCATGATCCAAATCATATTGAATATAGATATCCAGGAATGAAGAAACGTTGCCCAATGACATAGCTGCTCCATCTTGTTCTTTCACGGCAGCAAGATATGCCATATAAACCCACTGAACCGCTTCTTGTGCATTAGTAGCGGGACGGCTCAAATCGAGTCCGTAATATTCACCCAATATTTTTATTTCTTTCAGTGCTTTAATTTGTTCGGCTACTTCTTCGCGCAGGCGGATACGGGCATCGGTCATCGGACTGGTGATATTGCGCAAATCTTCTTGTTTTGCTTCAATCAGTCGGTCGATACCATACAGTGCCAAACGGCGGTAGTCACCAATAATGCGTCCGCGTGCATAGTTATCGGGCAGACCGGTCAGGAAACCGAGTGAACGGAAAGAGCGGATTTCTTCGGTATAAGCATCAAATACGCCATCATTATGGGTTTTGCGATAATGAGTAAAGATATCCTTTACTTTTTCATCTACTTCCACACCGTTTTCATGGCAGGCTTTTTCTACGACCTTGATACCACCGTAAGGTTTGATGGCACGGCGCAGAAGTTCGTCCGTCTGAAGACCTACAATCAGTTCGTTTTCACGGTCAATGTATCCTGCTTTATGTGAGGTGATAGTAGATACTGTTACATTATCAAGGGAACGAACTCCGTTATTGGCACGTTCTTCTTCTAGTGCCTTGAGGCATTCGTTCCACACTTTTTTAGTTCGCTCTGTGGGGCCTGCCAAGAATGAGGCATCGCCCTCATAAGGGGTAATGTTGGTATATACGAAGTCTGAAACATTAATTTCCTTACTCCACAATCCATCCTTAAAAACTTTGTTCATTTCCATACTGTCATTATTAAGATGATTTAGGGCTGCAAAGGTACTCCTTTTTTGTGAGCTATGCATCACTATTAGTAGGTATAATGCGAATGCTTGTGCATTTTTAAGTATAAAGTAGTCAATAAATGAAAAAATGATAAGTACTCTTTTTATTTTAGTTTTATAAAAAAATAAAGCTAATTGGTGACAATAAACCAATTAGCTTCTAAAGGTAGCGGAACCGGGAATCGAACCCGAGTTTCAGCCGTGAGAGGGCCGCGTCCTAGGCCACTAGACGATACCGCCATCAGTTGCTCTTAACTCTTTTTCTAAGACGCTGCAAAGTTAAAAGTTTGTTTTTAATCTGCAAAATAAAAAATGATTTTTTTAGTGCTGTTACTATAAAATAGGAATTTAATGGTCAGTCCGAAAAAACTGTGGGTATGTTATGTTAATACGCGAAAGTAAGCTATCAGTGCGGTTGGATTAAAAAAAACAACCCAATGCGATTCTGATCGCAATCTACATAAGTTACCACTGGTTATCTTCCCTGAAGTTTTAATGAAGTATTTTGAGTCGTCTTTTTAGGGCTTCCGAAAGCCTTGATCTCAAATCATTGAAAAATAAAAGCGGGTCATAAACTACTTTTATGACCCGCTTGCGGAAGCTGGGGGATTCGAACCCCCGGTACGGTTACCCGTACGTCAGTTTAGCAAACTGGTGGTTTCAGCCACTCACCCAAACTTCCTTCTTTTCAGAAGCGTTATCTCTCAAACGCGGTGCAAAGATAAGGGAATAAATTGAATTATGCAAACATTTTGCTCTTTTTTTAGATGTATTTTTTTTGATGGAAGTAATAAGATGCTGATAGTGAAGTGCTAATGGATGGAATTAATTTTTCTCCCAAAAATCCAAACATTCTTTAGCCACCTTATTGGGCAATGGTATTTTTTGATATATTCAATGCTGTCGGCGGATAATTGAGAAATTTGGGTTAGCTAATAAACTATCTAGTTTATTATAAATGTCATTTTCTTCAGGGTATACGTTGATGATAGGATGAAGTCTGTCTTTGCCTAATAAGTTGTAATGTTCCTCTTCTGTACCTCCTACAACTATAATTCCTTTGCTCATGGCATATAATGCATTTTAATCCCAGGGGATAAGAATAAAGTTGATCTAACATTATATCGCACCCGTCCATAAAATATTCACATTCGTCATACGGGGTGAAAACGGTTTGTTGTTTGATTTCGCATGCAGATGGATGTCTGTAATATAATTTATAGAGGGAGCTATAAAGCCTCAACATCTCCAGTGGAGTCGCGGGGGTGGAAGCCCACCCTTCTCTGGGTCAATGTAAAAAGCTGAGGGGTAAATTTATAAATTGTTATCTTTGTCTCCAAATTCATAGCTTATGGAGTTAAACGGTTATCGCCTTCTTCTTCCTGAAGGCACTTTAGATTACTTTGATCTTGTTGATGTGAAGGAAAGCGTAAATGAAGTTGTGATCTATCTTGAGGAGAAAAATATCGTTCCTGAGAAGTATACAGATCAGGATACTGAGAGTAAAGGCTTTTATGATCCTGTTATTGTTCAGGATTTTCCTCTCCGTGGCAAGAAGGTCTTCCTTAATATTCGTCGTCGTCGCTGGCTCTTAAAGAAGCATAATGAGTATATCTCTCGTAACTGGCGTATGGTGGCTGAAGGTACTCGTATGACGCAAGATTTTGCGTCTTTTTTAAAAGAACTATATTGATAGCTATCCGATCAGTTGCAAGCTCTTAGGTGTTTTATCTGGAGTTGACGGGGATTTATTGGAGCGTCAATACCGTAACCATCTAAGTGGTTATCTCCATTGGGACCAACTTGTTCATGCAGAGGATTGGCTACTATTCGAAAAGAATATCGGTGCTTATATCTGTATTGATGAAGTAGCCCTCTCGCGTGGAGAACTCTATACTGTACTGACCAATAAAGAAGCTCACGGTGGTAAAGGTAGTATGATTGCTATCATTAAAGGTACGGACGTTCATACGGTCACTTCTGTCCTGCTTAAGCTATCCCGTCGCCGCCGTTACCAAGTGCGCGAGATTACTTTGGATATGGCTCCTAACATGGAGCAGATTGCACGCATCTGCTTTCCTGCGGCCAAACGTGTTACCGATCGCTTTCACGTACAGAAGTTAGCTTATGAAGCGGTGCAAGAGATGCGGGTAAAAGCTCGCTGGGAGGCTTTGGATGAAGAGTCCACTCAGATTGCTTATGCAAAGGCCTGTGGAAAGATGTATCATGCACCTGTTTTCGCTAATGGAGATACAAGAAAGCAGTTGTTAGCGAGAAGTATTTATCTGCTTTACAAGAAGGAATCCTTATGGACTCAGTCTCAAAGAATACGGGCTGAAATTCTTTTCAAGGAATATCCCGATATAAAGAAAGGAAATTATCTGTCTATGCGGTTAGGCTTAATCTATCATCAGTGTAAGTTTAAGGATATTGCTTTGACAAGGCTGGCAAGGTGGTATGATGAAGTAGATAAATCAGGGTTCCTCACCTTTGGAAGGGTCGCACGTTCTATACAAACACATTATCTGGATATAATCAATTTTTTTGAAAGGAGGGCAACCAATGCCGCAGCAGAGTCATTCAATGCTAAAATCAAAGCATTTAGAGCACAGTTCAGAGGAGTAAGAGATAGAGCTTTTTTCTTATATAGACTTGCTAAATTATATGCTTAAATATAAAATCCCTCAGATTGTTACGTTGACCCCCTTCTCTACTTCTACCATAGAGGACGTAAGTAGCTGAAAAGCGAAAATGGATTAGAAATTTTCATTCTAATCCATTTTCGCTTTTGGAGGTTCCTGGCGGATTTTGTTAAAGCTTGAGCCTCAATTTATATAACATTGCTTTGTTCTACTTTTGTTCGATTGAGATACTTTATTGGCTTTCTATTTAACCAAATTGTCATCCTCTTTTTGAGAAAGAAGAATCTGAATAGTTCTTTCTTTCTCTTCTAAAATTTTTTTTAGATATATATTTTCCTGGTATAAACTCATGGTTTCATTTTCATCTTGCACAGTTTCTTCCTTTTGGGGAGTATCCCACTTTACATCCCTATCAAAAAAGTAATCAATCGGAAGTTGAAAAAAGTCAGCTATTTTTTCTAGATTGCCCGCTCGGACATTGCTTCCTTTAATTATACTATCTAATCCTACAGGAGTTATATCAAGGTAATCATATAAATCCTTTTTCTTTTTTCTCCTTTCAATTAGTAAATCAGTGATTCTTTGACCTTTAAACATATTGTTATTTATATTGATTCTAAATATATAATATACACATTAAATAGTTTAATGTATTCTTTGTATTATGCAATAAATACCTTAAGTTTGCGATATAAATTTAAAACTAAAAATTAGATTGACAATGGAAAAAGAAGGAAAAATAAAAAAAATGGGGCCTAGGGACCAATTTGGTTTATTATCCAAGGATGACAAAGTTAAGTTTCGCGATGAATATCTTCTGATGACAGGTATGCCTTATCCAACCTTTTATCAGAAATTGCAAAATGATGGTTTTCGCCCATTAGAATTGCGGGCTTTTAATGACATGATTCAATGTTACATTTCAAATCATAATAACTAAAGCATTACAGATAATATCCCAAATCCCTTCTGTCAAACATAGAAGGGATTATATAAATCATTTCCGGCAGTCGAAGCCCTTGGAAGGAATTTTCTTTACGGACTTTATGCAGGATATTGTTGAAAGGAGATTACGGCGAAAGTCGGAGCACTATCCAGCTGTTTATGATGCGATAATAGGTCATATCAACAGATTTTCTCAATTATATGATTGTGACATATACACTAATTCTGTCACAGAAGAGTTCCTTGACGATTTTATCATTTATCTCCAAAATGAGGGTCTAAGACATAATACTATTGTAGGGTATGTACAAAAAATACAATCTATGGTTCGTAAAGCCTCACAATATAATTATGCAGTGGATACCACATACGATGAAATAAATATGCATGAAGAGGAATCACATGCTGTTTTTTTAAGTATGAATGAGATTGCTCGTATATACTATTATAAATTTATCCATCAGGATAAACGTAGGGCGCGTGAACGTATCAGAGATTTGTTTGTAGTGGGATGTCTTACAGCTCTTCGTTATTCTGATTATTCAACTCTGACAAAGGATAATTTTCAGGATGGCTTCATAATAAAGCGCACAAAGAAAACTAATGTGACGGTCAGGGTTCCAATGCATGATTATGTTCGTGAGATTATAGCTAAATATGATGGGGATATTCCTAGTGGACTTTGTATACAGTATTTTAATAAATATTTAAAGGTAATAATGAAGGAGATAGGGCTAACAGATAAGATTACGTATTCCTATACTGTAGGGGGATTTTTAAAAACCGTAACAAAGGAAAAGTGGGAATTGATAAGCAGTCATACGGCAAGAAGGAGTGCAGCTACAAATTTATATATGACAGGGAGAATGAAAACATTGGAGATTATGAAACTTACTGGTCATCGTAGTGAGCAAAACTTTTTTCGGTATATCCGGCTCACTCAGGATGATACAGCAAGGTCGATCAGCGGAGATAATTTTTGGAAAAAATAAGTTTTAAAGATAAAAGAGTACAGTTTAGGTAAGCCGCCTTAATCTGCGAAGACGGAAACGGCGAATTTGGGTAATTGGTCTAATGGTAAGATGGACGATTATGTTTGTAGGATAAAGGTTCGAATCCTTTATTACCCACTATTAGTATAGAATAATCAAAATCAGATAAATTATGAATAATGACAGACAGAAGATATTAACTGATTATATTTCTTACTTATTCGCAACAGGCAGGACTTATGATACTGTCGGGAAATATATCAAGCATGTCACGGATTTTTTAGAAATGACCAAAGAAGTGAACCGCCGTGGTTATTTGAATTACAAGCGTGAAAATGCAGATGTCATGGTGCGTCATTCATTAATGTGCTCAGCTATATGCGATCTATTATCCTTTCTCAACATCGGATATGGAAAAAGGGAAAAGACGGTGAAACCTTTGGAAAAACTTGATGTCATTTCGGAGAAGAACAAGAAACAACTTCATGATTTCATTATATGGCTGACTGACAACAATGATTACTCTTCTCATACAGTTGATGTATATTACACATCCATAAAGAAGTATTTCGAATACGCCAATGAGGTAAACATGGATAATTGCAGGAGGTTTATAAAAAGTCTTGAAGAAGAAAAATTATCTCCCGCTACCATCCGGTTGCGGATTACAGCAATCGAAAGATTTTCTAAATGGCTGAAGAAGCCTATAGAACTGAAGCGTCCTAAAATAAAGCGCAAGCTTGATGTGAACAATGTGCCGACCGAAGAGGAATATAACCGGCTGTTGGAATATCTCAAGGGAAAAAACAATAAGGATTACTACTTTTTTATCAAGGTATTGGGTACAACGGGCGCCCGTCTGTCGGAATTTCAACGATTTACATGGGAGGATATAATTAGTGGTGAGGTTACATTGAAAGGTAAAGGTAACAAGTACAGACGTTTTTTCTTCCAAAAGCAATTGCAGCAGGAAGCGAAGGTTTACGCTAAGGAATATGGTAAGACCGGGATTTTTGCGGTAGGGAGATTCGGCCCGATCACACAGCGTGGCTTTTCCCAGCACTTGAAAGCATGGGGGAAACATTGCGGCATTGATTTAAAGAAGATGCACGCGCATGCCTTCCGACATTTTTTCGCTAAAATGTTCCTGAAAAAAAACAAAGATGTTATTCAACTGGCCGATCTTCTCGGTCATGGAAGTGTAGACACAACAAGAATTTATTTACAGAAAAGTTATGACGAACAAAAAAAAGATTTTAATCGAAACGTTACATGGTAGTGTTGCGCAGCTCAATGAACTGTCATCCATGACCGAAGGGGTAGACATCTATGACAATACCGGGCATGTTGACACCGATTTCTTGATCGAAGCGATATCTTGCGTCAGTGCCTTCATGGACGCAAGCAACATAGTTGTAGAAAAAATATCTTCACTGTTAGCGCCGGATGTTCCGATAGCTGAAAAGGAAAAGCAGGCTGACGAAGGCAAAAAATGGAGTGTGGAAGAGATATTGAAACATTGTACTCTTGAGGACGGTGTTCTGAAACTTCCTCAAGTTCAATTTAACAAAAAGTCTTATGCTGAAGCAAAGAAGTGGATAGAAGAAGCCGGAGGCTCATGGCAAGGTGGGAAGATACAGGGTTTCACATTCCCATTTAATCCGAAACGTGTGTTTTCCGTTTTGAAAGAGGGTAAACGGTGTAACCTACAGCAGGATTATCAATTTTTTGAAACTCCGTCTGATGTTGCCGACTGGCTGGTTATGCTTGCCGGAGGGATACATGAGGATGATACGGTACTGGAACCGAGTGCCGGCCGCGGTGCTCTCATTAAAGCCATTCATCGAGCTTGTCCTTCTGTAACAGTGGAATGCTATGAACTGATGCCGGAAAACAGAGAGTTTTTGCATACCCTTAGCAACGTAATATTGCTTGATGAAGATTTTACCAAAGACAGTGTAGGTAGTTACACTAAGATTATTGCAAATCCTCCGTTTTCCGGTAATCAGGATATAGAGCATGTCAGGCTTATGTATGATCGATTGGAAGAAGGCGGCACGCTTGCGGCAATAACCAGCCAACACTGGAAATTCGCTTCGGAAAAGAAATGTATTGATTTCCGCAACTGGCTGAAAGAAGTACATGGAGAAGTGTTTGAAATCAGCGCAGGCGAGTTTAAAGAGAGTGGCACTTCTATTAGTACAATGGCGGTAGTTATAAAAAATAATTCAAAATAATTTAGAAATGAATAAAATGAAAATCAAGGTTGTAAGACCAAGCATAGACGGTAGGATTTGTTATAGCCGAATCCCTGTCGCAAGAAAAATTATGGGAACCGGGCCGCATGATTCCGAAATATTAATTAATGCCGGTATTCCTGATTCATTGATGGATATCGCGTACAACTTGGAGACTGGTGTATACTCATTAGATAGCGTTTTATCTCAAAATAAAGGGTATTGCGGTGCCTTCTCCACAACCAGACTTCTCCAACTTCTTCCGGTTTCTTTTGAGCGTGACGGCGCGAAATTTGGGATAATGCTTTATCCCGGTAAGTCCGATGGTTTTGGGCGTAGTAGTCTTGTGGGGGTAATTGTAAACATAGATAGTGGCGATCCAGTTGAAGAGTTTCACGGGCATCCGGTGACGGTTCTCGTTAAATTGATAGAATTTGCAGTAAAAGCGATATATAAATGAAATATCCTAAAGTAAAGAAAAAGAAAAAATTTAAAAGAGATTGTCATAACTGTATTTTATTTGCTTCATGTGCAGATAGATATCATAGTAATGCTGTGGACTGCAAAAGGTTTCGATTTTGTTCAATGTGTAAAAGTATATAAAAATGATTAGAGCAAGATTTTTTGTAGAAAAGAAAAAATGTGATGGAGATTATCGTCCATTAATATGGCCCATTCAATACCCATACTGGTGTACAGGTGAGAATGGCAGATTTTTTATTTTAGTCGCTTATGTTAATGACATAGATGAACTGATGAATTTATGGCCAGAAGCATCTGATGTTTATATTGAAAAGGTGAATAAGATATTCTTCTCTGATAGGTTCCCGAAACCTGATTGGTACAAAGAGTTAAATTAGTAAGATATAGATATGAATATAGACACAGAGTTTAATGTAGGTGATAGTGTATGTTACCTAAGTGGTGACAAAATATATCATACCACCGTTGGCAAAATAACTATTGAAATATCCTATGAGGATGATAGCTTTTTGATGGTTTACAAACTATCTGACGGTGCAAGTGTACCAAGAAATAATTATCCACAATGGGGTAAAAGACTTTTTAGAGATAAGGATAGTTTACTAAAACATTTATCAGAATTATAACGGAACAGAAATGAATACAACCTTTGAAAAATCGGCTAATAGTACCGATGAATGGTACACACCGAAAGAAATTATAGACGCATTGGGTGAATTTGATTTAGACCCATGTGCCCCAGTAGCCCCCCCCTATAAAACGGCAAATGTCATGTACAACAAAAATGACGATGGATTAAAACAGGAATGGAAAGGTCGCGTTTGGTTGAACCCACCTTATTCCCGTCCTCTTATAGAATGTTTCGTTAAACGGATGGCAGAACATGGAAACGGCATTGCTTTACTTTTCAATCGTTGCGATTCAAAGATGTTTCAGGATGTGATATTCGAGAAGGCAACGGCAATGAAATTCTTGCGTAACCGAATCAGATTCTTCCGTCCAGACGGAACTCGTGGAGATTCTCCCGGCTGTGGTAGTATTCTCATCGCTTTTGGTGAGGATAATGCGGAGGTAATAAAAACTTGTGATATTGCAGGTAAGTACGTTAGAATAAATTAGAGCAAAACAATTACAAAAGGAACAATGTTGAAACTAAATGACATAGAATTTTATAACACTCCTTCTGGAGGTGTTATGGTGTCTGTTGAAGGGCAGGAGACTTTTATTTTATTGCCAACCCACTATGACTTGATATCCATTTTGCATGATTATATTATGCAAAACTATCATGGAGCCTATCTGGCATTATCTTCCCTATATAAAGGGAGTGCTCAGAATCCTTCGTATTATCGTTATCGGATTGTGAGTCGTTTTGCCCGATGTAATTTTGGAGAATACGAAACCAATGTGGTTGATATAAGTAAACACACGTTCCATTTTGAGCAGGTTCATTGCCCGTTACGTGGCGCTGGTGATTGTCAATTGGAAAATGTTGTCTGTAATCCTCAGTATACTTTGCCTTTGACAAAACAGCAGATTAATATCTTCCGTATGTATGCGGATGGACTTAATACCGAACAGATTGCCAAAAAGCTTTCTCTTTCGACTAATACGATTGACCGTCACCGTTCTGATATACAATCTAAGCTTGATCTTCATTCCATTACGGAGATGATACTATTCTGGATTAACAATAATTTAAAATAACAACTATGTATTATTCAAACACTTTTGAAGCTGCAATGATTATATGTGGCTATCACCTTTATCGCCTTTTTTACACAGACCGTGCGCGTTATATACGTAAGGCTGAAGGATTTATTCGTATCCGTAGCAAACGTGTGATTGATGGTAAGATCAAGCGTGTCAAACGTCAGATCCGTGTGCGTTGGGATGCTGCCGGTATCTGTTTTCGTGCCAGTGATAACCAGCGTCTTCCGCAGTATGACTTGCCTCTCAAGTCTGTTCAGAATAAAGGATACGATATAAAATCAGGTCAGTTATGTATGTAGATGTAGATCATTTTGGGCTTTTTTCCATAATGGAACTTACCCCTAACGAATTGTACGTTATCAGCGAGGCAATTGTGTGTTATTCTCGGATACAGGATATATCTGCTGATAGTCAGGAAATATCCCGTAGGATAGCAACAGCAATCAGCCGGGAATATGATACAGGCAAGACAACACGTCCTGCTGAAAAAAACAGTAAATAAATCATCAAAGTATTATGATTTTATCCGATAAATCTCAAGGGGTGGACTTCTCTTCGTTTCGTCTGCCGGATAATTATGGAGAATGGATACTTGATACCATCCATGCCATGGGGTTGAAAGAATATACCGAATACGAAGGTAAGGTGTTTTCCGCACTTGACGGTTTACGTGAAGGAAGATGCTTTGATGTCACCCTAGTCCAGGAAGATATGCGTGAAATATTCATCAGGATATGTTGCTTGTATATCCATGATCATCCGCAGGTAGTTTTTAATGATACATATACCCGAATTTATAAACAAGAAAAATATGAACCAGGGAAGTTGGACCAACGCAGAAAAAAGATTTGTCCGCGATAACGCTGGAAAGCTGACTGTAGAGGAAATGGCCTGTCGCATAGGCCGTACTTCTAGCGCAGTCAAAATGTTTCTAATCAGAAACCGGATATCGGTAGGAACTCAGATTAAGCGGAACATCTTACAGGAAATTTTGAAAATCAAGTTCGTGCACCCGGAGTACTTTAAGCCTACCCGTGCCTTTTATAAGGCGGTAGGTATGTCGCAAATACACTTTTGGGATTTATATTATGGCCGTGTACAAATTACAGAGCCGGAATATGTAGCAATAACCACGCACCTAGAAATTACCCTACAGGAAGCATTCGAGGCGCGGCAATTAAACCTCTTTGAAGGAGAAATAACAGATGAGCAAAATAAGTCAGAATAGCATAGATAAAGTCAAAGCAGCAGTTGATATCGTAGATGTGATATCCTCATTTGTCAGACTGGAGAAAAAAGGACCGGGGTATGTCGGAGTATGTCCGTTTCATAACGATCGTCATCCGTCCATGCGCGTTACTCCATCCCGTCAGATATACAAATGTTTTGTATGCGGAGCAGGAGGGGATGTGTTTGATTTCTTGATAAGACATGAAAACATGTCATTCACAGAAGCTGTATTATGGTGCGCCCGGCGTGCGGGTATACAGGTAGAAGAAACCGAAGTGACCAAAGAGGAGTTGGAAGTACGGAAACATCGTGAAACATTATATATAACTATGGATGCCGCCACCAATTTTTTTCAGTCTCAGCTTCCTTCGGCCGGAGCCTATTTGAAAGAGCGCGGCTACTCTTTGGATAATGGAATTTTGAAAACGTTCCGTATCGGATACGCGCCACAGGGTAACAAGGCTTATTCCCATCTCACTTCATCCGGATATATGACACAAAATCTTGTTGAGGTTAATGTAGTGGCTAAAGGGGATTATGATTATTACGATGTATTCCGTGACCGTATAGTTTTTCCATTTCTAGACATGCAGGGTAGACCGGTGGCATATAGTGCCCGCATAGTAACTCCCAACAAGAAGGTAGGGAAATATGTCAATACTACTGACACACCGCTATTTCATAAAGGAAAACACCTTTTCGGACTGTATCAGGCTTATCGTTTCATTAGCCAGGTGGGCTATGTGTATCTGGTGGAAGGGCAGTTCGATGTCATGAGCCTGTATGCAGCAGGTGTGAAAAACGTTGTTGCCGGTTCGGGAACGGCTCTGACAGAGGATCAGGTGAAATTGATTTCCCGTTATAGCAACAAAGTCGTACTGGTATACGATGATGATGAAGCGGGTATCAAGGCATCTATGAAAAATTGTGAGACAATGCTTCGTGCAGGGCTTAACATTAATTGTGTACGTCTTCCTCAGGGTAAAGATCCGGATGATCTGGCCAGGGTGAAAAAAGAGCAGACTTTGGCATGGCTGAATAATAATACGGCCAGTTTTGTAACTTATTTCTGTAACATATATCTTCCGGAGAAAATAGAGGATCCGGTAGAGAAAGAAGAAAGATTGGCATCTGTCTGTCGGTTAGTGGCATGTGTGGAATCAGAAACTCTCCGTATGGATTATACCAGGAACCTGGCACGTCGGTTCTCACAAGAACCGGATGTAGTAGACCGTAAGATTCGTCAGATGCGTTCCAATATGCCGGAAGCTCCAACAGTTGAGACACTAAAACCGGGTGTATATGGTCTTGATGTACTCCCGGCTTTAGTGACGGAGCGTACCAGCATTCATATATCAGCATCTTTTGATGAATTCTTGGAAAATTATGAGACGGTGCCTCAGATATATTTTCATGAAAGTCTGTCTATGGAAGATATTCAGAAGGTACGCCGTGATTGCCAGTTGCTGGATGTGTCCGCTGATGCTCTTGTAATTTCTGCTACAGGAGAGGAGAGTACCACTATGGCAGCTTTGGCCGACTGCTATAGAAATGGAGTCACTAACATTTCCGTACTTGTTCCGGGAAGCGATATCGCGTCTATCAACAAGAAAAAACAGTCAGACGATTATATTGAGGAGGAACAGCCGGATGAGGAATGGATATTCATCAATGCCTATGTCTTTAAGTATAACCAGTTCCTTAATCGCTATAAGCCGGTAGACCGTACACCTTACCTTCAGCGTTGTGCCGATCTGATAGCCTGCACTGAAGAATCCGTTCGTATTGTCAACTTCAGTAAGTTTACAACATGGATGGAGCTAACCAAGACTGATCTAAATACATTGCTGAAACCGTACTTGGCAAAGCGAAAATCAAGGGTTGCTATCAACGCGCAGCGTGATGATCAGGAGGAAGGATTCTATGATCCCGATATCATTCCTGATTATGTGGAGTCGAATCCCGTATATCAAAAGATGCTGGATGATTACCAGTTCTATCCCCGTCTTAACCGTAACGGGGAACCTGTGGCGTATATCTTTACGAATAATAAGCAGGGAGGTACTTTGGTGGGAGATTTTTTCATGGAACCGCTAATTCATATTGTCAGTGACAAGGATGAGGACAATAAACGTATAGTGCGTATCAATCGCCGGTATTATAAGAAACCTATTTATCTGGAAGCGCCTTCCAAATGCTTCCTTAAAAAATCAACCATTGAGGAAAGACTGATCATGCTGGAAGCTGTCAACTTCAGTAATGGAGAAGAAAAGCATTGGACAAAGATTCGCGAATGGATGTCCCGTAATTTTGTGTCCTGTAAAGAAGTCCGTACTTATGGGAACCAGCAGCCCGACGGATTCAGCCGGGACCAGTCCACTATGTTCTTTGCGTTTGCCAATGGTATATACCATGAGCAGGACGGACAGTATCGTTTTGATCCTGTCAACGAACTGGGTGTGGCAACTCATAACAATGAAAACTGGTATCTGCCAGCTTTCTCCCAATTATATATGAATTCGGACATGAAAGAGAAATATGAAGTAATCAGTAACCTGCTTTATAAGGATATACCTGTTGAGAAACAGTGCACGTTTCAACGATGGGCGGATCTGATGAACCGGGTGTATCAGCTTAATGATAATGGGAAATGGGCTATCATGTTTGCTTTGATGTGCCCGTTCCGAAGTAATATCCATTGCATAGACCGTTTGTTTACAGCTCCATTTTTCATGGGGCCTATGTCTTCCGGAAAGACACAGATTGCAGTCAGCATCCGGTCGCTGTTTATGAATCCGAAAGTTCCATTGACCAATCTTCCTTCTACTACTTACGCAGGTCTGTCTTCCATGCTGGCCATGTTTCGTGACGTTCCTGTTGTTTTAGACGAGTATAACAACAAGGAAATAGAGGATAAGGTGTTTCAGTTTTTGAAAACCGCCGTATATGACGGTGATGGAAGACAGAAGCGGAAAGGAACTACGGGAAAGGAAATAGAGGTTGAGAAGATATATGCTCCCATTATTATTTGCGGCCAGGAAACACCGCAGCGGGATGATAATTCGTTGATGTCCCGTATCATTGTGTGCGAGGTGCCAAAACCTGCCAAGGAACGTACTCAGGAAGAGGTGAACTTGTTCAATGAATTGAAAGATATAGAGGAACGTGGTTTGTGCAATGTGCTGCTGGAGATACTGAAGCTTCGTCCTTTGGTAATGGACAATATCCGCAGGCTTAAAACTGAATGTTACAAGGAGCTGAAATCGCAGATGCTGGCTCATGGTGAGATAGACCGTCTGATGAAGACAGCCTCTCTGTTTCTTGCCATGTGCCGTTTGGTGGAAGAATATACGGATCTGAAACTGCCATTTACATACAAGGAGTTTTTCAAAATAGCTTGTGACAAAATTCAGTTCCAGGTGGATCTGATTTCACGGACAGACAAGCTGGCTACATTCTTCAAGGCCATGGATGTTATGATAGATACCAAGGCATTAGTTATGGGCCGTGATTTTGACTTCGATTATCCTCAGAATCTTACTCTGGTCGGACCGAGAAAATCATATGTTTCTTATCCTGTGCCTGACGGGACATGTGTCATGTATATCCGGCTATCTGTGATTTATGCCCAGTATGACCGCAGTTCCTTTAACCGGGAACAGTCTAGTCAGTCTACCATTGAGCAGAATCTTCGTTCCAATGCCTGTTATATAGGTCCTGTAGCAGCTCATCGTTTCAATTGGAAGGAAACGGAAGAAGTACCCCGTGGAGAGCTGGAGAATGAAGGCAAGGATATTCCGGAAGAATATATAGCCCAAGGCAGCGATACCATGATGGTGCGCCGTGTCAAATCTCTGAATAAGAATACAAGCTGTATCGCGCTGAATTACGACATACTGGCCTCTATGTATGGTCTTGATTTGAAACGCAACGAAACACCAAGAGAAAAAAATATGCAGGATCCCGAAGTGGAACGCCTGCCATTTTAATAACCAATAAAAAATAAAATTATGACTACAAGTATTATTGCAAGAGTGAACAACGTGGATATTATGTCCATAAGTGATGAACGATTGGTTCCAATAAAACCTATTTGCGAAGCATTGGGTATAGATTCTGAGGCGCAAAGACAGAAGATTCAATCTCATTATTTACTTGCTCCAACTGCCTTGCTCTGCAAGGCGGTTGGAGCTGATGGAAAACAGCGAGAAATGTTCTGTTTGCCTATGGAATATATTTTCGGATGGCTATTAACTATTAATCCCGCTAATGTGGTTGAAGAGAAGAGACAAAATCTTATGGCTTATCAAACGGAATGTTATAAAGTGTTATTTGAACACTTTAGTGATGCTAAAACATTTCTAAAGCAGAAACAAGCGATCATAGAAAAGAAAGTGATGGAATATCAGGATTGCCAGCGTCGTTTTAAAGATGCCCAGAAATTAATGAATAAGGCTAAAGCCGAACTTAATCAAGTGATGAAGTATACTATTGAAGACTGGAGGGAAAACAACAGGCAACTCAACCTTCCATTTGCTATATAATCAAAAGAAATAAGTATGGAAGCAAAATTTAAAATCGGGGATTATTTGGTTATAGTTGAGGATCCTAATGAAACGAGAATTGGTAAAAAAGTAGTTGTCATTGATGTGTTTCATTACAATCGGATGAATAAGTCAAAACTATCAGCTGTAGAAAAATGGGAATACAAAGTGACGGATGGTGTTAAGTCTTTGGGCTGGATTGATGAATGTTATTTGGATTATTATAAATAAGTAGTAATATAGATATTGCATTTCACAATCTATAATTTGAAATTTTCCCAAAAACACTTGCATAGACTGATTTTAATATTTAGATTTGCAGTGCCAAATAAACATTATTGTGAACAATACCGATGAGTTACGGATATAGCTCAATTTAATGGGCTTTTTTTATGCCTATATATAACCATTTTCGTAAACTTACGAAAATGGTAAAGATATTGTAGAAGTGCAATTTTTGTTTGCAAAAGCTACGGCTGTCTTTCCCACATTAATCTTTGCTCTTCGGAGTTTACGATGATGTTTGTTTGGCGACACGGGAAATGGCAGCCGTTCTTTTTTCTGCCTAAAATGCCAAATAAACATCATCGTATGAGAAACGAATTTGTATTATCCGCAAAGTCTGCGGAACATTCAGCCTTTACTCTATGGCTGAATTCTGAGAACGCACTGTTCTCAATGGTCATGGAATCTTCCATAAACAATCTTCAAGTGTTATTGATGGGCCACGCCTGTCTTTCATTCTCCGCGCTGATATGTGCCTCATGTGTGTCCGTGGTTCCTGCGTTGCTCTGCCTTCCATGGTTTGCCACTTCATTGTATTTATGCCGGAAAGGAGGTCTGCGATGAAGACTGACATATTAAAACTGGCTGAAGAAACATCCGGTATGCCTGAAGATAATTTCTTTACCATCGAAGGTGTCAAACTCACCGATGAAGCGGTGGATCTCCTCTATGATTTGCAGGACGATGATAACAGCAACATAGAAAGTCTTCTCGATGGCATATATGAAGTGGAGGAAATTGTCCTCACTCCTGCATCTGACACTTCTTATGGAGACAGACTGGTCATGATGCAGACACTTAGAGATATCCGTCATCTGCTGGATTTGCTTAAAGTCCGTTCCGCATCCGGTCATTGATTGCATTCGCATGGCTTCAGACATGCGGCAAATCATTTATCTTAATACAATAGGGAATATGGTAAAAAATAACAATACCGTATTCCCTATTCTTTTATAGTAAAAATCCCCCGGACCCCCTTATTTTAAAGAAAACATAGACACACGCATTTTTGCACGCAGAATTTTGCAAAAAACACGACCAACAGACCAACAGACCAACATTTCAAAAATGTAAAAATAGCCATTAAAACGTAACTACTTCATTTATAATATAATATATATAATTTATAAAGTAATAATATATATATAATATGTGTTGGTCTGTTGGTCGTTGTTGGTCGTAGTTGTTTTTTGTTGGTCGGACTGTTGGTCTTCCATTTTTAGGCATTTGTCAATAATTCAGCAAAAGAAAGGGTAAACTATACCTTATGTTGGTCGTGTTGGTCGCTGACCAACAATATAAATATATAAGGTATAGTTTGTTTATTGGCTGAAAATCACTAACTTTGCTTTATGCTAATAGCCAATTGTTGGTCTGTTGGTCTGTTGGTCGCAAAAATAAGAACTTTCAACTAAAAAAAAATAAAAGTATGATCACTACCACAATTAACATCACTCCCTATTTGGCGGAATATTTGCGCGGAAAATATTCCTCAGGTTCAAATGCCCCGATAAATATTCCCGACAATTCAGATCTGTATCATGTGATATGGAATTATATGTCCCGTCGTCCCAGTAATATGCCGCATACGGATGGCAATATTGTATTGGCCTTGCCTAACCGGCGCGAGGGAAAGAATCCCGAAGTGTACAACTATCTGTCCGCGCGTGCGGTGACGTATATAGAACTTGCCATCCGTCGTGAGTTCAACGAGGAGCTGCACGCCACCCTGTTGGATAATGACCAGCGCGGACACCTGTTTGACAACAATGCCGTTGTCTATCAGTTTCTGTGTACTTATGGCATTGAATCCGTATCTGAAGAAGCACTGCTGAAGAACTATTATCGGTGGCGTGAGAACTTGCGTAAACGGAAAGCCCGGCGCGAAAGAAAGAAGGATATGATACAGGTTATCTAACATGGTTAAATAATATTAAATCAACAACCGACTAAGTGTATCGTTTTGTCCGTTTTGACGGTAAAACTGTCCGCTATATAGAGGTAAATGGCGAACTCGTTAATTATCAAAATGTTATGAATCAGCGAAATAAAGAATTCTCTATTGTCGTTACTTTTGTCCCCTTAGGTGGTATGAATCAGGAACAATATGTTTTTCTGGCCGAGGAGTTTTCATTTGAGCCCGTGGCTTCGGACAATGCTTCGGGAACTAGTTTCAATTGTGACAAGGAACTTGTCATATCACGTCCTGATAGCAGTATATTGAGGGAGTTTTCCATCTTCCGTTCCGGCATATTGTATTTTCGTGATACTTCCGGTAACAGCTATGGGGTTGGAGATGCTGACATTCCTGCCAGAGTGTGCCTGTCTCCCCAGCTTAATTCGGCACGGCTTACAATGAAGTGCACCATGCTGAAACCGCCCGTCTTATAGTCTTTTTTATATATATAAGGTATGGATATTTTTGTAAAAACAAAAAAATAGAATGACACAGTCACAGAAATATCTTCAGCAGCTTCTCTTATCCCGACAAGGATTGCTCATTACGGCAGAGGGTTACGCCTCTGTCGTAGCTGAAGCATTCCCTAATGTTCACGATTCCGATTCAGCGGAAAAGGGACATGCTGATATGCTGTATACCGAGGTGATTTCCGGTGCCTTGGATTTATGCTCCTCTCAGGTCCGCATGGCTTTTCCTGACAAGGATATCAGCATTGTTTCCGATTATGCTTCTGAAGAACTTCCCGATAACAGTATTGCTTACTATCCCGTGTTCGGTGTAATCACATCAAACAGTTGGTGGCGTTTTTCCAGCAAACAGTTTGAGAAGGATCTGCTGGCATCCGAATCCAATCCTGCGATCATTGCACATTTTGTTCATATAGACAGTCCGGGAGGCGAGGCATTTTACATGGACCGCCTCTCCGAGACTATGAGAGACTTGAGTAAGCCGGTGGTTGTTTTGGCCGAGCGCGTATGTGCGTCTGCCGGTTATCTCATCGCCTGTCATGGCACTAGAATTTTTGCCGCTACCGGTTATGACAAGATAGGATCTATCGGGACAATGGCCGAGGTCTGGGACTATTCCGAATATTTTAAAAAAATGGGTATAGAGGTGCATACGTATCATGCTTCCGCATCGGATCTTAAGACCAAGCTTATGGATGACGCGGCTTCCGGTAAGGGTGATGAGTATGTGGAACGTATGCTGAATCCTCTTAATGATATGTTCTTGTCCGAAGTTCGTTCCACCCGTCCGGCACTTAAGGATGCTCCTGATGATGAGCCTGCTCTTCGCGGGGATATTTACCTTACGGACGAAGCGATCGGAAAAGGTTTGATAGATGCAAGGGCCACTCTGACAGAAGCCATATTGGAAGCATCCCGTTTGGGGCGTGAGTATGCCGACATTCAGCGGGCCAAAAGCCAGTTATTAAGTATAATTTAATTAGTATCACAATGAAATTTAAAGAAAACGTACAGAAAATTCTTCAGAAGCTTGGTTTCGCTGGCTCCGAGGAATCCCTGAAGGCTCTTACGCCGGATGAATGGAAACAGTTTTTTGCCTCCTATCATGAGGAGTTCGGAACGGATTTTCATGCCGATATGCAGGCCTACCAGGATGAACAGCATGCCGTTCCCGACCAGGCACAGATCAATGAGGCGTTCAGCGTATTGTCAGGATTGATCAACCCGAAACAAAATGTGGAAGACGCTGCCGCGCATGGAGTACAGGATACGAAAACAGAGCAGCCTACCGCACAGCAGGTACTTGATATGGCGAAAGCTGTATCCGCTACCTTCATGGCTATGGGTAATCATGCGGCTGATGATGTCCCTATGACTACGGTTGCCGGTTCGGTTGTAGGATTTACAGGTTCTGGAGACCGTGAGAAATTTCTTTTCGGAATTGAGCACGAATTCTTTTCAATGGATAAACCATGGAACCGGTTCACAGCCAATCCTACGTCAGACCAGCGTCTGGGAGATAAGAAGATAGCCGCGTCTTTCGGTGCTGAAGTGGAAGCCTATTCTTCTTCATTGGCTGAGCGTTACAGCTATTTGCAATCGCATAACCAGCTAAACCCGGAAAAATTGGCGGCGGGTGAGTTTGCCACCGATTATTCCCAGGTTACGGGAATGAAGGGTGGAGATCAATATCTTATCCGTCGTCAGGATGCCATTATAGCCCGTGTGCTTTCCATCCGCCAGCTTACCCAGTATTTCCCTGTTCGTTACGGTATTCAGGACCGTGATGTCATTTTCAACGCTTTCTTTGGTGAAGTGTCACAAGCATACCAGGTAGGCGAGGTTTATAAAGGTGATATGGAGATTGAACCGGAGATGGGATATGTGGATGATGCCATGATCAAGATGAAGTTCGGTCCTATGAAGGAACTGGAACGCATGTATATAGGCTACCTTAACCGTGAAGGCTCGGATCCGATCAAATGGTCTATGATTGAATATGCCATTATGGGATCTCTTGAAAACGCGCAGCGTGAACAGAATATGCGCCGTATGAGAGGTTTGTATGTGAAGCCTGAAACGGGTGTAGCCGGTTCCTATCTAAATGCCGGTACTGGAGTGCTCTATACCCTTATCCGTCTGCACCACGAACATAAACTGTTGTTGACAGACAATGTTGCATACCGTACTTATGACGATGCCAACATGCTGGAAACCGTACAGGAATTCTACAAAGAAATTCTGGCCAAAGTATCTGAGGACATGAGCCTTGACCAGCATGTAATGTATCTGAACGAAAACCACAAGCAATGGTGGATTCAGAATGTCCGTGAAGCTTATGGCCAACAGCAGGACTTTACAGGGCCGAACAGTTACCTTAATATCATACCGGACAGTTCTACCAATATGCGTATTATTTGGCTGCCTTATTTAGGTCAGCTTCCGTTCATGATGATGCAGGTTCCCGGTAATATCCAGTTCCTTGAAAATCTTCCCGGTGAAATGCTTGCCATGCAAACAGAAATGCAAATGGAGATGGTTCGTGGATGGTCTACCTGGAAAGAAGGATGTTCGCCCGCATTTGTCGGCCGTAATTTCTCTTCTGCCGATAAACTGAAGGAAAATGACTATTTGTGGCAGCAGATCTTCCTGAATAAACCTTCCGTAACCTTGGATGCGGATGCCACAACAGCTGACGCATCGAAAGGATTCTGGTTTATTTCTGGAACCAATACCGGTGAAAAGAAACTGACAGCGATCAACAAAGCCAAAAAAGGTGTGGCTTACATTGTAGAGTGTGGAAACAAAACCAATGTGACCGGAATTGACAAGGCGGGTTCTTTTGACAGTATTTCCGAAGCATGGACTCCGACAGCTGTAGGAGATTATATCATGGTTATGCTGAACAGTCAGAACAAATTCATAGAGTTGGAACGCTGCATTGGTGGCGTTCGCAAAGTCAATAAGACAGCGCAGCCCAATGTACCTGGAGCTAGATAATTTTTTTGGTTGGTTATTAAAAAGGTTTTTAAATCGGGGGCGGGTGTGGTAGCCCGCCCTTTTTATTAAACAGAAAATTTATGAGAACAAGAATTAATTCCCGCATATTTTTATTTCAACTAGCGGTGCTGGTTGTAGTGCTCTCCTTGAGCTTTGTTTTTGATTCCTCTGCCGATACTGCCGTCGGGCTGTCAATGGCTGTCACCGGAATGATGAATATTGGTGATATTGAGGATGTGTCCGACCGTCAGACCCATGGATCGAACATTGCATATCAGATTTATCTGATCAGTATTGACCAGGTGGATAATTCTCAGTTGTTTCCGGCTCCCAATGCCAACAGGGAAGTAGGGCAGGTTCCGATGAAGAATGGTGAGTATATGAAGTACTTTGTATGTCATACCATCCCCACTTTTGTAGGCAATGGTGAGAAAGGGGATATTACCACTTCCGGAACCAATCAGTTTGTGGCGGTTATGGGTGGACAGCGGGACAAACTGCTTTCTTTCACGGAAGAATATGCGGGTGGCAAGTTTATCATTCTCTTCAAAGAAATTGAAGAAAGCCAGTGGTATATCATCGGTTCTTATGACCGCCCGATGATTCTTCAAACGTTTGAAAACAAGCATGACGCAGACGGACGTTATGTGACGTTTACATTTCAACGTACTTCCATTTCACAGTATTACAAATATACAGGTGCTATTGTACGCCAGCCTGCCAAATCCAATCCGGTGGATGCCACTAATCTTACCGTTACGCCGGGACAGGACTTGTATTCCATTCCTGATTGTACTTCCTCACCTAAGGCTATTGCTACAGTTTCCGGTCTGGCGGCTAATGATAAGGGACGCTATATAACTCTGATAGGTGAGGGTGTGGAGCATCCGGCTACAGTTGCTGAAAATGAAGTGTTTATTCTTGAGGATGGAGCCACATGGACCGCCCGTGCTGGAAGCCGTATTACTTTCCGCGTAATTGATACTGACACTTTGGTTGAGATTGCCGGATCCCGTATTCAAACTGTTGTCTGATTTTTATAATTAATCCGGTGAGGATATATATACTTGTTTTACAATGTGTTATCATGCACCGGTTAAACTGATAAGTTATGTATTCATTCAAAGAAAAGAAGCTTCATTATAACCGTCTTCAGAACCAGTCCGCCGCTTTGGCCGATCTGAAGCTTTTACGGAGTATTAATCCTGATGCGCCTGTGTTGCCTGCATGGGAGCGATCACCTGAACGTTTTGCAAACAAGATTCTTTATCTTCTGCTTGATTATGCAACGGCAGAACAGATCAGAAAGAACCGGCGCAATCCTGTCAGCTCGGTAAAGGAGAAATTGGAAGAGACAGTACACGAGTTGCAGGAGAAATCGGTCGAATTGAAAGAAACGAAAGATACGGTTCAGGAATTGCAGGAAAGAGTAGAGGAGTCGGAATTTCGTGCGGAAAAGGCGGAAACATCTTTGGACTTTGAGAAAAAAAAAGAGGTTTAAGGAAAGTACAGAAGCATGAAGAATATCCCGCTATTGACTGGGATAATCTTGATGATGAGAATGTACAGACTGCCACCCTTATCTATAATGACCGTGTTGTAAGCTGGAAACGGATGAAACAGATAGACGAACGTATGGATGCTGACAATATTACCAAGGATGACATATTTTCCCTTGTCCATCTTCGCATCCGTAATTTGCAGGCTTTCTCAGAACTTAGAGCCTATAATGATACCGGTTCTTTCCGTTTCCTTCATCCTCTTATAGCAGGGCGCAGTGAACGTGCCTTGCTGGCTTCCCTTCTTGAAAAGGATCCTCAGGAATTTCTCCGCAAACACCGCAATGTGCTTGACAGTATACGGCGTTATGAAGCGTATTTGAAAAATCCCGAACGTGAATCCCGACGGAAACAGGACAGGAATTTGTTACGCAAGTATCGTGATCGTGAAACATTGTTTAGAGATATACTCAATGAAAAGACTAAAGGTTGATTTTATGGCTGTTTCCCTGTTCCTTACTATGGTGGGGATGATAGCCGGTATTTCAGTATTAATATGCTGTTTGCTATGACTGGTAATAAGGATATTGTAATTGTCAGCGATGATTATCTGCCACGGGTACGTACCTATGCCATTATGGGGTATAGCCGTGAGCGCGTGTGCCGCCTGTTGGAGTTGCCGCGGAAAATGCAGATGGCATTGGCTGTCCGGCTGTCGTTGCCGGGAGATGTGTTCTATGAAACCTATGAGTCGGGACTGGCTCAAGGAGAGAAGAATATTGATATGGAACTGGCGAAGAAAGCGGAAAACGGGGATATTGATGCCATTGAGCTTCTTGAAGAGAGAAAGAATGAACGTTATTTTAAGGATTTGCGTAAAGAACTATTTGGAATATGACCGTACTTGAGCGTCTTGATAAGATACATCCCGATATGATTTCAGGATTTCTCACTACCGGAAAGTGTAATGGCATTCCGGAAGATGTGCAGAAATTTTTGAAACAAATACAATGGGCGGCAGAAATATATGAATATGAGCCGAATATAACCCGTGCTTCCAAGAAATTGCGTCTGCGCATTAATGCGGAGCAGAAGTTGGCTTTGGATGAACGTACCTGCAAGGAACGTATCTATCAAGCCATTAATTATTTTAATGTCGATAACAATGTCAGCGAGAAGGTATGGGAGAATCACTATGCGGACAAGCTGGAATCCATGGCGCAGTTATGTGCGGCCAAGGGGGATATGAAAACGATGGCTGCATGTATCGAAAGAGCCAGCGAGCATCGGATTCGTGCCGCCCAGATAGCAGAGGCTGCTACCAATCTTGGTATTACTTTCATTATTGATCCTAACCTTCGTCCGGAAGATATGGGATTGGAAAGCAAATCACTGAAAGAGATAGCGCGTAAGCATAACGAAGGGTTTTATATCCAACTTATCGACGGTCTTCCTATTGATAAGAGGGAAAAGAAACGCTTGTTGCGGGATGCCGATATTCAGGATGTAGAGGAAATTTTAAATGAAGAGTAATCATGAGTCAGAACGATATATCCAATGATGAATTTTCAATGGAGATGGAACGTATCTACATGAATTCCATGCAGGTAATGGTCAATCTTCTTGATCCTAACAAAGTGGTGGTGGAAGCTGCACGTGCGTCAGGTAAAACGAGTGAGGTTACAGTAAACCGCATTGTTCGTGTGGCAGACAGTATGCCGGCCGAGTTGTCATTTTTAGCGCATCGTACCTATGTTGCGTTGCTTACCAATATATGGCCTAACATTCAGGCTGCTTTTTCCAGGCAGATTACGGTTAACGGTCGTCCCCGTTGTATGCTGGAATATGGCATTGACTATATTGCGGGAGAGTCGAAGATTCCAGAGCATTTCCGGAAGCCGCGTTATCCAATTTCTTATCCCAAGCATAGCATCCTGTTCCGGAACGGTCATCATATCCAGCTGGTAAGTTCTGACCAGCCGGACTCAGTGGCGGGTAGAAGTGGTGTTCATGCTTTTGTCGAAGAAATGAAACACAATGACGGAGAGAAACTCAAGACACGTTTGTTTCCTTCTCTTCGTGGATCTTCTGCGGAAATTCGTAAAAGCCCATATTACCAGGGATGGACCGGGGTTTCTGATACTGCCCGTGTGGATTTGAATGAGGACGACTGGTTTGAACGGTATGAAGATCAGAACAATCCTCAGCTTCTTTCCGAAATAGCCACAGTAGCTGTTCATGTGAATAAAGCGGTTTATAAAAGAATGGAACTTCTTACTGCCCAAAAGAATACCACCAACCCGGTCACGCTTGAAAAGATACGCCTGGAACTGAAGAAGTATGACAGACAGATATCCATGTGGACACCGCGTTTGGCTGATATGCGGCGCAACGCCACATTGTATATCCGGGCCAGTTCGTTTGTCAATAAGGACATATTGGGACCTAAGTTTTTTAAAACTCAGCTTGACACATTGGATATGGACGAATTTCTTACTGCCATATGTGCTGTCCGTCATAAGTCTGTGGTTAACAAGTTCTTTGCAAATTATGATAAAGAAAAGCATCAATTCTCTGACGGGTATATTTATGATTCTATCATGAAACTTGATCTGAAGGATCATTTTATCATCACTGCCCGTTATTTGAAATACTACGACAAGAGTGCTCCGCTGTATATAGGGTATGATCCCGGACATTTCTCAAGCTTGGTATGTGGGCAACCCAAGAAGTACGGGAAGGAATTCAGGTTGTTGAAAGAGTTCTTCTGTTTCTATCCGGATGAGCAGCCGGAGCTTGCTAGACAGGTTTATGAGTTTTTCGGGCGTGACTGTCGGAACAAACGTATTGTTTTATATCCGGACAGGGCCGGTAACAAACGCAGGGAGGAACTGGAGCAGATAACGACTGACAGCCGAGCATTGAAGAGGGAACTGGAAAGCTACGGGTTCGAAGTGCAGCTCATGAACGAAGGACAGGCCACAATCTATCATTGGCAGCAGTTCAAGCTGATGTTGCTTTTGTTTGGTGACAGAAGCAATGCTTTGCCTCACGTTTTTATTGACGAAAATGAATGCCCTAACCTTTGTAATGCTATACCTCTTTCACCACGTAAGAGCACCAACGGACGTATAGAGCTGGACAAGAGCAGCGAGGTTAAGATACCACTTCACCGTCAGGCTGGACTGACAACACAGATTCCTTCTGCATTCATTTATCTGATGTACGGTCTGTATGGGGATGCTGTTCTTAACGAATTGACCAGCATTCCTGATGATATTCCGGATAATTTTAGCTTATAATTAAAGTTCGGCTTAAATAGTAAGTTCAATTGATTTAATATAAGTGTCTGTTTGACATTTAAATAAGCATTATGTAAATCATGGATAAACGATTGGCTTTTTGAAAAATTTTTAAACTTTTTTCAAGAGACGATTGACCCCACGCCGCGCTGATAAAACCTATTGCACAGCACAGGGGGTAGATGGGTGGAAATATGATTCTTCCCTTGAGATTTCGTCTTTTCTACTGTATCGGAAAACGAATAAATTCGTAGCATGGAAGAGGTAATAGATCATAACGTAACGATGTCGGGTGCACAGGCCATGCAATGGGCCAGGGAGATATCCAAGCTGCCCGATGGATGCTTTACCATAGCATTCTATCCATGCAGCCTGCAACGTCATGAGGCATCCACTAAGATCATAGTAAAGGACGGTTGCAAATGGCGCACCCAATTGCCTCATGAACGTTTCAGTGTGGACAGTGATAACTTCTTCCTGTTTACCGACAAGGACGGAGAACCCCGTATGTGTTACACTATATTGATACGCTATATGGGATTCCCGCAAGATGGATTTAAACTACATAAAATAGATTGGTTATCATGAGTCAACAAAGTAATATAGAGATGCAGGGATGCCTTGGCGTGTACGTTAATGACAGCAGTGTGATATCTTTCCAGCTGGGAGAAGGGAGTATGCAGGATGCCTTGCAGCGTAACCGAACTGTATCTGTTAATCCAGTGGCATTGGAAGGACAGGTGAGATGGCTTACGGTTAAAGGGTATAACATCGCTTCTCGTGGCTGGAACAATCTGAAATGCCAGGAAGTGGCGAGCGATATCAAGCATAACAGGCTGCTTCCAAGATTGATAACCAAACAGGTCAATATGCTGTATGGCTCCGGACCGGCTGTCTATAAGACGGAACTTGTTGATAATAAAGTCAAGAGAACTTGGATTATGGAACCCAGTATACAGAGATGGCTGGAAAGCTGGGAGCAGAACGGAATGGAGCAGGGATACCGGGCGTTTGCAAAACAGAACATCAAAAACTATTATTATTTTCGCGATTTCTTTGTAAAATGGCGGTTTTCAGCAGGAAAAGGGATTGTTCCGGGCGTGCTGCCGGTTGCTGGTCTGGAAGCCATGGAGAATAAGGATTGCCTTTTGGCCACCACCCGGACGGATGTGGCTTATGATATGGTTTATTATAAGGATTTCACGGCTATAGCTGTTGGTAAGTTTATCAATGGAATCAGTACCAGTTTGCGTATTTATCCTAAATTGCGTATGCAGGATGTACCGCGATACAGGTTCGCTGCTGTTTCCCATCATCGTGAGAAGTCCATTGATAATTTCTATGGAGAGAATGAGACACACGAGGGCACACAGCCTTATATCAAGGGTTCCAATGAAAATGCGGTATATATTAACAGCTTTCTTCGTAATTCTCTGGCTGCTAAAATACATATCATCATTCCTAACGCATGGGTGAATTCGAAGAGAACCCAGATTACCAATCTTTGCAACGAAAACAAGGAACGTGCTTCGAAACAGGAGAAACTATTGCTGTACAATGGGCTGGAGATTGGAACTGAGTTCAAGGAGTCTACCTTGATCCGCTATATTAAACAGGAATTGGATAATATATCCGATTACTTGTCCGGAGCCGATAACCAAGGAAAGGCTTACGCGACTTTCAGCTTTCGGAACGGAAGCAGCGGGGAAGAGGAGCGATGGAAGATAGAAACCGTCGATTTAAAATATAAAGAATACATTGATGCGATAATCAGCTATGATAAACGTGCTGACGAAGTATTGCTGTCAAGTGTCGGGCTGGATTCTTCCATCTCATCAGTCAGCAAGGACGGTGTAATTAGCAAGAGCGGAAGTGACGCTTATTACAACTATTTGATTTATCTGCTCCAATTGGCACCGGAAGATGAGATCGTATGTGAACCGTTCAATCAGGCTATCCGTATTAACTTTCCTGAATTGTACGAACAAGGTTATCGGATAGGCTTTTACCGGGAAATCCCATCGCGTCAGGAAGATGTATCACCGTCTAACCGTCTTAATAATCAGCAGCCATGAATTTTTTAGAAGAATTGTTTATAGATGTGGCCCAGTTCCACCTTTATTCCCCTTATGCGGAGAGTAACATGAATTTCAAGGATCTTGCATCAAGTGCCATGAGTGCCATTAAGCAGGTTCAATCCGTCATATCTCCTGATATCTACAAGAAGATAGCAGCAGGAGAGGATAACGATGAAAAGGATGCATTAAGAAGTGCCGTGGCTAATCTGACATTGGCAAAACAGCTTATATTCAATGTACTGTCACTTCGTAAATCGGATGTGGATATCTACAAGAACGAGCAGGAGCAGATGCGCAGGGCCTATCGTGATAATTACTATAATGCAATGGATACGTTACTTCAGCTGCTTGATTCGGATGAGGAATGGAAGAAAACCAAGACTTATAAAGCTTTGGAAAACCTTAAGTTGAAGACTACTTATGAATTCGATGCATCTTATCCCATTGATAATTCATTCCTGTATTTTTTCAGATGTGTTCCGATCCAGCAGGAGGCATTGGATGATTATGTATCAGGCTATTATGAGCGTTTGCCGGAAAAGGATCAGACAAACCGTCGGAAATTGGACAGATGTCTGGCTAAAATAACAGTGGCATTGTCGTTACGAAGATTTGATATCCTTGAATTTCCGTCAACCATCCGTAATTTGTTTGAAGATTCAAAAGTTATGCGTTACGGTACCCAGGAGCAGGAGAGGATGTTGACTTTATCTGATGATCTGATGTCACAAGCCTTGGAAAGCCTTAAAAATATTGATTTGTCTTTATCCGGAAATACGGATGCTGATATAGTAACTGAAACATCTTTCAATCGTCCGGACGATAAAATTTATTTGATGCCATGAGAAAAGATATTGAATTTACCCTGAAAGGAAGCGTGTATTCCATTCCAAACAGTTGGGAAGAGTTGAACACTTATCAATTTAAAGAACTGGTTGCGGACCTGATTTCCATGTCCGCAGGTAAACTTTCTGCCGGTCTTGTGCGTGTGCGCCATATATGCAGGGTGATGGGCTGGGATATCAATAAGATAACCGATGCGGATGCCATGGGAAACATCGCTTGCCTGGCTGAGCAGGTCACCTTTCCTTTTCTGATCTGTTATCCGGATAATGATGCGGCACTGGCGGATCTTGATACCGACTCTTATGAGCTATGCAAGCGTGTCCCGCCGGAAAGGCTGACGGGGATAACTATATCCCGCTATCTGTCACGGCTTGATTATAAGTTTGTGGTAGACTCCTGTTTTTGCAAACAATTTATAGGATCTGTCCATATTGACGGGCAGGATGAACCTTGTCTTGGTTATACCATTGATACAGGATTCTCTATGCTGACAACCTCATTGACGGCACAGCAGTTTATTGACGCGCGTGAGCTGGCGGATTGCCGGGATGATCAGCTTCCCCTGCTTGCTTCCATCCTGTATTCTTCACTCCCTTATGAGAGTGACAAGGCGCATCAACGTGCCGTTCTTTTTTCAAAAATGGATATTAAAACATTGCAGGCCATCCGTTTCAATTTCAAGGGATTCATCAATTATTTGTTCAGTCGTACAGAATACAAGATTCTTACTAAAATCATACCGGGAAAGGAATCTGTGATAAGCACAGGGGCACAGGATGCTCTGTACGGCTTGAGTGCTGACGGATATGGAAATTTGCATGAGATATCCCAGATGAGCGTCTTGCAGTATCTTGGAATCCTGAGAAAGAAGATGATTGAATCCGTGCGTAGCCTTCATGCCTCCAAAATGGATGTTGCTGAGATCGCTAATACCACCCGGTTACCAATTGATGTTATAAATGATATACTATGATTCTTGAGTATTTAAAATATTTTTCCCGGTTCCCTGCCCGTGACGGGGTTCTGGATATGTTTATTAACGGAAGTTCCGAACTTTATGAATATGAGGAACTGAAAGGGTATATAGCCGGTATGTCCGAACCTTTGGTTCCTGATATTTCCAATTTTGTTTTCGGACAACGTTTTGAGGATGTTAAAAGACGGGTGGATGCCTTGATAGGAACTTATCTGTTCTGTGATTTTGGGGAGATACAAAGCTCTCAGGACAATATAGGTTCCATAGAGGATACGCATAAGCGTGCGGTGACGGTTGCGGTCAAATTAGGGAATAAATCTGATATGATAGAGGTTGCCATTCAGAGTGACCGAACATTGAAACTATTGAATGAGGTACGTGCTTATATGATGTATGATTCCCGTTATATGTCATGGCTCAAGCCTATATCGGATAATCAGACGATTGTGCCTTTTGTTTCGCCTGAACTGTCATCAATAGGCTGGAGCATGAGCTTTGTCGCATCGGCTCCCGACTGGATGAATGTAAAAGAAATAATGAAACACATAACTTAAAACAGATATGAATACAAGTTCTAAAATCACATTTTCGGTATTCATTACCGAATTTTATAGTTTGATGTGGGATATGAGATGGTTGATGCTGCTGGCTTTGATTCTTATTTCTACAGATTTATGGTGGGGTATCAGCAAATCCAAACGCAGGATGGAGGAAGTGCGTATAAGCCGGGCTATCCGGAGGACTCTTATAAAAATGGGGGATTACGTATGTATAATTCTATTGGGGGCGGTTTTAGGGAAAGCGATTGGTGAACCTTTGGGCATTTCTTATTCCACTATTTCCGTATGCTGTATGCTGATAGCCTGTTACTGTGAGCTTGAAAGTGTGATCAGTAATTACTGCGAATGTAAAGGTTTGCATTACCATATCAGTCTTTGGAGCGTTTTTAAGGGATTGGTCGGATTGAAAAGTAAAGAATTGAAAGAGGTTATTAATGATATAGAAAATGAAAGCAAACATGAAAATCTTAATTGACAATGGCCATGGAGCCAACACACAAGGCAAGCGTTCCCCGGACGGTCGTTTGATCGAGGCGTTATATACCCGTGAAATTGCCGTCCGTGTGGAACATGAGTTGTGTAAGAGGGGGTATGAGACACTTCGGATTGTGCGTGAGGAAGTTGATGTGCCGCTATCGGAGAGATGCCGCCGTGTAAATGATATCTGTTCGGAACTGGGAAAGAGCAATGTTCTTCTGGTATCCATCCATTGCAACGCCGCCGGAAACGGGGCACAATGGATGCAGGCTCGTGGATGGGAGGCATGGACCAGTATAGGGCAGACAAAAGCGGACAGGCTTGCTGATTGTCTGTATGCTTCGGCTGAAAGATTCCTTTCTGGAATGAAAATTAGAAAAGATATGGCTGATGGTGATCCGGACAAGGAGAGCGGATTCTATATATTAAAACATACGGAATGTCCGGCTGTATTGACGGAAAACTTATTTCAGGACAATATGGAAGATGTAGCTTTCCTTTTGTCTGAAGAAGGAAAGCAAGCGATAACAGCCATTCATGTTGAAGGTATCATTAAATACATTGAATCATGAAATCTGTTCCTTATTTATTAATTGTTTTATTGAGCGTAATGCTTTCTCTGTCGTGGTGTTCCCATCCGGCAGAGATGCCTGAAACGTTTACAGTGGATACTGTGTGGATGCCTCCTGTTATTGATACTATCAGGGATACGGTTTTTCCGTCTCCTGTAACAGAACGTTTTGTGAAGTATGATACTGTATTCATTGCCGCATCTGGGAAAGAACCTGCTGATACATCACTGAATGATTATGTTCCGGACAGTGTTCCAGCCAGCATACCTATTACAGAACGGGAATATAAAACGGATGATTATAAGATATTGATAAGTGGATACAACCCATTGCTGAAATCTGTTGAATTATATCGTCCTACTTTCGTAGGGCTTATAAAACAAAAAAACAAGCGGTGGGGATTGGGGCTCTCTGCCGGATATGGTATTGGTGCTGACGGGCTGTCGCCTGTATTGGCTGTTACCGTTAATTATAATCTGTTTCAGTGGTAATAAAAAATCCCCGGCTTGCGGTCTTGCTCTTATTCTATTGACAGTCGAATTTGAAAACCTTTGGATGTGCCGGGGATAGATAAACAACAATGTTATTTAATAAATTGTTTCTAAATTTTGCATTATTATGAGCAAGACCGCACGTTTTAATGAAATCCTTGAATCAGTCGCCTCTTTCACGGAAATACATCAGGAATTTATCCTGTCAGACAATCGGGCCGCCGAAGTGGTGGATGCCCGCTGCATTTTGGTAAAACTGTTATCCGAAGAAGGTTTCTACCCTTCCCAAATCAGCAAGTATATGGACCGTACAGAAGCTAGTATCCGGTATCTGCTTGCTTCCTATTCATCCCGAATTTCTGCCAGCCTGTGGATGGAAAAAGATGTCGAAGTTATTCGCAAACATCTTGAAAATAAGTCGAAAGTAATTGGTAAATAAGAAGCAAATAACTGTAATTCAGTTGATTATTATAGTCTGTACCTTTGTGATGTCAGGTTATAGCCTGGCCTAGTAACTTATTAAAACATAATATTATGACTATCAAAGGTATGAACGGTGAGAACTATAATGTCACCGGCCAGGGACAAGGCAATTACAATACTGTCGGAGCGTCAGCAGGTATCGCATCATTTTTGGGTTTGAATGCGGGTAATATTCTGGGAGGCGGCTGTTATAACCGTAATATGGCGGCAGGTCCTGTGGAAGTGATTACTTCGGAAGACAAACCTATTAGCCGTTATGAAGCGGCTATGATGGACAAACTGGCAGCAAAAGATGGAGAGATCGCATTGTTGAAGGCGAACACTTACACGGATCAGAAATTGGCTGATGTGTACGATCGTTTATTGACCCGTATTAATTTGGACAAGAACGAGCAGAATGCCATCAATATGAATCAGGCTGTATACAATGGTACTAATACTGCCACTTTGGCTTGTATGAAACAGCAGATTGCTGATTTAGCTGCGTTAAGTGAACTTGTTGTCCCGCAACGTAAGGTATGTGATACCGGTTGCTGCGGTTGTAACCAGTAAATCTCATTGAAAGGGCGGTTTCATTCCGTCCTTTCCTCTTTTTAAACTCAAACAATATATTACTATGTATACCAATTCACAAATATTATCAGCAGTGCTGAATAAATGGCTGCAACCTGTAGTGCAGCAATTCTCCGCACAAAAAATGGGATCGTTTCCTTTTGTGCAGATGATTGAGACCAAATTGAAATCAACAGGCTTCGTTAAACCCAGCTGGAGTCTTGCTGCGGAATTATCTCCGATAATGCAGAATGTCAGTGGAACTATCATAGAACCTATCATTAACCGCTATATCTCACAAGTGCCGGATGATGCATTGCCCGAAATGGCTCACAAAATAGTGGATGATGCTATTAAAAACGGAGGGTTGACACTGATGGATGGAAAGGTTGTTTTTGAAAAGGAAGACATGGAAGAACTGAAAACCTTGCTTGAATATAACCTGCCTTTGATTCCCAAAGAAGAATACATCGTCAAGACAGCGCCTGATAAGGAAGCTGACGGCAGCGATGAACCCCAACCGAAGTCGGACGGTATAAGTTCCGACACAGAATAATTCTTAATATATATCCATTATGATTCAATTGACTCCGATTGCAATCGCTGCTACCAGCCAGCAATATCTGACTAATGTAGTGGAGAATTTATGCCAGGCTTATTGCGCTGAAAATGGTGTACAGCCTACTGGTATAGTTAATTTTACTATTGCAGAACAGCAGACGGTGAATACCCAGACTGTTGTAACCATCAATGCAGCAGTGCTTGTTGCTTACACTCCTAAAGGATCATGCCGTTCTGTTACCAAACAATGGGTTGAGCAGTTTAAGGTAGCCTTTATCGGTGCGGCCGGTGCTGTTCCTACGATTACACTTACTCCTCTTGTTACTCAGGTTACTCCTGAGAATGTGAAGTGTTGTAACCGTGCGTTTGGTGTGAGCCTGGCTACTCCGTTGACCATTGCGGCCACCTTTCCGGCTACTCCCACAGCTTGATAGGATTATGACTCAAAAGTCAGTAAAACCTGTAAAAAAGAAAAGGGAGAAAAAAGTTTGAGTTTGCTCCCCGCTTTATTGTGGGGAGTTTACTTTAATATCCTATAATTATGAAGACTAAAGAAGAAATGATAGATCGCTACCATGAACTTTATGAAAAGATGGTGGCAAGTAAAGATCCGAAGAATATGAAGATATTCGGTGAAACTGAAAAGTATATGTTCAAGGCTGTCGCGGCAGCTCATCCTGATCTGGCCGAAAACTGGTTGTCGCATTTGGAGGCTGTTTGTTGGGACAATTATCTATCCGAACACGAGGCAATGAATATTAGCAAACGTATTGTCAACCAAGATGGAATGAAAGGATTCCATTGGTCTTATGATACTTTTGAGAAAACGGTTGAATCGCTTGGAGGAGTATGTGAAGACAAACCGCATTATAACAGTTATGCTTTATGGGTAACTGCCAATATGATTTATTCGGATCATTCCAGAAGCATTGCGGAAGACATGGGGCATAAATTGCCGGCAGATGTGCCTAATGAAAAGATGGCATTGTCATGCTATCGTAAAGCTGTGGAAAGTCTTAAGGATGTGGATTCCGGGTTTCATGTACGGCGGTATTTCAAGCACAAGATGTACGACGATTCAGTTATGTGACCTGGATAAAAAATTAGATAAAATAATCTCCATGATTGAAAAACTGGACGGTCTGAAAGGTTTCGGCTCCAATGTACTGGCAAATGTTGTAGGAGATATAATCATGGGTAGGTAACTGTAAGGTGTTTTAGAAATAAAGCACCTTTTATTTATGATTGTAGTATTATTTTAATACTGATTGGAATTTTATTATTAACTTTGCGAAAAATTTTAAAACTTAGATATTTATGAAAAAGTATTTTTTACTACTGATTGTTTCTCTTCTATTTACTTCATGTAAAAGTTATATCCAGATTTATGATGTGGACAGCACCTCGGCCAAAACAAGTAATGAGCAGTTTGTTTTTGAGAATGAAGATTGCAAGCTTACTTATAATTTTTGGGAAGAATTTGGAAATGCTTCTATGGTATTTACCAATAAGACGGATAAGAACTTATTTGTTTCGTTATCTCAGTCATCTTATATTTTTAATGGTTTTTCTTCATCTTTCTATAAAGGTGTAGATGACCATGTTGTTATATCTAAATTTAAAAGTAAGACTTTTCATGATTTGCCTGTAGTTTGTGTCGCTCCAAAATCTTCTAGAGTAATTGGAGATTTAAATCTTGTAGATAAAATATATTTCTTCTGTGAAAAAAAGAAGGATAACCCTAGTCGCAGATATTCGGAAAACTATAACGAAAATGATTCCCCTATAACATTTGGTTATAATATGGTATATTCTGCGACAGAGAATTGCAATGAAGTTAAGTCTTTAGAAAGTTCTTTTTATGTATCAAGAATTGAAAATGTGACAAAGAAACAAGAAGAGGTTTCTAGTCAGGTTAAAGATTGTTTGGATTATAGTGAAACTTCTGTAGTTACATTGAAATCTCAATCTCCCAAGCGTTTTTATATAAAGAGATTTAAAGATGTAAATCCAACCCCAGAACGCAAATATTAATTATTCGATAACAAATTCTTAAGCGGAACTCTAAAAAAGTTCCGCTTTTGTTTTGTCAATCCAAAAATAATATTCATCTTTGCAGCGTACTCCTTTTTGACATAGGCGAGTAGGCTCGCCATTATAGCTGCGGGCATTTTTTATGTCTTCGGCAAAACATATAGTTCCGTCCCGTGTGGAGTCTTAATGGACCCACTGCCTATGTCAAGGTGGAGTACAACGGGGAGCGGAACTTTTTTTGTTCCCTTCCTTTTTCTAACTTTATTAATTCATTTTAAATGTACTCAAAAATGAAAACTACTACATTGTCTCTTGATGCAAAGTCAAATTATTTGCAAGAGAAAAAAGAATCTTTGTTGGAATGGCTTCATGCTGATTCTGTTATCTTTTCTTCTATCATGGAGGAAAAAATTTCTAGAACATTTTCGTTGCGAATATTGTTCATAATGTTGTGCTTTGTTGCATTATTATTATCGCCCGCATTTGGCACTGTGATGTGTCTTATATGTTTTATCATATTTGCCTTATCTTTGTTGGAAACAGCAAAATATTACAAGCAGGTGCACCGCTAATAAGTTTGCTTTACTAATATTATGTTTTACAATAAAATGTTTAAGGAAAATGAATATTAATGGAATTATATTAAGCGACGAGAGCCTTAATGCGTTGCGTCGTATGCAGGAAGACGGTAATAGCGAAATTGATAATGTTCTTGAAGGACTTGATTGTATAGCTGAACTGATTGAGAATCCGGAAGCGGATGCCAGTGATGGTGATCGTCTGGTCATGTTGCAGCAGCTTCGCGGTGTGCGCAAGATTTTGAAAGATCTCAAAGCATCTTCTTTTGATGAGTCAGAATAATGAAACTAAAATGGACAGTTACATCACTGCGTTGATGGCTGTCTATTCTCCCGCAACCAATGAGTCCGATGCGACTCATTGGTTTTCTACTGAGGATGTGTATGAAGCCATAAAGAAGATTGATCCGGGAACATCCGTCAGCTTGGAGGATGTCTATAATTCGCTTCTTATGGGAGGGTTCCGTTTCCAGCCACGTCCCGGAACATTGGGATGTGAGTTCCGATGGATGTTTAAACAGAAATAATTATAGATAAAATACGATATTTATTTTAGTCTAATTTTTATATTATCAATCCTTTTTGTATATTTGCAATGTGTTCAGAATATGACGAAAAATGGCTCGCAAATCTATAGTGTACTTTTCATTGGAAATATGGGGTATTATGGAAGTATTAGCTATATTATTCTTTATAACAACAGTTATTAGCGGAGGCATATTATTATGGCTTTATACGAAATCTGGTAAAAAATGGCTTGCTAATTTATGATAAAAAATATATTATGACTACCTATTTTGACAAAGATGTTGCAATGCAGGCGGTGTTATACGCGGCAAAAGAGTCAAAGGACAGGAAGGATATGCATCGAATATTCAAAATCTTGTACTTTGCCGATCGTGAGCACTTGTCTCGTTACGGACGTAGTATCACAGGTGATGTTTACATAGCCATGTCATACGGTCCTGTACCGTCTAAGATAGATGATATATTCAAAGCTGTACGTGGAGACAGTTTCTTTTCTACCTATGCGGATGACTTGAAAAAGTGTTTTCACTTTGTGAATAAGTTTGTAATAGCTCCCGATTGTGATCCGGATATGGATTACTTATCAGAAACGGATGTTGAATGCCTTGATTTTGCCATAGCAAAATGTAGTGGAAAATCTTTTGGGGAGTTAACGGAAATGTCGCATGATATAGCTTGGAATAACACAAAAAGAGACCGGGAAATATCTGTGAAAGATATTCTTCGAGAAAACTCAGAAACAGAAGAATATGCTGATTATATATCGTCAAAATTAGAGATGGAAAACGCACTTTAATATGGATATCCCTTCAAATATATTAAGTAATCACATACAAAGAGGTGCAATTCTTCATTCTACCATGTTTGATGAAATAGATCATGGGAAATACTTTGTTGTTATCGGTGTTTCGGAAAAATATATTGCAGGATTCTTTTTTATCAATTCTAATATTCATCCTACTATTTCCAACAAACCCGAACAGTTGGCCATGCAGTATCCTTTAAAACATTCAGACTATAACTTTTTGAAATATGATTCCTTTTTATGTGCAACAAACATAATTAAGCGCCCTATATCATATATAACAGAAAGTCTTGAGTCCGGTAATACTAGATTTATAGGCAATATGAAAGAAGAGCATTTAAAGGAAGTTTTAGAAAAGGCAAGATTGTCAAGATTATTTAGTCAAAAAGACAAGGAACAATTCTTTTATGAGTAGAAATACACATTATAGTTTGTTTTAGGCTAATATGGGCGAAGGCGGTATAAAATCTGTCCTTCGCCTTTTTCATTCCTATAATTACTTTAGCTTCAAATTTTATGAAGCTATGGTAACAGACCAACTTATCAAAAAAACATTCATTCACAATGTTGTATCCGTCGGTTTTCAAAAGATACGGCAGATACAACAGGAAGTCATATCGGAGAATTTGAATGTCATATCTGGAAATTTGCTCAAATCTATTCAAAAATCTCCGGTGGAAATAGAAGGAACCGAACGTCAGGTATATTATATGAGCGTTCTTCCTTATATGCGTTTCCTTGATATTTATTTTCGGGAAAACATTATTCTTCGTAGAAATTTATCCATTTATAACCGCGTGGTTTGGGGAGTTATCTACGGTGAAGTACTTCCTAATCTTCGCTATGGCTTTACTCAAGACATACGTAAGTATATCACCCGGCAACTTCAAGAAGGATCAGATATTGATCAATTAGATTTTCAATCATATATATAGACTACTGAATTATGGCTAAGAAACTTAATGAAGACGAAATCAAGTGGATTTTATCTGTGGAATCATCAAAGGCACAGCAGGAAATTCGCAAACTCACTAAGGTTAATAGGGAGTTGAACAAAACAAACAAAGAACGTCGTGAATTAATGCGTAATTTGGAGGCTCAAGGAAAAAAAGAATCAGATGAGTATCAGCGTCTTGATGAAGAAATAAAAAAAAGCAATAAGACTATTTTAACAAATAACAAGCTGATTGGTGAATTGGAGAAGAAGCTGGATGTTACAGGGCTTACTATGGTACAACTCCGAAAAAAGGCCAAAGATCTTCGTCAGCAATTGGATAATACCGTAAAATCAACACATCCGGAAGAATACGCCGAACTTGAAGCGGAGCTTTCAAAAGTTAATAGCCGGATGGAGGAACTTAGGGGTACTGGGGAATATGCCCAGCAACAGCTGACTGCATTCGATAAAACAATGAATATGGCCAAAACGGCTGCTAAAGGTTTTATAGCCGTGCAACTTGTCAGATACTTGAAAGATGTCGGAATGAAATCCTATGAAACTCGTAAGGAATATGCCCGTTTTGAAGCGACTCTTCGTAATGCTACCGGCTCTTCAGAAGAAGCGGCAAAGGCAATGAAGATGTTGCAGCAGCTTGCTAAAGATACGCCGGCCAGTGTGTCAGAATGGACTGAATCATATATTAAATTAGTTAACCGTGGAATTAAACCGACTACCGATGAACTGACAGCAATGGGAGATATCGCAATGTCCCAAGGCAAGGATATAGACCAGTTTATTGAAGCATTGCTTGATGCCATGACGGGTGAGAATGAACGTTTGAAGGAGTTTGGTATCACTGCTTCGAAGAATGGAAAAACTACTGCATATACGTTCAGGGGTGTAACTACTGAGGTACAGAATACGGATATGGCAATTAAAAACTATATTCTGTCATTGGGTAAATTACAGGGAGTACAAGGTTCTATGGCTACCCAGATGAATGAGTTGGCTGGCTTGGAATCAAATTTAGGGGACCAGATGGATTCTATCTATAATAAGATAGGAAAGAAACTTGAACCGGCTATCAAATCCTTCATGGGAACTTTAGGACGTTTTATGGGGACAATATCAAAATCCCTTGATTCTTCTGGCGAAAAATTTGATGACCAGTTGAATAAGGTTGTTTCCCTGCAAAATGGGCTGCTCCCTTTGCTGAGCCGATATGATGAATTGAAAACTAAAACAAGCTTAAGCGCACAAGAACAAGATGAATTAAACCAATTGATATCCCGTATCGCTCAAATAATACCAGGAGCTGTTACTGGCTTTGACAATTATGGAAGGGCTATATCTGTGAGTACTGATTATGCCCGTGAGTGGATAAAAACAGAAAAAGCCAGATTAGCCTATATCAATAAATCACAAATTGAAGAGCGCAAGAACGAAAAAAAGAACATTGAAGAAAGGATAAAGAGTCTGAAACGCCAAGAAAGTATAGGAAAAAGGCTTTATGGGGTTGATAAAGAAGGAAATGCAAAACATATTGCTGTTTATAGCGGGGGGATGGGATATGGACCTAATGCGGAACAAATAAACTCTAGAAAGATGACTGCGGATGAGCAAAACAAGTTCAAAGAGGAGATGAAGTCATTATATGAGGAATTATCAGGAGTTGATGCGGAACTTTCTCGTTTGCAGGGAACTACTTTAGACGATATGATTAAAACTCAAACAGAGATGATTGAAAAACGTAAAAGTTTTAATGAGATGAATAAAGAATCTCTTTCCGCTTGGATTGATGATGAAAAGAATGCAACAAGCGAGTATTTGAGCATGGCCAAGGAAATTTATAAAAACCGTTTTCCAGTAACTCCTATTGATCCTGATGCAGCGGAAGAAGAAGCTAAACGAAATGAAAAAATATTTAAGGAAGCATTACAGAAGCAGACAGAACTTTTTGAACAACAAAAAATAGAGTTAAAACAACGTTATTTGGCGCATAATGACGAACAACTACAGACTGAATCTCAATTTAACAAGGCCATGGAAGATTTGACCTTGCAGGATCTTAATGCCCGGCTTAAAATAATGGGGTTGGAGGTTTCACAACGCCAACAGATTGAACAGCAAATTTTGGATATTCGTATAAAGGCACTTGAGGATTTTCGTCAGAGAAAACTTGCGATTGAAACAGAAGAAGAGCAACAGCGTGTGTCACTCAATAAAAAATCCATGGATGAAAATAAAGAGTGGCTTGATAAGCAGTTGGCAGATAGGCAGCAACATCATAATGATCAGGTAAAAATAATTAGTGACTCTTTGAAACAGCAAGTGGATCAGTATAAGGAATATGGAAGCCAAATGGGGGAATCATTAGGTAAAGTTTTGTCAGGGCAGGAAGACATGCTTTCCGCTTTTGGTAATACCATGATTGATATCCTTTTTGATGTCTTATCTCAAATTATAAATCAAAAAATTGCGGAAGCTACTGCTGTAGCCATTGCGGAACAGGCTAAAGCGGCAGCTATTAGTGCTGCCCAGCCGGATTCTGTTGCCACTTTTGGCGCGACTGCTGCTGCCCGAACCGCCATTATCAGTGGCTTGATCATGGCTGCTTTAACAGCTGCAAAAACAACATTAAAAGGTTTGCTTGCTAAAAAAGGCTCATCTACCACGTCGGGAACTACATCTCCGAATACATCATATACCCGTGTTCCCGGTAGGCAGTCCGGAGGATATATAGATGTCACTCGTGCCCAAGATGGAAAAGAGTTTCAGGCTGTCTATGATCCTAAACGTCGTGGATTTATAGACAAACCTACTGTCATAGTAGGAGAAGGTCCTGCCGGATCATCCAAGGAATGGGTAGCTAGCAATGAGGCGCTGAAGAATCCTACCATTGCACCCATATTGTCCATTCTTGATCAGGCACAACAGGCCGGAACTATTCGTACTTTGGACTTTAACAAATATCTTCAGGCAAGAACTGTAGGGAAACAAGATGGAGGACAGGTCTCACCAATAGGAAACACGCCTTCAATGGTATATGCTGATCCTGTTTTTATTCAATCTGTAAACAAATTGAATGATATTCTGTCCCGAATTGATAAAAACGGTGGAATACATGCATACACTATTTTATCTGAATTTGAAAAAAAACAAGAATTGAGGAATCGTTCTAGAAAAATTGGCTCAAAATGAAGATTATTAATACAAAATCGGGAAAAGCATATCAGCTTGTTCCTGAAACACAGCTTGAAATTGAAAAAACAAATCCCTTTTTTAACGATTATGGTGAGCAATCTCTGCCGGTAAGTTTGCCTGATAGTCCTTATAATCGTGATATTCTTAATTTCCCGAATGTTATACAAAGAAAGGAAAAAGTACAGTTGCTTGATGCCTCTATTCAGGACGGAGAATATTTTGTTCCATGTCGTCAGGCGATATTGAGTGTGTCCCCGTCTGAAAGCATTGAGACTTCGTTTTATATAAATGAAGGAAGTTTTTATAGCAAATTGGAAAATACTTATATTACAGATGTGTTTGCAGATGAAACAGTTGATGGGATTAATACATTGGATCAGGCCATATCTTATTTAAAACAGCTGAACACATCCGGAGGAGATGAAATGTTCTCTATTTTTCGCGTTAAAATTAATGATGATGATAATGACAATCCACGATATTTGAATGGTAATGATGGAAGGTCCTCTTTATTTTATAATGAAAATGATACAACTGAATATATTGATGGAAAGACAATATCTGTTACTCGCGGATTTTATATGACACCGTTCATTAAGGCTAATTATGTCCTTAAACGTTTGTTCGCTCATTTTGGATATACTCTTCTTGATAATTTCTTTACAAAAACGTCTCCTTTCCCCGATATGGTTTTCATTAACAATGTTGCTGACGCAATTGTGACAGGAAAAATTCGTATTGATCAGCTGGTTCCCAAAGTAACTTGTAGTAAGATTCTGGATTTGTTTCGGCGTAAATTCTGTTGTGAGTTTATTACCGATGAAGTTAATCGAACTGTTGACGTTATAATGTTTAATGATTTAATGTCTGATAAGGCGGATGTGAATCTTTCGTCATCTTTGGTTGGGAAATTGAGAGTTGAATACCCGGATAAATATAAGCAGCTGATATTGGAAGCGAAAGATTCTGTTGATGGGACTATTGAAACTTTTGATTCCTTGGAACTGATTAAATCAAAATACCCAACTGCCATATTTAATGAACGACAAGGATATTTTGTTCGCAACGGCTTTAAAATAAGTACTCGTTTGTCCAGTATGATAACACCTACTACTGAAATAGTGGCTGATTGTGGTCAGCGCTACTATGAAGGAGGTGAATTTGAGACATATAAAATCGAAGTTCCTGAATGTATACCTTCAGCTGGAATGTATATTGGCGAAGTGCAATATCTTAACTCATCAATGAAAATCACTGGAACAGATACTACGAATGAACCATCAGAAGAAGAAACAAATTCGTCTTCTAATATGTATGTCATGCTTGCTTTTTCGCATAAAGAAGCGGATTGGAAGTTTACTGAAGGATCTGTGAGTAACTATATATATAGAAGATCTGGACGTAATGAGATAAATTATAAGTTTTCTGATTTTGCATTGGTGTATAACGGGCCTTATGGAATCTTTGAAAAGTTTTATAAGGAATATGACAAGTTGTTACGTAATTCCATGCATACTGTTAAGGCGGATTTGTTGCTTACCCAGCACCAGAAGATGACTCTCTCATCTTTTAAAAAACTTGTAATACATGGTGCGGAATTATTGCCTAATAAAATAAACTATAATCTTGGGCTTAGAAATGATCCGATAGAGTCTGAATTATACACTACCCAGTTATATGAGCCTGTATCTTTGCCGAAAAGTATTGAAGAAATATTTCCTTCTATGGATACGGGTTATAAATGGGTGGGCAAAACCTCTTATAAACTAATATCAGAAGATGAATATAATTCATCCCCATTTAAGGATGCAGAGATTTCTCCATTTTTTCCACCTCCACCTACTGCTGATTTGGTAGGGAAGAAAATGTATGTGTGCTATACGGCTGGTATATATATATCACAGAATTGGGCTTTATATACATTTTGGTTAGAAGCCGTTCCTAATGCAGATAATTGATTGTCCTTTCTATAGATTCGCGGGTAAGTTATTTTTGTAATAAAAACAAAAGACATGAATATTCTGAATCAACCTGCTGCTTTATCTCTGTCCGGTAACATTGAGAAGTTCCGCATCCAATCTGCGGAATCTTTCTCTTTTGTCTTGTCAAAAGGGAATACCAGACTATTGTCTTCTGTGTATACTCCCGGTACAGATGGTTATGTTACGATTGATATACGGGATATTGTAGAATCCCAATTATCTTTCTTAATGAAAGATATCACCACTCCTTATGAACAGCCTGATCTGGCGGCTGATTTTACGGCTGTTATTGCCGACAAGAACATAACATTTCGTGTACTTCGTTGTGGGGTAGACCGTTTTTCTGGCTCTGCCGAAACTTTTTTGAAGGCTAATTTCCTAACTTGGCAGCCACAGGTGAAGAAAGTGACTTACTATTCTCCCGAATATCTGACATATTATGCTGTGATATCCTCCTATGTAAAGGTAAAGGCCTATTTTACCGATGATGAAGGCAAAGTGACCGAAGAGGTGAAACAACTGGCTACATTGGGAGAGAAACGGGCATATACCATTCCTGTGCAATATGCTGTGATAATGGCACTATTTGAATCCCGCCTTCCTTCTTTTTATGATGTATGGGTGGAGGATGGATCAGGTAGCCGTCTTACTTATGTGCAGCGTTATGTGGCGGGCAATATCCTTTCCGAGCAGGAGCAATGGATACTTTTTGAAAACTCCTTGGGAGGTATGGATACGTTCCGGGCTTACGGACAGCTTGATTTTCTGGCAGAACATACTCATAATATTGCCGAGATAGATGATATATCTGAAGAATATAGGGTGGATACGGAACGTAAGTTCCAGAAGAATACCGGATATCTTGACAATCGTGAACGTCAATGGCTGGTTGATTTCCTTCCGTCGAAGCAGAAATATATATATAATCAGACTTATTTGCGACGGATTGTAGTGATAGAGGACAATACATCCTATACGGACAAAGAGCTTCCTTCATCTTATACGTTTACTTACAGATATGCGGATGCCCGCCCGTTGCTCAATCTACAGCGAACAGATAGTCTTCCGGATAATCTGGATATCCATATACCTGATTTGAATTCTTTTACTATACCCCCTCGGTTAGTTGAATTTCCTTCGCAGCCCTTGTCCGAGGGGGTGTTGTTCCCCGTACAGCAACCGTTTTCGGAGAAATGGGCGACAACGAATATAGGTGCTATTTTTGCATATGTACTGAATAAGATAAGTACAGACTATGCTGAAGGTGGAGGTATTGGACACACTCATACGAATCTGGATCTGCTCCAGCTTATATCTTATGTGGACGAATATCTTTTGGTCAATGGTAAGAAAATCAAGGCAGGTTATGCAGATGGAATTGCCGGTAATACCTTTGCTGACCTTGTAACCTTTTTGAAAGGTCTTTTGGTGGGTAAGAACGGAAGCGGTTGGACTGTATTGGAAGATGGTACGACACAAGCTGTTGTTGACCGCTTGTATGTGAAGATTAAGGCTGTCTTTGACGAGCTTGAAGTAAAGAAGAAGACGCATGTTGGTGGTGAACAGATCATATCTCCGGCCGGTATGAAGTGTGTCAGGGTGGAGGAACTTGATGAGAGCTACCGTTGTTTCTTTTTGTCGGAAGTTGATGGAGTGACAATCAATAACGAATTTACAGTAGGTACATTAGCATTAGCCCAAGAATTTAACATTAAAGAAGGGACATCCCACAATGTATCCAACCGCTACTATTGGCGTGAGGTGACAGGTGTAGGATCTGACTATATTGACTTGAGCAAAACCAATGCCGACAAGGACAGTGATGTTCCGGCTGCCGGTGATGATATCATCGGGCTTGGGCATTTGACGGATATCACCCGTCAGGCAGCTATAATCCTTTCGTCTGTTAATGAAACTTCGCCTTCCATTATTTTTTATCAAGGTATCAACTCTTTCTCTCTTGCCGGGAAAGAAGTCATCGGGCTGGGCTTTGACAAGTCCACCGGACACGCTTATATCAATGTGTATGGTGATGCCTATATCGGTGCCAAGGATGAGAGCACTTACATCCGTTATAGCCAGAAAGGCGGTGTTGATATCAAGGGTATGTTTCATATCGAACAAGGTTCCACTGGATGGCGTAATATGGAAGGTCTTCCGGATGAGATACAGGCGGCTGCCGATCTGGCCCAAAAGGCTCAGGATGCGATAGACAATGCGGCTGTCGGAAGTGTCAATCTGTTGCGTAACTCCGGGTTTACCGGGGATTATGAAAGTGAGACATTGTCCTCTGATACTCAATTGTCTGCTGATACCGAATTATATAGCAAGCAATTAAAGTATTGGACGGGAGTGGCTACCGTATCTGCGGACAGTGAGGCTGTTTCCGGATATTCTGCTGCAATAGGCAGCTTATCCCAGTCCGTATCATTGATTAAAGGGGAAAGTTATGTTATCAGTTATAAAGCAAAGGGTACGTCTGTGTCTGTTTCGTGCGGTTCTTTCAGTGTTTCTCAGCCTCTCACATCCTCTTATCAGAGATATATCCATAAGATTACCTTCAATGGCAGTGGTATATTTCTTATCAGTGGTACCGCAACCGTTTGTGACCTTCAATTAGAGCGTGGAACCATCGCTACCGATTGGAAACCGTCCATTTTGGATAACGACAAGGCAACAGCCGGTTTTCAGTCAATCAATTATATCGCCAGTGCGATCAAAGATGGTTCTGTGGATATCCTTGGTGGTTTGATATTGGCCAATATGATTCAGTTAGGTAACTACAAGGATGGCAAGTTACAGAAGGTCACTGCCGGAGTAAGCGGCATATACAATGACGATGATGATGTGGCATTTTGGGCAGGTGGCACGCTTCAACAGGCTATATTAACCGTAATGAGGTTTCGTAATGATCCTAATTACCAGCCTACGGATGAAGAATGGGCGAATATGGCAAACTTTGTAGCTACTCATGGCGGTAATGCTTTTTTTCGTGGATATATCTATGCTTTGGGCGGATATTTCCGGGGAAAAGTTGAAATAGCCAATGGTAAGATACTGTTGAATGAGGATGGTTCCGGGCAGCTTGCCAATGGGAACATTAAATGGGATGCAGAGGGAAATCCTGAATTTGTCGGGAAAGTGAAAGTTTCCTCACCGTCAGGTTACGAGATAACCATATTCCCTGAGGATGAATATGGGAGACCGTCAATTGATATTCATGATAATGATGGTAATTCGCTCTTAGATATATCCCTTCAATACGGATTGAGCGGTATGGTTCCCCGTATTTTTATGAATGATCCTTCCAATAGTGATGTATTGTATTTTCGCCCGGACAGTATGGTTGTTGAGCAAAGAGGAAGTGACGGTTATATATATCAGAGCCAGATAATGGGAGGACGCATAATTATGGTTAAGGGATCTGAGATTGTATGGGATCAGAGCGTATTGCCAAAGTAAAATGAAGTGATATGGAACTTAATAGTATTAATAAAACAGGTACTTGGAGTGAGGCGGTAGATCGTCTTAACAACAACTTCAGCAAGACCTCCACTGAAGTGGAGAAGGTCAAGCAGAACGCTATACGCAACAAGGGATTGTTTTCTACGGAAGAAGCATTGCATGCTGCTGTCCCATCTCCAGTTGTGGGCGACTGGGCTGTCGTGGGGGATACCATACCCGGTCCTATATATGATTGCAAGATAAAGGGGAAATGGAGTCCTACAGGAACAACCGGAGGCGGTGGAAGTGTTGACCTTTCTGGCATCTTGACAGCCGAGGAGATAGATGATGTAACATCAATATTATAGTGTATTATGAGAATTAATTATCAGTCCGATTTTAAGATCATAGAGAAGAACTTGAATGGGGATGTGAATACTCCCTTCCGGTTCACTTACCGTACAGTCCTGTCGGGATGCGTTGTTGCGGAGTTTGACGGGCATGGGTACAAGAACTGCCGTAGGCTTGATGATGGTAGTCTGTTGGTCATTTTTGACAGGCATGGACTCCGTCCCGGCACTCTGTCGGTCAAACGCGAATACTATCTTTCTGATGCTGATTTTGCCGATGGTATCTGCAATCTTGTATCGGTGGAGATTACAGGTGTTATCCTCGTTTCCGGCAAGACGGATGAGAGCACAGCGGAGATCATTCCCTATCCGGATTATGCCGCATACAATGCGGTGCAGAGCGTATCTCTGTCAGATCAGGAGTATGATGATGTGCTGAGTGATTTTAATAGTTAATAAATAATTACATAAAATAACAACAACCCAAGTTCCGGCGGAACTTAGGCTAAAAACAGGAGATATTATGGCAAAAATGCATAAACTGACCAAGGGTGGACAAACCATTTACCCGGCTACTATCTATGATGCGGTGGTTAACCCCAAAACGCGTAAGAGTCTGACTACGGAAATATCTGAATTACATGCAATGAATGTTATTATAGACATTCAAAAAAGTCTCAATATTAGTTATAATACTTTTGGTGAGTTAATAAAGTCACAAGAGTTAAAGTCCTATCTACGTAATACATATACAGATTTGTCAAGGTATAATGTGATTATGACATTTAGAAACATGCAAGGCGTGACCGAAACATATCAGTATAAGGGATATAACATTGATGTTAATTATATATCAGATGCGTCATATTGGGAACGATTGGACAATAGCCTAATGGTCGAATCAAATGCGTATTCGAATATGGCTGAAATTAGCCTAATAGGTGAAAACAAGTATATAGACTTTAATACAGGAGAAGTTAAAACATCTAACAGTAAAAATCATGCTGTTTATAAGACAGAATGTTCCGCTGGGAATATATTTATATATAGAGGTACAGTCTTGTATTCCGGTAGTTACCACAGAGCAGTCTATGCATTTTATAAATCAAGCTCTGATTTTAATAAAAATACGTTGATTTCTATTAAGGAAGCAGACGAAAATACCCCCTTATATTTTGAAAGATTAGAAGTTCCATCGGAAGCGAAAACATTGCTTGTGTTCTGTTTAAACTCCGAATCTATAAAAACCAAGTTTATGTTGACCAAAGAGTCGATTAAACAAGAACGACTATTGCCGGGTAATAGAATATTAATATCTGGAAACATTATCTCAGTTGACGATCAGGATCTATCGACAAGGCAGGAACTGTCAGATTTGGATAAAAAAAAAGCTGATATATCCATAGAAATGGTCAATCCAATAAATTGGTGGAATAAGAACAGCAAGATTGGTTTTTATGATGCAAATACTGGTGAATTTAAAGAAAATGAAAGTTATCTTTCGTCTGAGGTTATAACTGTAAGCGCCGGTAATATAATCCAATGCGGTTATTTTCTTTCGGTATCAGATGGAATTGGAGTTAATTGGGTTAGGTATAATCCAAATCAATTTATTACGCTTTGGCATTCTGACGGCAGGGTTGAGCGGATAAACAATACCGCCTTCCCTTCGTTCCCATATCAAGTTGAAGAGAATTGTAAGATAGCTTATACTTGGTATAAGGGGAATGTAGATGTGAACGATTTTGAGATGAACAAACAATATGGAGTGCTTATGATATCTGATGATACCCCCACTCGTTACGAAGAATACTTTATTCCGTATGAGCAAAAAAAACTGGCACCTGATATTATCGTAAACGGATTAGATACGTCAAAATTTGCAACTAAAGAAGATCTGGATACTAAGCAGAATAAATTAATTGTAGGAAACGGCATATCATTGTCGGAAAGTGGACAGATATCTTTGACTCAGGCAGGTAGTCTGTCCTTAATGCCTAATCCGACAATATATCGTCTAAGCTATCAAATTGAAAGCCGTAAATCTTCCGACAATTATCCGTCTCTTCCATTAATTAAGGATGCCAAAGAATTACTATTTGTTTTAAATGGGAAGATTAATCCAGCAGCCTTATTCTTGTTTGGCAAGCATCGTATTGGAATAGATCAAACAAGTTATATCTATTCAGTTGACAAGACAGTAACCTTATCAGGACAGAGAGGTGGAATTTTACCTTTAAAATTCATGTTCAATGGAGACGCTATCGAATTAGGGCACAGGGGAAAAACTGCTATCAGTATACTTGTCAACGAAGGAAATGGCTGGATGAGACTCGGAGAAAAGGCTATTGATATATTGACAGAGAATGGATGGAGGAGCTATACACAGATTAAATTTGCCAGCGCGATTGAACGTGAAATCATAATAGAGAATTCATCATTAGTGTATTCGCTACGGTATTCTAATTCCTATACAGTGTCTGAAGTAACATTAAAACAGCCTCTGGCTGTTATTGCAGGAAGTAGCATTACAGAAGCTACGGCAGGAGGTGAATTTGCTCCAATGGGATGGGCATCAATATGTTGCTGGCAGTTAGGAATGGAGTGTATAAACATAGGAGTTGGACAACGCGGACTTGTAACAGATACGGATTCCAGACCGTCTATTTCCTCTGCCATAGATGATATTACTTATTTTAAAGATGCGGATTATGTGTTATTAGGAGGTGCTATTAATGACCAATATGATGACGGTTATCGTAATAGAGTTAAAACATTTGTTGAATCTTTAAAAAAATCAATGCCGTCATCGCATATTATACTGCTTGGAGAATATACTCCACAGCCTGATTCTAATATATCAGGGAACACCCATGAAAAAAGAAATGAGGCTTTAAAATCCGTAGCAAGAGAATGTAGTATTCCATTTATTGACATGCAGAACTGTGAGGTATATAATCATATCCGTACTATAATTCGGAAAGATACCCAATGGATCAGTGGTACTTTTTTGGACAGTTCATCAGACGCTATGTCTCAAGAAGGAAATTGTGACTTGATATATCATCACGAAAACGGAAGTATAGACCATACTCACCCAGGCAGAATAGGGCATCAATATATAGGGACTCGAATGGCTAATGCTATGCTTGAGATATTGAAATATTTGTAGAAAATAGATTAAAAGTTTGAAATCACTCAAGGTGTAGACTTATGTTATGAATGGTAGACCATTATATAACTATAATGTAAGGGCTGATCTTGGTGTAGGTCAGCCCTTATGATTAAAACCATTCCGCATCCGGGTGCACTTCAATGGACAGATGGAACATTATTTTAGTGATTAACTTTTTAATTATCATAATTTTACATTTTTGTATCTTCGATGTAAGGATTGGTTAGATCCATGAGAACATATTGAATTAAAGCATCAATAACAACGTTAGCTATCTTCATCCCCCCTGCGGAATTTGGATGAACTTGATCCTGCAAATACGTTGTGATATTAAGTGTCGATATTCCACTTAATGCATTTACATCAATAACGGGAACAGAATATATTGCATAATACAAGAAAATATATTGTGTATACCGTATTATTTTTTTGCACATAAAAATATGTGCAAAATGTTTGCACATATCAAATTTAACGTTTATCTTTGCAGTGTCAATTAATCAATCATAGTATTAATCATTAAAACAAAGAATTATGAATGTACAAGGTTATAGAATCAACAAGAGAAGCGCATTTGGCAAGTGGTTTATCGGCTACGAATCAGAAGGTGGGTGGACTGGATGGTTTACAGTACAGCAGACATGGGAAAAACAATCTGAAAGAAAACCTAAAGGTTGCTCATGGCAAGCATGGGGAGTAATATGCGCAAGAGAAATAAATCCGCGTTTTGGTGCAATAGCCGAGATGCAAGAAGAAATGGACTACTACAAGGATTTGTTAATAAAAAATAAAATAGATTTCATCGGATAGTATGGCAGAAACCAAGAACGTAACATTGAGGTTGCCGCTCGACTTAGCCGAGTGGTTAACCTCTAACGGCGAGAGTGTCAATCAAGCCGTTATCTCATGCGCTGAAACAATGCGCAGAATAAGAAGCGTAAGTACAGGCGAGTTGAAAGGAGTATTCACAGAGAATGAATGGAAATTCTTTGCTGATAGTCTGAATGGTACTGTGGTCAACGAACTATTCAGATGCAATGTATCCGCACTGGTAGCACACTGTGAAGATGCAGAGCGATACGATGGTGCTGCATCTAAGTGGGGTGTAGATATAGTAGTTCTTTGCGAGAGAATAAAGTCGTTGAAAGGCGCGAATATTGATGCACTTTATACACGGGTGGAATCGTTTTGGGCAAACCCTGAAAACATAGATGAATGGGCGAAGTTCTAAAAAAAGAGCCGGGCAATCACTCCCGGCTTTATTGTCAATTAATCCTTCATAGTATAAACTACAAAGAATTGATACAAAGATAGCTATTATTATGATAACATCAACCATGACAGCAGAAGAATTGCTTGACGAAATAAGAGCTGATTATCCAAACGTGCTCACTATCTCCGATGGCAAGGACGCTAAGGTCATCCGGATAATCAAAAAATCCGTTCTGTTTCCGGTGCGTATCCACTCTTTTGTCACTACTGTGCGAAAAAACAAGTGGCTGATATTATGGGAGGCTCACAGCAAAAAAGAGATAGGAGATGATTGCCGTATTTCCTTCGTCTGCTACCACGATACCGGGCATGGCAAGTATGCCTATATGCCTACCTTCGTCAAAGGTAAAATGGTTCTTCTTGCGTTTCCCCCGCACATCTTTTCCCGATTTGCCGAGCGGATGGAAATTAACTTTGCAGGCACAAAACTGATGAAACGGTACTTCGAGATGAATAATAGCTATTCGTTTAACTTCTCGACCGAAGAAGTAGATGGTGGCCACCGTGAAAATGTGTTCGCCACCTGCCGGGAAGGCATTGCGATGGGATTCAAGGCTGTAGGGTTGGATGTCTTTCTCTTAAAAACTTTCATAACTTACGATATGTGCAAAGGCGAACAGATAGGAAATTTTGCAAAAAGTGAGGAGTTTCGCAGACTAGTACATGAAGAAATGAGGATTTAAAAGTCACTTTCCTAGGAAGAAAAGTTTTTCATCTATTAAATTATCCGTCATTTGCTGGATTTGCTTAAAGTAAACGGCTAGAAATATATTTATATGAAAAATACATCAACGGACCGGCAGATGATTAAAACTGTTGGTCCGTTGGTGTGTTGGTACCAATTTAAACGGCAAAGGTATTGAAGAAACTTACGCCTTCCTGTTTGGACTCTTCCATCACATGGGCATAAACCAATGTTTCTCTATAGTCTGTGTGTCCTAATATCTCTTTCAGCGTGGCCAGATCTTTCGTTTTTTGAAGGAATAAAGTGGCGAAGGTGTGTCGTCCTGCTTTGCACGATAGTTTCTTGTTTATACCAGCCTTTTGAGCTATGATCTTTATGTATTCGTTAATCTTCTGATCCGCTATCATATTTTCAAAAAGTAATCCTTTTTTCCGTCCTGCGGATGCATTATCTATAATTGTTTTTAGCGGACTGGATAAAGGGATTAGAATAGGATCCGGCTTTGAATTCCTGTTTTTTACCCGGTAGTAGGTAAAGGAAGTTGGACTTATATATTCTATACGGAGTCTTTTAGCATCTGTTATATGCAGGCTGCTGAAACACATGAACAGAAAAAATTCCAATACTTTGTGATAGTTGTCTGAAAGTTCGTGGGATTTGTACATACCTGTCAGGATGTTTAGTTCTTCTTCTGTTAAAAAAGCAAATCCGGATGTGGTACGGCTTTTCACCTTTATGTTTTCAAAAGGGTTCTGCATCATGTATCCTTCTTTAATGGCAGCACGGCAATACTTCTTTATACAGGCCATGTTTTTGTTGATGGTGCTGTCTTTGTTACCGACTTTTCTTTTCAGATAAATTTTATAATTCTTTATCCACTCTTCTGTCAGCCCGTCAATGGAAAGGGTAGGGGCATACCTTTTCATTTTGTTGATCGCGTCTATATGCACATCTAACGTTGTAGGTTCTATTTCTCCCCGATGCTTCTTTATATAATATTCAAAGTATGCATAGAAGGTATCAAAGTCGTTTGGTCTTGCATATTCTCTTAAGAAAAGTTCTTTATTCAAAATCTTTTTCTCCAGTCTGTATCTCACCATGATGTCGTTGATGCGTGATCGTACCTTCTCAATACATAAATTGTAGTCTTTGTGATTTTTTTCATTTGTGAGAACCTTGCCTTGTTTCTTGTCCCAAGACTTTACAGATACAGATAGATTACAAGGAATGACCACTTTGTCTTTCCCTAGATAGAATGTTACATACACTGGTGCGTTTCCTTCTTTTGAAACATGACTCACGTTCTGAAAGTTTCTGATAACAGCCATAATTCTTTGTTCTAAATTTGTTCTACAATTTGCCGTAAAGTACTGATTTGGAAGACTTAAACACACCGTCCTTTACATAATTCTCTATTTTGTTTGAGCAAAGCTGTTAAAAAAACAAAAGCGGATAAACTTTTTATGGTTTATCCGCTTCAGAAGTCTTCTGAGGCATATTCTCCCTCTCTGCACCATCCTCACTTTTTCTATTTTTGTTCTGCCTTTTTCTTAGGCTAACCCTTTGTTTAGGGTATTGTGAAGACGATTTAACTGTTGTTTGGAGGTTCCTGGCGGATTTTGTTAAAGCTTGAGCCTCAATTTATATAACATT
>ERZ1036420.54-NODE-54-length-163590-cov-48.743480_pt1 | contig 163590 bp, 158 predicted proteins | sample MGYA00514220_ERZ1036420 | MGnify/ENA primary metagenome ERZ1036420 (study PRJEB33795, sample SAMN09464938) | human gut metagenome | host: Homo sapiens | place: USA: Stanford, California | collected 2016-10 | study: EMG produced TPA metagenomics assembly of the...
GTCTTTTCTACTTAGCTACTTTGAAAGTGGAATTTAACTTTTCACTTCAGCAAAAGTTTGAAAACCATAGGAAAAACTAACAAAAAACCTTTAAATATGATATAATATATAGGAATGTGAAAGAGGTTTTATAATGGATATAAAGATAACCGGTGAATACATAACATTAGGTCAGCTGCTTAAAATGACGGATTTTATCCAGAGCGGCGGTGAAGCAAAATTTGCGGTAAAATCCCTGAAAATCAAAGTGAACGGGGAACAGGAAAACCGCAGAGGACGCAAGCTGTATGCAGGTGATGTCATTGACATTGAGGGCAGCGTATTTTCTTTGTCATGAGACTGGAATCACTTCGTCTTCATGATTTTCGCAATTATGCAGATGTAAATGTCAGTTTTACCGACGGCATTCATATTCTGACAGGAAAGAATGCACAGGGAAAGACCAACCTGCTGGAATCTATCCTTTATTTATCAACGACTAGATCCCATCGAACCAGTGAAGATAAAGATCTAATCAAAGAAGGTGAGCAGGCCTTCTTTATTAAAGCCTTGATTGCAAAGGAACAGAAAACGGAGGAAATCCGTGTGACGGTAAATGAAAAGGGGAAAAATCTTTTTATTTATCAGAGTCCCGTGAATCGCGTCAGTGACTTCATAGGTGAATTTAACTCCGTTATGTTCTGTCCGGATGATATGAATCTGTTCCAGGCCTCTCCCCGCGTCAGAAGACGCTTTGTGGACATGGAGCTGAGTAAGATAAGTAAGAAGTATGTATCAACGCTTTACGTCGCTACACGGCTCTTAAAAGAGCGGAATGCTTATCTGAAGCAGGAACGGGTGGACCGCTCCTATCTCGAGGTCTTAACCTCACAGCTTGTGGATGCATCTGTTGTCATCATGAAGCAGCGGCATTTCTTTCTGGAGGAGCTGCTGGACAAATGCAGGACATTTTACCGCCAGCTTTCCAATGATGATACGGATATAACGGTTCGCTATCTCAGCTGTGTTCCTTTTTCGGACAGTGAGGAAGCGCTGAAGGAAGCTCTGCTGAAGAAATATCAAAAGCATCAGGATCGTGACCTGCTGTTGAAACAGACGACGGCCGGTATTCATAAAGAGGATTTTATCTTTGAAATGAATGGGCACGAGCTTGTCAGCTTTGCTTCCCAGGGACAGAAGCGAAGTGTATTGCTGGCATTGAAAATCGGTATGATTCATATGATTCATGAAATCATACAGGAATATCCGGTGTTATTGCTGGATGATGTATTTTCGGAGCTGGACAGCTATCGGAAACAGGAATTATTAAAATCTCTGCCCAAAGAGGTGCAGATTTTCATCTCCACAACAGATTTTGTGGAAATGGATGATATGAAAAGTGATCGCAGAGTCACGTTGTGGAATGTAAGCAACGGTACAATCGAGAGATGTTAGGAGGATGAACTATGGATGAGAATCAGATGAAAGAAATCGAAGAAATGGAAGATAAGGTTGATCATTCTTATACGGCTGATGATATTCAGGTCCTGGAAGGACTGGAAGCTGTACGGAAACGACCTGGTATGTATATCGGTTCTACCAGTGAGAGAGGTCTTCATCACCTTGTCTGGGAAATTGTTGATAACTCGATCGATGAGGCTCTTGCCGGATTCGCTACGGATATTGAAATAACGATTGAAAAAAATAACATCATCCGTGTAGAGGATAATGGTCGAGGAATGCCGACGGGAATCGTTGAAAAGACAGGAATATCCGGTGTGGAAACGATTTTTACTGTACTGCATGCCGGTGGTAAATTCGGCGGTGGTGCTTATAAGGTTTCCGGAGGTCTGCATGGTGTCGGTGCCAGTGTTGTTAATGCATTGAGTGAATGGCTGGAGGTTAACGTACATCAGAACGGACATGAGTTTTTCCTTCGTTTTGAAGACGGAGGCAAGGCAACAGGACCTTTGAAAATCATCAATGACAGCGAAAAGCATGGTTCCATTGTGCGTTTCAAGGCAGATCCTGAAATCTTTCAGGAAACACAGGAATATGATTTTGATACTTTGAATGCACGTATTCGTCAGCTGGCTTTCCTGAACAAAAGCATTCGTCTGGTGCTTTGTGATGAACGGGAAGCGGAGCCGAAACGAATTGAATATAAATACGATGGCGGTATCCGCCAGTATGTGGAATATCTGAACAAGAACAAGACGCCGCTGCATGAAGAGGTTGTGTATGTGGAAGGGATAGAGGACGGGATTCTTGCGGAAATCGCCATGCAGTATAACGATGGCTACATTCCAAGCATCTATTCCTTCTGTAACAACATCAACACGATGGAAGGCGGGACGCATGAGGATGGCTTCCGACTCGCTCTGACAAGGATTATCAATGCCTATGCGAGAGAGCAGGGAATGATAAAAAAAGACGAGACACTGGCTGGAGATGATGTGCGTGAGGGATTAACGGCTATTATCTCGGTAAAGCACCCCGATCCGCAGTATGAAGGACAGACAAAGACGAAGCTGGGAAACTCAGAGGTACGAAAAATTGTTTCCAGTATACTGGGTGAACAGCTGGATCGTTTCTTCATGGAGAATCCGGAAACAGCAAAGATTATTGTAGATAAGGCGATTCTTGCGAGCAAGGCACGTCTTGCGGCAAAAAAGGCAAGAGAGCTGACAAGAAGAAAATCAGCCCTGGAAATCACATCACTGCCCGGTAAGCTTGCGGATTGTTCCAGCAAGGATGCCTCGGAATGTGAAATCTATATCGTCGAGGGTGATTCCGCCGGCGGAAGTGCAAAGCAGGGAAGAAATTCCAAGTTTCAGGCAATTCTGCCACTGCGTGGTAAGATATTGAACGTCGAGAAGGCGCGTTTGCAGAGAATCTTCGAAAATAATGAAATTCGCTCTATGATCACAGCATTCGGCTGTGGAATCGGAGAGGAAATGGATGTCAGTAAGCTGCGTTATCATAAAATTATTATCATGACCGATGCCGATGTCGATGGTGCGCATATCTGTACACTGATGCTGACGTTCTTCTACCGTTACCTGCGTCCGATCATTGAGGGTGGCTATGTATATATCGCCATGCCACCGCTGTTCAAGGTTGCCAAGGGAAACCGTGTGGAATATGTGTATAAAGAGGAAGAAGTGGAAACGGTACGTGCTTCTATGGGGGAGAATGTAAACGTACAGCGATATAAAGGTCTGGGAGAGATGAATCCGGAGCAGCTGTGGGAGACAACCATGGACCCAGCATTCCGTACGCTGAAGCAGGTAAATATTGATGATGCTATGGAAGCTGACAGTATTTTTGAAATGCTGATGGGAGAAGAGGTTGAACCAAGACGTGACTTTATTCAGGAAAATGCAATCTATGCAACACTGGATATCTAAGGAGGTGTAAGGGAACATGGATTTAAACAAGGAAAAACTGATTCAGGTAGATATTTCAAAAGAAATGAAAACCTCCTTTCTGGACTATTCAATGTCTGTAATCGTAGATCGTGCACTGCCTGATGTTCGTGATGGAATGAAGCCTGTTCATCGCCGTATTCTGCATGCGATGAATGAGCTGGGAATTGTGGCAAGCAAGCCGTTTAAAAAGTCAGCGCGTATCGTTGGTGAAGTAATCGGTAAGTATCATCCGCACGGTGATATAGCCGTATATGATGCCATGGTTCGTATGGCACAGGACTTCAGCTACCGCTACATGCTGGTACAGGGACATGGTAACTTCGGTTCCATGGATGGTGACGGTGCGGCGGCAATGCGTTATACCGAAGCCCGTATGTCTAAAATCGCTATGGAAATGATGAAGGATATCAATAAGGATACCGTTGATTTCATACCCAACTATGACAATGAGGAAACTGAGCCGGCTGTGCTGCCTGCCAGATTCCCGAATCTGCTGGTAAACGGTTCTGTCGGTATTGCGGTAGGTATGGCGACCAATATACCGCCGCATAATCTTACAGAAACAATAGACGCAACCTTTGCCATTATGGATAATCCGGAGATTTCCGTTGTGGAGCTGATGGACAATTATATCAAGGGTCCTGATTTTCCAACAGGCGGTATCATTCTGGGAAGAGCCGGAATTCGACAGGCATTTGAAACAGGCCGCGGCTCTATCATGGTACGCAGTAAGCATCATCTGGAGGATATGGGCAACGGTAAGACAAGAATTGTTGTGACTGAAATCCCGTATCAGGTGAATAAAGCGAATCTGATTACCAAAATCGCAGACCTGGTAAGAGAAAAGCAGATTGAAGGTATCACCTATCTGAATGACGAATCAAACCGTGAGGGTATTCGAATCGTGATTGAGCTGCGTAAGGATGCTCAACCGGATGTTATTTTGAATCAGCTGTATCGTATGACACAGCTTCAGACCTCTTTCGGTGTCAACATGCTGGCACTGGTAGAGAAAACACCGAAGCAGATGGGAATCCGGGAGGCACTTCAGCATTATGTGAATCATCAGATTGACGTTACGGTACGCCGTACAAAATTTGAATTGAAAAAAGCTGAGGATCGTGCTCATATATTGGAAGGTTTGCGTATCGCACTGGATCACATTGATGAAATTATTCATCTGATTCGCTCCAGTCAGAATGATGCGGAAGCAAGAACTGGTCTGATGGAGCAGTTTAAACTCACGGAGATTCAGGCAAATGCAATCCTGGAGATGCGTTTGCGTCGTTTAACAGGCTTGGAACGCGATAAGATTGAAAATGAATATCGTGAGCTGATGAATACGATAGCAGATTTACGTGATATTCTTGCAAACCATGATCGTGTTCTCGGGATTATCCGTGATGAGCTGACTGAGGTTAAAAATCGCTTTGGCGATGAGCGTCGTACAGAAATCAGTGAGGCAGATTACGATATGCAGGATGAAGATTTAATTCCTGTTGAGGATGTTGTTATCACAATGACAACAAACGGTTATATCAAGCGTATGCCGACAGATACCTATCGTACACAGAACCGTGGAGGCCGCGGTGTGAAGGGTATGTCTGTAAATGAGGATGATATTGTTGATCTGCTGATTACAATGTCCACTCACGACTATCTGATGCTGTTTACCAATCTTGGCAAGGTTTACCGTATCAAGGGGTATAAGGTGCCGAATTCTGGTAGAACGGCTAAGGGCCTTCCGGTCGTGAATCTGTTAAATCTGGACAAGGAGGAGAAGGTGCGTGCACTTGTTCCTGTTCGTCCGGATAGTGAATCCTCCTTCCTGCTGTTTGTCACAAAGAACGGACTGGTTAAGCGAACACCGATGAGTGAATTCGATTCTATACGTCAGAATGGTAAAATCGCCATTACACTACGTGAATTTGATGAGCTGGTTGGTGTGAAGGAAACAACCGGAGATGATGAAATTATTATCGCAGGCTCCAATGGTAAGGCAGTTCGATTCCATGAAGATGATATTCGTGCTATGGGACGTACGGCAAGCGGTGTGAAGGGCTTTAATGTTGATGGCTCAATCGTAGTAGGTGCTGCCACTTCTAAAGAGGGAACACATCTGCTGGCTGTTAGTGAAAATGGTTATGGTAAGCGTACCGCTATTGAGGAATACCGTCTGACAACACGTGGAGCGAAGGGTGTAAAGACAATCAATGTTACCAATAAAACTGGTGAGCTTGTTTCCGTTCGCGCTGTAAATGGTGATGAGGATGCCATGATTGTTACAAACTCCGGTATTATTATCCGAATATCTGTTGATGATATTGGTATTTACAGCCGTAATACTCAGGGTGTTAAGCTGATCAACGTGGCAGATGAAGAATCTGTTGCCAAGGTGGCTATTGTTGAAAAGGAAGAAGAGGAGCCGGAAGAAGCTGCAGCTGGTGAAGCTTTGGAAAATAATGAAGAAACTACGGAACAGATAATTGACAATCCTGTAGAAGAATGATATAAAATAATAAAACGTTGAAAAGGTCAAGTAAGAAAGCAGGCTACTTTCAGAGATATAACGGTAGGTGTGAGTTATAATAGCTGCTTATGAAATCCGCCTTTGAGTGAATCAATGAACTATTAGTAGTTGATTACGGTAGCACCGTTATAGCTATGAGAGGGTATATCTTTATAGGTATATCAAAAAGGGTGGCAACACGAGGTATCGTCCCTTTATGGACATACCTCTTTTTTATATTCTAGGAGGTTATGATTATGCTTGATATGAAATTTTTACGCGAAAATCCTGAAATTGTAAAAGAAAACATAAAAAAGAAGTTTCAGGATCACAAGATTGAGCTTGTAGATAAAGTGATTGCTATGGATAAAGAGAATCGCTCTCTTAAACAACGAGGGGATGAGCTGCGAAGCAAGAGAAATGCTATGAGCAAGGAAATCGGCGGTCTGATGGCCAAAGGTTTAAAGGATGAGGCAAATGCTATTAAAGCCAAGGTTCAGGCTATGGCAGATGAAATGAAGGAAACAGAGGTTAAGGAAACTGAGCTTGCTGAGAAAATCAAGGAAATGATGATGCAGATTCCAAATATCATTCATCCTACGGTCCCGGTTGGTAAGGATGATTCAGAAAATGTTGAACTGCAGAAGTACGGCGAGCCTGTGATTCCTGATTTTGAAATTCCATATCATACAGATATTATGGAACGGTTTGAAGGTATTGATCTGGATAGTGCAAGGAAAGTTGCAGGGAACGGGTTCTATTATCTGATGGGAGATATTGCACGACTTCATTCTGCTGTCATTTCATATGCACGTGATTTTATGATTGATAGAGGATTTACATATGTTGTACCGCCTTTTATGATTCGTAGTAATGTTGTGACCGGGGTTATGAGCTTTGCGGAAATGGAAGGAATGATGTATAAGATTGAGGGCGAGGATTTGTATCTGATCGGTACCAGTGAGCATTCTATGATTGGAAAATTCATTGATACAATTCTTGATGAGAAAAAACTTCCTTATACTTATACAAGCTATTCTCCTTGCTTCCGTAAAGAAAAAGGTGCACACGGTATTGAAGAAAGAGGAGTTTACCGCATTCACCAGTTTGAGAAACAGGAAATGATTGTTGTTTGCAAACCGGAAGAAAGTGCAGACTGGTTTGTAAAGCTGTATACGAATACTGTTGATTTATTCAGAAGTCTGGATATACCAGTGAGAACCTTAGAGTGCTGTTCCGGTGATCTTGCTGATTTGAAGAATAAGTCTGTTGATGTCGAAGCATGGAGTCCACGTCAGAAAAAATATTTTGAAGTGGGAAGCTGTTCTAATTTGACAGATGCACAGGCAAGACGTCTTGGCATTCGCGTAAAGGGTGAGAATGGAAAATATTTTGCTCATACTTTGAATAATACGGTGGTAGCTCCACCTCGAATGCTGATTGCTTTTTTAGAGAATAATCTGAACAAGGACGGCAGTGTGAATATTCCGGAAAAATTGCAGCCATATATGGGAGGCACAAAAATATTGATGCCAAAAAATTAAGCAGTATTGAAAAGGTGATTTTTATATAAATTTCACCTTTTTTTAGTATCTAAAACAGCTTATTATTTGTTGGTTAAATATAGCAGAAAAGCCTTTGTTTATCGTATTATTTGGATAAATAATACGATATTGTGACTCTCTGATTTACATCGATATTTGAATAATTGGACAATTGGTCATGTCGTTGCAAATGATTGCACAGCTTTTTTAGGCATTTTTGTTTCACGTGAAACAATTAAGGATAAATCAAGGAATTTCAGCTGTTACTTATGCTTGTTTCATAATGTTTTAAAAGAGATAATAAAAAATGTGTAAGCAAATAGAAGATAAGTTATAATGATGCTATACATAAAAAGGTAACCTTATATATGAAAATTATTTTTATACGAAGTAGGCGCAAATCCAATGTTAAGACAATTTCAAACTTTCTTATGTATGCACTAATGATTTTCTAATAATAAAATAAGAAAGCTTCCTCCAGTTGTAACGTGTTTGAGAAAAGAAAGTATCAAATTCTGTTGAATAATATAATGGTGATAAGTACTCAATGTAGTTATGTTCAACCTGAGTTTATGAACTGTTTAGAAAATTAGCCTGCTCACTTTTCTTAAAGAGGATAAAAAGTATTCCGTTTCATTACAATATATTGTATTTGAAATACAATTCATATTACTATCTTGTTAATAGCTCAGATAAAAAAAATAGTGTTAATCTTAAGGATAAAGGAGTTTCCTTTATGAAATACAGGATAGACTTGTTCATCACTTGTAAAAGTCAAAATGGCAATTATAAAATATGTGAAAGCAAATTAACTGTTGAAAAAATCAGAGAATATGCTATAATATATAAGCTACTACAATGGTATCTACTGAATTAGGTCAGATTGGGAACAAAGCAGCCTTAAGGGAGCTCTATCATGTGTGGTAGCCCTTTTTTATATCTGAGGTAATTTTATGAAAGAAGAATATATGCGGGCTGCTTTAAGAGAGGCAGAGAAGGCTAAAAAAATAGATGAGGTACCCATTGGCTGTGTTATTGTTAAGGATGATAAAATTATAGCAAGAGGTCATAATCTCAGAGAAACAAAACAGCAGTCAATAAACCATGCTGAAATCATTGCAATTCAAAAAGCTTGTAAAAAGGTAGGAAGCTGGCGTCTTGAGGATTGTGATTTATATGTTACTCTGGAGCCCTGTTGCATGTGTGCCGGTGCTATTCTGCAATCACGTATCAGAACTGTTATCTATGGAACTGCTGATCCAAAGGGTGGAAGCATTGAAAGTACCTTGCATATGTATGAACAGCCGGGATATAACCATTATCCGAAAGTTGAATCCGGTGTTCTTCAAAACGAATGTTCACAGCTCTTAAAGAATTTCTTTAAAGAAAAAAGACTAAAAAAGAAATAAAAGCAAATACTGTAAGAAAGAAAAGTATTTGCTTTTCTTATGTAAAATTCATTGTCAGCATGATATAATTGACAGTGGAGAAAGCAGGTGAAGTATGGCATATAAAGCGTTGTATCGTACTTATCGTCCAAACAGTTTTGATGAAGTAGCAGGACAAAAGCACGTTGTACAAACCTTGCAGCATGCAGTGGAACAGCATAAGATTGCACATGCTTATTTGTTCTGCGGCCCCCGTGGTACAGGAAAAACATCAATTGCGAAAATCTTTGCGAAAACTATAAATTGTGAGAATCCAGATCATAAACCATGTTTGGAATGTGATAACTGTAGGGCAGTACAGGATGGAAGCCATCCGGATATTATTGAGATAGATGCTGCCAGCAATAATGGTGTAGAAGAAGTACGTACACTGATAGAAAAAGTTAAGTATGCGCCATTGAAGGGTAAATATAAAATTTATATTATTGATGAGGTCCATATGATGTCAACGGGTGCATTTAATGCGCTGTTAAAGACGATTGAGGAACCACCGGAACATGTTATTTTTATTTTAGCTACGACAGAGCCGCATAAGGTGCTGCCTACGATTATTTCACGTTGTCAGCGATTTGATTTTACTAAAGTTCCACGTGAAGAAATCGTTCAGAGGATACATACTATTCTGGAGAGAGAACAGATTACGTGTGAAGAGGAAGTAATTCGGATTATTGCACAGCTTGCTGATGGCGGATTGCGTGATGCTTTATCTATTCTTGATCAATGTATTGCTTATGCACAGAATCATATCCAGGTGCATCATATCAATGAAATTTATGGCATTACAACCATACAGGAAAAATTAGATTTGTATCGTTATATCTATGGAAAAGATGCAGTATCCCTGTTAAATGCGATAGATCAGCTTATTGAAAAAGGTATTGATATCAAAAGGCTGACTGTTGATTTAATTGAAATATTAAAGGAGAGTATCATTTTCGAGTATACAAAGGATGCATCTCTGCTGCATATTCTAAATAGTGAAGAGGTTTTAACTCTGATTGATGGAAAATCTATTGCAGAGAGGTTTCAAATGATACATCTTCTAATGGAAACATATGATAAATATAGAAGTGCAGCAAATGCAGGATCTTATTTTGAGGTCTGTTTACTGCAAATGCTGGATGTAAAGGCAACTGTGGTGACAACGACGATATCACATCCATTGGAGACTCCTAGGCAGGAACAAAAACCAGTAAGCACTGTTAATAATGTTTCACGTGAAACATCTAAGAAGAAACCTATACTTGAGGTTCCTATGGATGATGAACCATTTACACCATATGATACACCAGTATTTGATTCACCAGTAACAAAGAGTGCGAAGTCTTCACATATACCGGAAAATATAGTAAGCAAGGAAATTACTGCTGTTTCAACAAAAGCTTTAAAACCATTGGATAATGAATTTGTTCTTGGACTTCTTGCCGGGGCAAATAAACCTGAAAAAGCAAAGGATAGTCAGCATTTTCAGAAAATACCTGAATTCATGCTCGATTTTAAATATGCTAAATATGGAAGTCTTTTAAAGAATGCAGGTATTGTAGGCAGTGGTAATACCTATATAGTGGTATGTGTCGATAATCAGGCAGTAGCAAATGAAATAAATGAGATGGACAGTAAAAATGAATTTCATGATTTCATTACTGAATTGATGGAAAAGAATAAAAAAATATTTGCTATTTCTGCTGATCAGCAGAAATATGTTATCAAAGAGTTTAAAGACCGTATGATTGCAGGTACATTGCCGGAGCCTATACAGATTGAAGCTGTGACGATTGAAAGAAAAGAAGTAAAAGAATTAACACAGGAAGAAGCTGTATTGGATTTGTTCGGTCAGGAAAATATAATAATAACGGAGGAATAAGATTATGAATATGCAGGGATTATTAAAACAGGCACAGAAAATGCAAAAGGAACTTACTAAGCTGGAAGATGAATTAAATGAAAAAGTATATGAAACAACAATGGGTGGTGGCGTTATCAAGGTAGAAGTAAAAGGAAGCATGTCTGTAGAAAGTATCTCAATTGATGAAAGCTTGCTGGAGAAAGATAACAAAGAAGATTTAGAGGATATGCTGAAATCTGCCTTGAATGATGCATTCGCTAAAGCAGTCGAGGATAAAGAAAAAAATATGAATCAAATTACAGGCGGAGTGAAAATGCCAGGTGGCTTCTAATGTATCCTAAGAAATTTGAAGCACTTGTTGAATGCTATCGGAGACTACCGGGTGTAGGAATAAAAACTGCAGAACGCTATGCATTTCAAACGCTCGAATGGGATGATGAAACTATGGACTCTTGGATTCATGCATTTCAAAACGCAAAAGAAGGCTTAAAAAAATGCGCGGTATGCGGCAACTTATCGGAAGATGACACATGTGATATTTGTGGAGATCAAAGTAGAAATAGTCAGATTATATGTGTTGTACAAAGTCCAAAGGATGTTATTGCAATGGAGAAAACAAAAGAATACTCTGGAGTATATCATGTGTTGAATGGTGTAATCTCAACATCAAAAGGTATACTGCCTGAGGACATCAACATAGACTCTCTATTAAACAGAATTAGTGAGGAAACCGAGGAAATTATTATTGCAACCAATCCGACAGTCGAAGGTGAAACTACAGCATTGTACTTATCAAAGCTGCTGGAAAAATATCCGGTTACTGTAACAAGGATTGCACATGGTCTTCCAATGGGCGGACATTTGGACTATGCGGATGAATTAACCTTGATTAAAGCAATTGAAGGAAGAAAGAAAATGGAACCATAATGTTGGTTCTTTTCTTTACTGTATTATAAAACGTAAGAAGTATATAGTAAATGAGGAAGGACAGGAATACCCTGCTTTCAAATGTATGGATGTTTAAATAGCGTTTAAATCAAGAATATGAAAAAGGGAACAACCTCCTACAGCAACAGCAAAATAGGCGATACACAGAAAAAGCATCATCACTATATGAACTAATTGTATAAATCCAAAATCACCAGCACCTTACATATATAGAAAAGAAATATTTTCATTTTACTGCAAGCGCTATCATGGTAAAATGGATATATAGGAAGAAGGCGAACATATGGGCTCAATTGCTTATATTACTGATAAAAATATGATGGAGTACCATAGACTTCATGGTAACTCTGTTATCAATTTCTGGAAGCCAAGTATCAAAAGTATTACTGATTTTAAAAAGGGAGACATGCTGTTTTTCTTGACAAAGGGGACAGAGCGTGGGAAAAAAAGAGAAAAGGGAATACTTGGATACGGTCATCTTCGAAAGCAACAAAACATGGGGTTTACACAAATGTGGAATGTATATAAAACTCTGAGTGGCTATCCGGATAAGGAATCATTAAAGCAGGCAATCTGCAAAATTACAAAACAGGAGGAAGTACCTGAGCTACTTTCCTGCATGGAATTAGAAAATGTTATCTATTTTCAATATCCGATTTACCTAAGTGAAATCGGTATGAAAATTTCCAATAATATTGAAAGCTTTTTCTATATAGATAAAGAGGATATACAAAATACAGGAAGACTACTGCATCTGGCATCCTCTATTGGTACGGATATGTGGGTGAACAGTACTGTTATTACAAAGGAAAAGAATATGCAGGAGGATGCTGTACTTCAAATACTGGAGAACCTGAGCAGACGTATAGAGACTAGCTTCTATTCAGAATATGAAGAATCAAAAATACGTCATTATATACAAAAACTTCAGGATGCAAATATACAGTCAATTAGAAACAGTAAAACAGAGTATTGGACAAAACGCGATGGAAAAATAATGATTCTACTTCCATGCCTCTTAAACTTTATAGATGCTGAAAGTAAAATGCAGTATAGCATTGGTCATTATCAGTTATTTAAAGTATATATAAATCAAAGTGAATATGCTGATCAGATTTCCATCAAACTATTGTTTAACCAAAAGATCCACAGTAATTGGAGACTTGCTCTCAGCTATTTAAAGATAGAATATGAAGAAAGGCTAGTCGAAGAGGACTAGCCTTATAGCTATTACCTGAAGAATACAAAAGAAAGGGACCATAAGAATGAATTTTGTTTTCCTTATTTTGTGTCGGAAAGCAATCATTCCAAGACCAATACCAAAAGCTCCTCCAAGGAATGCATACAGTAATAGAAATCGCTCAGGTATTCGATAACGCTTATGAATGGCTTTCCATTTATCAATTCCCATCATACAAAATGAAATCACGTTCCAGAAGACGACGTAGATCATTCCTCCACTGCCTGCAAAGCACGCTGAATCTTAGATGTGCAGTTTTTTTCATAAACAAGCTGCACATGAGAAAGAAGCTTCTGAAAAACAGAAAGCCCGTCATGTGGCTGCTTATATTCATATTCAATTTCATAATCTGTATGATTTCCATAGGTGCTGATATCAAAGCATAGTTCAGCATTCTCTGTTTCTACAACAGCTCTTTTTGTCACGAGAGTAGTTAACGGAATGATTGCAGCTTCAATTTGATACTCATGCAATAGCTGAACAATTTCCTCTGATTGCAGAGCATGAATACTGTTTTCAGATACTTCACACTCACACTCGCACAGCCCATCAAGATTCTCCTGCCGCATCTTTAATGTAAACAGAAACCTTCCATTTCGCTCACGTATACGCATTGCACCCTTCTTTTTCTGAATGTCCCCGTTTACCGTATCATAATAGGTATTGGTCTGGGTTATAAAATTCAGATTTTCATACAAACTACACAGCTTATCAAACTGTTCCTTGTTCACAAGCATTTTATATTCTTTTTCAACATGTTTATTCATCTTTCATCACCTTATAGGATATGATACAATAGTACCATAACAAAAGGAAGTGATTTGTGATGAAATATTCAGTAGTTGCGAAAAAAGATGCAAAATCACATGCAGTAGAGGAGAAAATCAAAGAGCGTCTGCAGTCTTCTGGCTGGATTTATGACAAAGCAGAACCACAGCTTGTTATCTGTGTGGGAGGGGACGGTACACTGCTGTATGGCGTGCATCAGTATCTGCATCGAATCAGCGAAGTAAACTTCCTTGGCATTCATACAGGAACCCTTGGCTTTTTCACGGACTATACGGAAGAGGAACTGGAGGAATGCCTGCATGATGTATTGGAAAAGGAGCCTGTGATATTTGAATCCGGTTTATTGAAAATAAAGCTGGATAATAATCCAAACCCTTATTATGCATTAAATGAGATGCGTGTTGAGAATATTGTGAAATCTCAAATCATGGATATATATGTAGACGGTGAGTTTTTTGAAACCTGCAGAGGCTCCGGCATCTGTCTATCCACTCAGGCAGGCTCCACTGCATATAATCGATCTCTTGGAGGAGCAGTTATAGACTGTGGATTATCTCTTATGCAGCTGGCGGAAATAACAGCTATTCAGCACTCCAAGCACCGCTCCCTCGGAAATCCGTATATCATGATGGAGAACCGTCATGTAACAATGAAAAGTGAAACCTTTGATACAGCAATACTCTGCTATGATCATTTGAATGTGCCGTTGGAAGCCACCAAAGAAATCTATTGCGAGATGTCTGATCGGAAGGTTAGATTCGCACGTTATCGTCATTACAGTTATTTGAGAAGATTAAAAAATTTATACTGACAGATAGTATGGATGAAGGGATATGATTTAGTCATAAGCTGCTTCATTAGTCTATTCAGCTGCAGGGAGAACGAGGATTATCGCATCATGAAAAGTAAAAAAACAGATACGCGGGGAATCTGTTTTTTATATCCGTTTATTCCTGTATCACCCATTATTTACTTTTGAGAAATGTATCAAATATCAATAAATTGAAGTAGCATGCGCATTTCATTCGTTATAAAAAAAGCAAGCAAAATAAAACCAATCACAAAACTTATGATTGGCTTATTCATATACATAATCAGAGAGCTTTTTTGCTTTTGCACTGGCATTCATAATGATTCCAAATGCAATCAGATATGACAGTAATGATGAACCGCCATACGATATCATAGGAAGCGTGATTCCGGTAATCGGCAATAAACCGATTATCATCCCGATATTTTGTATCTGTTGATACAGCAGCATCCCCAGAATACCCAGAATGAAATACTTTTCAAACATATTCTTTGACATGCTGGCAATACGGCATAAATGAATATCAAGCCCAAGACACAGAACCACTATGAATAATGTTCCGATCAAGCCCCAGCTTTGTCCAATAACAGCAAAGATAAAGTCGGTCTGTGCTTCCGGTATGGATACCAGCTCGATTCCCATACCATGACCTGTAAGGCCGGCCGAGCCAAGAGCAAGCAGGGCCATATACAGCTGATGCCCCTCTCCATTGATATCTGTTTCCGGATTCAGCCATGCTGTTATTCGTTTCAGACGATATCCTCCTTCACCACCAATCAGCTCATTCAGAACATTGAAATGATAGTAATACATATAGAAGAATAATACCAGCACAATGACAATCAGGATACCTATGATGACAAACCATTGTTTTTTTATACCGGAACATACGATCATCGCCACCAGTGAAATAGCGATAATCAATACCACTCCGGTATCTGGCTGAGCAAGAATCAGAAGGATAGGGGGAACTGCCCATTTCGCTACATTCATAAACAAAGAGAAATCCATTTCATAGGACTCTGTTAATTTGTTATTGTTATGCTCATCAATCACACCGGCAGTTATTAAAATCAAAACGATTTTCATAAACTCACTGGGCTGAAAAGAACCAAACGGCCCCAGCTTAAACCAGGATGTGGCACCGTTTGTTGTGATGATCATTCCCAGCAGACTGCCTCCGGTCAACATATTGTATACCTTACCAATCAGCAGCACCACAAGACAAACCATAAGAAACCAGTATCCTATTTTTGCGAACTGCAGCATAGAATCATTACCGAGATACATAATCACACCGATCGCGATTGATCCGATAATAAACCACATTGCCTGCTTCATCATATAGTCAATACCGGCAGCCTGACCGATAATACCAAAAGCGGAATAGATGGACAGAAGGCTCATGACAATCATTAAAATCAAATATGTAACTAAAACAAAATCGAACTTATCCGGACTCTTTGCCCTGGATAATCCTACTTTCATTTGCACCACTCCAGACAAAAACCTTTTTGAAACAAGGTTGTACTTATTATAACACGGTTTATATTTCTTATGTTGCAGCATGGTCAATTATTTTCTGAATTTCTATTAAGAAATGAGAATAAGCATACACTGCAGGTTAGGATGATTGTATGAAAAAACAAAAGCATATAGGATTATACCCAATGGTCATGTTATAATAATAAGCAGTGAGTGGAGTTGATAAAATGACTAAAAAAGCTACCTATACACCGATGATGAAGCATTATCTGGAATTAAAAGAACAGCATGAGGATGCAATCATATTCTATCGTCTCGGTGATTTTTATGAAATGTTTTTCGAAGATGCAAAGACGGCATCCAGTGAGCTTGATCTGGTTCTGACAGGAAGAAATGCCGGTGTTGAAGAACGGGTACCGATGTGTGGAATTCCACATCACGCCGCAAAGGGATATATACAGCGACTGATTCAAAAAGGATATAAAGTCGCAATTGTTGAGCAGCTGGAGGATCCGGCACTGGCAAAGGGACTGGTGAAGCGGGATGTCATCAAAATCGTTACACCCGGAACCATCATGGATGAAGTAAGTGATGAGAAAACAACTGTCTATATTGCTTCTCTGCATGACTTTCAATTCGGTCTTGCCGTCATACTCTGTGAAATGACAACCGGAGAGCTGCGTGCGCAGCTGATTGATAAGCATGTCATGGCAATACAGAAGGTTCTGCTGGGAAACAATGTACGAGAAATTGTAATACAGGAGAAGTTTGATAAGAAAATCGTGAAGATGATAGAAGAAATGCAGACGATTACCGTTTCCTATCATAATGATAACGCATTAAAGGAAGAATACCGTCATTTGCTGAATGGAATTGAAGATGATCGTGTGGAAACTGCCTTTGGCGTTCTCACCAATTATCTGGATGAAACACAGAAGCGAAATATGGCTCATCTGAATGCTGTTGAAATGGTATATGAAAATGATTTTCTTCAGATGGATTTTTCGACAAAGCAGAATCTGGAGCTGACCTCCAGTCTGCGCAGCAATTCACGCTCACAGACATTATGGAGCTTTCTTGATAAATGCCGCAGCTCCATGGGCTCTCGGTTATTAAAAAAATGGATTGAATACCCGCTGGTTGATACAGCGATGATTAACCGGCGTCTGGATGCTGTTGAATATTTGAATGATAACTTCATTACGAAGGATGAACTGCGTGAGCATCTGGGCTTTGTCTATGATATGGAGAGACTGAGTGCCAGAGTGGCCTATGGTTCTGCAAATCCGCGGGATATCCTGCGACTGATCAAAACGCTGGAGCATACACCGCAGATTTTTGAATTATTTCATGACTGCAGTGCCTATGAGGAATTTCAGAGTATCGATCCATGCCGGGAGCTGTACGATATGATCGAGGGTGCCATTATTGATAATCCTCCTTTGACATTAAAGGATGGCGGTGTGTTTGTGGAGGGCTATAATGAAGAGCTCGATCAGGTGCGCGAAATCGGTAAAAACGGGAAGAACTGGATTCTTGAGCTTGAAAACAAGGAGCGGGAAAGAACCGGTGTAAAGTCTTTGAAAATTGGATACAACCGTGTATTCGGGTATTATATTGAGGTTACAAAAACCAATCTGGATTCTATAAAGGATGAATTTGGTTATGTCAGAAAGCAGACACTGACCAACGCAGAACGCTTTATCACGCAGGAGCTGAAGGATAAAGAGGACGCGATTGTACATGCGCAGGAAAGAAGTATCCGTCTGGAAGCAGAGCTATTCAATCACCTTCTGAATCAAATCAAGGTATATCTGCCTAAGCTGCATGATCTTTCACATGCATTGGCCACAATTGATGCATTATATGCCCTTGCAGAGATTTCCAGTGAAAACGGATATACACGGCCACAGTTTCATACCGGTCATTCCATTCACATGAAGGAGGCAAGACATCCGATTCTGGATCGAATGATGAAAACAACACGTTATGTTTCCAATGATCTGGAGATGGGTGAGGACAATGACATTCTGATGATTACCGGACCGAACATGGGTGGTAAATCCACCTATATGCGACAGACCGTTCTTCTTGTCATCATGGCCCAGATAGGCTGCTTTGTCCCTGCAAAGAAAGCGGAAATGCCAATCTTTGATCAGATATTCACACGGATCGGCGCAAGTGATGATATCATGTCGGGACAGTCAACCTTTATGGTGGAGATGATCGAAGCGAACAATGCATTACAGAATGCCACAGCAAATTCACTCATTTTATTCGATGAGATCGGGCGCGGTACCTCCACATATGACGGTATGGCACTGGCGCAGGCTATGATTGAATATATAATGCGAAATATCAAAGCGAAAACGCTATTCTCTACCCATTACCATGAGCTGACAGAAATGGCAGAAAAGAATGCAGGTATCCGCAATGTGCATGTGGATGTACATGAAGAGGATGATAAGGTTACATTTTTATACCGCGTGCTTGACGGCAAAGCAGATAAATCCTATGGAATCAATGTTGCACGTCTTGCACATCTTCCTTCCTCCGTGCTGGAGCGTGCCAAGCAGATTCTGGACAATCTGGAGCTGCAGCCGAATATGGTAAAAGAGGTGAAGCCACCACTCGTCATAGAAAAAGAGAATCCGCAGCACATGCAAATCATCAATCAGGTTAAACAGGTAGATGTAAATAAAATGACACCGATGGAAGCCATGCAGTTTCTGTATGAGCTGAAGGAAAAAATGTCATAGAAGAGAACTCTGTAATCCCGGATTACAGGTTTTCTGTTTTATAAGAAAGAAGGTGTACTTATGGGTAGAATCAATCGACTGGACGAACATCTCAGCAATATGATTGCGGCTGGAGAGGTCGTGGAACGTCCGCAGGGTATTGTAAAGGAACTGGTTGAAAACTGTATCGATGCACACGCATCAAATATAGAAATACAAATATCACAGGGTGGTATTGCGACCATTACGATTATAGATGATGGTGACGGTATGGATCCTGAGGATGCCACGCTGGCATTTGAGCGGCATGCCACAAGCAAGCTGAAAGAGGTTAATGATCTCTGGAATATACATACAATGGGATTTCGCGGGGAGGCACTGCCTTCCATCGCATCTGTTTCTCATGTACTGCTGCGAACAAATGACGGCACAAGCTCTACCGAGGTGGAGATCAACTACGGCAAGCTGATCAGTGCCAGACCATGCGGGACTCCGAAGGGAACCATGATAGAAATTCAGAATCTGTTTCAGAAAACACCGGCACGCTTCAAGCATCTGAAAAGTCCGCAGTATGAATTTTCTCTTATTTCGGATGTAGTTCAGAAGTTTGCCCTTTCCCATCCGGAAATCGGATTCTGCCTGTCTCATGATGGAAGAACGGTTTTTAAAACCAAGGGCAGCGGTAATCTTTTGGAAGTACTTATGCAGATTTATGGAAGAGACAGTGCGAAGAGTGCGATTTCGCTGGATGGAAGTGATCAGGATTATAAGATAAAAGGCTATATCATGCAGCCGCAGTTTAACCGTGCAACAAAATATTATATGCTGCTGTACATTAATGGTCGTATGATACGTAATTACCATTTGCAGAAGGCAATACTGGATGCATATTCACCTTATATGCCGAAGGACAGATATCCCATCGTTGTCATTGATTTACTGATGGATGCACAGCTGGTGGATGTCAATGTACATCCGTCCAAATGGGAAATTCGTCTGTCCAAGGAAAAGCAGCTGGAAAAGCTCCTCTATGAGACCATTCGCAAAGCACTGCAGGAACAGCTTGAGGTTCCACGCGTTAATATTACAAAGGAAACCGTAAAAGAGAAGGTGGAAGAGCAGGAGCTGCAGTTTACGTATGAACGTGATGATAGCATTTCAAGACTGCATGAGGAAGTAAACGACAGCTTTATACATCCGGAAAAGAATGAAAAGCCCTCTCTGGATATGGAAGAGCTGCGTAGAAAAATCGAAGCAGATAAAAACCGGAGAAAAGAATCAGCTGCTCCGATACAGCCTAAGACTAAGGAACTTCTTCCTGAAATCCGGGAAGAAACAGCATCCTACGAGTCTGAGGATTCAACATCGGTAAAGGCGGAGACAGAGGAAGCAGATGTCAAGGTTCAGCATGAGGACACTGACAAAACAGAAGTGCTGCCCGCTGCCGACACCGGGTCTGAGGCACACACACAAGCTATAGAACCAGACATTTCTTCGGATGCAGCTGTTGCATACATGGAAATCAGTCAGTCCGAGGAGCTTGTCTATGAGAAAAAGGCAGAGGTGGAACAGTCACAGCCTTTGAATCCGAGTCTTCCACAGCTTCGTGTGATTGGTCAGTTCCACAGCTGCTATATCTTGGCAGAGGGTGAAAAGGGCCTGTACATAATTGATCAGCATGCAGCACAGGAGCGCTATCATTATGAAATTATTAGAAAGCAGATTCTTGATGGAAACAATGATACCCAGCCGCTGCTGCTGCCTATAACAATAGAATCTACGATTTCTGCTGTTTCGCAGGCAGATGATTTGAACGCATTGCTGGAACAGCTCGGCATCCATCTTGAGGTGTTTGGAGATCATACCTTTGTGTGCCGTCAGCTGCCGCTGTGGATGAAGGATGTTGAAGAAGAGGCTTTTCTCTGCGATATGATTGATATATGGGAAAAGGATAAGGAAATCAGTCTGGATAAGCTGCGGAAGCATGCAATAGCTACCATGGCATGTCACAGCTCCATACGCTTTAACCGCAGTCTTACACTGGATGAAATGAAGCGTGTCATAGAGGATTTAGCACATTGTGAGCAGCCGTTTCATTGCCCGCATGGAAGACCGACAATGATCTGTATGGAGGATAAGGCATTGATCCATGAATTTGAACGTGGATAAGCAGCAGGAGGAAACAGCCTGCAAGCATATAGCTGCTTGTAGTCGCTGCCTTTTGAAATGGCATACCTCTGGCTACAGTGAGAACGGATACTGTGAATTTTGAGGATATCTTGTGAGAGAACGGAGTTAATTATGGAAAAAGTACTGGTGATTGCAGGTCCCACAGGCGTAGGAAAAACAAGCCTTAGTGTGGAGCTGGCAAAAGCCTGTCATGGAGAGGTTATCAGCGGAGATTCCATGCAGGTTTATAAAGAAATGAGTATCGGAACAGCAAAAATAACAAAGGAGGAAATGCAGGAGGTACCGCATTATCTGATTGATTTCTGTTCCTTTACAGAGGAATACAATGTTAAAATTTTTCAGGAGAAGGCCAGAGAATACATAGCGGAAATCACCAAACATGGGCATCTTCCCATCATATGTGGAGGAACAGGGCTATATATAAAGTCCTGTCTGTATGATTATCAGTTTGTCGATCAGCCGCAGGATACGGAGTTTATGAATTTTCTGGCAGAGCGAAGTACGGATGAAATATGGGGAATGCTGTCAGTCATTGATCCAAAAGCCTGTGAGAATCTGCATCCGCATAACAGGCAGAGAATCGTTCGTGCTCTTGCGATGGCACATACCGGAGAGAAAAAAAGTGAAATCGTTGAGTCACAGGAACACCGTCCTGTTTACGATGCCTATATCATAGGACTTACAATGGATCGTTCGCGGCTGTATGAGAGAATCAATGCAAGAGTCGATACCATGATGGAACAGGGACTGCTGCAGGAAATCGAACAGCTCCATACCCTGCAGGAGGATGTCTGGAGTCTGCAAAGCTTTCAGGGAATCGGCTATAAGGAATGGAAAGCTTACATAGAGGACAGGGAATCAGTTGCCACCTGTGTGGAACGTATTAAGAAAAATTCACGTAATTTTGCGAAACGCCAGTATACATGGTTCCGCAATCAGATGCAGGTGCACTGGTATGATGTTGAAGATGAGAACTATCGCGAAAAGATTTTAGAAGATGTAAAAGCATGGATGGAGAACTGAGATGGAAACACCTTTACAGAGAATGGAGCTTCTGATTGGAGAAAACAATCTGGAAATATTAAAGCGTTCCACCGTCATGGTTGTAGGTGTCGGAGGTGTTGGCTCCTATGCTGCGGAGGCACTGGCAAGAAGTGGAGTCGGAACCCTGATTCTTGTTGATGGTGATACCGTTGCACCCAGCAATCTGAACCGTCAGATACATGCCGTCTATGCTACCATCGGTCGATCAAAAACAGAGGTTATGAAGGAACGGATAGAAAGCTATCGCAGGGACTGTACAATCATCTGCAAGGATATATTTTATAAGGAAGAGGAAAATGCAGTCCTCTTTGATAAACCGGTGGATTTCGTTATCGATGCAATTGATACCATGAGCAGTAAGCTTTCCCTAATCACATACTGCCTGAAACATAAAATACCCTTTATCAGCAGCATGGGGATGGCAAACCGTCTGGATCCGACAAAGGTGGAGTGCTGCGAGCTTATGAAAACAAGCTATGACCCTGTTGCGAAAATTATGCGAAATCTGATTCGGAAGCATCATATAAAAGGAAAGATTCCGGTTGTGTTTTCCAGCGAACAGCCCAGCGTACAAACCAAAATCATAAATGAAAACGGTGTTACCAGAAAGCAGAAAATGCCGCCTGCCAGCTCACCGTTTGTTCCGAGTGCTGCCGGTCTTGCAGCTGCTTCCTATGCTATGCGCATACTGCTTGAGAAAGGAGAACACCATGGACAATGAAACTCTGAAGGTTATTCGTAGCCGTACATCCCTGCGTACCTACGCTGCGAAACCGCTGCGTGAGGAAGAAGAAAACGCCATTATCGAGAGTGCTCTTCTTGCCCCTACTGCTGGAAATCAGATGCTGTATTCCATGATCATCATCCGTGATCAGGAAAAGAAAAAGAAGCTAAGTAAGCTTTGTGACTATCAGATGTTTATACAGGATGCCCCGCTTGTTATTGTATTTGTCGCAGATCATCACCGCTGGTTTGATTATTATCGCATGAACGGCGTAAAGAGGTATGCGGAAAAGCACGGATTATCATTTACATCACCTGCGGAGGGGGATTTAATGCTTGCGGTGGAGGATGCGATGGCTGCAGCGCAAAACAGTGTCATAGCTGCGGAATCTATGGGAATCGGTTCCTGTTATATTGGTGATATACTGGAAAATTATGAAACGGTAAAGGAACTGCTTCAGCTTCCCGATGAGACCTTCCCCATCGCAATGCTATGCTACGGACATTATAAACAAGAGCACAAAAAGGTGTTTAGAAAACGCTTTGATAGAAGGTTTGTGGTATTTGAGGATTCCTATCGGCAGCTGCAAAAAGAGGAATATGAGCAAATGTTTGCCGAGCGTGCGGAAAAGGAATTTCTGACACAGAATAAATACGCAGCGAAAAACTATGCACAGCAGTTCTATGCGAGAAAAACGGGAGCCTCCTTCAGTAAGGAAATGACTAGAAGTGTAAAGGAAGCCTTAAAGGCCTGGACAGGAAAATAACGTCTTATTGCTAACAGACTTTATTTGGAAAGGATATTATGAGACAAATAGATGTTGTCTATTCACCGATGTGTGAAGCTACAGCTGCAATGATTGAAAAGCTTCGGATCTGGCTGGAGGGCACAGACATACAAATCAATTTAATTCCGTATCATCAGCTGCCATCGGATAAAAAAAAATTGCGAAAATGTGAAAATTGCTTTATCGATGTATACGATCGTGGTCGAAAAATAGACACGGTACCGTTGCATAAGCAACAGCTGTATGCAGCCCTGCAGATTGAAAGAAATGCAGAGGATGAAGAACCTGTATTCTCAAAGTGGAATGGTTTGACAGCAGAGCAGTTTAAAAATTGTTTACATAAGGATGAAATTTCATTCATACCTATCACAAAACAAAATTATCTCAGAGAAATGTCGATGTGTCTTACCAATTATCCCTTTGGTAATCCCTCTGAGCAATATCATCAAAGCTGTATATCATTAAAATCCAAGGTGTTTTCAGAGGTATGGCAAAAGGAAGATATTGCTGGAATTTTTGCAGTTTTGGATGATAGGGTAATTGGCTTACTGGAGGTAATGCCAAGAGAGATTTTACAAAAATATGGCTATATGACAGGAACAGCAGGGAATAGCGACAGCTATTTGACAATAGGCTGCTACGAGGTTGGATATGGTGTTCCTCGGGTTGAAATGCTGGATGCTCTGATGGAGAACCTGGAAAAGGTATATCCGCTCTTCCATCGGAAATACCTCGAAGGTATCGGTATTTATGAATGGAGGGATGGATTCAATCCATACTGGGTATATGAAAAATATGGGTACAGCAGAACGGAAAAATTAGCTGACAATATTATTGTAATGCCAAAGAAGCTTTGCAAGTAGTGCAATCCATAGCAGATGAGAAGAGGAACAGCTGTTAAGGATGCAGGGTACTTTGTGTCATAGTAAATATATAACATATAAGGAATCAAATTTATCAGTTTATGATATTTGATTCTTTTTATTATGTTCGCTTAATTTCTTGTTGTTATAGAAAAGCCTTATGATCACTGATTGTATCTATAAATGAATAAAAGGAATGAAGCATGCAGCAGCCTTTGAGACAGCAGAGTCAGTTTCTATTGACATATAGATAGCACTGCGATATAGTATATATAGAGGTTCGATATATAGAGATACAATGTAGTGGAGGTTATCTATGGATGAAAAAATAAGACGTGTTTATGTGCCGATGACAGAAACCGGTTTTTATATTCTGTTTTCCCTGCAGGAGGAACGCCATGGTTATCATGTAATTCAATATGTGAAAAAAATTACAGATAACGAAATCATTATAAGTGCAGGAACCTTGTATGGAACTCTTTCAAAAATGGAAAAGGATCAGCTGATCAGGTTTACAAGAGAGGAAGAAAAAAGAAAATATTATCAAATTACAGAGCTTGGCAGTACGGTACTGCAGCTGGAGCTGGCCCGTATTAACCGCTTATATATCAACAGTAAAGGAGGATGCTATCATGGAAACAAAGAGAATCTTTAGATTCTTCTCACTTGCGGAATATGGCGAAGAACAGAAGTTTCTGGAAGAAATGCATCAAAAGGGCTGGAAGCTGAAAAGCTATACGGTTTTCAGGGGGTATGTCTTTGAGAAATGCATACCGGAAAACTGGATTTATCAACTGGATTATCGTGATGAAGTAGAGGATCTGAATGCTTATATACAGCTGTTTCAGGATTGCGGCTGGGAATATGTCATGATGTTTAATTCCTTCTATTATTTTCGCAGAAAAGAGAATGGGGAAGAAAACAATTCGGAGATTTTCAGTGATCGTGAAACGCGGCGGGAATATTGTGAGTCTATTTATAAGCGAAGTGTATTTCTTACCTTGTTTTGTGCAATCATATTTTCTATTATCATAGTTCCCGGTCTGTGGAAGGCTTTGCAAATGTTTGACAGAGATCCATGGTTTCTTGTTGTATATTCTTTGATTTCCGGTATTATGCTGTTTGAACTCCTGTTTTTAATAAAATGCACGCTGAAATTATATGCGGCAAAGAAAGAGCAGGAAAGCACTTAAAGCGATGCAGTATGCTTCATAATCTGTTACTTTGTGTTTACGAAAAAACCAGAGCTTATTCATAATGAATGTTCTCTGGTTTTTATTATAATTGTTTTACTTATGCGCAGGAGTATTTGTTTTACTGGTTACGTGAGATCAATCAGTATTAGAATCAACAGGCTTTATGAAAATGATATGCTTATATAGAATAATTTCGCTTACCGAAAATCACAGTACCCAGGCGAATCATATTCGAACCATGCTTCAAAGCAATCGGATAATCATCACTCATCCCCATGGACAGATAGCGGATCTGCTCACTTCCATATTCACTTTGCAGCTTGTGAAAGAGGATATTCATCCTTTCAAAGCATTCCTCAATACGGTCACGGTCCGCATCCAGTGGACCAACACACATTAGTCCCTGAACATCCAGGTGTTTATACTGCATGCACTGTTTTACAAAGGCAGGACATTCTTCCATATACACACCAGTCTTGTTTGCTTCTTTTGATATATTTACTTCAATCAGTACCGGCATAATTTTATCGATTTTCGCACACTGCTTTTCTATTTCCTCAGCCAGACGCAGACTGTCGAGACTTTGGATCATATCAGCGAGAGGAACAACATCCTTTACTTTATTGCGCTGTAAATGACCAATCATATGCCATTGATAGCGATCATCATATTTTTCTTTTAATTCCTGTACCTTATTTTCACCAAACACCCGACATCCGCAGGCATAGGCTTCATCAATTTCTTCTTTCGTATGTGTTTTACTTACTGCAATCAGTGTAACATGATCCGGAAGATGTTTCTGTATTTCCTGAAGTTTCTTTTTATCCATTTTGCATCACCTGTATCATATTATAGCACTATTTTGTATAGATAGAAAAGAATCTGTTTCATATGCGGAAAATGAAGAAGAAATTAGATATTGAATCCCAAAATGTTATGCTTATACGCGTTTGCAGTAATCCTTTATTTTACAGTTATTTTGTATAGGATAGGCAGTGAATGTTTACTGCAAAGAAAAATTCAATATATGAAATGGCAAAAGACATTAGGAAGAGGCGAACATCAGAGAACAGAAAAGACAGAATCTATTGACTCTGTCCATCTGGCAGGTATGCTGCCTGTATGTTGAAGGGAATGAATGAAGTTCCCTAACACTATCTTATGCAGGGACTGGTGTTTTATACGAAAATTTTGATCGATAAAGAAAAAAGAGAATGCAGGAGCAATCTTATCATATTTTTTATGCATTCTTAAGTTTGTACTGTGACTGTCAACATAAAAGCCTATGCGTGTATTTTTATTATCCATGTGTATTGTATCCAGTAATCATTCATCGGAACCAGTACAGATAAGACCAGAGCAAAGAACTTAATAGAAAAGCTGTGAGGCTTTCCTTATGATGGAAAATTCAAAGCTTACTCCTCAGTATGAATTCATAATTATGCCTGAAAACATATTCTGCAGCTTATCAGTACACAATGCTGTAAATAGCATGAGAAATCTCTTTGTAGTGCAATAGCTGATTATGCTATAATGATAGGGTCTAGTTAAAGGAGTGTCAGGCTATGAACAAGGGATTGTTTATCACATTTGAAGGAAATGACGGAAGCGGGAAAACAACCATCAGTAAGCTTGCATATGAAAAGCTGAAAGAGATGGGGTATCCTGTACTATATACAAGAGAACCGGGAGGCATAGATATTGCGGAACAGATTCGCAGCATCATACTGGACCCGGCCAATACGGCAATGGATGAACGCTGTGAGGCATTGCTGTATGCCGCCAGCCGCCGCCAGCATCTTATAGAAAAGGTACTGCCTGCGCTGAAGGAAGGAAAAATCGTTCTCTGCGACCGCTTCGTGGACAGCTCTCTGGTTTATCAGGGAATTGCCAGAGGTATCGGTGTTGAGGAGGTCTTTGCTATCAATCAGTTCGCAATTGAAGGGCATCTGCCGGATGCTACGGTATTTCTTTCTGTTGATTTTGAAACAGGACTGTCCCGCGTCACAAGCCGTGGCAATAAGGATCGACTGGACAATGAAAGTATGGAGTTCCATAAGCTGGTTGCACAGGGCTATGAGCTGATCAAAGACAAATTTAAGGAACGTATGCATATTGTGGATGCCAATCCTGATGTGGATACAGTTTTGAACAATACAGTAGCCTGTCTTATGGAGATTATAAAAAACCATGTTTAAAGATATTCTGAGAGAACAGCAGCCGGTGGTATATCACACTCTGCGAAATGCTCTGGAGCATAACCGTCTTGCGCATGCCTATATGTTCAGCGGTCCCAGCGGTACGCCTAAAAAAGAAACAGCATATCTGCTGGCCCAGAGTCTGGTTTGCAGGGAATCAGGCTTCGCCTGTGAGGTATGTGATACGTGTGAGCGTATTGCACACAACGAATATGCCGATATGATATATCTGGATGGAACAAGTGTTTCCATTAAGAAGGACGATATTCTGAAGCTGCAGCATGCATTCGCAAAAACCGGCCTTGAAAAAACCGGAAAGAAAATATATGTGCTGGATCATGCGGAAAATGCGACACCGGATGCATTAAACTCCCTGTTGAAATTTCTGGAGGAACCGGGAAGTGATATGATTGCAATACTGATTGTGGAACAGCTGGACAGAGTTCTTCCTACCATCATATCCCGCTGTCAGAATATCCCCTTTACCCCGTTGAGCGCATCACAGTGCCATGCGGCGGTACAGGAGGATCTGGAGGCGCTGGATGCCTATCTGCTCAGCAGCATGATCCGCCAGAAATCGGAAATTCTGGAGGCTTCGGAAAGTGAGGATTATCAGCATGCCCGCTTTTTAATGAAGGGAATGCTGGAGCGTTATCTTTCCTCACCATATGATGCTTTGCTGTTTCTGCAGTTGGAAGGCTTTCCTTCAAAACAGAAAAAGCACGGAAAGCAGGCAATGCTCTATCTGCTTGATATGCTTACTATATTCTTCCGTGACTGTCTGCGTGGCAGTCGTCGGCAATCGGATACATGGTATCAGAATATGCTGAAGGAATATCAGAAGAAAAACATGGATATGGCAGCAATTCTGCAGATTCTCATGCAGACGAAGGATACATTACTGCGTTCGGTCAACCTGCAGCTGCTCGTTGATCAGATGCTATACAGAATGAAAGAGGTGACAGAATGAATCAGTCGGAAGACAGGAACGGGATTTCAAAAGGAAATCCGAATCCGAAGCAGGATAAAAAGAAGCATCATGACAGAGGCTTTGAACAGAAACGGGATATGAAGCATCATCCCAAGCATGATGGAAAAGCCAATATGAAGTCGGAAGCGAAGGAACCACGACAGGAAATAAAGAAGGAAATGAAGCAGGAACAAAGGCCTGCACAAAAGCCGGAGCACAAGAAGGGAAACCACAATGAACGCAAGCCGGAAGGCAGAATTTATAAATACATCGCGTTTGTATCCTTTAAGGATTCAAAAAAAATCTATACCTTCGGTACCGATGTGGATGAGTACCGGGTGGGTGATGATGTGGTGGTTGAAACGATTCGTGGTCTGGAGCTTGGAAAAATCGTTAAGGAAACAGAAACCTTTTTGTCCAACGGAATGGAAATCAAGCCAATCACACGCAAAGCAACAGAGCGTGATTTAAAGCAGGCACAGGAAAATATTGAAAAGGCCGGTAAGGCTATGGAGATATGTGCGGAATGTATCCGTAAGCTTGGATTGGATATGAATCTGATTGAAGCGGAGTATACGCTGGATTGCAGTAAAATCATCTTTGTATATGTTGCGGATGAGCGTGTGGATTTCCGTGAGCTTCTCAAGGAGCTGGCAAGTATTTTTAAATGCCGCATTGAGCTTCGTCAGATCGGTCCCCGTAACAAATCAAAAATCATTGGTGGTCTGGGAACCTGCGGTATGGAAACTTGCTGTTCCAGATTTATGAATGACTTTGATGTCGTATCTATCAATATGGCAAAGAATCAGCTACTGGCATTGAATATTCAAAAGCTGAGCGGACAGTGCGGCAAGCTGATGTGCTGTCTGAAATTTGAAGACAGTCAGTATAAGCGGCTGCGTGAGGGTCTGCCGAAAATGAATTCCCAGATTGAATACAAGGGAAGCCGGTATCGAATTACCAGTATGAATGTACTGCTTCAGCAGGTAAAGATTGAAAATAAAGAGGATGTACAATTTCTTTCCTTTAAGGAATTGTGGCCGGATATAGATTTCTCCGATCGGTAGGTGAACAAAATGAATCGTCAGAAGAGCTTCGAAAACGAGAAAGCAACCCTGTATGTGGTGGCAACGCCAATCGGGAATCTGCAGGAAATGACACCAAGAGCATTGAAAGTGCTGGAGTCTGTCGATGTAATTGCGGCAGAGGATACCAGAAACACACTGAAGCTGTTAACGCATTTCGGTATTCATACCAGACTGATTTCCCATCATCAGCATAATGAGACTCAAAGTGCGAACGGTCTTTTGGAGCTGCTGCGTCAGGGACAGGATATCGCGCTTGTGAGTGATGCCGGCTATCCTTTGATCAGCGATCCGGGCTGTGTTGTAACACAGAAGGTGATCGAGGAGGGCTTTAATGTCGTTCCGATATCCGGAAGCAATGCGATGCTGAATGCCCTGGTATCCAGTGGCATGGACACCAGACATTTTCTGTTTTACGGATTTTTGAAATCCGGTGAAAAGGAACGGATTCGTGAATTGTATGAATTAAAATACTATCCGTTTACCATGGTCTTTTATGAAGCACCGCACCGTGTAAAAAAAATGCTTGCTTCCTGTCTTGAGGTACTGGGCAACCGCAATATCTGTCTGGCTCGTGAGCTTACAAAAAAGCATGAGGAGTTTCTGAGAGGAACTATCGAAGAAATTCTGGAAATTGCGGAGGAGCTTAAGGGTGAAATGGTAATTGTTATGGAGGGCTCCAGAGAAACCAAGGATCCGGGAGAAGATTCCGCAATGCCGCTTGTTCATGAACAGATCAATACCTATATTAAAGAAGGATTGACTACCAATGAAGCAATCAAGCGTGTCGCAAGAGAGCGCGGCCTCAGTAAAAATGAAATATATAAGCAGTACCACGGATTATGTTAAAATACCTGAACGTAAGTGAATCAATTGTTTGAACTACGTTATTGAGCTGTTAATAAGGATTGATTTCTGTATGGAACAGGAGTTAATCCTTTTTTAAAAGGAGAAGAGCATGAATTTAACAAAGGAACCCTGTCTGTATGCGGATATGCTGCAGTGCAGAAATGCAGGCGGGTTAGTTTTATATGAAACAGAGACAGCCCTGCTTTTACAGGGAAGAATTTCAAAGATTTTATACAGTGCTGCGGCAGATAATCAGGCAGGGAAAGAAATCGTGGAGCACCTTCCAAAGCAGTTTGGCATACTGGTTGCCCATGACACCTATACGGATCCCTGGCTGAAATCCATGCGAAAGCTGGAAAGCGAGCTGGAGTGTGTTCACTGTGTATATGTTGAGGATGTACCCCCTGCAGTAGCCCTGCCGGAAGGCTTTGTAATAAATAGGCTGGATGCATCACATACACAGAAAATCATTGCATTATACAGGCATTCAATGGAATCTCTGGCAAATGAACAGTATATCGGTGAATGTCTGCAGGATGGTATGTATGGTGCATTTTACAAGGGTGAGCTATGCGGATTTATCGGGGTACATGAGCAGGAAAGTATCGGAATTCTGGAGGTTCATCCCAAATGGCGGAGAAAAGGATTAGCTGTGGCTCTGGAGCAGGTGATGATTGGCAAACAGCTGGAGCGCGGCAGACTGCCCTATGGTGAAATTGTAAAGGATAATACTGCCAGTATCCGGCTTCAGAAAAAAGCAGGGATGATTACAGATGAAAAGCTTACCTACTGGTATTTTCCCTGAATATTCATGAAATCATCACATAAGGGTATGGCATTCAAGTTATAATACAGATAGAGGTGATAACATGAGCAAACTGCTGGTTGTGGACGATGAGGAACGTATCAGAAGCATGATTCGTAAGTATGGTGAATTTGAGGGACATGAAATTGAGGAAGCAGTGGATGGAATGGATGCCATCGAAAAGTGTAAGCAGGCGGAATATGATCTAATCATTATGGATATCATGATGCCGAATCTGGACGGCTTTTCTGCGGTAAAGGAAATCCGTAAGGATGTGCAGACTCCTGTCATTATGCTCTCCGCAAGAGGAGAGGAATATGATAGAATCCACGGCTTTGAAATCGGTGTTGATGATTATGTGGGAAAACCGTTTTCTCCTAAGGAGCTGATGATGCGTGTCAGTGCCATATTAAAGCGATATCATGGTGATGTAAACACCAGAAAAAAGGATATCTATACTTATGAAGGCTTGAAAATCGATTTTACGGCACGCAAGGTCTTTATTGATGATAAAGAGGTGGAAATGTCGCCAAAGGAATATGTTCTATTATTTTATCTGGTACGCAATGAAGGAATCGCACTGACAAGAGAACAGCTGATTCATGATGTATGGGGGTATGATTTCTATGGGGATGACAGAACGCTGGATACGCATATCAAGCTGCTGAGAAAAAGTCTGCAGGATTACAGCCGCCTGATTATTACACTGCGCGGAGTAGGGTATCGTTTTGAAGCTGAAAAATAAACAGGTGGCAGGCGTCGACAGAAAAGAGCGAAAACCAATCAGCGTCAAGTGGAAGATTTTTGTCACACTGGTGTTCTTTATTGTCATTATCATTGCAGTACTATGGTTTTTTCAGGTATTTTTTCTGGAAAAATTTTATATGTTTATCAAATCCAATTCCGTAAAAAAGGCCGCCAGTGAAGTAAATGAAGTCATTACGCAGAAGCTGGATGGCTCACTGGATATGGAATCCTATAAAACAAAAATTTCAAACATTTCCCGCAATGGGGATTTCTGTGTCATCGTTTATGATGAGGATACGAGCAAGGATCCGATTATGGGCAATGAAAGCGATGGCAAATGTATGCTCAGCAAATCTGCCAGCTATGCTGCCCATGCAGATGTTATTGATGAACTGAAGGGGGAAGCCCTGTCACAGAAGGATGGAATAGCTTCCAGACTGATTGAGGATACTGCCAAGGTGGAGGTGCCCTTTGAATCCTTTCGTTTCTCTTTGACAAAGGAAGGTCTTATGATACCGCGTCCGGAGGCATTTCCATCACGGCTTACATCGGATATCAGAGACAACGGCAGAAATAAACAGAATATGAAAATTTCCAAGGGTGTGCAGAATATGACCTACATCAGTGTGGTCACAGGAAGCAATTCCCATATGAAAATCAGTGTGATCAATGCACAGCTGACACCGGTAAATGCTACGATTGAAACAATCAAGACACAGTTTATCATCATTGCGGCAATATTGACTGTAGTGGCGCTTATGCTGGCCTTTTATCTTTCAAGAAAGATTGCACGTCCCATCATCTCCATTAACAACGGAGCGAAAACGCTTGCGACCGGTCAGTATGATGTTGCCTTCAGCGGTAAGGGATATCTGGAAATTGAGGAGCTGAGCAATACGCTGAACTATGCTTCCAGAGAGCTGAGGAAGGTGGAGAATCTGCGGCGTGAGCTGATTGCGAATATGAGCCATGACCTGCGAACACCGCTGACAATGATCAGCGGATACGGGGAGGTTATGCGGGATATCCCCGGTGAGAACACACCGGAGAATGTACAGATTATCATTGATGAGACAAAACGTCTGACCAATCTGGTGAACGATATGCTGGATCTATCCAAGCTGCAGGCAGGTGTACAGGAGCTGCATGCGGTTTCCATGAATCTGACGGATGAAATCCGCAGCATCATCGAACGCTATGAAACCCTTTTAAAGCAGGATGAGTATGATATTCGCTTTGAATATAGAGAAGATGTCATAATTCAGGGAGATGTGATCAAGATTGATCAGGTTATCTATAATCTGATTAACAATGCCATCAACTACAGCGGAGAGGATCATCAGGTCATCGTGAAGCAGCTGCTTGAACAGGGAAGGGTTCGTATCGAAATAATCGATCATGGTCCGGGTATCGAAAAGGATAAGCTTGCGTATATCTGGGAACGGTATTACAAGGTGGATAAGACGCATGTGCGCTCCCGGGTTGGCAGCGGTCTGGGTCTGAGCATTGTTAAAGCTGTTCTGGAGCTTCATAAGGCTGAATACGGCGTACTTAGTGAAGAAGGAGTAGGAAGTACCTTCTGGTTCTCTCTGCCTTACAGCAAAAGCCAAAACGAGGATGGATAGTGTCTGTATCAAGCTGAATCACTAGAAACTATGATAATAAACACAGCTGTTTTAAAACGATGTCAGGGAGGAGCAGCAGGTACAGACTCAAAACAAGGGTGCTCGTTATAAAATACATACCATACATATTCATATAGAATAAAAATATCTGTGGATGACATTTCATGGATATTTTTTATTAATCATTACGTAAATGGAAGAAGAATATCAGGAAAAATGCTTACACTTTTTCATGTAAATAAAAAAAAGCATTTACAGTCCCACAAACACTGAAATTGAGGTATAATAAGTGTCAGAGCAAATAGAGATGAAGGTTCATCTACAACATAAACAATCTGAATACACGTAAATGCCGCGTGTATTTTCTATTGTCATTGTTCTAGGTTAAGGAGGATTCTATGATCACTAGCATTAAGAAAAGGGACGGACGTGAAATACATTTCTCTCCAGAAAAAATCACAAGAGCTATTTTCCTGGCAGCAAGCAGAGTAGCACAGGAGGAAGGCAGCAAAGCAGATTATGAAACAGCGGAAATACTGACGGAGAAAGTCGTAAATCTTCTGAATAATACATACCAGGGCACAACACCAACCGTGGAAAATGTGCAGGATGCAGTTATTAAGGTATTGATTGAAACCGGTCATGCGAGAACCAGTGAAGCATATATCCTGTATCGTGCAGAACGTACAAGAATCCGCAGCATGAAGACAAGGCTGATGAAATCCATTGAGGAAATTACGTTTGCGGACAGCAACGATGCGGATATCAAGCGTGAGAATGCCAATATTGACGGAAATACGGCAATGGGTACCATGCTGCAGTACGGAAGTGCTGTATCCAAGGAATTCTGTATGAGTCAGCTGATGAATCCGCAGCATGCGGCGCTTCATGAAAACGGAGATATCCATATTCATGATATGGATTTTATGAATATGGGGACGCTGACCTGCTGTCAGATTGATTTGGAAAAGCTGTTTAACGGCGGTTTTTCAACCGGTCACGGGCATCTGCGTGAACCGCAGGATATCACCAGCTATGCAGCTCTTGCGGCAATCGCAATCCAGAGTAACCAGAACGATCAGCATGGCGGTCAGAGTATACCTGCCTTTGATTTTTATCTGGCAAAGGGTGTCGCAAAAACCTTCCGCAAGGAATATATCAGTAATCTCAACAAAGCGCTGGAGCTGTTTATCAATCTGGATGCCGATGTGAGAGAACCGTTCAAGGCAGTGGAGAAGGAAACAGGAAAAACTGCAGCTATGATCATGGACGACAGCTTCCTGAACAGCCTGAATGCCATGCTGAAGGAAACCTTCGGTCTTGGTGAGGAACAAATCGAGCTGATCAATAAATTCGCTTATAAAGAAGCAAACGTTGCCACAAGAAGAAAAACCTATCAGGCAATGGAAGCCTTTGTACATAATCTGAACACCATGCATTCACGTGCCGGTGCACAGGTACCGTTTTCCAGTATAAACTTCGGTACGGATATGACACCGGAGGGTAGACTGATCAGTGAAAATCTGATGCTGGCACAGGAAGCAGGTTTAGGGAACGGAGAAACACCGATTTTCCCGATTCTGATTTTCAAGGTTAAGGAAGGCATTAACTATAATCCTGAGGATCCTAACTACGACCTGTTTAAGCTGGCAATGCGTGTATCCGCAAAACGTCTGTTTCCGAATTTCAGCTTTATGGATGCTCCGTTCAACAAACAGTATTACAAGGAAGGACATCCGGAAACAGAAACAACCTATATGGGATGCCGTACCCGCGTTATGGGAAATATCAACGGTCCGGAAATTGCGACAGGAAGAGGAAACAACTCCTTTACCTCCATCAACCTGCCGCGTCTTGGAATCAAGCACGGAGTTGCTGTAAATGGTGATTTCAATGAGGCTGCTTTCTTTAATGAGCTGGATGAAAAGATGGAAATCGTTATTCAGCAGCTGCTGGAGCGTCTGGAAATTCAGGGAAGAAAGAAAGTGAAAAACTTCCCATTCCTGATGGGACAGGGTGTCTGGATCGGCAGTGAGAATCTGAGCTGGGAGGATACGCTGGAGGAAATCATCAAGCAGGGAACGCTGACGATTGGTTTCATCGGTCTGGCGGAATGTTTAAAGGCGCTGATCGGAGAACATCACGGAGAAAGTGAAGAAGCGCAGAAGCTCGGTCTGAAAATCGTAGGGCATATGCGTGAAATGTGTGATGAAGCTACAGAGAAATACGGTCTGAACTTCTCTCTTATTGCAACTCCTGCAGAAGGTCTGTCTGGAAGATTTACACGGATTGATAAGAAAATCTACGGTATCATACCGGGTGTTACAGATCGTGATTACTATACAAATTCCTTCCATGTACCGGTATACTATCACATAACAGCATTTAAGAAGATTCAGAAGGAAGCTCCTTATCATGAATTCACAAACGGCGGACATATCTCCTATGTGGAAGTGGACGGAGATCCTACAAATAATCTGGAAGCATTTGAATCCATCGTTCGCTGTATGAAGGATGCGGGAATCGGTTACGGCAGCATCAACCATCCGGTAGACCGTGATCCATGCTGCGGCTACAGTGGTGTAATTGAAGGGCATGTCTGTCCAAAATGCGGAAGAGACGAGCGTGAGGAAGAATATAAGTTTGAGAAAATCCGCCGTATTACCGGTTATCTGGTAGGTACGGTAGACCGTTTCAATGATGCAAAGGCATCTGAAGAACGGGATCGTGTAAAGCATGGATAGCAAAACCATCCGACTGGCTTCCCCTATGCAGGAGGACAGCTTTGTAGATGGTCCCGGTGTTCGTATGGTTATCTGGACGCAGGGGTGCAGACATCACTGCCCAAACTGTCACAATCCGCAAACCTGGGATACGGAAGGCGGCACCCTGTATTCCGTTGAACAGCTGCAGCAGCAGATTCGTGATGCACAGCTGCAGAGCGGTCTGACACTTTCAGGCGGAGAGCCGTTTCTGCAGGTTGAGCCATTGCTGGAAATCGTAAGAACGGCAAAGGAAAAACAGCTGAACATCTGGGCTTACAGCGGGTTCACCTATGAAGAGCTTCTTGCGGATGAGCGTAAGAAAAGGCTGCTTGTGCAACTTGATGTGCTGGTTGACGGTAAGTTTGTGAATGAGCTGAAGGATTACCGTCTTGTCTTTAAGGGAAGCCGGAATCAGAGAATCATCGATGTACAGAAATCACTGCAAAGCGGCAGTGTCATCCTGTCAGAAAAGGATGAACAGAATCAGAAGCTGAAGGAAGAGGATATGATCAATGCATGACCATATCCTTTCTTTTATCTCTTTCTATAGCATAAGAGGAATAGCTGAATCATCGATTCTCTGTGAAACTGCAAACAGCGTCATATGAGCCAAAAGGAAGAGGGAATGCGGCTGTTCTTAATTACTGCATACCTTTTTCCAAAGGTGATGCTTTGTGCCCTTGTTATTATAATTTCATTCTATACAGAAAACTTTATAGATAATTATTTTGATGTGTGAACTATACAGGCACTGAAGCTGTACAGCAAGATTGCATATATGCTATGGAAGTTCTTCCATAAGATTTTAAGGAATAGATTGCATGACAGATAAGTGTGTTGATACGAATATAATGTAAAAGGCTGTTGTAAAAGGAAATATGGGGAATTCTACTATTGGTTGAGAAGCAGACAACGAGCAGTTGTGACATTCAACCAGCTCTATCTTCCTTTAGGAAGGAATCATTTCTATAATGAGGGTGTGAAGAAAGGTGGAACACTATATGAAAGCATTAGGAACCAAAATAAGTGAATTGAGAAAAGCAAGGGGTATGACACAGGATGAGCTTGCAGATAAAATGGGAGTTTCGCCGCAGGCTGTATCAAAATGGGAGAATGATCTTTCTATGCCGGATCTTCCAGTATTGATTGAGCTGTCAGACTTCTTCCATATTTCTCTGGATGATTTTCTAAAAGAAAAGGTGCAGACAGTCGAACTGCTTCCGGAAGATAAGCGAAAGGATATCGAACAGATGTTTTTGAGAGTGTATGTGGATTCAGAGAATGGAGACAGAGTACGTGTCAACCTGCCGCTGGCTCTGGTAAAAATGGCCAGAGATATGGGGCTGGACATCCCGCAGATGACAGACAATCCAATGATGCAGAAAATCGATCTGGGAATGATTATGCAGCTGATAGAGAGTGGTGTGATCGGGAAGCTTGTAGAAGTCGATTCTGCAAACGGAGATCATGTTGAAGTGATTGTCGAATAGCATGAAGATACGGATTCATGCACAGTCCTGCCGTCTAAATCTTCGCATTCCCGATAGCATGCTTTATAATATGCTCACCTGTACAGTGATTAGAAAGACAATACAGGAGAATACGGAAATAGCATGGACAATGGATAAGGAGACCACAAGAAAGATGATGCGGCTTCTAAAGCATTTCAGTAAGGAATACAGGGGATTAACCATCGTTGATGTAGAAACGGCTGATGGGGAAATTGTGCAGATAACATTATAAAAGGATCATGGCTATGATCTTTTTTCTGTTTACACCTGTGCTCCTGAACAAAGAAGAGAAGCATTTTGAAAAAAAGAAACAGGTGCCGTTGACCTGTTTCTAAGCTGCTTCCTATCTTTTACTGATTATGTAACATGCAAAGCTGTAGTTTTATCTTCAGCTAATGCTGCATTCTTCCAGCAGCTGCAGACAGCCGTCCGGATTGTCTGAATGAAGAAGCGCATTTGTAAATCCCAAATCCATCAGCTTTCTTGCCAGGTTGGAAAGGATTCTAAGATGCTCATTCCCGCTGTTTTCCTTGCGTACAGCAATACCGAATACCATCTGAACCTGATCATCATCCCATTGAATTGGATTTTGTAGTCGAAGAAAGACCAGAGATGTATGCCTGACGCCCAATGACAATGCATGCGGTATAGCGATGCTGGAGCCCATGGCTGTAGATATTTCGTCCTCTCTTGAATAAACATCGTCTATATATTGCTGCTTATCACACAGCCGCTGATTATTCTCCAGTGTATCCGCAATGCAGGAAATAATGTCATCCTTGGACTGCAGATTCATATCAAGGAGAATCAGATTCTCATTGATCAACTTCATGTCTTACTCCTGATCCGGTTCATTTCTGATAAAGAAATAAATCATACAGACAGCAACTGCTGTCCCTGCTGCAAACGATAACAGATATAATGGGATATTGCTGACAAGAAGCAATGTTTCCAGACCGCCAATCGGTGCAGATAGTGTAATTCCAAACATGGCTACCAAGGCTCCTGTTACTGCTGCTCCAACACATAAGGAAGGAAGAATTTTCTTAGGCCGGTCTGCTACAAAGGGAATGGCTCCTTCAACAAAGAAACTGAGTCCCATAATATATGCAGCAATTTTTGCCCCCCGTAAATTTTCGCTGAACTTTTTAGGAAACAGCGTACAGGCGACAGCACAGCTTGTAGCAATTACCATGGCACTGCAGCCGCAGGAAGCCATGACAACAGACGGTACGGTTCCTCCATCTGCTGCAGTCAGTGTTGCAACAGAGAACAGATATGCAGTTTTGTTGATGGGACCGCCAAGATCAAGTGCCAGCATACCGCCGATTACTGCCCCAAGCAGTGCAGCATTTGTACCGCTGAGACCGGACAGGAAATCTGTAAGCGCATTGCTGACAGGGGCAACGACAGAATTGATTGCCAGCATGGCAAGACTTGTTAATGCAAGACCCAGTATCGGGAATAACAGCAGTGTTTTGATTCCCTCCAGAGATCGAGGTATCCCGGCAGTCAACTTTTTCAGACCGAGAATGATATAACCCGCTGCGAAGCCGCCGATCACAGCGCCAAGAAAACTAGAGCCGCCGTTTGCTGCCAAAGCACCGGCTACCATACCGGTCAGCAATCCCGGCCGATCCGCTATGGAATAGGCAATATAAGCTCCCATAATCGGAAACATATACCCCATAGCCAGCCCGCCAATCTGATTCAGCCAGGAAACGAAAACATTGGATGAGCCGAAGGTCGCTGTGTTGGCATTCTGAAAATCAAACAGATAGGCACATGCCAGCATAATTCCACCACCTACAACAAATGGCAGGAAGTAAGAAACACCGGACATCAGATGATTATAGCTTTTTTTCCAATTCATAATTTTCTCCTCTTTTTCATTTAATATTCTTTTAGTGCATCATTCAGTTTTTCATATACGCTTTCTACTTTTCTAACGGCATCTGTTACAGAAACCTCCAGAAGCTTTTTCCCTCTGAAGCGCTCCATTTCCACACGGGTATCTGCCGCAATGATAACGTAGTCTGCTTCCTTAATATCTTCCTCACGTAATCGGTTCTCTACACCTCCGGAACCATTTGTTTCAATTTTTACCTGAAAGCCCAGTTTCTTACCCTGCCGCTCCAGATTCTCAGCGGCCATATACGTATGGGCAATTCCTGCCGGGCAGGCACATACTCCGATAATGCGTTTCATAAACAAGTCCTCCTTTATGTTCTTTCTATCTGTATCATTCTGAGCTCACCCTTACGCAGAGGCTCCAGCTCATTGGACAGCGGTTTGTGTATTGTATGATCCAGTGTCGTCAGTGTGTAAACAAGCGCTTCATCGCTATGTATTATGCCGCAGGATACCGGCTCTATTTCATTGTTATACAGACGAAGCAGCCAGTAATCTTTTTCCTTCACCAGTGATCCGAAGCAGCCCTGTAGCTCATCCATATTCAGAAAGCTCCAGGAATCCGGAAGTCTCTGTTCTGGTGGATTGGTAGGAAAATAGGATATCGGATGCACAGACTTATCAAAATGCTGTCCTTCAAAACAGAGTTGCGGGCAGGCATATTGAATGTAATCTTGGCAGATACGATTACTGTCATAGCTTTCATACCACGTTAAGGCCAGATCAAAGCTGTTTTCTTTCAGCATCTGACATTTCGGTGTTTGGAATATCATGTAGTCCAGACCGCTGGGCCTGCCCGGACGACGATGCAGATCCGGATAGCCCATAGCACCATAGGAACGAAACAATACTACAGCGATATCCTTGTTACCTTCGTCTATCAGCTCATATTCCTTACTGCTTTTCGTCATAACAGTCATGACTTCATCATCCTCTACCGATACATAATTCAATAACGGCCATGTTGGACTGGGCTCTTCAAACCAGCCATCCGCCTTCCAGGTCTTTAAAGCTGCCGGAGTGCTTTCGCGTTTGATGTAGCTGTATTGTGTCCCTGCAAGTGAATACGTATGCGGTGCCTGTCCGGTGAAAACCAGACGTACACGATGATCCGTTGCATGATTATCAATCGTTCCCGAAATACGGATATTATTCTTATCTATCAGCTCAAGCTTAATTTTATATCGCATACCGGAATTTCGTATTCTATCTTTTCTATTCTTCAGATTCTGAGGTATCTCCAAGGTACCTGTCAGGGTCATACAGCTGTAAGTCATATTCTGTACGCAGGAAACTTCTGCATGTTCAAAGTAATCTGTAAGAATCCAGTCATATTCTGGAGGAGAATAGTCAAAGCTGTCTCCCTCATCCCCGGACTCCTCCAGATAGATAGCGCTGCGATGCTCCCTATGACTCCTGTAATCAAAGATATGTACACCCTCTTCATCCTTGTGAATACGGAAACGGTTATTTTCAATATAAGGAACCTGCGCCAGTTCATAGCTGACAGATGGCTGATCAATATCCTGAATATACAATGTGCGATAGGAAAGCCCCTTCATATGATCAATCTGCAATATGATTTCTGTTTCATAGAAATAGCCCTTGGGATCCATATCACGGATATCTTTACGTAAAACACCACAGTTCTTTTTTACTGTCCCTGCACGCGTATACGGCAGCTCCTTTCCATCCAGAAGGATTCGGAAATCAGGTTTTCCAGTCTGTACAGTTGTATGCAGTGTCTGTGTTCTTGTATATGGCAGCGTATTGCATACCAGCAGAGGATATCCATCCTCCCTCTTCTGTACAGAAAGAGAAAGCAGCTTCATCAGAAATACCGTTTGAGAGGTTATCAGATTGTAAGCATTCTGTGTTTCCTGCTGAATATAGTCATTTGTTTCATCTGTCAGTGTCGCAGAGGAATGTGTCTGGCAGCGCAGCAGACGATTCCATATTTCATCGATCAGTCCGTGGTCATACGGGATACCCTGTGCATCCAGCATGGACATAAGAGGCTGAAGACCGTATGTGATCTTTCGCTCACAGGCATCCTGCAGTGCTTTGATATCTGCGCGTGCGGAGAAAATGGAACGGTGAACCCGATGATACTGCGTCGAGAACAGTTCATGCTCATGGCATTTTAAATTGTGACCATGCTCTCTTACACGATTGCAGAAGTCCTGCCATGTTGTTGATACAAATGCAATGTCTGTTTGCTGTGCGTTATACTCTGCTATTCGTTTTGGTATATCCAGCATTGCCGGATTTTGATCAAAGCCCAGCGGAAATACAAATTCGTGATCCAGTGTGGAATAGGACAGGAGCCGGTCAATCAGACTTTGTACACTGATTTTATTGTAGTCAAGAGCTGATTCATCAAATAATGTACCATTACGGAATGCATAGCATCCGTATCCATAGCCTGCAATCATTGTGCATACCAGCAGCTCACTGCCATCATTTGATTTCATGTAAAATTCGCTGCCAAGCTTATAATCATCTCCAACACCGCGTGTTATGACAAAATCCTTAATTCCAAACTGATGAAATATCTTGGGAAAATCCCAGGAATGTCCAAAGGAATCCGGCAGATATGCAACCCTGGAAACATATCCGAGATTTTCGGCAGACTGCATGCCGAGTCTCAGGTTGTTAATGACAGATTCACCATTGCAGATAAAGCAGTCAAGCTGTGAGTGAAAGGGTCCGATTACGAGCTTTTTTTCCGTTACGAGAGTTCGTATGTATGCTTCGTCCTCCGGGTGAAGCTTTCTGTACTCATCCATCGGCGCACTCTGTCCGTCGAAAAAGAAATCTGTAATTCTTCCGCTTCGAAAGCCTTCCAGCATCTCCTTCATATTATAGCACAGCTGAACAGTTGCATCCTGTGCTGTGAAATACCAGATCAGATCCCAATGTGTATGATGAATACAATGTGCTGTTTTCTTCATTGCTGTTCCTCCTTGCACCTCTACTATATCAACCGCTGTCTTCAACAATCAATAGAGCACGGCACTTCCTTTTTTCAACATCTACAGGTATTCCTGCAATTTTTTCCAGACAGCTGTATATAGAAATTATGATATAATTTCTATGGAAGAAAGCGGATATCAGATGCTGTTTATTTTAGGCATACAGCTCTCACCTTCGGTATGCGTTCCGAAAGAAAAGCAGAAATTAAATCTGTATCTTTTCCGCAGGATCGAGATAGATACCGTATGGAAGGCTCTTGGCATACTATAATGGGTGATAAAAACAAAAAGGACAGTGAACTGGAGGCTTATCATGAAAAAAACACAAAGGTGGATGGAACTTCTGAATATACTTGTAGAGGAACAGAATTTTCAGACTGTGGCAGAGCTTGCAGAACAGGTCGCAGTATCTTCGCGAACGATACACAGCGATTTGCAGGATACCAGTTTTCTACAGCTCCTTCATGGTGCCGAGCTGATAAAAAAACCGAACATCGGAATACGTCTTCACTGTACACAAAAACAGAGAGAGGCGATTTACCGGCAGCTTCAAAAAAATCGCTTTGAGACATCTGTCCCCTTGGAAAAGGGAAATGATTTACATACGGTTTTGCATATGCTTTTAACTTATAGGGATGCGATCCGTATGGAGGATCTTGCAGATGCATTATACCGTTCAAAGTCCTCACTGACCACTGTTCTGGAGGAAGCTGAGAGACTTGCTGAGAACTATGACTGCAGACTTCGAAAACGTTCAAACTATGGTCTGTCTCTGGAAGGTCACGAAGAGGATATCCGAAATCTTTTTTACCGTTTTGTAGACACTCTTCCGGTGCAGGGATATCAGCATAATGATCTGGATGTCCGTCTGCCGGATGCATTATATGAAAAAATGAAAATGGTATTTGATGTTCAGATGATTCGAATGATTATCCCGATTGTAAAATCATCGGAAATCAATCTGAATACTCATTATTGTGATTATGATTTCGGTATGCTGATTCTCAAATGCTGTATATTACTTACGCGCTGTCAGATTGACAGGTCAGTACAAAAGCAGACAACCATCAGCACCGATCTTCAGGAATATTATGTAGCCACCATCATGAAGCTGAAAATGGAGCAGACATTTCATGTAAGCCTACCCGAAGAGGAAATATATTATCTGGAACGGGTGATTCTTTCAACCCGCAAGCAGCAAAACCAGGAGCAGTTTCAGGAGCTGGACAGTGCCATGCTGGATAGATTCATTTATCTGGTATCGGAACGTCTGAATGTCGATCTGTCAGAAGATAAACAGCTCAAACAAAACCTTTGCAATCATATGAAACCGGCAATCCGGAGAATGAAGTATGGTATCTCAAGTGAGAATCCTCTGCTGGAAGCAATCAAAACGAAATACACGGAGGTCTATGTCGCAATCATGACAACGATTGATAAGATAGAGGAAAGGGAACACATCTATTTTGACGCCAATGAGCTTGGCTTTATCTGTCTGCATATCGTCGGAGCCTTAAACCGCTCCAGGAATATCCGTTCCATACGCTGTTTATTGATCTGTGATGCCGGAATCACCTTTGAATCCTATATTAAAAGCATGGTTGAAACATCCTTTCGTGAAATAGAAATTGTGAACATTATAGGCAGTGATGAAATGAAAAAAGAAACGGGGCACCAGCATGATCTTATACTGAATGCTACAACGAACCGTCTGCATGCTTCCAATATTATAAATATCGATCACTTGTTTACAGAAGCATCCTGTTCGCAGGTTCGTCATTGGATTTTTGCAAGAGAAATCAAGCATACGCTGGAGCTTCGCACAAAGTTTGACAGCTATCTTTCTTATTTTCAGGACAGCTGTGAAAATCGCAGAAGTCTCATTCATAAATACTGCACATATCTGGAGGATAACGGATATGTTACAGAAGCGTTTGAGGCGTCGGTTTATGATCGTATTCAGTATTCTTCAACAGCAATCGGACGTGGTGTTGCAGTCCCTCACGGTACGAAAAAAGCAGTGAAGAATTCCGTTATTTTAATTATCAAACTCGATCATACGATCACATGGGATGATCAGCTTGTTGACCTTGTATTCTTTGCGGCCATCGGTGAGGATATCAGTACGGAATACAGTAAAATATTTCGCCGCATTGTACGGATTGTCTCTGATGATGAGCAGACGCACATGCTGAAAAGCTGTAACAGTCTTGAAGAAATCAGAAAATATCTGTTTGATACCGAACAAAAAGCATAAGCTTTTTATATTTGCTCTTGCAATCCTTTCAGCTGCGTGTAGGATTTATGGTGAGGTGGTTACTATGAAAGAATTGGAAAGCTATATACAATCCGTCAATACCTGCAGTGATTCGCTGATTCGTGAGGTGTGGAGTGATCAGGATGAATGCTCCATGATATTTCCAAAAGGGGAAGTGGAAGGACTGGACGCTATCCTTGCTTCCTTTTATCACGGAGCGATGGCTCAGTATGAAACGCGCGACCTTCAACAGGATGATGTTAAGATTCAGGAATTCTGTGATATTACAATCGTACGCTTTTACTGGACGCTGTATGCGACGATGAAGGACAGCGGGGAACATATCATGAACAAGGGAAGGGAAACACAGATTTACCGCAGCTATCCGCAGGGGAAAAAGCTGGTGCATGTGCATTATTCCAAACTGCCGTAAGGAATGGCGTTAACACCTGTGAACATTCGTATATATCGACATGATTGCTGAACAGCAGAACAAGAAAAAAGCACGATTTTTCACAACCGTGCTTTTTCTATTGTCTGGAATGTAGTGTTTCACGAGTCTGTTCATCAAAATCCAGACCTTCAAACTGCATATGATAATACTTGGCATAGGTGCCGCCCTTCGCAAGCAGTTCATTGTGTGTTCCTCTTTCTTCCATGCCGTTTTCAGAGATAACGATAATTTCATCTGCATTGCGTATGGTGGAAAGACGGTGCGCAATTGTGATACAGGTTCTGTTTTTTGCCAGCTCTTCCAGACTTTTCTGAATATGCCGTTCACTTTCATTATCCAGTGCACTTGTGGCCTCATCCAGAATCAATATTCTTGGATCCTTCAGGAAGACGCGGGCAATACTGATGCGCTGCTTCTGTCCTCCTGACAGTCGTGTACCACGCTCACCGACATAGGTATCATAGCCATCCGGCAGTCCCATAATGAAATCATGAATATTTGCCTTTTTGGCTGCTTCGATGATTTCCTCATCCGTGCATCCGGGTTTTCCATATGCAATGTTTTCTTTTACACTTCCGGTAAACAGATATACATCCTGCTGAACGATACCGATTGCCTTGCGAAGGCTTTCCAGTGTCAGCGTTCGAATATCCTGACCATCCACACGAACAGCTCCGTTCTTCACATCATAAAACCTTGGAAGCAGGGAACAGATTGTCGTTTTCCCTCCGCCGCTTGGTCCAACCAGAGCAATGGAACGGCCTGCTTCGATATGTATAGAAACATCATCCAAAACATGCTCTTCCTCATTATAAGAGAAGGTCACATGATCATAATCTATGACACCCTGAACATTCTTCAGCTCCTGTGCATCCGGTGCATCCTGAATATCCGGCTCTGTTTCAATGACTTCAAGGAATCGTTTAAACCCGGAATAGCCCTTTTGAAACATCTCTGTAAATTCAACGAGCACCTCAATCGGGGCAACAAAGATGTTGATATACAGGGCATAGGTCGCAAGAGAAATTGGATCGAGTGTTCCGTTGGCAATAAAATATCCACCCGCAACCAGAATCGTCAGGTACAGCATCCCCTGAAAGAAATTATTTCCTGCATGAAACAGTCCCATCCGGTAATAGTTATTCGTCTTGGATTGCAGAAACAGCTGATTGCTGTGAGAAAATTTATCACGCTCAATGTCTTCATTGGCGAAGGATTTGACAACACGGATACCGGCCAGAGAATCCTGCAGGCTTGCATTGACACCGGCAATCTTACGGCGGTTATCCATAAAGGTTGCCTGCATTTTCTTATTCTGAAGCATACTGAAAATCAGCATGACCAGCGTTACTGCAATCAGAATCAGGGTCAGCGGTACGTGGATGTACAGCAGCAACAGAAAGGAACCGATAATTTTCAATAGCGAGATAAATACATTTTCCGGTCCGTGATGCGCGAATTCTGAAATATCAAACAAATCAGAAACCAGCTTGCTCATCATTTCCCCGGTATTGTTACGGTCATAATAGGAGAAGGACAGGCGCTCAAACTGATCAAACAGATCCTGACGCATATCGCTCTCCATACGTGCTCCCATAATATGTCCCTGCGCTGTTACATAATACCGGCAGATTGCACGAACGATATACATTACAAGCAGTCCTGCCCCAAGCAGAAGCAGACTGTCCATAATCATATCCTTTGGTTGAATATAAAATGTAGTATTCAGATAGCTCAGAATCTGCGGAAATGCAAGATCAACCGCACTGATCATAAGTGCACAGAACATATCAAGAAAGAACACAGTCTTATATGGCTTATAATAGCTTATAAATTTCTTCATAACTTCCATTCAAAAATCCCTCCGTTTCGCATACTGCATTATTATACACGAATTAGAAGCGGCTTACAATTCATATCCACTGATTCCAAATCGTATAAAAACAGCTGTAAGCAAAAAAGGAGATATCTCCCTCCTGCATGCGGTCTGTGGAAACATACGCATGCAATCATGCAGTTTAGATTTCTCATTCCGATACAATGGTAATTTGATTATCGTATTTTTTAAATCTGGCGGCAGATGTATCCTGTTCGATAAGAATGATATCGCCATTGGAATCCTTAACGATGTAGGCATCCTTCAAATGCCCGGATAGCAGCTTGAAAACCTGTTCATTAAGCTTTTTATATGTACCATGAGATACACGATCACCAGATAAATAATAAAGCTGATCCTCATCATCCAGACTGATATTCGTAAAGCTATCGGCACTGGTATAGGTTCCACGGATACCTTTTGCGAATCGATGCTCTTCCTTGCGTTCACTGACATAGGTGCCTATGGCATACAGCACAATAAAAAATAAGCAGGATACGAGGATGAAAGAGATTTTAACAATACGGTACTTTTTCTCTAAATTCATGATTTTCCTTTCTATGAATACCTGACTGCGATTTACAGCCTCTGAAAATATAGTGTATACAGCTGTGTAATCATCAGTAATCATTTCAACCGTAATCATCATAGCATACCGTCTATAGGGATTAAACTCCATTTAAGCATTATTAAGATTGTTTCAGGCAAGTCTTTTTGCATAAAATGAGAGCTGCATGCAATATAAAAAGATCTAAGTATTTACTTTGAAAATAATCAAAAACCCCTTATAATGAAAAAAGGGTGATACGATGGGCATACGAATGTTAACAATCAACGTGAATGGGTATGGCATACAGGCAAAATACAGGGAAGAGGATATCAAAACAGTATTTATGCCATTTCTTCAACATGTCATACAGCTGCAAAAGGAATCAGGAAAAAGACTCATAGTCTTTCTGGCGGCTCCTCCTGCAACAGGGAAATCCACACTTGCGATAGCACTCTGTCAGTTCGCCAGAGAATTGGGCTGTATGGATATGCAGTATGCCGGTATGGATGGATTTCATTATACGAATGCCTGGCTCGATAACCATTTTCAGTATGGAAAAAAACTAAAGGAACTAAAAGGCGCTCCGGAAACATTTGATGCAGAAGCAATGTATGCATTGATAAAGGAAACAAAAGGAAGCGATACCTGGTGGCCGGTATATGACCGTAATCTGCATGAGCCGCTGAAGCATAGGCTGCATATTACAGGCAGTATTCTTCTTGTGGAAGGTAATTATCTTCTGTTGGACGAGAAACCCTATCGCTCCCTTTCTGCACTATGCGACTATTGTGTGTTTATTCAAGCGGAGGAAAACCTGCTGCGTGACAGACTCATTGACAGAAAAAGCCGCGGTGGGCTAAGCAAGGAGCAGGCAGAGTTTTTTTATGAAAAAAGTGATCGCTGCAATGTACAGCGTGTCTTACATAACCGTTTGAATAGTGATGAGGTGTGGAAGCTTTGTACAGATGGAGGGTATCGGCTCATTTCTCGCAGCTTTGACGAATCGTGGCAAACATTCTGTGAATGAGAAAGGCAGCGATACACATTGCCGTGATATAAAAGAGATTGCCTATCCATATCCCGGTACGCTTCATAATTTGAGAGAATACAGGCTGGGTAGTGATTTTGTAAGGACTGATATAAAACATATTGATATCCCCGTAGGAATGAAATAAAACATTGAGCAGTGTGGCAGCTCCTATGCAGATAAGTAAAATCGGAAGGGTTTTTATAAACCCTGAAAGAGAGGTATCACCGTGTCTTGAAAAGCCGATGAAAAAGCCGACAAACAGAAGAAGAAAGTGCCAGACAAAGGCATGCAGCGTCAAGGTGATATAAGGATGCATGAGGCCATCCGGAACCAGCAGCGCCATAAGACCGCCAAGCAGATTGAAATCCATCAGGAAGGTTTCCAGAGGAATCAGCTATCTGCTTTTTTTCATAAAGGGAAGAATTGCACAAAGATACATGGGAAGACTGCATAGCTGAAAAGGGAAAATCCACCAGTCATAGGTTTTGTTATCCATAACATAAAAATGAAAGAGCTGCTTGTATAGTTCGGAAAGCAGTAAAATAACTGCAATAGCAAACAATATACGGTGATAGCTGCGATCACTCACCCTGCGCAGCTTCCATGTCAGCGCAATAGACACAGGGATACCGCCTAGCAGCATAACGATATGAAATAGTCCATAGGGCTTTGTCTCAGCCATTGTCCATGCCGTCGCATTCAGAAAATTCTCCATGCGATCACCTCCTGCCTATAGTATGGACACGATAGTATGAAACTGCAATAGAAAAAAGTGTTTTCACTGGAAGCAGCATTGAATCAGGAGGTATTCCATACTGCTTAGCAATTTTCCTTCCTGTATGTTCCCCCTTGTGATACATAGGGATCGTTCCATGATTTCACTTGATAAACTGCATACCCGCTTTATGGTTCATGCAGACTTGAGAAACTCAAATCATAACAGCATACTGCGTCTATCAATTCTGTTATACATATGTCCGCTAGAAAGAAATAAAAGGGATGCTCCTTTCTGCCGTGAGTGTGCAGGCAGGCGCATCCTTGTTTTATGTACGTTGAAAGCTTGTAATCATAATGAAAACACATAAGACCAGAAAGAGGATCGATATCCAGTTACTGAAAAAGGTACGAACACGGGAACCTCTGTTATGAATTATATAATTCCGTATGATCAGTCTTTTCTGATAGAGAGTAAACATCGCATACAGCAGAAACAGCGCTTCCAGTATAAGAAAGACTGTAGAAATCTGGCCGTTGTCTGAAAGCAGTGAGACTTCCATGATTGCGAAAGCGTTATTCAGAAAATGAATCGCTATACCTGGCAGGATACTACCCGACGTTAAAACAACATAGCAAATCATCATACTGAGAGCAAAAACAGGGACACTCTGCGGAAGATTTCCATGCAGCAATGCAAACAGCAGACTTGTCACAAGAATAGCGAAGACATTTCCATATCTTTTCAGCGTTTGCAGTATCAATCCGCGAAAGAGAAGCTCTTCCATGATCGGCGCAATGATACAGGTGGAGAGTACAATGCTTAGATTGTAGGTGATATCCGGCTTCATGGAGAAATCCGGCGTTGTCATGACCCAGCCAAAATGGATGAGGATCTGATTTATCAGCTGTATAAGAATTCCAGCTGCTCCAGACAATCCCATAGCGATAATCGTATAGCGAAGGATGGAAAGAAAATTCCATTCCTTGCATAGAGAGTACGGTATTGTTACATGCAGCTTCTTTTTATATATTACAAGCGTTAAAATCGTTACAAAGCAGGTTGCTATCATACTGAAGATGTTTGTGATTGTTTCAAGCTCTGTTTGCGAAGCGCCTGACATGATGTATGCACTGCTTATGATTCCTAAGGTAAAGGCACAGGCAAATAATAAAATATAATAGAAAAGCAGAGAGCCGGCTATACGTTTACAGTCCTTTTTTCATAGCTGATCTTTATGTTCCTCTTCCAGATACGGCTCATGTTCCATTCGGATACCTCCTATCGGTCAAAGAGCTTACGTCTTGCAGTAGATTGAATAAACAGCTCCTTTAGCCCGTCCACATCATCCTGCTCCAGGGTTGCTTTCAGATGATTGACCTCCTGTATGAAATCATCAATTTCCCGAATCAGGTTCTCTTTATTCAGAAAGAATACCTCACTCCACAGATTCTCGTTGATTTTCGCAATTCTTGTCAGATCACGAAAGGAGTCACCGGTGTATTCTACCAGGTGGGTGTTGTCATTGGTGTTCATAAGAGAAACCGCAATAGCATGTGTCAGATGTGAAACAAAGCCGATCATTTCATCATGCTGTGCAACGGTCAGCTCGGAGATGTTACTGAATCCGAGTATTTCGGCAAACTGGCGCATGGTCGCAACTGCTTCCTTCGTATTGCTTTCTGTAGGCAGAATAATGAAGTTGGCGATATGGAAGATGGAATCGTCTGCGAATTTTACTCCGCTGACTTCCTTACCTGCCATTGGATGGGAGCTTATGAACTCCACATCCCTGCGAATGATTTTCTGAATGGGTTCTACAACACCTGTTTTCACAGAGCTTACATCTGTAATCAGAGCACCGGGCTTGAAATATTTCTGATAGGTGGTTATCCAGTCTACCGTCATATTTGGATATAGTCCGCTTATTATGATATCAGCTTCCTTTATATAGTCAATATCAAATGTTGAACCGCGATCGATGATGTTATGCTTGATTGCATAGTCAATGCTGAGCTGGTTGATTTCAATGGCATCAACATGATAGCCGTTTTTCTTTAAGCCCATGGCATAGCTGCCACCGATCAGACCTAATCCGACAATAAGAAATCGTGTATTCTCCTGTATCATAGCAGCTCCACCTTTCCACCAATGGACTGTAAATCTTCAAAGAATGTAGGATAGCTTTTTTGGATTGCCTGAGCACCATCAATGATGCAGGAGGTATTGCTGCAGGCTGCTGCGACACTGAGTGCCATAACGATACGGTGATCATTATGGGAGGAAAGCTCGCTCGTACAGGTATAGGAGGAGTTGCCGGTAATAAAGATTTCATCCTCTGTGGAATGAATATCCACACCGAATTTGCGCAGCTCCTGTTCCATTGCTTCAATGCGGTCACTTTCCTTGATACGCAGTCTGCCTGCATTGTAGATATTGGTATTTCCCGGGGAATACATAGCAAGGACAGTTAGGATCGGTCCGAGATCCGGGCAGTCCGCAAGATCGATTCTACAGCCATGCAGGCTGCTTTTATAAATATGGTAGCCGTTTTTTACCTCTTCAATGCGTACACCAAAGTCCTTCAGTATCGAGAGAATTTTTTTATCTCCCTGCCTGGAATCGTGATGAACACCGGTAATGGTAAGATCATGATTGCATGCGGCAAGCACAGCAAAGAAGGCAAGCTGGGAATAGTCTCCTTCGATCGTATAGTCACATGCTGTATACTGCTGATTGCCCGGAATATGAATGGTCAGATCATCTTTGAAGGAAGCTTGTATGCCATAGGTTTTCAGCATTTGCAGCGTGAGATCAACATAGCTTCTGGATTCAAAGGGCGGAAGGATGTGAATGGTGGAATCCTCCTGCAGGAGTGGCAGTGTGAACAGCAATCCGCTGATAAACTGTGAGCTGACATCACCTTGTAATGTAATATCACCGGATTTCAGACATTCACGGATCGTGATACCGGATGCTTCCTGTCGGAAGGTGATCCCCTGCGCGTGGAACAAATCCTCATAAACCTTCTGCGGGCGCTGCAGCAGTCTGCCCTGACCGGTGAAGGTGATTTCCTGATTGCAGAGAGAGAAAATCGGAATGAAGAAACGAAGAGTGGAGCCGGATTCACAGCAAAACACTTCTTTGTTCTTTATTGTAAAATCTTTGATTCCGGTAACAGTAACCTGATCTGCTTCTATGCGGATATCGGCACCAAGCTGCTGCATGCCGGCAATCGTGGTTTTGATATCCTGCGAATAGGCAACGTTTTTTATGACGCTGGTGCCGTTCGCCAGAGAGGCACAGATAATCGCACGATGTGCCATGCTTTTACTTGGCGGAATGACAACATGACCACTGCAGATGGATGGTGCTATATGGGCTTTCATTTACATCGCCCTCCCGATTACACCTGCGATAGCCTTTCCCTTGCGGATCAGCTCTTTAAAGTTATCCGGCTTGAGAGACTGTGCGCCATCACTCCATGCGCATTCCGGATGATCGTGTACCTCCACAATCAGTCCGTCGGCCCCTGCTGCGATTGCTGCAAGCGAAGCTGCCTCCACCAGCTCCCAATCACCGGTCGCATGACTTGGATCAATGATAATCGGAAGATGTGTTTTTTTCTTGATAATAGGAACTACACTCAAATCGAGGGTATTTCGTGTATAAGGTTCAAAGGTGCGGATACCGCGCTCACACAGCATGACATTCGTATTTCCTTCAGAAAGAATATACTCTGCGGACATGATCCATTCTTCAATCGTATTGGCCAGTCCACGTTTCAGCAGTACCGGCTTGTTTGTTTTTCCAACAGCCTTTAAAAGGTCAAAATTCTGCATATTTCTGGCACCGATCTGAATGACATCGACATGCTCTACAAATTCATCCAGCTTATCGGCACTCATCAGCTCAGTAACAACAGGAAGCCCGGTTTGCTTTCTTGCCTGTGCAAGCGCGAGAATTCCTTCTGTTCCCATACCCTGAAATGCATACGGACTTGTTCTTGGCTTGTAGGCTCCCCCACGAAGCATCATTCCTCCTGCATCCTTTACCTCATGAGCGATATGACAAATCATATCTTTCCCTTCAACAGAGCAGGGACCGCCAATGACAACGATTTTTTCCTTTCCACCGATGTGAATGCCGTTTACCTCTACTATCGTATCCTCCGGATGAAACATCCGGCTTGCCTTCTTATACGGGGATGATACGCGGACAACACTTTCCACATGCTTGTTCGCCTCAATGCGCTTCGGGTCAACCTGTGATGTATCTCCAACAACGCCGAAGACATTGAGGTTTTCACCAATACTCTCATGAATCTGAAGCCCCTTATCCTTCAGCTGCTTCATGACATGCTCAATATCTGCTTTTGTTGCACTTTTCTTCATTGTGATAATCATATCTGCTTCCTCCTCTTATATATGTTACTGTGCCGGTGTTTTTTTTATTTCATTGTCAGGGTTGCTGATCGCTCCATCAGCTGATCCAGAATGCCAATGGCAAGCACACTGTCCACGACGATTCTTGCCCGATGAATAATTGCCGGATCATGACGCCCCTGAATCTGAAGCTTCACTGCTTCGTGAGTCTTTAAATCCACCGTATTCTGTTCCTTATATATAGACGCTGTCGGCTTGATAACCGTACGGATGCGAATCGGCATTCCATTGGAAATCCCGCCGTTGATTCCACCATTGTTATTTGTAGCGGTATGAAATCCCTTGTCATAGGTGATCGGATCATTGGCTTCACTTCCATACACATCCGAAAAACCAAAGCCCAGACCGAATTCAATTCCCTTTACCGCTGGAACACTGAATAACAGATGACTCAGTGTGCTTTCCAGCGAATCGAAGAACGGTTCTCCCAGACCTGCCGGAACGTTCAGAATACAGCTCTCCAGAATACCGCCCACACTGTCGCCTTCATTTGCCGCTTCCTCTATCATCGCTTTCATATCTGCAGCTGCTGTATCATCCAGTACCGCAAAATCCATTGTATTGACACGTTCCACCTGTTTCTGTAATTCCTCTATATTCTCAGAAAACGGAATATCCTCTATGGTTCTGCTTTTCTGAATATGGCTTCCTATCAGAATTCCCTTTTCCTTCAGTACCTGCATAGCGATTGCACCTGCCGCTACCAGCGGTGCAGTGATTCTGCCGCTGAAATGACCGCCACCGCGATAGTCCTGCCAGCCCATATACTTTTCATTGGCAGTATAGTCTGCATGAGAAGGGCGCAGCCGATATTTCGTCTTTTCGTAATCATGACTTCTTGTGTTTGTATTTTCAATGAGAATCGTCAACGGTGTACCGGTTGTATGACCATTGAAATAGCCACTGACGATATGCAGCTCATCTGCCTCTTTTCGCTGTGTGGATATTCTGCCCTTTGCTTTTCGCTTTTCCATGACGGAGGCTATAAAATCCATATCCAGTTTAATTCCCGGCGCAAGACCGTCAATCACGCAGCCGATGGCTTCCCCATGGCTTTCTCCAAAAATTGTCACAGAATAATTATGTCCGAATGTATTTTTCATGCTTGTGTTCCTTTCAATATAGTACGTACTTCATCAAGCGGGGTTTCTATCAGTTCCGCTGTTCCTGCCTTTGGAACATGAACGATCGTTACATGATCACCGTCCGCTTTCTTATCTCTGCATAAAAGCTGATATACCGCTTCCGGGTCAAAGTCCACATGTGTGGGGATACCCAGACGCTCATACACGCTGATAACACGCTGCTTCAGCTGTTCATCCTCGATAAAATACAGCATTCCCAAAGCAACACATTCCCCGTGCAGATACTCACTCAGGTGATAATAGCTTTCAATGGCATGTCCGATGGTATGACCGAAGTTCAGAATCTTGCGCAGTCCCTGTTCCCGTTCATCCTGCTCGACAACACTCTTTTTCACATACAAAGCTTTTTCAATAATCGTATCCAGATCTTTTTCAATATCTCCATGCTCAAACAATGCAAACAGGGAGGCATCATAGATCAGTCCGGCTTTCAGTGCTTCCATCAGGCCGTTGATATAGTGCCTTCTGGGAAGCGTATGCAATGTTTCCGGATCGATAAAGACCATTTTTGGCTGATAGAAGGCACCGACGATATTTTTAACCTCATCCAGATTGATAGCAACCTTTCCACCGATACTGGAGTCTATCTGTGAAAGTGTGGTTGTCGGTATCTGTATGAAGTCGATTCCCCGCATATAGGAGGCTGCCACATAACCTGCCAGATCACCGACGACTCCTCCTCCAAGAGCGACTACACAATCCTTTCTGGAAAACTTGTGTGCCAGCAGATCCTCATTGATTTCCTTGAAGACGGCAAGGTCCTTGGAATCCTCCCCCTGTTCTATGACATGCACATACCCTTTCTTACATTGTTCCCGTACGATATTTGCATAGGCCTCCGGTACGCCGCTGTCTGTAACAATCATCACCTTGCGGTTTAAATCAATATAGTCATTTAAACGATACAGTATCCCGTGTTCCATCAGGATGTCATATCCGTTCTCCTTTAAATCAACGTGTAATTTCATAACAATATCCTCCCTTTTATGAAAAAAAAGCATCCTGTGTGTATCGCAGATGCTTTTGTGTGCTCGTTATAAAGTGAAAATAACCATGACTTCTTCAATGGCTTTATAACGGACTATTCAAAGTAATAAAAGTATGCTTTCTGTATCATGGTCAAATCACTCCAATTACCAATATGATAATATACTTTATGCATAATTACAAGAAAAAAACACAAATTTATGAAAATAATTTCAGTTTATGAAAATGCAATGAAAACATGATGCCGCTATTGCTGATGACAGAGTTAAGACGGTATAGGAGGACTCTATACAGCTATCCGTTACAGCACAATGAGTTTTGGATGATACTATTTGCACACAATTTGTAAAACTTTTCATAAATTCATGTAAGTTTTGAATTTATGATAGGAAGTTAAATAGAATTATTGTATAATATTGTGGAAACAGGGGTGAGTTTATGAGTTTATTGGATGATGCCCGAAAACGGATCAATGCGATTGATGAGGAAATGGCAAAACTTTTTGAACAGCGCATGCAGGCGGTTGAAGATGTTATCCGTTACAAACAGGCGCATCAGATGAAGGTTTTGGATACATCAAGAGAACAGTATGTTATTGAACATAATACAGCATTTATTCAGCGTGAGGAATACAGGGACAGCTACATAGAATTTATCAGTGAAATGATGGCAATCTCTAGAAAATATCAGCGATCGATCATTAACCGGGATCTTATCGGTTATTCCGGGACAGAAGGAGCATTTTCCCATATTGCTGCTGAGCGGGTGTTTTTGGATCACCGAAAGAAAAGCTATGCCTCCTTTGAAGACGTATTTCATGCAGTAACGGAGCGGGAAGTGGCCTATGGAGTCATTCCGTTTGAAAATTCATATACTGGTGAAGTGGGAGAGGTACTGGATCTTCTGATGCGTTATGATGTATATATCAATGATATATACGATTTGCAGATATCACAGAATCTGCTAGGTGTAAAGGGAGCATCTCTAGCGGATATCAAACAGGTGTATTCCAAGGATCAGGCGATATATCAGTCAAAGAAATTTCTGGAGGGACGCGGCTATGAGCTGATACCATATCCGAACACTGCGCTTGCGGCAGAGTATGTTGCGAAAGAAAATGATAAATCCAAGGCTGCCATTGCCGCGAAGGAAAATGCAGAGCTGTATGGTCTGGATATACTTGCGGAGGATATCAATACAAGTGAACAGAATACGACACGCTTCATCATCATCAGTAAACAGCTGATACAGCAGGGCAATCGCTTCTCGCTCGCTTTTACCACACACCACAAGGCAGGTGCACTCGTACATGCGATGAATATTATCGCTCAGTATGGATTTAACATGCAGAGTATTAAGTCCAGGTCGATAAAGGAACGTCCATGGGAATACTATTTCTATGTGGAAATAGAAGGAAATCTGAAGGATGCAAAGGAACAGCATCTGATCCACGATTTAAAGGAAGCATGTGAAGAGGTAAAGATACTCGGAGCATATCAAAACGATGAAAGAAAGCAGGGATGAATATGAGTTTTGTAAAACAGAACGTCAATAAGGCGCCAATCGAAGATACAGTATTCGCTATTGTGAAAAAGGCAAAGGAAGCCAAGGCTGCCATCGGTGCAGAGCAGGTTGTCGATGCGACCATCGGCTCTTTATATAATGAAGAAGGGAACATCGTTGCCTTTGACAGCGTGTTTACACCTTATAACGAAATAGCAAAGGAAACAAAGGCTACCTACGCGGCCAGCTTTGTCGGCAATGATTCTTTCCGTAAGCAGGTTTATGAATGGATCGTGGGCGGCACGGGCTCAACTCTGGTACACAGTGTGATTGCCACACCGGGGGGGACCGGGGCAGTAGCGATCACCATGCAGGAAATACTGGATGAAGGGGAAACGGTTATTCTCCCTGAAATCGCATGGGGCAGCTATAGGCTGATGGCGACCATGGATAATCTGAAGGTGAAAACCTATTCTCTGTTTGAGGGAGATCATTTCAATGTAGAGTCCTTAAAGGAAGCTTGCCGTGAGGTTATGAAAACGCAGAAGAAGCTGCTGCTGGTAATCAATGATCCATGTCATAATCCAACTGGTTACTCTATGAGTATGGAGGAATGGCAGGAGATTGTGGCATTCCTGAACGAATGTGGAAAGGAAGTGCCGGTAGTGCTTCTCAATGACATTGCTTATATTGATTTTTCTTATGATTTAGAGCATTGCCGAAATTATATAAAGACATTTAATGATTTTTCAGAAAATGTTATGGCTGTAATTGCCTTCAGCTGCAGCAAGGCGCTGACCTCCTATGGCTTGCGTTGTGGTGCCGCTATTCTGTTGGCACAGACAAAGGAAGCTGTACGCGATGTGGAAATCGTATTTGAGAAGGCGGCCAGAGCTACCTGGAGCAATGTGCCGAATGCTGCTATGGAAAATTTCACATATGTTACAACAACCAATTATGATGCGTATATGAAGGAAAAGGCGATGTATGTGGAGCTTCTGAAAAAGAGAAGTGACATCTTTACAGAAGAAGCAGATGCCTGCGGATTGGATTACTATCCTTATAAAGAGGGCTTCTTCGTAACTGTGAGAATCGAGGACAATGCATTGCGTGATGTCTTCCACGAAAGCCTGATGAAGCAGCATATTTATACAGTAAAGGTAAATAAGGGCATTCGTGTTGCGGTGTGCTCTCTAAGCAGTGAGAAATGCAGAGGGCTTGCGAAGCGCATGAAGGAAATACTTGATACATGTAAATAGACGCATATTACATTAGCATGATATAGATAAGCAGACCGGGTATTGCGGTCTGCTTTTACGCTTTTCGTAATCCGATGTATTCACTTTGTATATCGTTTTTTTAGCTTTTCCAGTTCATAAAAATATAATCCTATAATCGGTAAATCGCTTTTTGTAATAATCTCCGCATTCTGACTTTAAAAGCTGCATCCTGAATACCATCTTCTAAATCCGGTAAGACATTGTAAAAAGTGCCGTTTTTTTCTGCTGCTTTTCTGAATTTACTATCATGGAGATACGGAGCTGTTATATATGACAAAATCAAGCACGCCTGTTGTTGCTGTCTGTCTGGGACAAGTCACCATGAACGCTTATTCCCATACATAATTCCTTCATCAGAGTCATTGTTATCGTTCAGTACTTCTCAGCTTCCTGTAACTTTTCCACCCTTATAATGGCGTAGTTTTGCAGCTTTACTTACCATTTTAAATTTCAATTTTACAATTTTCCCATCTTTTCAGTATTCGAAGGAATATGTAAATCAGAATATACATCATAGAAACCAAATTCGTGCAGTTCGAATGAAGGTTATGGTATAGTATAAGAAAAGAAATGAGGGATAGCATGATACTTTTTGTAAGCGGACGCTGTGATATACCGGCATTCTACAGCACATGGTTTTTCAATCGGCTTCAGGAAGGCTTCGTGGATGTTAGAAACCCGTTCAATCCTCATCAAATCAGTCGTATTTATCTGAATGAACAAAATATTGATGGTATTCTGTTTTGTACAAAAAATCCGATTCCCATGATGAACAGACTGGAGGAAGTACCCTTTCTCTATCAGTTTCAGATTACGCTGACACCTTATCATGAGGATATCGAGGAACATGTAGCATCCAAAAAGGAAATCGTAAATGCGGTAAGAGAAATGTCACTGCGACTGGGAAAGGATCGTGTAATCGTTCGCTATGACCCGATCCTGCTTACTCCCAAATATACCGTGGAGTACCATCGGCGGGCATTTGAAAAGCTGTGCAGCCAGTTGGAGGGCTATGTGGATACAATTATCATTTCATTTGTGGATATGTATAAGAATACGGCAGGCAATCAGAAGCGTATGCAGCTACAGGAAATGCGCCGACAGGATATGCTGGATGTCGGAAAGGCACTGGGCAGTGTCGCTGAGCGCTATGCTGTACATATACAAACATGTGCAGAGGATATTGATCTTTCCCCCTATCATATTCACAAGGGACTCTGTATGGATCGTAAAAAGCTTGAGAGACTGGTACAGCATTCCTTGGATCATATTCAGGGAAAGGGTGTGCGATCTGTCTGTGGCTGCATGCCGACGGTTGATATCGGTGATTATAACTGTTGTCCGCACGGCTGTCGGTACTGCTATGCCAATTATAATGAAAAACAGATTGCGGAAAGAATGAAGCTCCATGATCCGCAAAGCAGCGTCCTGCTGGGACACCTTGATGAAGAGGACAAGATTACGATACGGGAGGATAAGCATATCCGTCAGATTTCACTGCTGTAGGACGAAAATATTTTCAGGTATGATAAGGGAATCCTAACTTGAAGTTTCTATTGCATAACTTGTTCTATCCATGCCATTTTCCTTTTGTTCGTGATTCATAGCGTGGTATAATAAACACACAAGGGAGAATGAATTGTTTGCCAATTGGTATAGAGAACTTCAAACTATGATAGATGAAGGTTATTATTATGTTGATAAAACCCTATTCATTAAGGAAGTGCTTAATGAAAAAGTTGCACTGTACACAAGACCGCGTCGGTTTCACAGAATAGTATCGATACCTTTGGTATCCGACAAGAGGCGCGCTAGTAGCGGGAAAAACATTAAATATGAGTAGGCGCTGCCCATCCAGGCGTGCTATATTATTTCTTTTCTATGAAAGAGAAAGAGAATGCGTATCTTTTTGATAATCTTGAAATTTCAAATGATTGTGATGCTTTGCTTCATCAGCATGCATATCCAGTTGATTCATCACCTTAAAGGATATGAAAAGAGCTGATTATAAGATGCAGATTGAGAAATTCGGTTCTATAATTTCAGACATTGTTAATGCAAATCCGGAATTGCTGAATAGTCCAATGTTAAATACTGCACAGAAAAATTTGTTGACACAGTATCAAAATGAGACCTCAACCATAAGCAACTTAATGGATGCTTTGTTTAAAATCAGTATTTGTATGCAACTGCATTTTCAGAAAAAAGTCATTATTCTGATTGATGAATAGGCGCTGCCCGCCCATGGCGTGATGTTCCTTTACAGACTGCATATTTGAATGGCTACTATGATGAAATGGTAGACTTTCTCAGGCATGTGTTTAGTGCAGCCCTTAAAACAAATGATGCTTTAGAAAAAGGTATTTTGACAGGTTGCGGACCTAAAGCCGATGGCAGAAAAGGCTTGTGAACAAATCAAAAATCAGAAATATATAGAGGGATTGTATGCAGATGGCTATGAAGATATTATAGGATATGGAATAGCATTCCATAAAAAGTCCTGTGTAATTACATCCTTGAAAGATATTTGAATGCTTTACATTAAAAAAAGCTGTGATAACTAGAAAGTCTGGTTTCACGGTTTTTTTAAATAATTGTTTGCTATTTTTCATCGCTTATTTGTTAGTCGAAATTATAATGTTCTCTGAAACCTCTTTATTGCGTCTTATGATTCAAAAATTATCAGAATAAAGATGCAAGAAAATGCTTTTTATGGATATAGGATGCGTATGGAGTTGATATAATACGATATGATAAGTAATTTGGATAGGATAATTTTGAAAGTATATAGTTATAAAGCATGAAAAAGAATACGCCTATATTCTGAATAAACCGCATACATATCCCGTAGTTTCCTCAGGAATCCGAAATTGAGAAAATCAGATAAGAAAATTCACTTTATCTATTGTAATAAAATCAGGTTTCTAGTAAAATAGACATGTATTGACATACATGCTTGTATATACCCTGTAATAAGGTCAGGGAGTTTCTAGCCGTTCACCGTAAACGAACGGGCTACAAGCAAACAATTACTCTTTCTTTTTGTTCTGGGACGTACTTGTTTGCTTTTTATATTGCAGGCAGGTGCGTCTTTATAATTTTTATAGGAGGTCTTACTTATGGTCTTAAGAAGATACGCTATAACAATTACACAATTTAACGGTTTTTAGTGTACATATTGGTGAAAACGATATGTATTTTTTTATTTCAAGGAGGAAAAACAAATGAGTGAAATCAAACCTGTCGTCAGTATTTTAATGGGAAGCCGTTCCGACTTGCCAACAATGGAGAACTGTTTCAACCAGCTGAAGGAATTCGGTATTCCTTTTGAAGCACATGCATTAAGTGCCCATCGGACACCGAATGAAGTTATCAAACTGGCAGAAGGTGCCAAGGATCGTGGAATCAAGGTTATTATTGCGGCTGCAGGCGGAGCTGCTCATTTGGGTGGAGTTATCGCATCCAGCACAACACTGCCGGTAATCGGCGTTCCGATTCAAACAAGTGCACTGGGTGGAATGGATTCCTTGCTGTCCACTGTCCAGATGCCTGGAGGAATCCCGGTCGCAACAGTCGCAATCGGAAAAGCAGGCGCAAAGAATGCCGCTATTCTGGCAGCACAGATGCTTGCGTTAAGCGACGAAGCAATGGCTGAAAAAATGGTCGCATTCAAGGCTTCCATGGCAGAAAAAGTAATCAAAGATTCCGTGATTGAAGTGGAATAGGGAAAGGTGAATATACTATGAATTATCGCGTATTTGTGAAGAAAAAGGAAGCATTTCAGGTGGAATCCGCTTCTTTGTTTCATGAACTGAAGCAGAATCTGAATCTTTCAGGATTGCAGGGTGTACAGATGTATAACGTATATGATGTCTTCCATGGGGATAAACATGACATGGAGCTTCTGAAAGAAAAGGTTCTGAGTGAGAAGGTAACGGATGAGGTTTTTGATGAGATTGATCTGAAGGGAAAAACCTTTATTGCATATGAATGCCTGCCAGGACAGTATGACCAGCGTGCGGACAGCGCACAGCAGTGTCTGATGCTGTTGAATAACAAGCAGGATGTTGTAATCAAAAGCGGACGTATCGTCATTCTGGAGGGCAGTGTTACAGATGAAGAAATTCAGGCTGTCAAGAAATACCTGATCAACCCGGTAGAGATGAGAGAAAAGGATCTTGCCGTACTTGGGTATGAGGAGGATGTGGAGATTGAACCGGTACCTGTTTTAAGTGGCTTCCGTGATCTGGATGAAGCAGGTCTGGAGGCATTGCGCAGTGAACAGGGGCTGGCTATGACGCTGGCGGATGTTCAGCATATTCAGAAATACTTCAGGGAAGAGGAAGAGCGTGATCTGACGCTGACAGAGCTGAAGGTACTGGATACCTACTGGTCTGATCACTGTCGTCATACAACCTTTGAAACGATCCTTCAGAATGTAAAGATTGATGCAGGCAGTCTGCAGGATACCATACAGAAGGCATATGAGCTGTATCTGAAGCTGAGAAAAGATGTACATGATAATAAGAAATTTGTGACGCTGATGGATATGGCTACCATCGCGGGTAAATATCTGCGGAAAACAGGTAAGCTGGATGATATGGAAATCAGCGATGAAATCAATGCATGTTCCATTGAAGTAACCGTGGATGTAGATGGTGAGGATCAGCAGTGGCTGTTGATGTTTAAAAATGAAACACACAATCATCCGACGGAGATTGAACCGTTCGGCGGTGCAAGCACGTGCATCGGCGGAGCAATTCGTGATCCGCTGTCCGGAAGAAGCTATGTATATCAGGCAATGCGTATCACAGGTGCCGGAGATATTACAAAGGATATTAAAGAAGCACTTCCAAACAAGCTGCCGCAGAGCCGCATATCAAAGGGGGCTGCCGCAGGATATTCCTCCTACGGGAACCAGATTGGTCTGGCAACTACCTATGTAAAGGAAATCTTCAATGACGGCTATGTCGCAAAACGTATGGAGGTAGGTGCAGTCGTAGGCGCCGCACCAAAAGAAAATGTTGTGCGTAAAAAACCGGAAACCGGAGATATTGTCGTACTGATTGGTGGAGCAACCGGTCGTGACGGTGTCGGTGGAGCAACCGGTTCCAGTAAGGAGCATAACGATACCTCTCTTACAAAATGTTCCAGCGAGGTTCAGAAGGGAAATGCGCCAATCGAGCGTAAGCTGCAAAGATTGTTCCGTAATCCGAAGGCAACGAAACTGATCAAAAAGGCAAATGACTTCGGTGCCGGCGGTGTGAGTGTCGCAGTAGGTGAAATTGCGGATGGATTGAGAATTGACCTGGATAAGGTTCCTGTAAAATACAGTGGTTTATCCGGAACAGAGCTTGCCATTTCTGAATCACAGGAACGTATGGCTGTTTTGATTGAAGCGGATAAATTTGAGGAATTCAAGCAGCTTGCATATGAAGAGAATCTGGATTCCTGCATTGTCGCAGTCGTTACAGAGGAGCGCCGTCTGGTGATGAGCTTCCATGGAGAAGAAATCGTAAACATCTCCCGTGATTTTCTGGATACCAACGGTGTCCGCGGACTCCAGGATGTACTGATCCGTGAGGGCCTGAGTGATACCGACCCATTCCACAGCAAAGTGACCTCTGTGGAAGAAAACCTGAAACAGCCCAATGTGGCGTCCCAGATCGGACTTGCGGAAATGTTTGATGCTTCCATTGGAAAATCAACCGTACTCATGCCATTTGGCGGAAAATATCAGTTAACGGAAACTGAAGGAAGTGTACAGAAGCTGCCGGTATTCGGCTTTACCAATACATGCTCAATCATGACACACGGCTATCATCCGGAGCTGTCGCTATACTCTCCGTATCTTGGTGCCAGCTATTCTGTTGTTGAAGCACTTGCCCGTGTTACTGCCATGGGTGGCAACTATGAAACCTGCCGTCTGACAAATCAGGAGTACTTTGAGCGACTGCATACCGATCCTGAAAAATGGGGAAAACCAATGCAGGCACTGCTGGGGCTGATTGAAGCGGAAATGGCATTTGAAACTCCAGCCATCGGTGGTAAGGATTCCATGTCCGGAACATTTAACGACATCAGTGTTCCGCCAACCTTGATTACCTTTGCGGTCACAACGGAAAAAACAGAGCATATTATTTCACCGGAGTTCAAGGAAGCCGGACATCATATCTATTACATAAAGCATACACCGAACGATAATCAAACACCGAATTATGAAGAACTGAAAGCAAACTTCGCCAAGGTGCGTGAGCTGATTCGTAAAGGCGTGATTTGCTCAGCCGCAACTGTGAAATTCGGAGGACTTGCGGAAGCACTATGCAAGATGAGCTTCGGTAATAAAATCGGTGTTGAGGTGAAGACAAGCGAACATATCTTTGATCTCAGTATCGGAAGCATTGTTGTGGAGAGCAGTGAAGCGATTTACGATGAAGCCTTTGTATTACTTGGGAAAACGACGGATGCCGACACGATCTGCATCAATGAGGAATGCATCACAATCGATAAAGCTATCACCGCATGGTGTGAGCGCTACAACACCATGTATCCAATGACAGTGGATCAGGAAAAGGGTGTTATTGAAACACCGGAGTATACTGCAAACGAGCGTGTTCATGCGAAAAAGACGATAGACAAGCCTAAGGTTATTATTCCGGTATTCCCTGGACAGAACTGTGAATATGATACAAAACAGCAGTTTGAGCGCGCAGGTGCGGAAGCTGAAATCTATGTCTTTAACAATCTGAATGTAGAAAGCATTGAACGCAGTTTGAAGGAGCTGAGTGAAAAAATTGCATCGGCTCAGATTCTGATGGTTGTCGGCGGCTTCTCCAGTGGGGATGAACCGGATGGAAGCGGTAAATTTATCGCCAATGTCTTAAGCAATCCTTCCGTAAACAAGGCTGTGCAGACACTGTTGGCAAATGATGGTCTGATTCTCGGTATCTGTAATGGATTCCAGGCACTGATCAAATCCGGTCTGCTGCCATATGGAGATATTACCAAGCTGAGTGAGGAATCACCAACTCTGTTCAGAAACAATATCAATCGTCATGTATCCCATATGGCGACAACGAAAATAACCTCCAACAAATCACCATGGCTGTCCAGCTTTACACCGGGACAGGGACATTCCATCGCGATGTCACATGGCGAAGGTAAATTTGTCGTTAGTGATGAGGTTGCTAAGCAGCTGTTTGAAAACGGACAGGTTGCTACACAGTATGTAGATCTGGATGGCAATCCAACGATGAATGGTACTTATAATATCAACGGTTCCAGCTATGCCATTGAAGGTATTACTTCCTTGGATGGTAGAATCTTCGGTAAGATGGGACACAGTGAGCGTTATGAAGACGGACTGTTTAAAAATATTGATGGGGATAAATATCAGAATATTTTCCAGAATGGCGTAAACTACTTCAGAAATAAATAAAAACAAAACCTATATAGGAATAGGCAAAATGCGTAAAAGAGAAGCAATTGAAGCAAAACCTATATAGGATAACGCAAAATGCGTAGAAGAGGAGCAATTATGGATATACAATCCTTACTGCCTTATATCGGTGGGGCGATCGTTATTATTTTGCTTCTTCTGATCGTAACAATAGGCTATGTTAAGGCACCGCCTGACACAGCCTATATCATTTCCGGTTTGAGGAAGAAAATTATCGTGGGAAAGGCAAGTATCAAGATTCCGTTTCTGGAGCGTCTGGATAAGCTGAGTCTGAAGCTGATTCCAATTGATGTTAAAACAAGCAGTATGGTACCTACCGCTGATTATATCAATATTCAGGTAGATGCCGCAGTAAATGTTAAGGTTGGCAGTGACAGCAATAAGCTGGAGCTTGCAGCACAGAACTTCCTGAATCAGAACAGTGACTACATGGCACGCGTTGCCCGTGAGGTTCTGGAGGGAAATATGCGTGAAATCGTTGGACGTATGCGTCTGGAGGAAATGGTGAGTGACCGTCAGAAATTCGCTGAGCTGGTAAAAGAAAATGCGATGCCGGATTTAGCGGCCATGGGTCTGAATATCGTCAGCTTCAATGTTCAGAATTTCACAGATGCAAACGGGGTTATTGACGATCTGGGTATTGATAATATTTCACAGATCAAGAAGAAAGCCGCAATCGCAAAGGCGGAAGCCGATCGTCAGGCAAACGATGCCAGAGTTGCGGCAGAGCGTGAAATTGCAATCAAGAACAATGATTTGAGTATCCAGAAGGCAGAGCTGAAAAAGGTTGCCGATGTGAAGCAGGCGACAGCAGATGCGGCTTATGAAATTGAAAAGGAAAATCAGAGAAAAACGATTGAGGTCACCTCGGCGGATGCCAATATTGCGAAGCAGGAACGGGAAGTTCTTCTGAAGTCAAAAGAGGCAGAGGTTAAGGAAAAGGCACTGGAGGCAGAGGTCAAGAAACAGGCGGAGGCTGAAAAATTCGCAGTACAGCAGAAAGCAGATGCAGAGCTGTATACGCGTCAGAAGGAAGCAGAAGCAAAGAAGTTCGAAATTCAGCAGGAAGCGGAAGCACAGCGCGCAAAAGCGGATGCGGACCGATACAGCCGTGAACGGGAAGCACAGGGTATTCAGCTGGTTGGTGAAGCGGAGGCGGAAGCATTCGCGCAAAGGGTATTGCCGAGGCAGAGGCAATGGATAAAAAAGCAGAGGCATACCAGAAATATACCGGAGCTGCCGTGGCGGAAATGCTGATCAAGGTTCTTCCGGATGTGGCAGGTAAGATTGCAGAGCCGTTAACACAGATTGATAAGATCACCGTTATCGGTTCCGGAAATGATTCCAGCAGCATTGATTCTGTGGCCGGAAATGTTCCCGGTGTCATGACGAAGCTGTTTGAATCCATGAAGGAAACGACCGGTATTGATCTTGGTGAAATCGTCAGAGCGAATACATATGATGCCAAGGTCACAAGAAATGTGAATTTCTCCGGAATCCCAGCCAGTGATAACGATACAAATGTTGTGGTACAGGCAGTGGACAGCGTAAGGAAGCAGGATGAAAAAAAGCCTGAAAAACCGGTAAAGCCGGTAGAGGAAAAACCGGTTGAAAAGAAAGCGGACAATGATAAAATGTCCTGGGAAAAATAAAAGAAGAAAGCGAGAACGTGTATGAGTGATAAGTATAGAGAAGCCGGAGTCGATCTGGAAGCCGGATATGAATCCGTTCGTCTGATTAAGAGTCATGTCGCTAGAACAAAGGTAAGGGGAGCAATTGATTCCATCGGTGCCTTTGGCGGTATGTTTGATCTTTCCGTATTAAACATGAAGGAACCGGTTCTGGTAAGCGGAACCGATGGTGTTGGTACAAAGCTGCTTGTGGCATTTGAAATGGATAAGCATGACACAGTTGGTATTGATGCTGTGGCAATGTGCGTCAATGATGTTCTGGTACAGGGGGCAGCACCAATCTTCTTCCTGGATTATCTGGCAGTAGGCAAAAATGAACCGAAGAAAATCGAACAGCTGGTAAAGGGTGTAGCGGATGGCTGTGTGCAGGCAGAGTGTGCCCTGATCGGCGGGGAAACTGCCGAAATGCCGGATATGTATGAAGTGAAGCATTATGATATTGCCGGCTTCTGTGTGGGTGCCGTGGATAAATGCAATCTGCTGGACGGACAGAAAATCGAGGAAGGCAATGTACTGATCGGTCTTCCAAGTACCGGCGTACATTCCAATGGATTCTCTTTGATCCGCAAGGTATTGTTAAAGGATGCCAAGCTGGATCTGCATAAGGAGTATGAAGAAATCGGAAATCAGAAGCTGGGAGATGTGCTGTTAACTCCGACGAAGATCTATGTCAAGGCAATCAAGCATCTGCTAGGCAAGGTTGATATCAAGGGAATGAGTCACATCACCGGAGGCGGCTTCTATGAAAATGTGCCTAGAATGCTGAAGGAAGGACAGGGTGTTACCATTGATACAACAGCTTATCCTCACAAGCCTATCTTTGATATGATTGCGAAATATGGAAATATTCCGATGGATGAAATGTGCAATGTATTCAACATGGGTATCGGCTTTATGATGGCTGTCGATAAAAAAGACGTGGACACCGTACAGAGCCTGTTGAAGGAAATTCATGAGGAATCCTATGTCATCGGTGAAGTTACAAATAGTGGAAGCGTGGATGTAAAATGGTAAATATTGCGATTTTTGCGAGCGGAAACGGCTCCAATTTCGAGAATATTATTCAGGAAATAAACAACGGACATGTAAACAATGCAGTCTGCAAGGTTCTGATTATCGATAAGGAGCATGCCTATGCGAAAGAGCGTGCTGAAAAGCTGCATATACCCTGTGTATACGTAAATCCGAAGGCATATGCAGGCAAGGAGCCTTACGAACAGAAAATTCTGAGTATATTGAAGGAGCATCAGGTGGAGCTGATTGTTCTTGCCGGATATATGCGTTTTATCGGTAAGGTCCTGCTGGAAAGCTTTCCAAGACGCATCATCAATCTGCATCCGGCATATCTTCCCAATTTCCCGGGAGCCCACAGTATTCAGGATGCGTATGAGGCAAAGGTCGATTTCACAGGGGTTACCGTTCATTTTGTAGATGAAGGTGTGGATACGGGCGAAATCATCCATCAGGAAAAGATTACGATCGATTCCACCTGGTCACTGGAAACCCTGGAAGAGCATGTGCATGCCCTGGAGTATGACATGTTTCCAAAAGTAATAAAGCATGTATGTAAAATGATAGAAAGCGAGGAAGCATAATGAAGCGAGCATTAGTCAGTGTTTCTGATAAAACAAATCTGGTTCCGTTTGTATCTAGTCTGGTAGAGCTGGGATATGAAATCATCTCTACCGGTGGTACAAAAAAAGCGCTGGAAGCTGCAGGTATCAAGACAATCGGAATTTCCGAGGTAACGGATTTTCCGGAAATCATGGATGGGCGTGTAAAAACACTGCATCCAAAGGTTCACGGGGCATTGCTTTGTGTGAGGGATAACCCTGATCATGTACGACAGATTGAAGAGCTGGGAATCCAGTATATCGATCTGGTATGTGTGAATCTGTATCCATTCAAGGAAACCGTGCAGAAGCCGGGTGTCAGTCATGAGGAAATCATTGAGAATATCGATATCGGCGGTCCAAGCATGCTGCGCAGTGCTTCAAAAAATTATAAGTTTATTCCGGTTCTCTGTGATCCGTCAGATTATGATGCTGTAGTAAAGGAGCTGCGTGAAAACGGGGAAACTTCTCTTACAACAAGAGAATACCTTGCAGCGAAGGTATTCCGTCATACCGCAAGCTATGACACGATGATTGCAAGCTATCTGACAGAAAGAACAGGCGAGAAATATCCGGAGAAGTTTACCATCACCTTTGACAAGGTACAGGAGCTTCGCTACGGAGAAAACCCGCATCAGAGTGCTGCTTTCTATAAGGGAATGAATCCACAGTATTCTCTGGCAAATGCAAAGCAGCTCCATGGCAAGGAGCTTTCCTATAATAATATACAGGACGGAAATGCAGCGATTGAAATTTTGAAGGACTTTGAAGGGCAGCCGGCAGTTGTCGGCTTGAAGCATATGAATCCTTGCGGTGTCGGTATTGGAAAAACGATTGAGGAAGCATGGGATAAGGCGTATGAGGCCGATCCGGTTTCTATCTTCGGTGGTATTGTTGCCTTCAATGAACCGATTCATGCGTCAGTGGCAGAAAAGCTGTCTAAAATCTTCCTTGAAATTATTATCGCACCTGCATTTGATGAAGATGCATTTGAAATTTTGTCCAAGAAGAAGAATATCCGTCTGATGCAGCTGGATACCTCATTGGAGGTAAATGCCAAATACAAGGTTACCAATGTAAATGACGGTCTGCTTGTGCAGGATATTGATGATCATAAAATTACAGCAGAGGATCTTCGCTGTGTGACAAACCGCAAACCAACGGAGGAAGAGCTGGAACAGCTGTTGTTCGCATGGAAGGTGGTTAAGCATGTCAAATCCAATGCCATTGTTCTTGTAAAGGACAATATGACGATTGGTGTCGGTGCCGGTCAGATGAACCGTGTCGGTGCTGCGAAGATTGCCATTGAACAGGCAGGAGAAAAAGCAAAAGGCTCAATCATGAGCTCCGATGCGTTCTTCCCGATGCCGGATACCGTTGAGGAGGCTGTAAAAGCAGGCGTTACTGCTATCATTCAGCCTGGTGGTTCCATTAAGGATCAGCTATCCATTGACGTATGCAATGAGCATGGAATTGCGATGGTTTATACAGGAGTACGACACTTTAAGCATTAATTTATAAAAAGAGGCTTAGCAAAACAGATTCTTTCCACGTACAGAAAAAAGAATTCAACAGCCGTATGCTATAAACGGATTGAATTCTTAGCTTCTATAAGAGTGTATGAATTTGTGATGCAGCTTCTTTTTTTCTGCCCGCAGCTTTTGACTCTGTGAGATATCTGTATTTCACAATTTTCAAAAGACTGTGATCCATGGTTTTAAAGGTTTTATGAATGAGATAGGCAGAAACTGACAATATGCAACAAGCGGCTGGATGAAAGAATAATAACGTGGTCTGGTCTGTGGATAAGGGGGGATTTAATGTGCTTATCGTGAGAATACATAACAGTGATAAGAAAATTTCTCCACCAAGGCAGATCAGTATTTTATAGGTGCCTGCCTGTTTCAGAAAAAACTTTTTATAACTATGATATGATAAAAGCAGGAACAGGAGCAGCGCTGCAGGATAGCTGTCAATAATGATCAGGACATCAAATACAAATGCAGCAATCCATGCTGCATAGGGGATTGCGAATATTTTACCTTGCACAGACAGACCTCCTCATATATTTATTTCTTTACAGCTGGTCGATAAGGATCCAGCAGAGCTCGTAAATCCTTACCACTTTCATTTAGTTCATCCATTGTGATATCTTCTTTGATCATTCCATCATCTAGGACAACACAGCGGTCAATCACAGCTTCAATCTCTTCTATGTTATGCGTGGAAATCAAAATGATGACATCTTCTTTCACCTGCTCGATCAATTGTCTGACAGTATCCTCCTTGGCATAGATATCCAGTGTGGTAAACGGTTCATCCAGAATAATGAGCTTTGCGTTCATTGCAAATCCAGCACTGATTTCCACCTTTAGCTGCTGACCCTTGGAAAGCGTGCGTATAGTATCTGTTTTGCTTACCTCAAATTGATCGAGTAATTCAAAATAGCGTTCTTTGGAGAAAGCAGGATAATACAGAGATAGAAAATCTCCGTATTCCTTTGAAGACATATAGGGGAAATAACTGCCATCCTCTGTAATGAAGGCAACCTTGTCAAACTGCTCCTCTACGGATTTATCATTCCATGTAATGATTCCATCATCCAGAGGCAGAAGGTTTAGAATACCTTTCAGCAATGTAGTCTTACCGCTGCCGTTTCTTCCCAGAATGCCTGTAATCTCACCTTCCTGAAAATCAATAGTGGTATTGCGCAGACCCCGGTTATTGGAGTACAGCTTTTTTACGTTTTCCAGCTTCAGCATTTGTAACCTCCCGGCTGTTTATAATCACAGCATTTTTTAAGTTGTATGATAAATATTGCACTGTACAATAAGGAAATAAACAGCATGAGTAGATATGATTTCCATGAGGTGTAGCTCAGATACATCAACAGCAGATAGCTCGGATACAGCCAACCACTCATGCAGGATATTTCTGATCGGCACGCATATATCACAGAGGTGCCGCCTGTAACAACAGATACATAAAAACTGATTAGAAACAGTATAGATGTAACAGATGTAGGATATAAGAAGGGGAAAGCAAGCTGCATGGAGAGCATTGTTGTAAATGATTGATATTTCTCAGGGAGAAACAGATGCTGATTTTCCAGCAGCTGTAAGTGATATTGAAATCCAAAATATAAAATTGTTAGACTAATCAGATAAAAGACAAGCAATAGGATGGCCAACAGGAGAGCATCTGCGACAATGCGCGGCTTTTGTGTATAAGCCAGCAGCATCCATCGCGTCTTGCCCTGACGGTAATCAAACAGTGTCCGCAGGATATAGTAGAAAAATATAAGTACAAAGAAACAAACCGTAACACCATAAAAGAGGTTATAGACTAACGGCAATAGCTCAATCCATGAATCGCTGCTGTATAGCAAACGGATATTTGATGCGATACTCTGCATGATGAAGGCAGAGACCATGAAATAGGCGAGAATGGTTATCAGCAGAATTCTCCAAAGGCGGCGTATATGTTGTATAAATTCACGTTTCAGCATGCTCCTTCACCTCCTGAATTTAACTGGAAAACAGTCCGCGGGCAGTTCTGTAAGAGAAGGCTTTAGTTTTAAGAAATCCAGAGAACCGACATACAGGGTCTTACCGTTTTCTATAACAAGGACCTTGTTCATAAAGTATTCAGCATCTGCGTTCATAGAAACATAAATTCTGCCATTCTTATATAAAATATCATAAATGCTGACATACTCCTGATTAGCGCTATCTGAAAGAAGCTGCTTGTTTTTAACACTGATGAGCTGCATGGTATCCGTATTCAATGTCTGAATAGTATCATCATAGCTGAAGCAAAGATAGTTGTCATTCTTATAAATGGTATCAAAATAATGGAAGTCCTTTATGCTGATTTCATCCTTCAAATTACCGTTAAGATCATACTTTGTAATATACAGCTTTTGATTTTTTTCGCTGAATACGAACATATGGTCTGATGAAATCTGCAATGCAAGATAATTTCGGTCCATGCTTACGTTTGTCAGCTTTTCTGTCTTCAGAGATGTGCTCATAGCGTAATAGCCGTGCTCCGTATCTGTATTAATGCTATAGCTTTCAGGATATTTCATTTTTTTTGCACGATAGATATAATTCTGACCGCTCATCGCCGTGGTACTCGGTGGAAGAATATAATAATACCCATTATGATAAACAGGCTGCGTGGTACCACCGGATTCTGCCATGTTTTCCGGCTCGATCCATCCGGGAGTTAACTTTTTATCCTCCGCATCATACATACCGTCTTCTAGAAGGATATGCTTTTGATCTGCGATATAAGACAATTCGGTTTTTATAAAGCCAAGATCATTCCCCAGCTGTTGAGTATCTGCCAGCATTACGGATACATACAGGGATGCTTTATTCAGCTTCCGTTTATAGGAGGTTACATCTGTCTGATTTTGATCCTTTTCCTTCTCCCAGCCACTGATCGCCTTACAGTCATCCTCACATACATACGTGAAGGATGTATAGGAGGAGCCCGGATAAATCTGTGGTTTTGTAATCTTATGAGACTCTCTGGCACGCTCATCATAGGATATCAAAATGGATGCCTCCTCCAGATTTACGGTACCATCAAAGCTGACACCATGCAGTGCGGAGGCATTTCCTATTACATCCTGTAAAGGAAAGGCTGCCTGTCTGGCAATTATAAGAGGCAGACTCAAACATAAAATGGAAACAAGAGCTATGAAAATCATAAAATTCGTTGTCTTTTTCATTTCATCACCCTCCTTTTCCACATGAAGAAAGCCTTCAATTGTATTGCATGTATAGGGAGAAGCAGCAGCATAGCAGCAACTGCGTACCAGTCCTCAATCACCTGAAAATCCGGCATCATTTGTGCCAGAATCAACTTAATAAAGAGGAAAATAATCAGAAGACCAACATACAGCAGGACTGTTTGTAATCCTTTATATGTTTCCATACCGATTAACAAAAGGGTACTGATACAGGTTAGCGTGATCAGCTTTAATAAATCAAGAAGAATGACAGCTGTAGTAAAGGGCATATAGGTAGTTGCGGTTGCCTGAGAAAGCTGAAAAAACAGAAAGGTGTTGCTTAGGAACGGCTGTTTATCTGCCATAAGGAAGTAAAGAGCAGTCCATGTCAGAAAATGCGTGCAAAGCAAACCAAGATAGGTCATGAATTGAAACAGCAGTTCACTGTAAAGAAAAGTGGATTTCCGGATTGGCAGAAGACGAACCCGGGTTAAGCCTCCTTCACTCATAAAGGTTTTATAGCGCTTCCTGTGTATCAGAAACAGGAGCAGAAAGCTTGGATAGAATGCCAGAAGCATAATAGAGTTGATATCCTCAGTAATTCCGATAAAGCATAGCGCGACCTGAACGAGGAAGATATCCACGTACAGGAATATGATCTTATTCACATAAGGCGCAGAGGTATTTTGAATAAATAAGCGAATCTCTTTCATCGCAGTCTCCTTTCTGTAATGCGCACGCAATACACTTGATGGAAATAAAAATTACGTGTTCCATAGCTTTGTAAGCCAGACAATCGTCTGCTGAAAATCCAGGCCGCTTGTCTGACACTCCTTTACAAATTCCTTCATCGTTTCCTCTATCATTTCACTGCGCAGCTTTTCCAGAATTTTCTCATTGACGATAACTACACTTTTCACATTGCTTATCGTCTTTATAATACCTTCATCTTCCAGCTGTTTATAGGCTTTTTGTACCGTGTTAGGATTGATGGAGAGCTGAAGTGCAAGCTCACGGCGGCTTGGCAGCTCTTCATAATGCTTCAGCTCATCCGCAAGGATTAGCTTTTTGATATAGCGACTGAGCTGTGGATACATTGGTTCTTTCTTGTTAAACTGTATATCCTGTAAGTTCATGCACATTCACCTCTCTTCAAGTGTATTATAACCGCAATACACTGCACAGTCAAGAAAAGCCTGTTTGTTTTTACAGACAGGCAGACTGTAAATGCATTCAAAAGATAGTTTCCTCAGCATTAAGAACACCGGTTTTTATCCATTCTGATAGATACTCGCGAATCAGATGCTCGTGTGTGTTTTTATCATTGGACACATAATTCGCAAGGAATGTAGCGAGTGTAACATGCTCCGTACGAAAGGCTCTGCTTTTATCCTTTGTTGTGTTCTGAATCCAGAAAATATAATTGTATGCTTTATACCAGGGGGAAACATATACGTTTATATGATATTGAACATTTGAACGCATATCGATGTAGGCATGAAAAATAGGCTGCTCAGATACAATCATATGCTTATAGTTCTCGAATTCTTCCTTTTGCATCATACTGTCCTCCTTTCTTTTCATCACAGAGGTTAGAAAGCATTTGACAGCGGAACAGCTGCGGATGGACTGACCTCTGTACTTAATCATAAAGAATATTATGAAAAAAACAAGCTTTCTGGGACAAGCGGTATTCTACAGGGTGGAAACGGTCATTTTATGCTGTTAAAATGAAAACTCTATGAGTTCTTTAGCTTTCAGAAAATACAGCATTGCAATTCCCTTTGAACCGTGGTAACATTTTATCGTGATAAAAAAGGGGAGCTGGAAACGGCTGAGAGGAAGCGCTCGCTTCGACCCATAACCTGATTCGGATAATGCCGACGTAGGGAACTGTGTACAATATGAGTGACTGCATATTGAGATATGGCCTGCGTTTGCTGTATCTCTTTTTTATTGCTGCATACGGAAGGGGAGCTCCAACCGTACAAAGAACTTCAGCGAGGGAGCCTGCCAGACAGGCTGAGAGGAAGCTGTATGGCTTCGACCGATCTTGGGATATCAACCGGGAAAGCTGTTTTCTTTGTGCTTCCTGTTCTTATCCCTAAGGAAAGCAAACAGGAGGTAAGTAGAAATGAAAAATGAGAATCGTGTTTTCCGCCATGTATTTCTGGCAATGATGGTAGCCGTTGGAGTTGTCATATCGCCAATTCTGCGTGTGGAGGGAATGTGCCCGATGGCACACTTTATCAATATTACAGTGGCAGTGTTGATGGGACCCTGGTATTCGTTTCTGTGTGCGGTACTGATCGGGGTAATTCGTATGGCAGTCATGGGGATTCCGCCGCTAGCATTAACAGGAGCTGTATTTGGTGCAGCATTGTCAGGTATCTTTTATAAAATCAGCAAGGGAAACATATGGGCAGCTGTGCTGGGGGAGATTATCGGAACAGGAATCATCGGGGCGATTGTTTCCTTTCCGGTCATGGCGTTGCTATGGGGAAGAAACGGTCTGACCTGGATGTTCTACGTTCCTAGCTTCTTTATGGGAACAGTTATCGGCGGTAGTATTGCATTCGTATTTCTGACATCCATGCAGCACAGCGGTATGCTGCTTAAGATGCAGAGAAAGCTGGGAGGAGAACAGAATGTACGAGAAACTCTGGAGTCTGAGAAAACAGCTGCAGCACAGTCATAATCTGATTCACTGCATCACCAATCCAATCAGTATGAACGATTGTGCAAATGCTGTACTGGCACTGGGAGCGAAGCCGATTATGGCACAGCATCCGATGGAATGTGAACAGATAACCGCATGCAGTAAGGCACTGGCACTGAATCTTGGTAACTTTGATGACAGTCGTGCGATTGCTATGAAGAAAAGTCTTCATTGTGCAAATGAGAACGGTATTCCAGTAATTGTTGACATGGTTGGTGCTGGCTGCAGTGACCTGCGTGAAGCGTTTGCAGAGAAGCTGTTGCATGAAGGAAAATTCTCCATCATAAAAGGTAATCTTTCCGAGCTGAAGGCAGTTAGTGGCCGTGACAGTCATGCTCTGGGGATTGATGTGGGTGATGATGATCGGGAAGCTCCTGCAAAGAGTGCTGAATGGCTGGCCGAGCTTGCACGCAAATATGGTACTACTGTCTTGTGCAGTGGAGAGGTGGACATTCTAACGGATGGAAAGCAGATATATTTTGTAGAGAACGGGGATTCCATGATGACGCTTTGTACAGGAACAGGCTGTATGCTGAATGTGATTGCAGCAGCATTTTTATCCGTTACAGAGACTGCGCTTGATGCAGCATTGGCAGCATGTATAACCTTTGAGCTGGCTGCGGAGAAAAGTGTTTCAATCACAGAGGGACCGGGCAGCTTTCATGCATCACTGTTTGATTCTTTATATGAAATAAATACGCTGGATTTTGCGAAAGCAAGGATTAGGAGAGAGCTATGAGATTTGATTTAACATTATATCTGGTAAGTGATTCAACAGGTTTATCAGAAGATGAGTTTCTTAGACGACTTGAACAGGCGTTACGCGGCGGTGTTACTCTATTGCAGTTAAGAGAAAAAAACAGAACAACGCTGGAATACTATGAGCTTGCCCGCAAAGTAAAAAAGCTGACGGATGCTTATGGGGTACCGCTTATGATTGACGATCGTGTGGATATCGCTCTTGCAGTGGATGCGGCTGGCGTCCATGTCGGTGCAGAGGATATGCCAGTCAGAGAAGCACGCAGACTCATGGGGCCGGATAAAATTGTAGGTGCAACAGCGAAGCGTGTGGATACTGCCATGCAGGCAGAAGCAGATGGTGCTGATTATCTGGGAGTCGGCGCAATTTATCCGACTACGACAAAGGTGAAGACTGTATTAACCAGCGTGGAAACACTGCAGGATATCTGTGCACATGTTTCGATTCCGGTTGGTGCTATCGGTGGCTTGAATGCAGAGAATTGTGAGATTCTAAAGGGAACGGGTATTAAGGGAATCTGTGTTGTATCTGCCATTATGAAGCAGGAAAATTCCTATGATGCAGCGAAAGCATTAAAAGCTAAAATCATGACAATCTGTAAATAGCATTGTGGATAAGATAAGAAAAAGACAACTTCTAAGGGGTTAAAAGCTCTTAAAAGATGTCTTTTTTATGAAGCTTCCTACAGCCTTTCAACTGTTATTGCAGATGCTTCAGATAATTCATACTGTGTAGTATTCAACCTTACCTTTCTGTTAACGTGTAATCCGATATAATATGAGGCACATTCTAGTTAGCTGCTTCCGTAGTTCTCTATATCATAGCTGTTATCTATTGTTATTCATATGAAAATATAGTAACAGGATATCCAAAAAAGCAGCTGTAAAAATCCCATGTATATAAAATGTGCATAGATACTTTTATTTGATAAATATCGTTTCGTTAAATTCAAAATGATGAGTGGTGCTATCGAAGTTAATAACAACAACAGCAAATAGAGAAAAACAGGCAGTTTCGTTAGCAGGTTAACAAAGCTTACTATGATACATGAATTTGTAAGAACTAAATATATCTTATGAAAACCGATCGTTGAATTTAATTTCAATCTTGAAAATGCAGAGGCATATACCGGTATCTTAAAGAGAAGTGGAAGAAACATAAGGAATTGAAATATTGATTCTAATTCTCCTTCTACAAATTTCATATAAAATCCTATCCTTTATATTGCTAAAACGATCAGATCAGGAGTCTTTGGAAAGTGTCAGATTGTTATCAGAAATATAATCTTTAATTTTTCCGTAAAACTTAAAGGTATGATATAGCCTTGTATCTTGAATGAAGGCTTCTGTAACATCTTTATTTTCCTCATTTACTACTCTATAGGATTTATCTCCTTCATAAATAGGGTTGATAAATCTTTTCAGATCATCGAATTCCGGATTCATAATGTACATTATATAACCAAAGCACAAAATGCATACAATCGCCAGACATACATGCCATTTTTTCAGCTTCATACAGCATCCTCCTTATTTGTTTTTTTGTACAAGTAAAGCATTTGTAAATTCATCCTGTTATTGTAAGTTTCAGAAATAGCAAGGTGTGTAAATTCTTTATCATACACGCATCTCTGTATCACTTTCATACTATATCCTTACCTATGGAATGACCAGTATTTGGTATTGAATGGCATAATAGCGGGAATCAATGGTTAACAGAATATGATAAAACAGTTAATTCGTATGTATGCCCGCTATGCAACCATCCTTCATGGTATAGACAGTATCGCAGCGTTTTGCCAATTCCATATTATGAGTCACAAATACAATTGCCTTCTCCTGCTTTCTTAAATCTAAGAGTATCTGAAAAACGCGTTCAGAATTTTCGGCATCAAGCGCTCCTGTGGGTTCATCCGCCAGCAATATCGACGGATTATTGACTAGCGCTCTTGCGATTGCAGTCCTTTGGCGTTCACCACCTGAAAAATCATGGGCTTTTTTCTTTAAAAGCTGCTGTATTCCCAGTGCTTCGCTCAAAGATGATAGTATCGTTTGCTGCTTCGTCTCCGGGATTTTCTTCTTACTATATACGAATGGCAATGCAATATTTTCCATCACTGTGTCCTGTTCCATTAACGCATATTCCTGAAATATATATCCGAAGCTTTCATTGCGTATTGCCGGAAGATCTTTTCCTTCTTTCACCTCCTGTCCGTTTATGATGATTTTTCCCTCATCCGGCTTCATGAGCAGACCGAGCATGTGAAGCAGGGTTGATTTCCCGCATCCGCTGGGACCGCAAATTGCAGTTATTTTATGCGGACAGATATCCATGCTCACATGATTAACTGCTGTAATTGCCTGTTTTCCCTGATGAAATCTTTTTGTTAAATCTTCACAATGTATGAGTGCCATAAAATTCCTTCCTTTCAGTTATCGCGTATTTCAATAAGTAAGTGTTCAAGCTCGATGGAGCGGATGCTAAAATAACAAATACCTCCCTGAACGAGCAGGAGAATAACAGCAGTTATTAGAATCAGTGCAAAGGACAGACCTTGTGCACTGAAGGTAAAAAGCAGAAGGAAAGGAAGGCCGAATAGGAATGTTATGTACCAATAAAGCCGAAGCCATATATCCTTTCTGCAAGCACCGTATATCAGGTGAATTGTATATTCTTTTCTATTATTTCGAATCAATAGCTTCAATATATAAAAGAGAAAGATTATGCAGAGTATAAACATGGCAGCATAATAAAGCAGAAAATACAGGTTCTCCTGATAAGTACTTTGATAGAGACGGCTTTTAACCAGATTATTTTGCGGAACCATGGTTCTGGATTCAGGAAGAGAAGTAAGTAATTGATTTATTTCTGCATTCTGATTTTTTGTAATCGTCAGGTGATCCAGTATTTCCATGTCATAGCTGCTATCCATTGTGTGAAAGGAATTAAAATCACAGATCAGAACCAGCTCGTTGTCCAGGGATATCCTACCCATACCATTATCCAGATAGCTGCTTCCTTTTTTCAGCTTGTCGATTACCGGTATTTCTTTTCCATGGAAGGGGTAGCCTGTCTGATCTGATTGCTTGTCATTACCAACAAGTATGCCGATCGCGTTTATATCTTTTCCAGTAAGTTGAAAGAAAGCCGGAAAGGAACCAAAGACTATAAAATATTCATTTCCATCTTCATCAAAGTAATCGGATATATAAGAATATGCGTTCCCGTTGTATCGAAGAGCTGTGGAAAGATACTGCAGAGTATCCCTGTTGCTTTCACTATCATCTACCTGAAAAGAGGAAAACTGCACCGGTGCCGCTTTCTGTATATGATTGAAAAACTGATACTCACGATAGCTGATTGAAATCTGAGTGCTGAAGATACCGCAGCATGTCGCAATCATAATTACAAACAGTGCCGTAGTGAAGGAGCGCAGCTTATGATATTTGATATCCTTTAATGCAAAGTGAATTTGCTTATTCATAAAGGTAGCCCTCCTTGTTGAGGTTCCTGAAAAGGATGAGTATACACGCCGCTGTTAGAAATAGTAAGGAAATTAGCATTGCAAACAGGTTGATCCAGATGCTTTCACGGATAAAAGTCAGCTGTAGCTGTTGTATAATCCAATGATGAAATAAAAGAGCAGGGATACAGCCAATAAAGCCAAGAAAGAATATTTCACGCAGATTTTCTAATAATAATGCTTTTCTGGACGCTCCCAGCGCCTGTTTTATAAAATATTCTCTTTTCTTACATGCAATGGAATGGTAAATGAAATAGCTGAGACCAATGAAAACAAATACATAGGAAAACAGCATATAGGAAAAAAATGGATTGTTGATGATGCCGGATAATTTACTCCAATTGGAAAAGGTCTCTTCAGTGTATTCATAATGATGTATATCCAGATTCTGTCGTATAATATTTAACAGCTCATCCGAACCCTTGACAATGAGATTTCCCTGAAGCTTGGAATAGGAGAATAGATTATATATAAGATAATGGTCACCGGGGATTTCCTTCACCGCTCCAAGAACAGTGCCTGTTTCTATTTTATATAATTGAGGATGCTCAAACAAATATGAAGTTTTCAGGATATAGGAATAACGCTCATCAGTAGAAAGGCTGTTTGCTTGAAACGTAGTTTCAGGAAGTCCATACGCATTTATTAGCTTATGCGATGGGTCATACAATCCTAAACCAATATCATCAACATTATCAAGAATCAGTATATCGGTATCCTCATTCAGCGTTTCTCTAATAGAAGCATACAACTGCTTCCCTGAAAGTGGATGTGTGGTATCTGTTTCACGGATTTGCAGAAGCTTGTAGCCTGAGCGTATCTGATATATGTCATCCAGCTCACCATTCCTGCATGTGATCAGAGATAAAAACATGATAACGGTAAACATGAGCAGAAAAGATATACAGATATATACAAATCTAGTTGCTCCCATAAGGTCTCATCAAAGCTGTGTTTTTTATTAGGGCTGATTTTTTCATTACAGTTATTTCCTTTTTGATAGCATATATATTGCAATATTACCTAATATAAGGATCAGCGCATTTAAATTAAAAGCAATAGAGGATGTTATTGTGTGACAATCATATAAATAACGTATTGTAAATAGTGAGATAAGACCTAATGCTATAATCATCAATATAATATATAAATTTTTCATATCAAGCCCTTGTTACCCTATATTCCCAGTAACCACTATTGCATGGCCCTGAATAACTAGGCTCACAGCCAGGTATTTTTCCAGGTATGAATCTTCCAGTTAATTCATATTTAACAAGATTTTTTTTCTTAGTGCCTAAATATCTCAGTGCTATTCTACATGCATCTGTTCCAGTTACATAATATACTGCAGAACAAACCCCTACTGCATTCCATATAACCTTGGCAATCGTGATCCATGCGATACGTGTTTTTCCGGTGCTTTTAATATCAAAGGTATTATCATAATTATGACCGTAGTCTCGGATAATTATAGCATCATTTTCCAGATAAGTAACTTCGACATTCTCTTCAAACATTTTCACCTCATTACCGCTTTCATCTACCCATTCATTGATTACTTTTGAAGGCGCTACTGTGCAATCGGAGCAAGGTTCTGCGCCATAAATTTTAAATGCATTTGAATTTAATGCAACATTTATTAACAAAGCTGATAATAACAAATAACATATGATCTTTTTCATAATATACTCCTTTCCCACTTGAAAATTAAACAAACGTTTGTATATACATATATTACTGCTTCAACGTATGAAATCAATAACTTTGTCATCTAAAAGCATTCCTTGTCATCTAAGGGGATGAAATATCACGTTGACAAATCAAATATGTATAGTAATATGTAGATGATAAGGGATATGAAGGGGAGTGTAGCATATGGGGAAAAGAAAACTGTTATTATGTGATGATGAATTGTCATATGCTGAAGATATTAAGAAAATGATCGATGATTTATATCCTGTTCTATATGAAATTCAGACAGAAACAGATCAAAGCTTTAATATTGATGCACAATTTGATATTTATTTTTTGGATATAGATATGCCTAGTATCTCAGGTTTTGATTTAGCAGAGAAAATTCATAATCGTTATCCTGAGGCATTAATTGTATTTTTGACTACACATGAAGAGCTTTCCATGGAAGGCTACCAATATCAGGCATTTCGATTTATAAGTAAATTACGTCTTGATAGTATGCTCCCCAGAGTATTAAAAGCGTTAAAAGAGTATTTTGAACAATATGACCAGATGATATATGTAAAAGATGAAAATGATGCCACTGTGCCATTACTGATTAAAGATATCACCTGTTTATTGGCAAAAGGTAATTATACGGATTTCAATACAGAAAAAAATGTGTTTAGTAAAAGAATCAAAGTGAAGGAGTTTTTGAATAGCTATAAGACAGAGGTTTTCATACCTATAGAAAGAGGTCTATGGGTAAACATGCGACATGTAAAAAAATATGACCCAAAAACAGGAGTATTATTTATACAGGAAGGTGTACACCTAACAGTAACAAGAAAATATAAAGCAGAATTTTTAAAACAATACATAAAAAGAGGCACTTTTTGTACTTAGATGACAAAAAGTGTTTTTAAATGACAAATATATTGTGGTCTTTTTAATAAATAATTATGCTATAGAAGAAAGACGAGGGAGTGATTATATGATGAAGAAGCTGTTAATGGTATTGTTATGTATTCCAATGCTTAGCAATATCAATGTATTTGCATCAGAGAACGTGCAAGATGAATTACTGGAAGAGGATTTAGATTTGACAGAAGAAATCGAAATGTTTGATTCCTTTTATCAACAGCCGGACCGCTATATTTTTCAGGATATCAATGGTGATGATTTAAACGGTTTTGTTATGCAGTATAAGGATGAATTTTATAAGAATCGATATCAGACCACTGATTTCCTTATGGAAAATGTTAGAAGTGTACAGGACTTAGGAAGTGTTATTTCATACTATTCAGGAAGATCAAAAACATGGGCTAATCAGAAGGTCTATTATACAAAGACCAGATACAATGTTTATAGTGCTACTGGTAGTTGTACAGTGACCAATAATAAAATTACATCAGGGAAATGCAGCGCTAAAATAGTTTCAAAGAATAACACGTATAGTATTTTAAGGACTTCTTATTCTATAGGCGAGCAGGGAAAGAAAATCACTTTTACGATTACTCACAGTATTAATAATAAAATAATTACGACAAAGCATACTATCACCATATAGTTAAATCATGTTATAATGGCAGTGGTGATAGTCATGGAATATATTGATGCATTACTAATTATGCATATGCTAAGATCCATATGTTCTTATTTCTTTTTATATAAGATAATGGAATTAAAAACATATTATAAATCAAAAAGAGAAACTTGCTTATTTCTAATATTTCTTTTGATTGTATTCATAGGAAATCTGGCTATATTTGCTTTCATTTCATGGGAAGATGAGTTTGGTATAGTTAGATACTATCCGGATATCATAGAAGATATTCTCATGATGTTGATTATTATAACTGTTTTTCACACAAATATATGGAAATGCATATTACATCGTTTTCGGTTATGTGTTCGTATTGTCAGTACAGCTTTTAGGAGGAATCATTGATTTCATATTATTAGACTCTATTTTTCATATCATTTTAACGCCTGATCAAGAAGCGATACTATATTTATTAGAAATAGGTCTATTATTCATTATCTACCTAATTATTAAACACCGAAATAATCGTCAGTACATGATTGATGATAAAGACTGGCCTTTATTTGCCGTGCTTGCTATTGTTGTATGCGCATATTTCTATTATATCCAGAATGTTGTGCCATATATCGATCCGGAAAACAGTATCATGTATGTATCCATGGATTACATTCAACTTGGTTTTATGGTTGGGATATTCTTTCTGTTTGGCAGATATCATATCATCTTGGGGAAAAAGAGTCAGGAACTTCTAAATACACAGTTGAAGCTGCAAAGTGAAGAATTTCAGTTGAAATTAAGAGATGAGCTTACACATGCGAATACAGAGAACAAAAAGCTTCGTCATGACCTTAAGCATCACTTTACGGTACTTCAGAGTAAAATTAAAGAAGATCCTGAATATGCATTGGAATATGTTAAACAGCTAAGTGACCATGTGGAAATTGTAACGTATGCAAATACAAACAATGAAATCCTGAACTATATTCTGAATACAAAGGCCGCAATAGCACATCAAATGGACATACCATTTGAATATAAAATAAGTGATGCTCTCTTATTTATTAATGATTTTGATTTAATATCCATATTGGGAAATGCATTGGATAATGCAATCGAGGCACTGCAGTTTGTGAAGGAAGCATGGATTCATATGGTAATTGCGAGCTATGAAGACACGGTCATTATTAAGATTGAAAATCCATGCGACTCTGTAAGAATAAAATGGAATGATGATGTATTATCAACATCAAAAAAAGATAAAGATAAGCACGGATACGGACTGAAAAATATAAAAGAGCTATGCGAGAAATATCAGGGCTCTATGGAAATCAATATAGAAAATGCTATATTTCAGCTGATACTGTCATTTCTTAAAATATAGAGGTGTCTAGGAAGGACACCTTTTATAATGTTTGTTTAAATGACAAAACTTGTGCTTAGATACCAAAACAGTAGTTAAAATAACGTTTTTTTGTTATTATGCACTTGGGATGGTACTATGCAAAATCAGGAAGTTATGAAAGAAGAATCTGTTGGCTTTCTTTTAATTCAATATAAGTATGTTCTTGAATATCTGCAGCTTTTAGCTGAAGATAATTGGAGATTAAAAAAGGTAAAAGATACTTCTTTTTATTTTGAAAGAGGATATAGAGTACAGCATTCCTACTGTTTGATTCCGGTTGACATGTTTGACAGAGAGCTTGAACTGAGGGCAAAGCAATTGGATTGGAAACGAATAGGTGCATGGAAGCATCTTCTTGTTTTTGGAAATGAAACACTGAATGCAATTCCTTTGATAGAAGAGCGTATCCTGAATGAATACATAAAAGCAAGCAGATATAAATGGGAAGACTTTGTTCGTATAGTATGCTATATTATTGGTTCTATAAGCTGTTTTTTATCCTCGTTTTGGTGTGTGTTTCATTCAACTGATTTCATTTCATTTTTCTTTCTCAGTTTGTTATGGTGTGGTGTATCTGTTTTTCAATTTTGGGTCTTGATTCGCGCAAGCAGGTGTATATGGAGGTTTGATTTTGAGACAGTAAAGGATATCGAAAAGGCTAAAAAAACGATATTGGGAATAAATGAAAATATGATTATTAGTATTATTGCTTCAATTCTTATACTTATAGTCGGCTAAGCTTCCCCTAAATTCAGGCATTTTAATTTCTTTTTCATCTATATTCATCCATAATATAAGCAGCATTGACAAAAGTGAATGATTTTCTATAGGAATTTACGCCAATCTGTTTTATAATCATAACGTCAGGGATGAATGTAATAGAAAAGGAGGAGCTTATGCTGAACAAGGAAAAAATATATATCACCGGTCACAGGCATCCGGATACGGATTCCATCGCATCCGCCATCGCCTATGCAAAACTCAAGCAGCGTCAGGGCTTTCATGCTATTGCCTGCCGCCTTGGTCCGGTGAATGCGGAAACTGAATATTTGCTTGAACGCTTCCACATGGATTTGCCTATGCTGTTCGAGGATGCGCGCGCCACTCTGGATGAAATTGAAATTGACGGCCCGCTGGCAATCAGTCCGCAGACAACCATTATGGAAACACTGGAGCTGATGAGTGAACAAAACAAGCAGTCCTACGGTGTTATCAATGCACAGGGAAAACTAATGGGGATGGTTACCAAATCAGACCTCGCTACGGTTGGTCTGGGAGATACTGCTGTCGCTATTCAGCTTCTGCAGGAGACTCCGCCGGAATATATCGCGAAAACGGTGAGCGGGAAAATGATATACATGGATAAAGCGTATCATTTTAACGGAAAGACAAGCGTCATTGCGATTGCGGAAACAAAGCTTAACAACTATGAACTGCAGGACCGTCTTGTCATTGTAGGGAATGACTCGGAAGCACAGGAAGCAGCAATTCGCAAGGGAGCGGGAATCCTGGTTGCGGTATGGACGGAGCATATTGAAGAAAGCGTGATTGCACTTGCGAAGGAATATCACTGTCCCATCATCCTCTCTGGGCATGGAACAATGAATACCTCCCGTTATCTGTTCTTTTCTCCGCCGGTCAAGCTGCTTATGAAAACCGATCTCGTCAGCTTTAATAAAAATGAATTTGTTGATGAGGTGGGAAAGAAAATGCTGAAATCAAGATACCGCAGCTATCCGGTGATTGATGATGAAAACCATCTGATCGGCTATGTTTCACGCTATCACATTTTGAATCAGCATAACAAGAAGGTTATTCTGGTGGATCACAATGAATATGCACAATCGGTGAAAAGTATAGAAAAGGCTGACTTACTGGAGGTTGTGGATCATCACCGTGTATGTGATATTTCCACTAACCGGCCAATTTCCTTCCGTAATGAAATCATAGGAAGTACGGCATCCATCATAACATCCATATATCTGGAAAATCAGATGAGTATACCGAAGGATATTGCCGGTCTGCTGCTTGGCGCAATACTCTCCGATACGCTGAAATTCAAATCACCGACAACAACCGCAAAGGATAAGGGACTTGCCAGAATGCTGGCAGAAATTGCGGAGCTGGATATCGATGTATTTGCGAAAGAGATGTTCAAGGTAAGCTCCAATATCAGTAACAAGACACCGCGTGAGCTGCTGAATCAGGATATCAAAAAATTCGAAATCGACGGCAGAACTGTCATGATCTCACAGGTGATTGCCTATCAGGTAAGTGAAGCCAAGGAAATCGAGGATACTCTGCAAAGCGAAATGGTGAAATTTGCACAGGAAAAAGGACTTGATCTTCTGGTTGTTGCATTTACGAGTATACTGGAGAACGGCTCTGTCTTCTATGCTGCCGGTGATATTGCGGATGTGGTCGCTGAGGCGTTTCCAAACCACTTTGAAGAAGAGCATAGCTTTCAGGAGGATATATTATCCAGAAAAAATCAGATTGTGCCATTGCTTTCCCGGGCAATCATCAATTCTGTACACTGATTATCAAAAAAGACAATCCCAGAGAAGATTGTCTTTTTTGATAATCAGTGTGTCGGGCATGGCATATATCTAACCCGTGAGAACAAGGATGAAAGTGCAAGCCTACAAAAGATAGAAAAAAACGGTTATATACTATAATTAAAAAGGCTTTCAAAAGAAAACATGCCGGTTCCGAACCATTAGTAAAGACATTACAAGAGTAAATCAGGTTGTGCGGGGATGGATAAACTATTTCAAAACAGGAAGCATGAAAATATTCCTTAGTAAGTTTGGACAATGGTTACGCCATAAGATAAGATGTGTCATCATAAACAATGGAAGAAATCAAAACTATTTTTAAGAATCCAATGAAATTAAATATTGCATGTAAGAGTAAATTTAGAAAAGAAGATATCTACAAATGCGTAAACATAAGATTAGAATGTTATAGAAGTACGATGAAGGTCGTAAATTTCAAATGATCTTCAAAAATTCTAGGCATTAAGAAAGGGGACAGACCTGACCTGGTGCATCCCCTGGATTCTTAAGAGTTTGTAATACCGATATAAATGTAGGACCGTATACGTGACCTTTACGTATAGTTCAATGGAATAAATTTAAGTTTATTCCTCTACCCTATTCTGCAGATTGTTTATTTTGCGCTTTCTATATAGTCCTTTACATTTTCCTCAACAACATGGAATGGTGCTGCACCGCTTTTCAGAATTGCTTCATGGAAGTCCCTGTCATTGAATTTATCCTTTAGTTCCTCCTGTGCATCCTTCTTCAGGTTGGCAATCTGGACATATCCTACATAATAAGAGAGGAATGCTGTTGGATTTGCCTGCAGCTGGTTATAGAAATCACTGACATCGGAAACGCCAAGACCGTTTTCCTCCAGGAAATTTGATAAATCTTCCTTTGTCCATCCTTCATAGTGAATACCGATATCGGCAAGAGCTATCAGGCAATCCTGATAGACAACCATATTCTGCTGCAGCTTGACAGCATCCGCAGATACACCGTCAAGATACTTTAATGCATACAGCTCGGTATATGTGGCATAGCCCTCGGTATAACCAAGGAAGCTTGCCATACTGTTTCTCCATGGGTCTTTTACATTCTTATAGGCATATGCAATCTGATACATATGTCCCGGAATTCCCTCGTGTGCAACGGTAGAGAAGGTTTCCAGTGACTGTACATTCAGTGCATCCTCCAACATATTCACACGAATCTGTTTCGGTGTGGTACCGTCCAGTGCAGGAATGTTGAAGTAAGCCGCAACACCGCCGGATGCCAGATCCTCACCGATCGGCCTGATTCGATAATTCAGTGTTCCCACGGATGGAAAGTCATCCTTAATATCCTTATCAAGATCCTTCAGCATGCTTTCAAAGTCCTTGTACTTAGTTTTGATTTTTCCGTTTACATATTCATCATACAGATTCTTGTTTTTGGAGATCACAGACTGTACGGCAAGCAGGGATGAACGCGACATACTGTTTAATTCTTTTTTAATATCCTCGATGGATTTATCCGTGCCGGTTGCCTGCTTGAACAGAAGCTCATAATACTCTTTTCCGTTCTTCATATGGCTCAGTCCCAGCGTATTGTTTTTAGAGGAATCCAGCTCCTTCATCGTTTTGATGATATCACTGTACGCAGGCAGGAAATACTCCTGAAATGCTTTTTTCAGCTCAGCCTTGTACTGCTTTGTCTTATCATCCCCAAGCTTCAGATTGTCGATACTTTCATTCAGCCCGGTAAGTACACTGCTGTTTACATCCTCCTTAACAACCTTCTCGCAATACTCTTTTACAGATTTGATATCCAGCATCAGTGTGCCTTTTTCTTCCTGCTTTTTCGTATAGGCAAGAATACTGTCCATATACGGACGGACTGATTTCATCAGTGTGATAACATCCTTTACATCCTGCTCATTGCGAAGTGTCCAGTCGGAGAACAGGGTTGGCAGCTGTGTGTGCATACCTGTCATGGATTCCAGTGGCATACTCATATAATCAAACTTGGAATCGTTCATTTCTGTAGTGTAATCCAGCATGTAGCTGTAAATATCATAGGTTTCCTTCTGCTCATCGCTTAACGTATCGCGGTCAAATTCCTTGAAGGCCTTCGCGGATTTCTCATTCAGCTCCTTGTTTTCCTTCATGGTTGTTTCATTCAGTTCTTTATCAATCTGAACCTTGGTCTTGCTTGTATCTACTCTGTAATCCTTTGGGTTTTCCAGAATAATGTGCGTATTCGGATAGCTTTGTTCCATAGATTCCACGAATTCCTGCTTCATAAATTCATCAAACTTTTTCTGTTCTTCTCCGGAATCCTTTTTTGAGCATCCGGTGAATGAAAAAGCCATGACTGCAGATAACATCAATAATGTTATTTTCTTTACGTTCATATTTCCTCCATTTTCTCTCTGTTTCTAAGTAGAGTGTGTTTGTACTACAGATATTTTATGTATCTTACTGTTATTATATCGTCTAATCATTGATTTCACAATGAATTATCCACGGAAACGGGTTTTGTTATGAATCAAGTTGTCGAGTAGAAAGGTTTATGATATTCTAATATAGAAAAGAGTTGATGATTGTGCATGAACGACATACAAAAATACTGGAGCTTCTCTCTCAATATAAAAAAATAGAGGTAACCAGATTATCTGAGCTGCTTTCTGTTTCACAGGTGACGATTCGCAAGGATCTCATGCAGCTTGAAAGCAGTGGTCTGATTCTGCGGGAGCATGGATATGCGGCTTTGCATGACAGTGATGATCTGGCAAACCGGCTCGTCTATCATTATGAAATCAAGCAGAGAATTGCCAGTCTGGCGGTGGCGGATGTTCAGGATGGGGAGACGCTTATGATTGAATCCGGTTCGTGCTGTGCACTGGTCGCTCTGGAAATCGCAAAAACAAAAAAGAATGTGACCGTGATCACCAATTCCGCTTTTATTGCTGATTATATACGTAAGCAGGGAACTCTGCAAATCATTTTGCTGGGAGGCGAATACCAGCAGAGCTCGCAGGTCATGGTTGGACCGATGACGAGAAGATGCATGGAGCCGTTTTATGTAGATAAGCTGTTTATCGGTACCGATGGATTCACAGCGGATTCAGGTTTTACGGGAAATGATTATATGCGCAGTGAAACGGTACGTGATATGGCTCAACAGGCAAATCATGTCATTGTAGTTACAGAATCCACTAAGTTTTCACAGAAGGGACTTGTTCATCTGATAGATACCGGTCATATTCATATGGTTGTCAGCGATGATCGTATACCGGAGGAATGCGAGCAGTACCTCACGGAGCAAGGTGTGGAAGTAAAAAAAGTGAAGGTATAAAAAAAGGAGCATCTGCCCCTAAAAGAAACAATCAATACCCTGATTCAGGAAGATTTGCTGATAATCTCTTAAATCTTCCGGATACAGGGCTTTTTTATGCTTCATTTCATAGTCGCGATTCAGCATTTCATATTTCTTTTCGCCGAACTGATGAAAGGGAAGGAGCTGTACCCGTTGAATTGAGAGTGATGTAAGCAGTGCAGCAAGGCCTTTTGCATCCTGCAGGGATGCATTATATCCCGGGATGATGGGTATGCGTGGAAGAACACAGAGCTGATGTTTCACACTCCATGCAAGGTTTTCCAGTATCAGATCATTGTTGACGCCGGTCCCAAGAACGTGCTGTTCTGTGTCATAATGCTTGATATCGAACAGTAAAAGATCAAACAGCGGGGCAAGCTTTTGAAATACAGCGGGCTGGATATATCCGGTAGTTTCAACTGCGACATGGATTCCCTCCTGCTTCAGGCGTAAAACAAGTGCCTTTGCAAATGACGGCTGTGCCAGAGCTTCTCCGCCGGAAAGTGTAACACCACCCTGAGATTCTTCATAAAAGTCGCGGTCCTGCAGGCAGGTTGCGACAACCTCATCAGCATCCCTGCAGACGCCTTCCACCTGCAGGGCTTTTGCTTTACACGTAGCGATGCAGCGAAGACAGCCAAGACATTGTGCATCGTCGATCACAATACGGCTGCCCTTTCTTTGAACTGCCTGCTGCGGACATGCCTGTAGACATGCGCCATCCTGTATACAAACAGATGCATCATATAATATCTGTGTCTTTGAAAGCTGAGACTCCGGATTGGAACACCAGCGGCAGCGAAGCGGACAGCCTTTCAGAAAAACGGTTGTCCGAATACCGGGACCGTCGTGTATGCTGAATTTCTGGATATTGAATACCATACCTTTACACATTAACATCACTCCTTACTACCGTTATCATAGCACAGGAGTGATAAATTGTAAAATAAATATTTCAAATGAAACTAATATTGTATTCAAATGAAATATTCATCTTGACTTAACTCAACGATATGATACTATAATAGTGTATTGTTTGAATTTATGTTTCATATGAAACTAAAAACAAGCGTGGAGGAAAGCATATGGAAAACAGAGAACACTTTGGAACACTCACAGAAAGAATGCATAGCTTCAGAGAGGAGCTTCTGAATACAGAGGCATCCATTGACGCCACACGTGCTGTGCTTGCGACACAGGCATATCAGGAGCATGCGGATAAGCCGCTGCTTGTAAAGCGTGCTTTCATGCTGAAAAATATTTTGGAGAATATGCCGATCTTTATCGAGCCGCAGACACTGCTCGCTGGTAATCAGGCTAAGAAAAACCGGGCAGCACCTGTCTTCCCGGAATATGCGATGGATTGGGTTATAAAAGAGCTGGATGAATTCAAGCTTCGTGACGGGGATGTTTTTCAAATCGATGAAGAGACAAAGGAAGAACTAAAAAGCATCGCTCCTTACTGGTATCATAATACAACACTGGATAAAGGACTTGCCATGATTCCTCCGGAAAGCAGAATCTTTTATGATCTCGGTATTATCAAAGCGGAAGGAAATATCACAAGCGGGGATGCACATATCGCTGTTGACTATGGAAAAATTATGCGAAAAGGGCTCAGGTATTATGAGCAGCGAACCTTGCAGGAGAAAAGGAAGCTGGATATGTCAGATCCGGATAGCATTTCCAAATATCATTTTTATGAGGCGATTCTGATCGTCATTGCTGCCGTACAGGCATTTGCAAGGCGCTATGCTGAGCGTGCGCTTGCACAGGCTGAAGCAGCACAGGGAAAACGAAAGCAGGAATTACAGAAAATGGCGCAGATACTGGACAGGGTGCCGTATGAACCGGCTGAAAATTTTCGTGAAGCTATACAGTCCATGTGGCTTGTCCACCTCGTTTTACAGATAGAATCCAATGGACATTCTCTTTCCTATGGACGTATGGATCAGTATTTATATCCATACGTAAAGCATGATCTGGATACGCGGGTATTGCAAGAGGAACAGGTCGTAGAGCTTTTAACAAATCTGTGGCTGAAAACATTTACTATCAATAAGGTAAGAAGCTGGTCGCATACACAATTCAGTGCCGGTTCTCCCCTGTATCAGAATGTTACGGTAGGAGGACAGACCCATGATGGACAGGATGCTGTAAATATGCTGTCCTTTCTCATACTAAAATCTGTTGCACAGACCCGTCTTCCACAGCCTAATCTGACTGTACGCTATCATAGAAATTTATCTGCTGCGTTTATGGATGAAGCAATCGAGGTCGTAAAGCTGGGAACCGGGATGCCGGCTTTTAATTCCGATGAGGTTATAATTCCATCCTTCATGGAAAAGGGTGTTGGTAAAGAAGATGCATACAATTATAGCGCGATTGGCTGCGTGGAAACTGCAGTACCCGGAAAATGGGGTTATCGCTGTACCGGTATGAGCTTTCTGAATTTTCCGAAAACGCTGCTGATCGCCATGAATGCAGGTGTGGATCCTGCCAGTCAGGTAAAGCTGGTGGAGGGGCTTACACATTTCAGTGAAATGACATCCTATGCTCAGCTACAGGAAGCATGGGATATAACAATACGTGAGTTCACAAGACATTCTGTGATCATTGAAAACTGCTGTGATCTCGTTCTGGAGCAGGATGTTCCGGATGTATTATGCAGTGCATTGACGGAGGATTGTATCGGACGGGGAAAAACCATAAAAGAAGGGGGAGCTGTATATGATTTCATATCCGGGCTGCAGGTGGGAATCGCCAACCTTGCGGACAGTCTGGCAGCAGTAAAAAAGCTGGTATTTGAGGAACAAAAAATAACTGCGGATCAGCTGTGGGATGCATTGATGGATGATTTTACATCACCACAGCATAAAGCGATACAACAGATGCTGATTGCGGATGCTCCCAAATATGGAAATGATGATGATTATGTAGACCAGCTGATTGTGGATGCCTATGATGTCTATATCAACGAAGTGAAAAAATATCCGAATACGCGTTATGGAAGAGGACCGATCGGAGGAACACGGTATGCCGGTACCTCCAGTATCTCTGCCAATGTCGGTCAGGGAAAGGGAACTCTTGCTACTCCGGACGGGCGTAATGCTGCCACACCGCTTGCTGAAGGCTGTTCCCCATCACATGGTATGGATAAGAACGGACCTACTGCTGTATTCAAAACCGTTTCCAAGCTTCCGACACATGAAATTACCGGCGGGGTGCTGTTAAATCAGAAAATGACGCCGCAGATGCTGTCGAGCGAGGAGAATAAGCAGAAGCTGGAAATGATGATACGTACCTTCTTTAATCGCCTGGACGGTTACCATGTTCAATATAATGTGGTTTCCCGTGATACACTGCTTGATGCACAGAAGCATCCGCAGAAGCATCGGGATCTGATTGTCCGTGTTGCCGGTTATTCTGCTTTCTTTAATGTCCTGTCCAGGCAAACACAGGATGATATAATTGAGCGTACAGAACAAACGTTATAGTCCGTGAAGAAAATCTGTCTGCGTTTATAAAAGAAAAAGAATCGTGATGTCCTGCACTATACAGGCTCACGATTCTTTTTTAATGCTTATTGCTATACAGATGTCTTGCGACATAAACGCCGCTTGCACTTGCATGTGAGAGGGAATGGGTAACACCGCTGCAATCACCAATCACGTACAGTCCTTCATGCCTGGTTTCCAGATTATGATCAATTTCAACCTCCAGATTATAGAATTTTACCTCTACACCATACAGCAGGGTATCATCATTGGCAGTTCCCGGTGCCACCTTGTCCAGTGCATAAATCATTTCGATGATGTCATCCATCTGGCGTTTGGGAATTACCAGACTCAGATCACCCGGTGTAGCGGATAAGGTTGGTGTGACAAAGCTTTCCGCGATACGGGAGTCCGTGCTTCTCTGTCCGCGTATCAAATCACCAAAGCGCTGTACGATAACGCCGCCCCCCAGCATATTGGAAAGACGCGCAATGCTTTCCCCATATTCGTTGCTGTCCTTAAACGGCTCTGTAAAGTGATTGCTTACCAACAGGGCGAAATTCGTATTCTCTGTGTAGCGGGAAGGGTCTTCATAGCTGTGCCCGTTCACCGTTACAATTCCATTGGTATTTTCACTGACGACAACACCGCGGGGATTCATGCAGAAGGTACGGACCTTGTCCTGGAACTTCGTCGTACGGTATACGATTTTGCTTTCATACAATTCATCCGTCAGATCGGAGAAAATGCTGTAGGGCAGTTCTACACGCACACCGATGTCCACACGGTTGCTCTTCGTGGCAATTCCCAGGCTTTTACAGATGCTTCCCATCCATTTGCTTCCACTGCGGCCTGTGGATATAATGCATTTGCTGCCGGTAAAGCTTTTATCCCTGCTCACCAGACGATAGCCGTTCTCCAGCTTTTCCACTGCATCTATATGCGTATGGAAGTGTATTTCAATTTTATCCTTCAGCTGATTGTACAGGTTTTCCAGAACAATATAATTCACATCCGTACCAAGATGGCGTACGCTTGCCTCCAGCAGATGTAAATCATTCTGCATGCATTTCTTTTTCAGATGCGTATTTTCATTTGTATAAAGCTTTGTCCCCTGTCCACCGTTTGCCACATTGATTTCATCGACATAATTCATCAGATCAATTGCTTCTTTCCTTCCGATATGTTCGTATAAGGTACCGCCAAACTGGTTGGTGATATTGTATTTTCCATCAGAAAAGGCTCCTGCTCCGCCAAACCCGTTCATAATGGCACAGGTCTTACAGTTGATGCAGGATTTAATTTTCACCCCGTCAATCGGACATTTTCTTTTCTCCAGCGGGTTTCCTGTTTCGAATAAAGCAATCTTCAGCTCCGGGTTCAGTTTCATCGCCTCGTAGGCAGAGAAGATACCGCCGGGACCGGCCCCGACAATCAGTAAATCAAAATCCATATGTTACCTCCATCGTTATATGTATAACTTCCGGGAAATCTTGAATTTCCTATGGTATTTTATCACAGAAACAGAAAAAAGCCAGCGGTATTCATGAAAACTTTATGAAAACGGTTACTATTCACTAACCTATATTGTATATAACGCTTAGATAAGGGCAAAAGAAAGCTTATATTACTTATGGGTTTTGATTGAAACTGCGTATCATAAGCATGAATAACTCTCCACACTTGTTATGCAGAGAGCCTTTCATTGTATGGAGATATGGTTAAAGGTGTTGCTCTTATACGATTACTTACATCGTGTCAGCCGTATGTACTTGTTTTTTAACAGCCTCCAGGGTATCACACTTTAAAATTAAACTTGATACGATATGCAATTGGTCCTCGGTTAATGACTGCAGCCATGCTGTGCAGTCTTCCTGATATTTGGCTTCCATAAGCCTATGTAAGAGCTGTCTCTCTCCTTCGATTCTACCTTCAACCTTACCTTCAGCTTTCCCTTTAATGATTCCTTCCTTCATCCCCTCTTCAAAGCTGTCCTCCAAGCCGTAGCGATAACGTGCCTCTCCCATCTGAATCGCCATTGCGGTTGACCACAGCTCATCATCCTTCTGCATTTCCTCGTACTTGTCCATGAATACCTTCACCAGCCTTTCCTTTGATTCCAGTATATCATTTTTCGCATTGTTTTCAAACAGGAAGCACAGCTGTTCAAAGTCATCCATCTGCTGAATGGCCTTTTTCTTAGCGATTTCATTGATAACGGGCAGATGGATGTAGGTTCTTCTAATCAATGGGTGTTTACTCTCATCTTCCCCCTGCTCATTGCGCATCTGATAGTGGTTGATCAGATTTTTATTATTCCATGCGCATTTCTCAATGAAAATAATCTGATATACCGGCTTTAAATCCTTGTACTTTTCACTGCTATCCAGCTGGTTGTTCAATGCTCTGGCCCCATAAAATTCAAAGCGCATCATTTCCGCTACTCCTGCATAGGTCGTCTGCATTTCCAGATTAAAAAAACGACCTTTCTCATCCTTCACATGAACATCCAGAATAATGCGTTTCTTTCCGATTGTTCCGGGATCCAGATTCGGATTGAGGACGGTGCTTTCCTTTACCTTGATTCCGGTAACACGTTCAATAATGGTGTTGCGGGCGTACACAGAGCCTTCATCCTCACGGGAAAGGGTGTACTTGAAGAATACATCATTGCAGTAATTCAATACAGTATTTGCTTTCGTATTTTCCATGACGAAAACCTCCTTCTGTAAGCTCATCATCACTTACATACTTCTATACGTTAAGAAGGTATGAAATTCCTAAAAAATCCACATATTCTTGATTTTTTCCTGCTTTAAAAGGATTGTCAGCTTGCATTTTACAGAGTTGCGATTTCGATCACTTCTATCTAAATGTATATAACAGAAAAAGATGAGGCGATAAAATAGCTTTTCTGCCTTTATAAAGAAACAGGTATAATCCTGCAATCGATGTCCATACTTCAGCTATGAGGTGAAGAAATGAAACGTTATGCAATAATCGGCTGTCTGTGGTTTCTTATGGCATCTGCTATGATTCATGGAAATGCCAGAGCAGAGATTGATTATGAAATCCGCTATGACAGCAATACGAAGCAGACCTATGAGCTGAAACAGAAAATTCAGGATATCTATTCCGAGCTGGTTCGTGGTGTACATAAGGAATCCTATATTCTGATGGTGCTTCATAATAAGGAATTATTTGCTTACCGAAAGGATCTTCAGGCTGACTGGAAACAGAATCAGCTAGTGATTACCGAGGGTGATGGAAAAGGAGATACGATTACCGGTACATTGCGAACAGAAAGTGTGTGTGTTCCGGAGGTTCAACCGCGTTCCCTTTTTCAGGAGATATTTCAATAGCTATATTTGCAAACATCAACGGCTTTTTCCTGTTGGTGTTTTTTTCTTGCAGGTGAGTCACGGATTCCTGCAACTTGGTTGAATTTTATAGCTTTTCTATTCATGTGCAAATATAATAAAAACAGGAGGATGCGGTATGAAAATCATTGAGGGTAAGGATTCACAACAGCTGGATGTCCGCATCCGGTTTGACTCGTTGGAGGAAAAACAGGCAGCTTTCCGCTTGCTGGCAGCTATGCATCAAAAGCTGATCGGCTTGCAAAGAGATAAGGAATATCTGCTGCGTCTGGAGGATGTCTGCTTTATCGCTTCCAGTGACAAGCGTACCTTTTTATATACTGCACAGGGCTGTTACGAGTCTATGCTCTGGCTTTATCAGATGGAAGAACAGCTGAATGATGATTTCATACGGATCAACAAAGCAACAATTATCAATATGGAACATGTAACCAGCATGCATGCAGACCTGGGGTCAAGAATCCGGGTATATCTGGATACCGGTCATCAGCATATGGTCACAAGGACCTATGTAAAGGCATTTAAGCAGAAGCTGAAAGGGGAATAATGGCATGTATAACTATCTGGTTAAATTTTTTAGAAATGTAACAATGTCCTTTTTTACTGCGATTTTTGTAATTGCACTGGCAGGTGTCACATGCCGGGATGGAATTATGAAGGTGTCAAGCTTTTATGTGCAGGGCGGTATTTCCTTTTCTGCTGTTTTTGAGCTTTTATTGCTTTCCTCTCTTCTGGCATTATGCAATTTGCTTCTGGATAAGCCCACAGTATTTCCTGCAATGCGTCTGACCTACAAAATTATTTTGCGTATTGCAGTTGTTGTGATGCTGATTCTACCGTTTATTTATGTATGCCGCTGGTTTCCTGTTGATGATCATGCAGCATGGATCGGCTTTGTTGTCTGCTTTCTGTTAAGCTTCTCGGCAGCAACTCTGCTAAGTGTGTATGCCACACGAAGAAAGGATCGGGAATATCAGAAGCTGCTGGAGGCCTATAAGGCAAAGAAAGAGGAGAGGAAAAAATGACAATACTGGAAGCGGATCACATACAGAAGAGATTTGCGGAAAAAATGGTTTTAAAGGATATCAGCTTTTCCATTGAGAAGCCGGAAATCTTTGGACTTCTGGGACCGTCAGGGTCAGGAAAAACAACGCTGATACGGATTCTACTTGGCTTATTAAAGAAGGACGGCGGCAGCTCATATGTTCTGGGGAATGATTCCGGGCAGCTAAGTGATGATACGTATGCACAGATTGGTATGATGCTGGATGAAGCTGGATTATATGATCGTTTATCCTGTATAGATAATCTGGATATATACAGAAGGCTCTATCAGCTTCCTTATAATGTCATAGAACCGGCACTGCGCCGTGTATCTCTGTATGACAGCAGACAGAAAGCAGTCATTAAGCTGTCCAAGGGTATGAAGCAGCGGCTTTCCTTTGCCAGAGCATTGCTTCATGAGCCTAGGGTTTTATTTTTGGATGAGCCTACCTCGGGATTGGATCCGGCAACAACATCCAACATTCATGAGCTTTTGTTTGAGCTGAAGGAAAAGGGTGTCACTATCTTTCTGACAACACACGATATGGAGGAGGCAACACGCCTATGCGACAGAGTGGCCTTTTTGAATGAGGGGTCTATCATCGAATGTGATACGCCGGAAGCTATCTGCTGCAAATACAATACGACGAATCAGGTTAACATAACGACAGCGCAGGGAGAGAGTATTGTGCTGGATATCAAGAGAGATGCAGTAAAAATTATGCATCTGATGGAAGCCGGACATGTGAAGACCATCCATTCCATGGAGCCTACACTGGAAACTGTATTTATCACACTGACAGGAAAGGAGCTGGTCTGATATGAAGCCTTCTCATATATATGCAATCATCCGTAAGCAGCTAAAGGACACCTTTCGTAATAAGCCTACGCTTGTACAGTTTGTGATGTTTCCGGCAATCGCAGCAATTCTGACACTTTCCGCCGGCGAATTTGAACTGCCGAAAAGATACTTTGTAAATCTGTTTTCTGTTATGTATGTATGCATGGCTCCGATTCTCATCCTGTCTGCGATCATCAGTGAGGAAAAGGAGAAGGGCTCTTTACGTATGCTCATGATGTCGAATGTAAAACCGATGGAATATCTGCTGGGCATAGGAGCGTATGTGTTTGTATTTTGTATGGCAGGTGTGCTGTTTATGGGATTACTGGGGAAATTCTCCCTGCAGGAGCTGTGGATGTTTCTGCTGCTGAATGCATGCGGTATTCTGATTTCCTCAGTTATTGGCGCACTGATTGGGGTTGTGAGTGATAATCAGACGGCTGCCAGCGGTCTGTCCGTTCCTGCCATGCTGCTTACTTCCTTTATTCCCATGCTGTCAATGTTTAATGCCTCCATACGCAATGTTGGAAAATTTCTATATTCTCAACAGATTTATGAGCAGATCAACAACAGCTCTACGATTGTTCTGTCCGCACAGTCATTTGTTGTGATACTGATAAATTTTGCTCTTGTGCTCGTGCTGTATGTGTACATGTATAGAAAGAAGCAGCTGCTTGCTTCATAATAAAGTAAAACCCGGTATGTCGAGCATGCCGGGTTTCTACTTAGTTCAAACGGTAAACTACATGCAGGAAAATTTTAAGCCTGCTTCACTGTAACAGATCCGACATCGTGGAAATGAAGTCCTCATAGGATTGACATCCGCACAGCTTCTTGACATTTTCCGGTGTGCTTAAAATCATGGTAATCGGATCAAAAATCTCATTGAAAATATAACGGTCACTTTTGTTAAAGCAAAGCATGAGCACCAGATACACATCCTGCTGGTTCCATGATATCGGCGTTTCACTGATAACAATATTCATCCCTGTCTTTTTGGCATGCATTTTCATTGCATGCGGAATCGCAAAGCTGCCAAAAGCTGTCGAGGACATATTCTCACGGGATATTATTTCATTCTCAAATTCATCATCCACATATCCATGCACAATCAGTTTATTTACCATATATGTTATACACTCTTTTTCTGTAGAAAATCCACTCTTCAGGACCTCAAAGAAATCAGGCAGAAGCAGCTCTTTCAAATAGCCTTCAAAAACGCTGCGTTTTTTTAATTTACGGATTGTTTCTATTTTTTCATTTAACAGCTGCCTGTCCTTTTGATTGAGGAATATGCTAATCTGTATCATAGGTATGGAAGTAATTACAGAAACAGGTATTGTAGTTATGATGAGATTTGTATCCTTAATTTTATCAAAATCACTTTCATCGGTAAGTATATTTGTAATCAGCAATTCATCAGAATAATAGCGCTTGATCACATCGGTAACCTTCAGACTCATATCGTAATAGCTGGGACAATACAACGCTACAGTTATTTTTTCTGTCAGGCTTTTCTGTGCCTCCAGGGCGCTTCCCAGATGAAAGGCAATATAGGCAATTTCATCATCGTTTATAGAAATTCCTGTTTTTTCTTTTATCGTTGCGGCAAGAGAAACCGATACATCATAAATCAGAGGACAGGAGGTTTTAATACCATCCGCGAGTGGATTTTTACTGAAGTAATTGTTCTTGGAGCGCACCAGTAAATTTTTGATATGAAGGGCGAACCGGATAAGAAATTCCTGTTCACTCAAATCAATATAATAGAAGGAGTTGATATCGAGAATCAGCTCTTTTACCAGATTCAGACATTCCTTTCCGATAAAATCCTCCAGGTTTGCGGCATTGATACTTTTATAATCAATTGTTGTTGCCCTGGAAATAATCAGCAGTGTCATTTCATAAATTTCCGCCTTACTGTAGGTGATATGAAAATGTTCTTCCAGACGTCCTGCCACTTTTTCCGCAAGCTCATACTCATGCAGGTGAACCGCCGGCTGCTGGTCAATGCTCGTTGTATTGATATTGTTCTTCCGGATACGGTCAATCGCAATGGTGATATGCAAGACCAGATTGATTAAAGAATAGTCATTGATAAAATAATGGTAATCCTCAAATATCTGTAATACCGTATTCTTAATATACGGAATATCAATATCCAGAAAGGAGTTTTGTAATGATTTTAAATTGACAAAATTAACATTGGATTCATTATATAACAGGGTGCTGAGTAATTTGCGCTTGACTTTTTGCAGCTCATTCTTGATGGTAGAAAGGCTGATAAACAATTCATCACATAAATCATATATATCAATTGCTTCCTCCTGATGATGATTGATCAGCTGATTTAAAATATAGATTACACGTTCTTCCGAAGTCTGGGGAATATGATCTGCAGTTTCATCCAGTATGGATTTCGCTAATTCCATATCCAGACGGTATCCTTCCCTTGATGAATGAATAGCTTCGGGATATTCTTCATTGATTTCACGTACATAATTTTTGATACTGCGTACAGAAACATTCAGATGATTGGCTAATAAATTGGTATTTGCCGGTTGTAGGTCAAATAAAGCACGGAGTAGCTCTTTGTTTTTCTGTTTCATTTCATCACCTGCTTTTTGTTCAGAAATCACTATATGTTAAAATTATATTTTACCGGACTGTAATTCTCAACCAGAATTTTGCACGAGCTTGGGGAAAATAATTATCTGCCCCTACAGCGTGCAAAACATGATTAGAAATTTAAAAACCGATTTGGCATACTATAGGTGTGATGAGGCGAAGAAGCCTGAAAGGAAGATTATTATGGAAAAATTAAATGTATTACTCGTCTGCGGTTCCGGAGCAAGCTCCGGATTCATGGCAGCCAATATGAGAAAGGCTGCATCCAAACAGGGACTTGATATTGATATCAAAGCACGTAGTGAATCAGAGATTGAAAACTATATTGATGAAATCAATGTCCTGATGGTTGGACCACACCTGGCTTATATTCTGGATGAGGTTGAGGAGTATACACATGGGGAGGATGTCAAGGTAATTTTAATGGAACCGGATTATTACTCTGTATTAAACGGAGAAATGGCGATTGCCCACTTACTTGAGGAAATGGAAAAATAATCGTTACTGAGAAAGGGAGATACATATGAATAATTTAATAAACTGGCTTGAAAATAGTTTTGCGCCGAAAATGAATAAGTTTAACCACAACACCTGGGTCGTTACGATAAAGGACTCTATCATGCAGGTACTGCCATTTATCCTGCTGGGATCCCTGTTTTGTGTGGGAACGGTTATCGAAGGGTTTGTGACTCTGCCCTTTTCCTTCTGGACACCTTATGGGTGGACAATGGGAATGATTTCTGTACTTGTCAGCTTTCTGATTCCGTTTAACTTCTGTGAGAAGAAACGATTGAGAAAGCAGAGAATTATCGCCGGTGCAACCGGTCTGATTCTATTCTTTATATCCATTACTCCGGAGCTTGTCAAAGCAGGGGAACCGGGGTTTGGTTCCAGTGCATTTGGTGCAGGCGGAATGTTCTGTGCAATGTTTACCGGTATTGTGACCAGTATTGTATTTAATCTGTTTGGCAAATTCTCATTCATTAAAGAAGACAGTGCAATCCCGGATTTTGTACGTCAGTGGTTTGATGCATTATTGCCAATTGGCGGAATCATATTCACCGGGTTTATTGTGGTACAGGTATTGAACATCGATTTATATGCGATTATCACTTCCTTCTTTATGCCATTACAGGGTATTATGAATACATGGTATGGATTCATCCTGGTCTGCTTTCTGGAATGCTTTATTTATTCCATGGGTATTTCTTCATGGGTTCTTGCACCTGCGACATCTCCTGTAAAGTTACAGAGCATCGCCGCAAATATCGCACTGGCAACTGCAGGAACAGCGTCTGTAGCGAACCTGAACATGTATACGGAATCCTGCGTCTATACCTGCTATCTGTGGATCGGTGGAATTGCCTGCACCATGCCGCTGGTTATCTTCCTTGCATTATCCAAGTCGAAGAAGCTGAAATCTTTAGGTCGTGCCTGTATTGGACCAACGATTTTCAATATCAATGAACCTGTGGTGTTCGGCTGTATTGCATGGAACCCTGTTATGATGCTGCCTATGTGGATTAACGGTATCGTGTTACCGGCATTGGTGTGGATCGCATGTAAGGTAATCGCCATTGCCCCGATTCCTAAAATTCAGTTTGAAATGTGGTATTGTCCATTCCCGATTTCCACATGGATCACATCGGAAGGATCCATTATGGCCATTGCAGTCATGCTGATTATATTTGTTGTCGGCGGTGCGATCTGGTACCCGTTCTTCAAAGCCTATGAAAAGCAGTGTATTGATGAGGAAACTGCAACAGAAGCAGCTGCTGAATAATAGTGAGAGGAGAGTTATTATGATGAGTGAACAAACAGTACAATCCGCAATGTCTATTATCTTGCATGCCGGGGATGCCCGGGTCGCATGCAAGGAGGCACTGGATGCCATATCCGAAGCGGATTTTGAAACAGCTGAGGTAAAATTAAAGGAAGCACAAACAAAAATTACAGAGGCTCATAAAGTGCAGACCGATGCAATTCAGGGAGAAACCCGTGGTGATGAGTCGGAATATTCTCTTCTGTTTGCGCATGCACAGGATACGTTAATGACGATTTACAGTGAAATCAATATTGCGAAACAGCTGCTGAAAATATTCAGTGCTTATGAGAAACGTATCTCTGCATTGGAAAAATAAAGATTGTTAAGGAGGCAAATATGTCAAGAATACCGGATGGGTTTCCAAAAGATTTCCTGTGGGGTGGCGCTGTAGCTGCAAATCAGCTGGAGGGTGCCTATACAGCAGGAGGAAAAGGATTATGTGTTGCGGATATCAATGAGTTCCGTGATGATATTGATATTACAAAGAAATATAATGATGAAGTTACTTCCACCTACGTGAAGGATGCAATGAATGCCGGAAACAATGATGGAAGGGTGTTTCCAAAACGCCGGGGTATTGATTTCTACCATACATATAAAGAGGATCTCAGACTGCTGGCTGAATTAGGACTGAAGACCTTCCGTACCAGCATCAACTGGGCGAGAATATTTCCGAATGGGGATGATGAAGCTCCTAATGAGGAAGGCTTAAAGTTCTATGATGCGCTTTTCGATGAGATTCTCAAACACAATATGGTGCCGATGATTACCGTGTCCCATTATGAGATGCCGTTACATCTTACGCTGAAGTACAAGGGCTGGTATTCCAGAGAAACCATTTCTTTCTTTGAGAACTACTGCAAAGTGATTTTTGACCGCTATCATGATAAGGTTAAGCACTGGATTCTGGTAAACCAGATCAACTTGATTTCTCATGAATCCTTTAACCATCTGGGTGTTGCCGAAGATATGGTTGATGATTTAAAGAGTGCGAAATATCAGGCTGTGCATAATGAAATGGTCGCTTGTGCACGCGCTACACGATATGCACACGCAACGTATCCGGATTTACAAATTGGTATGATGCTGTGCGGCGGACATGATTATGCGGCAACTTCCAAGCCGGAGGATCAGCTGGCAGCCCTTCAGCATAATCAGATGGAATATTTTTACTCGGATGTACTTTTGAGAGGCGTGTATCCGGGATATGCCCTGCGCTTCTTCGAGGATCATGATATTCATGTGGAATTTGGAGAACAGGATGAAGAGGATTTGAAGAATACATGTGATTTCTTCTCCTTCTCCTATTATTACACTCGTATTGTGACAAAAGAAAGCTTTGAAAACGGAAATGACTCCATCCGTAATAAAGAACTGCCCGCAAATGAATGGGGCTGGACCTATGATCCGATCGGATTGAGAATTTTATTGAATACCTTCTGGGATCGTTATCAGAAGCCGATTTATATTACAGAAAACGGAAGCGGGTTCTATGATAAACTGGAAAATGGTCATATTCATGATCCGTACCGTGTTGATTTCTATCGGAATCATTTCGAACAGATCAAAGAAGCAATCCGTGATGGTGTGGATGTCAGAGGCTATTATGCATGGGGACCGATTGACATCATTTCCTGTTCCTCTTCTGAAATGTCAAAACGCTATGGATTCATTTATGTAGATTATGATGATTATGGAAAGGGCAGTGGGGAAAGAATAAAAAAAGACAGCTTCGCCTGGTACAAAAAGGTTATAGAAACAAATGGCGAGGAGTTGGATTAACTTATAAATAAAACAAAGGAGATATTTCATCGTTTTTAATGGTGGAGTATCTTTCTTTTTCATGCTTTAAAATGATAAACATTACACTGCTGATATGAATAGATACTATAAGTAGACACACAATAGGGAAGAGTACGGGATATCGTTCTAAAATATGCTATAATGAAGGAGCATGAAAGAGAGAAGGGATACTTTTGAAATTAAGCAATAAAGAATTGGTGCAGGATACGTTGTGGATCCTTGCGGGAAATATTGCTCTGGCCATGGGGGTTGCCTGGTTTATATTGCCCAATGATGTACTGACGGGGGGCCTGGCGGGTGTTGCAATCGCACTGGAGCCGCTGATTCATTTGAATCCTGAACTGGTGATCAATGTACTGACCGTCGTACTGTTTCTTGCAGGATCACTTGTCCTGGGGAAAAAGTTTGCGGCAAAAACGATTCTGAGTACAATCTGTTATCCGCTGCTGCTTACTTTACTGTCCTATCTGGCAAAACATGTGATTGCTCCGGATACCTTTATCATGGATAAATATTTAGCCACCATTTACGGCGGTGCGCTGATGGGCATCGGTGTCGGCTGTGTGTTTCGTACAGGTGCCAGTACCGGTGGTATGGATATTCCACCACTGATCATTAACAAGTATACCCATATACCGCTTCCGACACTGGTTTTGATTGTGGACGCGCTTACCGTACTGCTTGGTGCTGCCGTATACGGACTGCAGGCTGCACTTACAGGAATTCTGTCAGTCTGGGTAAGCAGCTATATGATCAATAAAACCATGATGATCGGTGGACATGATGCGCGTAATGTGATGATCGTATCCAATAAGCATACGGAAATTATGGACCGTATTCATGAGGTGTTGGAGCGCGGGACTACGATTCTGGAAGCAACCGGCGGCTATTCTTCTGAGAAACGACCGGTCATAATGGCTGTGGTATCCAAAAAGCAGCTGCCGGAGCTGGAGCATCTGGTGTCGCATATTGATCCGGAGGCATTTGTTATCGTAATGGAAGCAAATGAAGTACAGGGTCTTGGGTTCACTTATGAGGAGGAGCTATAGCTTTTCCTATATAATATAGAAGTTTATGGAAGGAGGCGGAAACATGCAGAATTTTAACTATCACAGTCATACAGAACGGTGCGGGCATGCTGTAGGAAGTGATGAAGCGTATGTAAAGGAAGCGATAAAGAATGGGTATCGGTATATGGGTTTCAGTGACCATGCCCCGTATCGTAACGGTGATGCACCGGGAGAGCGTATGCGGGTGGAAGAGCTTGCAGACTATGTGAGCAGTGTGAGAAAGCTGCAGCATACTTATCAGGATCAAATCGAAATCCGTCTGGGGATGGAAATCGAATATTTTGAGGAACAGCTGGATGAGCTTATGCAATATAAGGAAGAGATGGATTATCTCATTCTCGGACAGCATGGCCCTGCATTGTATGCGCCGGAATTTTATGATAATCACAGCGATGCGGATGTACTGCACTATGCTTCCCTGATTGAAAAGGCCTGTGAGAAGGGATTACCGGATATCATTGCGCATCCTGATCTGTTTATGTTTGGAAAGGAAGTCTGGACAGAAGCCTGTTGTGAGGCTGCCCATAGAATCTGTGCAAGTGCACAAAAGCACGGGGTTATTCTGGAGGTCAATCTGAACGGCCTGCGCTATGGGAAACGCAAGCTGGGAGAGGAATTTCGCTACACCTATCCATATCGCAGCTTCTGGGAGATTGCCTGTACCTATGATGTGGATATCGTCTATGGTCTGGATGCACATGCACCTCAAAAGTATGCCGATCAGGATTGCTTTGCTATTGTGAATCAGGAAATTCTATATGATCTGCCGTTGAAATTCCGCAACGAGCTGCGGTTTGAAGACAGGAACAGGGGGAACTGAGATGCTGAAGGAAGCTATGTATAAAAGACATTCCCGAAGAAGCTATCTGCGAGAGAAATTGCGGGATGAGGATGCAGCCTTTTTAAAGGAACGCATTCATATGTATAACCAGAAGCACGGATTGCATATGAAGCTGGTATGCGGACATCCGGAAATCTTTAAGGGATTTCGCAACAGCTACGGCATGTTTCACAATGTTGAGAATTTCATTATGATGATGGGCAATTCCCGTGATGTATATATGCAGGAGAAGCTGGGATATTTCGGTGAACGACTGATTCTGGAGGCGGTAGAGCGCAATATGGGAACCTGCTGGGTTGGCGGTACCTTTGCGAAAGATGCTTTAAAGCCCTATGTAAAGGAAGATGAGAAGCTGTACTGCGTTATCGCGATCGGCTATACCGCACATAAGAAAACCTTAAAGGAACAGCTGATTTCGCATGCAACACGGCACAGAGGAAAAACCGTGGAGGAAATGTCAGATATCACAGCGCACAGTCCGGATTGGATGAAAAACGGAATGGAGGCAGTGCAGCTGGCACCCTCAGCACTTTTTAAACAGCCGGTGCGCTTCCGTCAGGAAAAGGATCGTGCTTATGCTGAGGTTGCCCATACGGATTCCTTTGAAATGGTGGATTTGGGAATCGCCATGCTGCACTTTGAAATCGGTGCACAAAAAGGTACCTGGACATGGGGAAATCCTGCTGTCTATGAGAAAATAAATGAAAATTCAGAGGCTTATTTGCCTTAGGATATAATAGAAGTAGCTTTTTATGAAATTTTATAATATTTATGAAAAGGAAGATGTGGCAGCCTTAGCCTTATATCATCTTCCCTTTTATTCATTCGCTTCAATTTACTACGGTTAAGCATTTGTCTGTGACATCAGAATCTCTTTATCAGACACCTTTTTCTTTTAAACAGCTTAATCATTTATATGTTACTGTGTTAGAACTAAAAACCGCTGCACCGCTTTTTATAACAGGAAATACACGCAGCGAGAAAACTTGACTGTATTGGGTGGAGGTATCTTCGTTTGCACAGCTGCATCAAAGGGGAGTGAGAGCCCTTGTTTTTCAGGCAGGGTGTATGGGATGCATTTACTTTTGAAGATGGATATCTCATTTTCTTTCACCGATAATCTGCTGTCGTTGTCATAGCTTGTCATATAAATGCCATGTCTGTGGAAAATTCTGAATCCAGTTGCTGCTGCATGCATAAAATTAAAGGAAAGGTAGGACATCATCCTCTTTGAGTCTTGCAAAGCAAACTTTTCTGTGTTAACGTTTACAATGGCCAGATGTTTAAAACTATGGAGGAGAGTATATGGAATTACTTCGTTTTTCTTATACAAGCCTGCAGATGCGTTCTTTTTCGCATTCTCGATGTTCTCCGCTTCCCTTGTGATTACGATGTTTTTCGCAATCATCGCAAATCCCTATTACGGAAGTGAGTCATTGCGTGATGCCTCTGCAATGTCACAGGGTGGAATGTCGCTTGTTGCTTCCTTTGATGGAGGCATCGGATCCGGAATCTTTACGATGATGCTGTCTTTGTTTATGATTTTCATCTGCATACTGACAGTCTTTTTTTCAAACAAATTTTTTCTGATGTCAAAAACACATGATATTGGTGTAATGATGATCAGCGGTAGCAGTATTATTCGAATAGCCAAGTTCCTGATTGTGCAAAATTTTATGATCATGGGAATTGCAGCACCGCTGGGAGCTCTTGCCGGCTGCTGTGTGTTTCCGCTGGTGAATCATGTCATCTATCTGTCGATGAATATACAGGCACCTGTATTCACCTTTTCTTCCGCAGCCCTTGGATATTGCATCGCTACCCTTGTGATTGTTTCCGTATGGCTGGTTATTGTCGATGCAGGCTTTGTCTATCGCATGGATTCCATGAATGAACTGCTGCGTGCCAGACGGTCGATGAATCCGATTGGAAAACAGAAGCAGGTATTTATGAAAATCGTATATGTATGTGTGTATGCGTTGACCATATATCTGCTGTTCTCGATTGATTATCATTATATGAATGCCATTTTTCTGATATATCTTGGTGTAGCCATCGTATTCGGCGCAGGGAATGTATTTCGTTATATACTTCCGGATGTATTAACCCTGATGAAAAAACGGATGTTTGCAGAAAATCGCCATTTTCTGATATCTTTGGGAAATCTGCGCTACAGCATGGTCAACGGAAATCTTCTGGTTACGATTATTTTATTGTCGACAGCGGTATTATTTCTATATCTGTGTAAATTTTATAACGACACGGCAACTTTTATGGTTGTTATGATCGCCTTTCTCGTATCGATGCTTCAAATCAGTATCTGTCTTGTTTATAAGCTGTCTGCCGACGGATTGAGTAAGTGTCAGGTCTTTCGCAATATGACGGCAATCGGGTATTTGAAAACGGATATCCGAAAAATTATCAAGCAGGAAATCGTCGGCTTTTACGGCATCATTCTGTTGTTATCTCTGCCGCCTTTACTGGTCATAACTTCATTGTTTGCGGCAGGAGGGGATGTGGCGTGGAGCTTTGTATTACAGCTGCACGGCTTGTATATCGGCTTTTTGCTGGTGGCAGCTGTGGTGATGTATCGCATTTATATGAAACTGATTTTCCGTCAGGATCTGATGGAAGCATATATGGAGGAATAGGAGAGCAGAATATGAATACTATATTGGAAGCTAAGAATATAACGAAGATTTATAATCGTCATACAAAAAATGAATTTGAAGCATTGCGCGGCATTTCACTGGAAGTGCACGAAGGAGATTTTATATGTATCATGGGACCCAGCGGTTCCGGGAAGTCCACGCTGATCAACAACCTTTCCACAATTGATACGCCGACAAAGGGAAAGGTGAAGATCAATGGCATTGATGTCTACAGTATGCTGGAATCTCAAACGGGAAAATTCCGGTATGAAAATCTAGGATTTATCTTTCAGTCCTTTAATTTGATGGATACTCTGACGCTGAAGGAAAATATCGCATTGCCTCTTACCCTGTCAAACATGTCGAAGGAGGAAATCGGAATACGTGTGCAGCAAACCGCAGAGAGGCTGGAGCTAGTGGATGTACTGGATAAATATCCGGTGGAATGCTCCGGAGGACAGTGTCAGCGATGTGCTGTCGCAAGAGCCCTGATTAACAAGCCCAAGCTGATTGTGGCAGATGAACCAACCGGCAGTCTGGATTCCAAAAATTCACATACACTGCTCACAATCCTAAAGGAGCTGAATGAGCGTGAGAAGGTCACAATCCTTATGGTGACTCATGATGCCATGATTGCGAGCTATTCCAGGCGGCTGCTGTATCTGCGGGATGGCTGTATCGAAGAGGATCTGGAGCGTGCGGATATGGATCAGAAAGAATACTTTTATAAAATTGTTCAAATCAACAGTAAGGAATCTATGGAGCTGCTGTTTTCGTAAAGCTCTCATCAGTCAACTGAAAATATCATATAAAAATGTTTCTATACGCAGTTCATCTGCATATGGAAACATTTTATATTTTCTTAGAATGCGGCATACGATTCCTTTTTTATAAGAGAGGATGCTCTTAGAAAACTCGAAATACCGTTACAGTCACTGCGGACGCATACCGCATCTGCATGGAGCATTACTTCCTTTTTCGCATGTTCCATGGCAATACCAAGACACACGTCCTTTAGCATGGGAATATCTGTTCTGATATCGCCAAAGCATAGATAATCGTGTCCGGGAAGCCTCCACAGCTTCATCAGCTGGTGAATGCCTGTGGCTTTTGTCACGCCTGCCGGAATTAAATCCGTATTGCGATGGCCGGAATAGGTAATTGCGACATCCAACAGCTTCTCAAAATAGGGCTCATAGTGAAAGCCTTTTTCCTGCAGTCTGTGTACTGCATCTATATTTGCAGGTGGAATCTGTCCATGCACCTGATTAAAGCAGGTGTTGCCGATATCAAAGAAAGCGGCTCTGAAATAGGCTAGGTGCCTGCCATATTTCATTTTCATACCTATTGTATAGTAGAAATTGTATATTAAAAAATACAGTTTATTATCAAATACTGTGAGCCCTCAAATGTAGATGGTGAATGAAAATCTGACCCTTTGGGATAGAAAATGTATGGTATTGGGAGGGGAAAGACCCTCTTATATATAAGGAAGCGTAGATTCCCGTATGTTTTCTGCACATTTGACGGTTTGTATGATATAATGCATAATTGTTAACACCGGAGGTAGAAAAATGATAGAAACGCAAAATGTCAGTGTACGTTTTGGATCACGAACACTGTATGATAATGTAAACTTAAAATTCACAGATGGTAACTGTTATGGCCTGATCGGGGCAAACGGTGCCGGGAAATCCACATTCCTGAGAGTACTCAGCGGTGAGCTGAAGCCGGATACCGGCTCTGTCATCATCAAGCCGAATGAAACAGTATTTACTCTGAAGCAGGATCACTTTGCTTTTGATGAGTACACGGTACTGGAAACGGTACTGATGGGAAATACAAAGCTGTATGAAGTAAAACGGGAAAAGGATGAAATTTACTGCAAGGAGGATTTCAGTGAAGCAGACGGTATCCGTGCCGGTGAGCTGGAAGCGGCCTTTGCGGATATGGATGGCTGGAATGCGGAAAGTAACGCGGCAACGCTGTTAAACGGCCTGGGAATTTCAGTGGATCTGCATGATGTATTGATGAAGGAGCTGTCCGGTAGTGATAAGGTAAAGGTGCTGCTGGCACAGGCGTTGTTTGGAAAGCCGAATACGCTGCTGCTGGATGAGCCTACCAACCATCTGGATATCAAGGCATGCTCCTGGCTCGAGCATTTCCTGATGAATTATGAGAACACGGTCATCGTAGTCAGTCATGACCGTCACTTTTTAAACAAGGTATGTACACATATTGCCGATGTGGATTATGGCAAGATTAAGCTGTTTGCGGGAAATTATGATTTCTGGTATGAATCCAGCCAGCTGATCAGCCGTCAGCTGAAGGATGCCAACAGCAAAAAGGAAGAGAAAATCAAAGAGCTGGAAGACTTTATTGCCCGCTTCTCTGCCAATGCTTCCAAATCCAGACAGGCGACATCACGAAAGAAAATTCTGGATAAGATAACACTGGATGATTTACAGCCATCTACTCGAAAATATCCGTTTATTGAATTTAAACCGGAGAGGGAGAGTGGTCGTTCTATATTGTATATTGAGGATGTAGAGAAACAGGTCGAAGATTGCAGACTGACAAATATCTCCTTTAACATGATGAAGGGAGATAAGGTGGCGCTGATTGGCAATCCACTGAAAACCACTCTGCTGTTAAAGCTGATTGCACAGGAGCTGACACCGGATGCCGGAAGCATTCAGCTTGGACAGACCATCAAGGTTTCCTACATACCGGATGATAACAGCGCGTATTTTGAAGGTACGCAGAGTATCTGTGAGTGGCTGAGCCAGTATACGGATATCGATGATATGTCCTTTATCCGCGGTTTCCTTGGAAGAATGCTGTTTAGCGGAGAAGAACCGCTGAAGCCTGTCAATGTGTTATCCGGTGGAGAGAAGGCGCGCTGTATGCTGTCCAAGACGATGCTGGAGGCGGGAAATCTGCTGTTGATGGATGATCCGATCAACCATCTGGATCTGGAATCCATTCAGACATTGAATAATGCTCTGATAAAATATCCGGGAGAACTGATTTTTGTAAGTCATGACCATCAATTCATTCAGACAATCGCAAATCGTATCATAGAAATCAGAGATGACGGTATCATTGACCGCCGAACAACGTATGATGACTATCTGGAAAAGGAATACGGAATCGAAGAATAGAAATAAAATTGCCCGAAAATAGGGCTTTTTTTCGTATTTTCTTCACAAGTGGAGAAAACGGTGCGATAAAGCGATAAACAGGGGAGCGACAGCGGTTTCAGAAAACTGAAACAAATGAAAAAACAAATATCATTTGTGAACAGATACCGAATTATCACAAATAAATTTTCACATAAAAATCAGATATCTGACATAATATAGTTCATAGATACCTTTATTTAAAGGGTCTGGCATAAATGCCTCTGCAAATTCATATGTATAAAATACAATGTAGAGGGGAAAATAAACATAAATGCATGTTAAAAAACAAAAATATTGGACAAGTCAAAAAAAGTATGCTAGACTAGTGTCTGTTTCGTAAAAGGAGGAACATCAATGAACTCAAAACGAATAAAATTCGCTTTATTCATCTGTGTTTTCGCTTTATATGGATGTGCTTCCAGTGCCTCTGTACCGCAGAAGTCACTGAACACTGTGAATAACAAACATACGGTATCTCAGGATACCCTTCATACAAACAGTCTGATTCAGACAAAGGATACCAGCATGGCCGCCATGGCTTTTCATGCCTATGGTCCTATGCAAAAAAGTGGCTCCATGTTTCGCAGCATGAGGGATGAGCATGGTGTGCTGCTGATGAAATCCGATGTCGAAGGCTATGCGAAAAAAATGAAAGAAAAGGTTGTAAAGGAACGGAAGCGTCAAGTGCAGCTGGAGAAAAAAAGAAAAGAACAGGAACGCCTGAAAAGGATGGAAAAGGAGTCCTCACAGGCATTCAGTCCGAAAATCACAACCTACGGCGTTGACTGCTATGGATGTGGCGGCGAAAGCGGCCGCGGCGGTACTTCCCTAGGTGTGGCACTGGATTTAACCCTTGGTGTACAGATGCCGGATGGCTCATGGCAGCCGGGTATCCGGTATGGTAATTATTATATCGTTGCCGCAGACCCAAGCATTCCGCTTTGCTCGATACTGAAAATCAGTGATCACGGTCTGAGTGGAAGTGGTATTACACCGGATCAGCCCTACTATGCCATTGTACTGGACCGAGGCGGGGCTATTCAGGGAAATCATATCGACCTGTATATCGGCAGTGAGAACTCCGGTGCTATCGTACCGGTGAAAAACACACAGGCAAAGGCGCAGATCATCCGTGAGGGTGGTAAAAACGGAGCCAGAAGCTGTGCATTATAATCATCAGGACATGGAAGCTGGTTTTCTGTGTCCTTTTGCTTTTACAAAAAGCTAAGCTGGTATTCTCTATATTTAAAATGATATAATTATGGTACTATAGTAATTAAGGAAAGGCTGATGCTTGTGAAGATGAAAGAAATCCTTGTGGTTGAGGGAAAAAACGACACAAATGTACTGAAAAGCTTTCTGGACTGTGATACCATAGAAACAAACGGTACGCATTTGGGGAAAGAAATCCTGCGACAGATCAGACTTGCTCAGAAAACGCGCGGTGTGATTATATTTACCGATCCGGATTTTCCCGGAGAAAAAATACGTTCCTGCATCAATGCGGCAGTACCCGGCTGTAAAAATGCCTTCATTGATAAGGCAAAGGCCAAAACAAGCAAAAAGGTTGGTGTGGAGCATGCCTGCAAGGAAGATATTCTGGAGGCATTAACGCATCTGATGACCTTTGATGAACATCTGCAGGTTACACTGAGCTATGAGGAATATCTGGATCTGGGACTAAACGGCAGAGAGGACAGTGCCGAAAAGAGAGCGCAGATTGCCCGCTCCCTGCATCTGGGAAAACCGAATGCCAAAACACTTTTCAAGCGTCTGAATATGCTGCAGCTGCATAAAACAGATGTGGAAAAGCTGCTTGGACAGCCATATGAATGAGCTTGTTAAGGTAACGTTTGCCCTGCGTCCCAAGGAACAACTGGAAGGCTGGGTATCTGAAATCCTGCAGGAGGGATGGGAATTGTCCTCCTTTCGCTATGTCATGCTTGGCTCTTTGATGAATTTTCGTTTTGTAGAGGGAAAACGACGGCATGTGCGGGTTTGCTTCTATGATGTGAAATACGATGCAGATGAAAGCATCTTTCTGGCCGAGGGATGGAACGTGCTTTGCCGAAACGGTCTGAGCGTTATTTTCTATCATGAAAATCTTGATCAGCCGCTGCCGCTTCTGGATATGAAGCTGTATACGAAGCGAAGAATCTTCAAAATGACATGCAATTTGCTGTATCTGTTTTCATTGCTGTATTGTGTGCGAGTGGAGGAGGAGGCATTGAGGAAGCCGCTTCTTTTCGTCTTTACCCTTCTATTGTTTGCGCTGCCGCTGTTGTTTGATGTCAAAAGCACGACAAAATACAGTAATCTGATTCGAATTATAAAAAACCTGTTGTATGCAGTGCTTTTGACAGGTATTGTATATCTGCTGATAGAATTGCTGGTATCCACCTTCTATCTGCTGTTTTAGAAAGGATAAGCTTATGAAGAAACCCATTGCGACACCTTCCAGAACAAAGGAAATTCTGGAAACACATGGAATGTTTGCGAAAAAAAATTACGGACAGAATTTTCTGATTGAATCCGGAATTGTCGATAAAATTGCACGACATGCAGTCCTGTCGGATCACTGCGTGGTATTTGAAATAGGACCCGGTATCGGTGCATTGACACAGTATCTGTGTGAGTATGCAAAAAAGGTTGTATCCTTTGAAATTGATGAGCGGCTTCCTGATGTTCTGGCAGACACACTGCAGGAATATGACAATTTTGAGCTGGTCATGTCTGATTTTTTAGAAATCGATTTGAAAGAATGGTGCAGAACGTACAGGGAAGAGGGCTATGATGTCGTCATTGCTGCCAATCTGCCATACTATATCACGACTCCGATTCTGTTTAAAATCTTTGAATCCAAAGCGGACGTTGCGGCAATCACCGTCATGATGCAGAAGGAGGTCGCAGACCGCTTCGCTGCTGAAGTAAATACCAAGGATTACAATGCGTTAAGTATTATCACACAGTATCGCTGTGAGGTAACCCCGGTGATGAAGGTGCCGAAAAACGTTTTCCTGCCAAAGCCGAATGTGGACAGCGCAGTCTTGCAGTTCCGTTTCAGGGATACACCGCAGAATATCGAGGAAGAAAGTTTTTTTCCATTGGTCAAGGCTTGCTTTCGCCAGAGAAGAAAGACCATACTGAACAATTACGGGGAATTTTGTCAGGATAAGCAGCAGGCGCGTGCAGAGCTTGAGAAAAGCGGTATAGACTGCACAAGACGGGCAGAAAGCGTCACACTTGCGGAATTTATCAACTTATATGAGGTACATAGAAATGAAAGTAAAAGCACATGCGAAAATTAACATCTGCCTGAATGTCGTATGCAGGCGGGATGACGGGTATCATGAGCTGGAAATGATTATGGTTCCTCTGATGCTCCATGATGAGCTTACCATAACACTGTCCAGTGAGGACTGCTATACGTGTAGTGATGCACAGCTGCGGATGGATGAAACGAATACAATCGTTCAGGCGGTGGAGCTGATGCGAAGGACCTTTTCCCTATCGGAATGCTTCCATGTGCATGTGGAGAAGCGTATCCCCGCACAGGCAGGACTTGCCGGAGGAAGTGCAGATGCCGCTGCAGTCATGCGCGGAATCCGTGATTTGCTGAAGCTGGATATCTCACTGGAGGAGCTGGCACAGCTGGGAAAGCAGGTTGGCGCAGATGTACCGTTCTGCATCATGGAAACCTGTGCTCTGGTAAAGGGGATTGGCGAAAGGATAACACCGTTCGCCATGCCTTGCGATTTTCATATTCTTCTGGTGAAGCCAGCGATGGGCGTACCTACCGGGAAAGCTTTTTCTATGCTTGATTTTGAGAAATGCGACCATCCGAACTGCAATGAGGTTATCCATGCATTACAGCAGGGCGACCTTGCGCAGCTTTCAAGTGTCATATCCAATTCCCTGGAATACAGTGCCTTTCAGCTGGTTCCGGAAATTGCGGACATCAAACACCAGCTGCAGAGTATGGGGTTTGAAGCGGTGCTGATGAGTGGCAGCGGAAGTACGGTATTTGCAATTACAAGGAAGAAGGAACTTCTGCGGCAAGCAGAGAAGCGGTTCCATAACAAAACGTATTTTGTATGCTGCACAGCAATCAAGCAGTAAATGGAGGTTAAGGCTATAGACAAACAGGGGATATCTCTTCTTTGATGTCTGCCTTAGTGCTGGCTTCATAAAGAAAAAACGGCATAGGATTACCGGTTTCGGTTTATCTGTGCCATTTTCATATTATCCGTATGAAAGCCTTCATAGATCCCCACAGGATTCAAAATGCTACAGCTTGGATATATCCGGCTTTTGAATGGGTGGATTCGGCAGCGTGCTTTCTCTGATATCCGTAAGCAGAAGCTGTTCATGCCGAAAGAAATATGGGTGATGCCGAAAACGGGTGAACAGGAAGAGCAGGCTTATGAAAAGTCCTGTATAAAGCAGGACGGCATACAACAAATCCAGAAACATCATAAACAATAGGAAACAGGGAACACCGGTAAGTAATATAAAGACGCCCATTCCGATATAGGTGAGAACACAATTTCCATATGTTATCATAAGAGAATACAACCGATCCTGCCAGGTGATCAGACTGCGCTCCAGCTCCGTATAAGGAAGCCATACAGTCCCGGTATCATCCTGCAGCAGTATTTTGCGAAATGCAGAGATATCCTCAGTCTGTAAAGCCTCACCGACACATTCCCTGCGCAGAAGCTTAAAAAAGGGCTGCTTTCGCATATGTCTGTTACCGGTAATGAGGTCGCCGCCGCAGCATTGCGTCCTGCCACAGAGGGTTCGGTACAGCTCCGGTATGAGATAGGCGGGATGACGGGTGTCGGTGAGCATAAGAAAGTCACCGTTTGACAGCTGTGCTCCCAGAAATATAGCAGACACCGGCGTAACACGGTGATTCAGTGATACGTAATGGCATGCATAATCCTGCTGTGACAGCAAGCGCAGAATAGCGGAGCTTCCGTCTCTGGACGCATTGTCAATAAAAAGAAGCTCATAGCTGACCGGCAGCTTCTTTACTTCCCGCAGGACATCCGTATACACTCTGCGTAATGCTCCCGCATTATTATGACAGGGTATAATGACACTGATCTTATCCACACCATCACTCCTTTATAAACATTATGGCATACTATTGTGATAAATCCAGTTTTGAAATCTTAAAAAGTCTTAACACTGATTTAATGAACATTAGGTAGTAGGAGCCTGTATTTTGATATATAATGAAAGAGAAAAGAAATGAGGTGTGGACGATGGGAAGCAGAATACTCATTGTGGATGATAATCAGGAAATTCGTGAGGTAGTAACTGTTCTTCTGGAGAACGAGGGCTATGAGGTGGAGGAAGCCGGTGATGGAGAAGCAGCAGTAGCTAAAGCAGAGGATATGGACTTAATCATTCTGGATGTTATGATGCCGAAAATGGATGGCTTTAAGGCATGCCGTCAGATTCGTGAGGTCACGAATGCGCCGATTCTGTTTTTGACTGCAAAGACCATGGACCAGGACAAAGCGCTTGGATTTTCCAGCGGCGGAGATGATTATTTGGCGAAGCCGTTTTCCTATAATGAACTCATTGCCCGTGTGAAAGCACTTCTGCGCAGATATTGCATTTACAAGGGGAAGGAGGAGCCGCAGGAGGGCGATCAGATTATCATGCATGATCTGATCATCAGCCGAAACAGCAATCAGGTGAAAAAGAAGGAGGAAGCTGTAAATCTGACAGAAATGGAGTATCAGATTTTGTTACTGCTGGCGGACCATCCGAAAAAAATTTTCTCCAATCAGGAGCTGTATGAAGCTATCTGGAAGGGGCCGTATATGTATTCCGCAAATAATACCATCATGGTGCATATCCGAAATCTGCGCAAAAAGCTGGGAGTGGATCCGCAGAATCCGGTGTATATAAAAACCGTCTGGGGAAAGGGGTACCGTTTTGATTAAGAAAAAAAGCCCTGTCGGAACAAGAAAAAAGCATATCTCCAAGCTAAGCCTGAAATTTATCGGTATCGTTATACTGGCGGCAGTTGTTTCCGCATCACTGTTCGGGTTTTTATTTTTTAACCGGTATCGTATGTTTCATCTGGCTGTCGGTGAAGAGGCAGTAAAGAAGGAAACGAGTGAACAGATTCAGACCCTGCAGGATACGATAACGAAAAAGGATATTTCGAAAAAGAATAAAAAAGCCATCAAACGGGAAATGAGAAAATACAAGGATCTCACGCTGTATCTGTATGATGATGAGGATACGCTGAGTGAAACATCATTCAGTACGATGGAGGATCAGGCATATGTGGGTACCATGTCCTTCTGGCTGAATCTGTATGAGCCGGACGATCAGGAATATACGCTGAAATTTCATGATGGTGAAGCCTATCTTGTTGTCTATTCCTTTATCGGTCTTTCCTTCATGATTCGGTTTCTCATTGTGGCGGCAGTTGCTTCAATCCTGCTGTTCATTGTAGTGATTATGCAGTTCGTACACCGCAAAATGAAATATGTCCTCAGTATCGAAGAGGAAATGCAGCTGATTGAAGCCGGTGATTTTCACCATACGATCATTTACAAGGGAAATGATGAATTGACGGATCTTGCCCGGCAGCTGAATCATCTGCGCAATGCATTGTATGATAATATGCTGAAGGAAGAAGAAGCACGCAATGCCAATCAGGAGCTTGTTACAGCCATGTCACATGATCTTCGTACACCGCTCACCTCTCTGCTTGGATATCTGGATATTCTTCAAATGAAAATTTATAAGAGTGATGCAGCGAGGGATGACTATATTCGAAAAAGCCGGCAGAAGGCCGAACAGATCAAGGATATGTCAGATAAGCTGTTTAATCATTTCCTTGTGTATTCCCGTGATGAGGAGCTGCAGCTGCATCCCATAGAGGAGCAGGCGGTACTGAATATGCTGGAGTTCTATTGCGAGGAGCTGCGTGAACAGAAATTCGAGATATTGACAAAATTTGAAAGGGGCAGCTGGAAAATCATGGGGGAGGAAGCCATGCTGATGCGTGTGTTTGATAATGTATTTTCCAATATCCGAAAATATGGGGATAAACACATTGTGACTGTTTCTTTACAGGTGGAGAAGGGGAATGTGCTGATTCGGTTAAAAAATCGTAAGAAAAAGGACGCATCCCGGGAGGAAAGCACCCAGATTGGTCTGAAAAGCGTTAATAAGATCATGAAAGGGATGAATGGCAGCTTTCTATATGAAAATGATGATACGGAATTTGTTGTAGAGCTGTTCTTTCCTTGCCGTCAGGAATAGCACTGCTATATTCGTGTTAGACATGTAAAAAGAATAGTTCTGCATTTCTGCAGCATATATGTAACAAGGCATCTGTTGTCTGTCCTGCACAAACACAGCTGCTTTTTTATGATTAGTTCTGCATTAAACGGTAAATTGACCTTCTAACGGAAAAAGGATGAAATGCGGAAGGGAGTAAAAAAACAGCCTGGATAACCAAGCTGTCATAATGCAGGGGATTATAAATCCAGCAGCCTCATCTGCCGCAATGCATGATATATGCCATCCTCGGATACATCCCTTGTGATGATGTCGGCAGCGCGCTTCGCTTCCTCATGGGCATTTCCCATTGCGACTCCGATTCGTGCATGCTGCAGCATTTCCACATCGTTCAAACTATCTCCAAAGGCTAGATAGTCCTGCATCTGAAAATGATCAAGAATAAAGCGGATACCGATCGCCTTGCTAAAGCCCTTCAGCACAACATCTGCATAGGTCGACTGCCCGATCATAACATCAACGCTGGGTATCGCCATATATTCCTCATAGGCATATCCCATAGGACCATAGGCAATCATCATAATGACATCACTGCCGTCATATGCTTCCACATCCGGTATGGATTCCTTAAAGAATTCTGCAGAGGTAATCACGTATGCATTCGGCTTGCGGGTAAGAATCTGCTTCTTTCCCATAATCAGCAGCGGAGCCTCCTGCGTTTCCGCAGCCTGAATGCAGGCCTCGACGCTTTCTCTTGGAATCGGTGTCATATGCAGAAGGCTTTTGTCGTGATTGTAAATAGCCTGTCCGTTATTGCAGAGAAAGATGTCCCAGTCAATCAGCTCATCAAAGTGACCGTCTGTTACAGATTGCAGAGATCGTCCGGTAGAAATGCATAGAATATGGCCGGCCTTCTTCAGCTTCTGCAATGCGGCTCTGGTGGATGCAGGAACAATATGCGTGGTACTATCCACCAAAGTACCGTCTATATCGAAAAACAGAATCTGTCTGTTCATAAGGTAACCTCCCATCAACACGGTTATGATAGCACAACTATTCACATATTGTAATCATTTCCGGCATATTTCATTATTCCGGTGTCCGAAATCCAATTTGCATGATGGTAAAGTATACGGGAGCATGCTGTTTCCTCCATTCTTTGCTGTGATTGTATGCTTTTTCCTTAATTCACGGTGAAACCTTACAATTCGTCCATAAAACGTATAGGAAATAGGCACTTAGCCTTTTTTTTACTGTCACTTTTTGATAAAATAGTAACGGAGGTATGTTTTTATGAAATCTGCTATTGTTTTAGCTGCCGGAAAAGGCACAAGAATGAAGTCAGCTTTGAACAAAGTGATGCATCCCGTCTTAAACAAACCGATGATTGGACATATTGTTGATACCCTGAAAGCAAGCGGAGTGGAACGCATTGTTGTTGTGGTTGGACATGGTGCTGAAAGTGTAAAGGAATATCTGCAGGATTCTGTAGAGTATGCTATTCAACAGCCTCAGTTAGGAACCGGACACGCTGTCATGCAGGCAAGTGTTCTGGAAGGTCTGGATGGAGATACCATTGTTGTTAACGGTGATGGCCCCTGCATTCAGAAGGAAACGATTCAAAAAGTATTTGAAAGCAACCGTGATGCCGCTTGTACCGTACTGACGAGTGTGCTGCCGGATGGAGAACGCTACGGCAGAATTATTCGAAATGCACAGGGCATGGTCGAGAAGATTGTTGAAGCAAAGGATTGCAGTGAAGAAGAATTGGAAGTAAAAGAGATCAACACCGGAATTTTCTGTTTCAATAACAAGGCACTGTTTGAAGGTCTGAAGGAAATCACCAACAGCAATGCACAGCAGGAATACTACCTGACAGATCTTGTGGAAATTTTTAATAAAAAAGATCTGTGTGTCAATGCTATGATTGTGGATGATCCAAAGGAAGCCATGGGTGTCAATGACCGTGTGGATTTAGCGAAAGCAAATGCATGGATGAAGCGTCATGTAAATGAAGCACACATGCGTGCAGGGGTAACGATTATCGATCCGGATAACACATACATTGATGTGGATGCTGTGATTGGTGAGGATACGGTCATTTATCCCAACGTACACATTCAGGGGAAAACTGTCATTGGTAAGAATACTGTGATTTTACCGAACTCGTTCCTGCGCAATGCTGTAATCGGTGATGATGTAACGATTGACAGCAGCAAGATCGTTGAAAGCAGTGTTGGAAACCGTTCCACGGTGGGGCCGATGTCTCATTTAAGAAACAATACAGAAATCTGCGAAGACTGCCGTATTGGGAACTTTGTGGAATTTAAAAACTCTCACTTTGGTGATGGCTCCAAATGCGCCCACCTGACATATATCGGAGATTCCGACTTTGGTAAGAAAATCAATGTCGGCTGCGGTGTGGTTACAGTCAATTATGACGGCAAGCACAAATTCCGCACAACGGTACATGACGGTGCGTTTATCGGAAGTAATTGTAACCTGATTGCGCCTGTGACCATCGGTGAGAATGCTCTGCTTGCGGCAGGCTCTACGATCACGGATTCTGTAGATGACGGTGATATGGGGATTGCCAGAGCACGACAGTCCATTAAAAAGGGATTCGGAACAACTTACAAGAACAAATAGGAAAGGAACAGGATTGTAGAACAATGGAAAACAAAACAGTAGTTTTTGCGTTAACTTCAAGCGTTGAGCTAGCAAATGAAATCGTGGGAGAATTAGGGATACCTTTGGGTCAGTGTGATGTAAAGCACTTCTCCGACGGGGAAATCATGGTAGAATTAGGGGAGTCCGTGCGCGGGAAAAACGTCTACATCGTTCAATCCACATGTGCACCTGTCTCCAGCAATATCATGGAGGTACTGATTGCCATTGATGCCTGCAAACGTGCCAGTGCCGGTCATATTTCTGTCGTTATGCCATATTTCGGATATGCACGTCAGGATCGCAAGGCAAAACCGAGACAGCCGATCACATCCAAACTGGTTGCGGATCTGCTGGAACGGGCAGGGGCAAACCGTGTCATTACCATGGAACTGCATGCAACGCAGATTCAGGGATTCTTCGATATTCCTGCAGATGACATCTCCGCCATCTGTATTATCGGTCAGTATTTCAAGAGCCTGAATCTGAAAGATGTTGTGGTCGTATCACCGGACCATGGCGGAACTACTCGTGCGAGAAGACTTGCGGAAATTCTTCACGCTCCATTAGCAATCATTGATAAACGTCGTCCGAAACCAAACGTGGCAGAGGCTATGAACATCATTGGGGATGTAAATGGCAAAATCGCTATCGTGGTAGACGATATTGTGGATACTGCAGGGACGCTGACTGCAGGTATCCAGATGCTGTATGACAAAGGCGCTACTGCTGTATATGCATCCTGTGTGCACGGCGTTCTTTCCGGGCCGGCCATCGATCGCTTGAAGGCTGCGAATCTGGAAGAATTCGTATGTACCAATACGATTCCTCAGGATGACAAGGCTGCATTGTACCCACAGATGAAGGTATTGTCTGTAGGACCTGTTTTAGGACAGGTTATCAAGGCTGTGGAAGAAAGCAGACCAGTCAGCGAAATCGTTGCGAAATACGCAGAGTAAGCCTACATAGAAAGGAAACTGTATGCTGGAACATTTCATAGAATTCATGCTGCCGGAGATTGTATCCATTTTGGAAATCATCGGTATCGTTGTGATAACCATCGGATCACTGAAGGCGTTTTATCACTATATCAAAGCGCTGTTTACCCATAAACATTATCCGATCCGTATCGAACTGGCAAATGCTCTGGCATTAGGTTTGGAATTTAAAATGGGTGCCGAAATACTGAAGACGGTACTCGTCAGAAGCTTTTCGGAAATCTATATTCTGGGAGCCATCATTCTGCTGCGTGCACTTCTGTCCTTGATGATACATTTTGAAATCAAGACGGAGAAGGAACACGGATCCGCAAGTGAGGCATCACCGAATAATTATTAACATGCAGTACGGTATCAATTGGATATCGTGCTGCTTTTTTCTATTCCTGTGAAATCACTTAATATGGGTAAGGCAGAATAATTGTTTGAGATTGGTTTTATAACTGATCTTATAAGGTGATGTGTCAATTGCTCTGTGTATATATCACGATCAACCAGGGAACTTCAGGATAGTGGCATAGGATGTGATTTTTATATGGAGGTATATCCTTCTTTCAAGCTGTTTATTGGAATTGACAGTATGGGTCTGTAACAGGCTTCATCATTGTTTGTTTCACTAAGTGAGCATTCATATGAAGAATGTGTTAACACCTTGTATGTATTTGGCAACAATCGGGTTTACATAACTGATGGATAGTGTTCTTCATAGAGTGATTTTTTTCGTGAAATCCCCAGATGCTTTCGAAACTTAAAAAATTGTCTTTTTTGAAAGTGTGAGCCATGATCGAAAATCAGATTTTGATATATGGTAATGAAACGATAGAATTGCTTATTTAAAAGATGTCTTTAAACCCTATAAATTGGAATTTCATTGAAATATAAGATATATCGTCACTCTTTTCCTTTCACCATGACAGCTGTATGAATAAAAAGCGCATCAAAAAGCCATGCGATCACTCACATGGCTTATCTGCACTAGCTTGCTTTATAATATATGACAGATTCATAAGGACGAAGTGTGATACACTTGTCAGCTTTACTGTCCTTATAATTGCTTAGCAACAGCACATAATCTGTCAGATTTTCTTTTATTTCCACACGTACAGCTTCTGCATAGAAATTGCTGAGTACAATCAGTTCTCCTTCCTCTCCTTTGCGTTTGTATGCAAAGACTGTCTTATGATCCTGCAGTAATGGAATATACAGGCCATTCTGAATCACCTTATACTCTTTCCGCATGCGTATCAATTTCTGATAATGATAAAATACGGAATTTTCATCCTGTAGTGCATTTTCAACATTGACAGTTTTATAGTTATCAATTACTGACAGCCATGGAGTACCATCTGTGAAGCCTGCATTTTGCTTGCTGTTCCATTGCATTGGTGTTCTTGCATTATCCCGGCTGCGTTCCTGTAATATATGCAGGATTTCTTCCTTACTGTGTCCTTCCTTCTTAAGAATATCATAGAAATTTGTACTTTCTACATCGCGATATTGTGATATATCATGGAAATATGCATTGGTCATACCGATTTCCTCACCCTGATACACATACGGTGTCCCCCGCATGCAGTGAAGCACAGTTGCCAGCATTTTAGCGGCTTCTATACGATAGTTTTTATCATCGCAAAATCTTGAAATCGCACGGGGCTGATCGTGATTACACCAGAATAAGGCATTCCATGCATCTGCTTCCTGCATACCTGTCTGCCAGTCATTCAAGAGCTGCTTTAGCTCCATGAAATCAAACGGCATCAGCTCCCATTTCTTTTTGTTTCTATAGTCTACCTTTAGATGATGGAAGGTAAATACACTCGTCAGCTCATGGGCGTCACTTCCTGAGTAACGTGTGCAATTCTCTAAGGTTGTTGAACTCATCTCACCAACCGTCATACTGTCTTCATCCTTGCCAAAGCTGTTCAGATTCAGTTCTTTCAAATATTCGTGAATGTGTGGACCATCCGTGTAAAACTGCCGGCCGTCAAAGAGGTTTGGATCATCCTCGAAGGAGCCTTTTGATACAAGATTAACTACATCGAAGCGGAATCCATGAACCCCCTTACTGCGCCAGAAGTTGACGATATCAGCCAGTTCTTTTCTGACTTCCGAATTGTCCCAGTTTAGATCAGCCTGTGTGACATCATACAGATGCAGATAGTACTCATCCAGCTCCTTGACATATTCCCATGCAGGACCGCCAAACTTTGAATTCCAGTTATTCGGAGCACTGCCATCTGCTTTTCCTTTGCGGAAAAAGAAGTAATCTTTGTATTTCTCTTCGCCCTTTAAAGCCTTCTGAAACCAGACATGCCGCGTTGAAGCATGATTGAACACCATATCCAGCATGATATCAATGCCACGCTTTTTTGCTTCCCTGCATAATTCAGTAAAATCCTCCATGGTTCCATAGCGTGGATCGATTGCTCGATAATCTTCTACATCATAGCCATTATCCCGTTGCGGAGATACAAACATTGCATTAAACCAGATATACTCAATACCAAGCTTCTGCAGATAATCCAGTCTGGAAATGACACCCTGTAAATCGCCCCATCCATCTCCATTGGAATCCTGAAAGGATTTTGGATAAATCTGATATACTGTTTTCTCTTTAAAATTCATAGTGCCCTCCTATTTGTATGTGATGATATGAGCATCACCAGCTGCTATCTTTTCGTGCTGTTTTTCAAGTGTGATCGCTGTCCCGTCCGTAAATACCACTGGAGAAACAAGAGATTTTTCTTTCCTTTTGATAACATCCAACTCTACATCAACCAGTACGTCACCCTGTTTTACGACATCCCCAGCTTTTACGTGCGGGTGGAAGCCTTCTCCATTTAATTCTACAGTATCCATACCAATGTGAATCAGAACCTCTTTTCCGTTATCTGCCTTGATACCGTAGGCGTGGCCGGTCGGGAATGCGACCATGATGGTTCCGCTGAACGGAGCCAGAACACGGGTATCCTGTAATTCTACTGCAAAGCCGTCACCCATAGCTTTGGATGCAAATGCCTGATCCTCAACTTCTTCCATCGGCATACATATACCGCTCATTGGTGAATGGAAGCTTTCCTCTTCGGCCGAGACAATGACTGCAGCTTCCTTTTGCTGCAGTTTCTTTTTTCCAACAAGCAGAGTCAAAGCAAACGGAATGACAATCGCCGCTGCCATAGCTGCAAGGAATGCCAGCCAAAATTGTGATTTTATGGAAATGATGCCCGGTAAACCGCCGACACCGATGCTGAAGGCCTGCACCCCGCATCCTACAGATATCACTGCTGCAACTGCAGAACCGATCATGCCGCAAATCAAAGGAAAGCCATATTTCAGATTGACACCAAATAAAGCCGGTTCTGTAACACCGAGATAGCAGGATATCAGGGCCGGGATATTGATCTGCTATGCTTTTTCATCCTTTTTCTGAAGAACTGCCATTGCAAGAACACTGGAGCCCTGCGCAATATTGGATAATGCAATCATTGGCCAGAGAATTGTACCGCCAAACATATTTGTCAGCGTTGTGTCAATTGCATTCGTCATATGATGTAAGCCGGTCATAACGATTGGCGCATAGATCAGCCCAAATACCGCGGCAAACAAAACGCCAAAGCTGGAGGTTAGTCCGTTATAGACAATATCCGCAATTGCATTTCCTATTGTCCAGCCTACAGGTCCAACCAGAGTATGAGCAATAACAACTGCCGGGATCAGTGAACAGAACGGCACAACAATCATAGAAATGACAGCAGGACAGTGCTTACGGAAGAATTTTTCAAGATATACGAGGACAAAGCCTGCCATCATGGCTGCGATTACCTGCCCTTGATAGCCAATCATTTGAATCTGTGTGAAATCAAAATTCCATACAGGAATAGCGGAAGCCTCGGTTCCGGCTACCTGGAAGCCGTTTAACAGCTGCGGAGAAACAAGGGTTAGCCCAAGGATGATTCCAAGAATCTGTGTTGTTCCCATTTTTTTAGTAATGGACCAGACGATACCCACCGGCAGCATGTGGAAGACGGCTTCACCAATCAGCCATAGAAAGCTGTATACGCCATTCCAGAACTGTGAGGCTTGGGCGAGCGTCTGTCCGTCAAACATCGCAATCTCGCCTATGATATTGCGAAACCCGAGAATCAGACCGCCGCAGATCAACGCCGGGATCAGAGGTGCGAAGATTTCTCCAAGAGCACCCATTATTCGCTGTAATACTGTCTGATTTGATTTTGCAGAGCTTTTCAGTGAATCCTTGGAAACTCCTTCAATGCCTGCATAAGCCGTAAATGCATTGTAAAATTCACTGACCTCATTTCCGATTATGACCTGAAACTGACCGGATTGTGTGAATGTCCCCTTTGCACTGGGAAGGGATTCGATTGCCGCAACATCTGCCAGCTCCGGCTTTACCAGTACAAATCGCATTCTGGTAACACAGTGAGAAACGGCCTGTATGTTCTCTTTACCACCGACGTATAGCAATAGTTTTTTTACATCTTCCTGAAACTTTTCCATAAGCTCCTCCTTAAACATGTACGTACATCTTAATACAACAACAGTATAACTTGTACGTACATGTATGTCAATATCTTTTTTAAATGATTATTCATTTCTGTAAAAGAACATATGCAGCAGGTAGCCGTCTATCCGGTAATGGTATTTCTAATAAAAAAGCCGGCAACTTACCGGCTCATGCTATTATGCTAATTTTACGCGTCTTGCGAAATCTTTAAATCGAAATTTATCCGGGCGGTGTCTTGCATTGGTATATTGAAAGATTCGTGCATCATCAAGATAGGAGCAGGACTCCACATTCACAACCATATCATACTGTTTCATATCCAGAACCTTCGTATCCAGACCGCTCACGTTCTGGCATGTGATTTCCTTTTCCGCATAGGCGATTTTCAGATGCAGGGTATCTTCAATATAGGAGTACAATGACTGTTCCAGAATCTCTTCGTTCAGCTCCGGAATAATAGAAGCATCCAGTATATCCGTATCCAGAATAACGGCTTCATGGTCAATGATCCGAACCCTTTGAACAAGCCAGATTTCATCCTCCGGGCTCATATGAAACAATTGCCGGATACGGGCATCCGGATGAGTTTTTTCAAGACAAATCACCTTTGTCTGCACATCCTGTTCCATTTTATCGGCAAGCTCCTTAAAGCTGACAACACCGGAAACCGGAAAGTCATAGCGCTGTCGGTCCAGAACAATACTTCCTCTTCCCTTGGATTTCTGTATATATCCGTTTTGTGCAAGCAGCAGCAACGCTTTTCGAATGGTATCTCTGGATGCTTCATAGATTTTCATAAGCTCATATTCACCGGGAAGCGTATCTCCGGCTGCATAGAGATTCTGTTCAATTCTTCCTAATATATCCCTGTAAATCGCTTCGTATTTTGACATTGTCATCACCTACTTGATTTTATCATGTACGTACAAATTCGTCAAAGGGAATTCTGTTTTCATAAAATCAAATATCGTATTCGCTTCGTACAGCATCATATATCTGACGTGTAATCTCGTCGAAGCATACCAGATAAACAATCTTTATACAGGTTTCCTTTTCTTCCAGTATTGTCCGGATGGCAATGTGGGCAGCCTGTTCCAAGGGGAAGTGATATACGCCGGTACTAATGGCAGGAAAAGCGATGGAGGTTATATGATACTCCTTCGCCAGCTTCATACAGCTTCGATAGCAGCTTTCCAGCAACTCGCATTCCCCATGATTTCCACCCTGCCATATCGGACCCGGTGTATGAATTACATAGGAACAAGGCAGCCGGTATCCCTTTGTGATTTTTGCTTCTCCTGTCTTGCACCCGTGAAGGGTACGGCACTCTTCTAAAAGCTCAGGTCCGGCAGCACGATGAATTGCTCCGTCGACACCGCCTCCCCCAAGCAGGGAAACATTGGCTGCATTCACGATGGCATCCACCTGTAGGGTTGTAATGTCGCCTGATAAAATCTTTATCATCATATCATTCCCTCACTCATGAAATATCGTCTGAATGAAATTTTTCGGTCCGTGTCTATACAGCAGAACAATGCCTTCTTTGCCAAGGTCACGATAAATATCATCAAAATAAAACATGCCTGCAACAGAGGGGAACTGATTCCAGAATTCCTGTGTCACGGCACTGACCAGGATTTTATGCTGTAAGGCTTTTGTTTCCACCTGCAGCGCCTGTGAAAGAAGACCGAAGGCACGCTCCTTATGCGCTTCATATTTCTGTATATAAAACTTATAGCTGCTGCAGGAAGCATTCCATGCCAGATAATTCGCAAGACCGTTTGTGAATGCCAGATGGTTTAACAGGCTGAGATATTTACGGGAACGTACAGGGAACTGCTTCTGAATCAGATACTTTGATAGCTCGAAGGTCAGATAATTCTGCAAAATATAGGTCATCTGTGAAACTATACGGGTATAATCAGCAATATGAATCAGATCAATCAGGATACAAAGCCCTTCCTCTGATTTCACAATGCGGTTTTCCTTTGTGCCGACAACCGCCATGATACAGACAGTCTCCAGCTGCTCCCTGTAATTGGGAAAAACAGCCTCAAAAAGCTCCTTGTTAAAGGTCGGAAATTCTTCTACGATGCTTTCCAGCTGCGAATCCAGCTCCTGTACGATATCCTTTCGTTTCGAATCAGCCTCCTTGTACTCCTGCAGCAGGTAAAAATGCTTTTCCTCTGTTACAGGTCTTCCTTCCAGAAATGCGGCAGCTATGCGATTGTCATACAGCATAAAAGACCCCTCCTTTTGTAATTCATTATATCACGTTTCCATCACCTGCGTGAATGTTTTGCCATATCCCTTATAAGATGCACATTCCCGGGGAAAGCTAACAGAGAGGATGTGATTATATGAGAAAAGAAGTATGGCGTGATGTGATTTTAAGCAGTGTGGCATTTCTTGCACTGATGTGGGTTGCTTTTTTCTGGGCCCAGAAATATTTCCCGATGGAACAGGATAGTGCTGCAGTCGCCAAGGTGGAAGAAAAAAAGGTTGCGTATTTAACCTTTGATGACGGTCCCAGCAAGCACACGCAGGAGGTACTGGATATTCTGGATACCTACCATGTCAAGGCTACGTTTTTTGTGACGGGAAGCAATCCGGAGTATTACGACCTGATTAAGAAAGCGGATGCTAAGGGGCATGCGATCGGTATTCATACCTTCTCCCATGATTATGGTAAAATCTATTCCAGTGAGGAGGCGTATTTTGAGGATGTCAATAAAACGAATGCGCTGATTGAAAAACAGACGGGACATAAGGTGAATATCCTGCGCTTTCCCGGAGGCACCAGCAATACGGTATCCAGAAAGTACAGCAGCGGCATTATGAGTACGCTGGCAGCTTCTGTAACGCAAAAAGGGTATGAATACTATGACTGGAATGCTTCAAACGGGGATGGAAACTGTTATGTAGGAAGTGATTCACTGATCAATACGGCATTAAAGGAAATCAGGGATAAAAAAGAGGTAATGATTCTGATGCATGATGGAACCGGAAACAAGGCAACGGTAGAGGCGCTTCCTACGATTCTGAAAAGTATGCTGTCACAGGGTTATGAGTTTCGTGTCATTGACTCTTCCACACCGGTATTTCATCATCATATCGCAAACTGAGAAAGTATGGTATAATAATTCATATGCAGTTGCTTGACAGGTGATGAAATATGAAAATAACAAGAGAAAAAAATCTGGATGAAATAAAAAACGGATATACAAAGGACAAACGTAATTTTTACCATTGTAATTTTTGCGATGCAGTGTTTGAGGATGGTGAAATTTTTCCGATAAACGGGCATTTTTACCGTGCCGAAAAGGCGGTGCAGATGCATATACAAAAGGAGCATGGTTCTGTGTTTGAACAGCTTCTGCAGCTGGATAAGAAATCCTGCAGTCTGACCGATGTGCAGAAAAAGCTCCTGCAGTATATTCATGAAGGGAAAACCGATAAGGAAATAGCCTCGCTGACAAGTACAAGTGCGTCAACCGTCCGCCATCAGCGCTTTGTATTCCGAGAAAAAGCAAGACAGGCGAAAATGTATCTGGCTCTATATGAGCTATCGGTGGAGGGTATGATGGATAATCTGCTGGAGGTGCATGACCATGCCGCACAGGTGGATGAGCGCTATGTCGCAACCAGTGAGGATGAGGAGCAGGTGCTGAAGACGATGACGCTCTCTATCGATCCGCTGAAATTAAAGCAGATTCCGGCTAAGGAAAAAAAGAAAATAATCATACTACGAAAAATTTGTGAATTTCTGGAGCCGCATCAGGTATACAGCGAAGAGGAAATCAATGCCTTTTTAAAGCAGATATTTGAGGATTTTGTATCACTGCGCCGCTATCTGATTGAGTACGGCTTTTTGCATCGGACAAAGGATTGTCAGTTCTATTCAATGGATCTAGGAAGAATCCGGGAGGTGGAAGACCATGAATGAAAGCCTGCACTGGTATGAAAATGAGGATCAGGTAAAGCATGTCTCGCGCTGTATGCGAATGTATCCTTTCTAAGATTACGATGAAAGGAGGAGCATAGTATGCAAAGCATCGTACATGCTTACTGGAATGCAATACATGAGCTGCGTTTTCAAGATGTAAGAGAGTTGTTCTGTGATACTGCAGAAATTACATGGCCCAATACGGAGGAAGTCTTTACCCTTGATGAATTTATAGCTGTAAATGAAGCCTATCCCGGAGAATGGGAGGAAGAGGTTCTGAAATGCTATGAAACAGGGGATATGATTATAAGTGAAACAATGGTGAAGGGACAGGAAGTATCCTTTCTTGCCATTGGTTTCTTCACAATACAGGGAGGGAAAATCACTGCCCTGCGTGAGTATTGGACTGCTGTGGAAGCAGTCCCGGAATGGAGAAAAGAGCTGTTAAAAAGCAGATAGGGAATGCATGCATTCCCTGTCTTTTTATCTCACCATTCACGGAGCTTCTGACCGCCGTTCGATACATTGTAATTGTTTCAGCAGACGGATAAAATTATCATATAGGTGTTAGATGGTGGATACTATCATCATAGGTATGGAAGAGCTTCTGCTGTTCGTCCCATTCGGTGGAAGTATGCATTGTAAAAGGAGCTGGTTTCATGAAGTTTGCGACAAGTCTTACCAGCCTTGCATGCTGGCTCATGGCAATCGTACCCGGTGTGTACCTGCTCGCCTATCTCAGTGCCCGATACCTTCATTTGCCATCTGCATATTATTATACAATACTGGCGCTGGCTGCCACCGGCTACGCAATATTCCTGTTCCTGGTGTATCGGCTGAAATGCCGTATTCACAATTCCGCGCGCAGCCGGGATGGGGAAACCTCGGCAGACTGCATGAACAGTGATCAGTAGGACGAAAGGGTTATTGAGTAAATAACCTTTTTTTCTCGTCTTTTTGTGATACAATTACGTAGTAAATGGCAGGTGTTTTTATGTTGAATGATACAATAGCCGCAATCTCCACAGCGGCGGTGGATGGGGCAATCTCCATCATCCGAATGAGTGGAGCGGATGCCTTGTCGATTGCGGACAGCATTCTGAATTTTAATGTAGGAGAGAAAAAAAGCCATACGATCAGCTATGGATATGTTTATGATCAGGAGCACGATGAACTGATTGATGAGGTGCTTGTCAGTGTTTTTCGTGCACCGAAGACCTTTACCTGTGAGGATATCGTAGAAATAAACTGTCATGGCGGACGGTTTATCACAAAGAAAATTCTGCGGCTGTGTCTTGCGCATGGCGCACGTCTTGCGAATCCCGGTGAATTTACACAGCGTGCCTTCTTAAACGGCCGGATTGATCTGACGCAGGCAGAAGCTGTGAATGACATGATACAGGCAGATACCGATGAAAATGCACGCATGGCTGTGCAGGGTATTCGCGGAAGCGTCAGAAAGCTGCTGGAACCCCTGATTCAGGATCTGCTGGATATTATCGCAAACATTGAGGTAAACATCGATTATCCGGAGTATGATGATGTGGAGCAGCTGAGCAGCGAAATCATTCAGCCAAAGGCTGAGGAGTGGATGATGCGTATCCGGCAAATTCTGGACCGTGCACAGAGCGGTCAGCTGTTGAAGGAGGGCATCAAAACAGCAATTGTCGGTAAGCCGAATGTCGGGAAAAGCAGCCTTTTGAATGCGCTGCTTGAGGAAGAGAAGGCGATTGTGACAGATATCGCAGGAACTACACGCGATATAGTGGAAGGACATATCCATTTGCAGGGACTGACTCTGAATCTGATTGATACGGCAGGAATACGGGATACAGAGGATGTTGTGGAACAAATCGGTATCCGGCGAAGCTTACAGGCAATTTCCGAGGCACAGCTTGTAATCGTCGTACTGGACAGCAGCCATGCACTGGATGCGCAGGATGAGGATCTGCTGGAGCTGACGAAGGATAAGACGCGTATCATCGTATACAATAAAACCGATATCTCCCATCGCTGTGAGGGCATATGCATATCCGCAGCCAGTGGTGAGATTGAGCCTTTGATGGCAAAGATACATGAACTGTTCGACGGTCATCAGCTGGTACTGCAGGAGCCGCTGCTGCAAAATGAGCGCCAGATCTCTTTAATGATGAAGGCAGAGAGCTGTATGCGGCAGGCGCTTGCTGCCATGAAGTCGAAAATGGAGCTGGATATCGTTGCTATCGATATACAGGAAGCCTATACAGCCTTAAAGGAGATACTCGGGGAAGTCCATCGTGAGGATCTACTCGACACCTTATTCTCCAATTTCTGTCTGGGAAAATAAGCAGGAGGGAAAAATGTTATGAATACATTGATCGATACACATTGTCATATCACCTGTGATGCCCTGTATGAGCGCATTGACGAGGTATTGGAGAATGCAAGGCAGGCAGGTATAGAAAAAATGCTCATCATCTGTACGGACTTTACAGAATATGAGCGTGCACAGCAGCTAAAGGAGCGCGAACCGGAGCGCTTTGATATCGCACTGGGCTTTCATCCGAACGATTTGTACGCGTTTCAGGAAGCCGATTATGAGCGGCTGGAGGAGCTGCTGAAACAGGAGCGCCTTATCGCCGTCGGTGAAATCGGACTGGATTATCATTGGGAGGATGTACAGCCGCAGGATCAGAAGACCGGCTTTATCCGGCAGATCAGGCTTGCGCAAAAATACAACAAACCGATTCTTATTCATATGAGAGAGGCAACGAAGGATACGCTGGACATTCTGAAGGATATGGGTCCGCTGAAGGGGATCATGCATTGCTACAGCGGAAGTAAGGAAGTGGCTATGGAGCTGATAAAAATCGGTTTTTATATATCCTTTGGCGGGCCGCTTACATTTAAAAACTCAAGAGGGGCTCCGGCTACGGCAGAAGCGCTTCCTTTGAACCGGCTGTTTGTGGAAACTGACAGTCCCTATCTGACGCCGCATCCGTTCAGGGGCAAGCAGAATGAGCCGATGTATGTCAGATATACATTTGACAAGCTGTGTGAAATCAAAGCGGTGGAGAAAGATCTGGCGGCAGAGCAGCTGCGGAAAAATTATGAGGAATTATTTTTAAAATAAGTATACGGGCAGCTGATGGACATCTTAAATTGTAAAAAAGAAAGTCACCTATCCAACAGATGGAAAGAGCGGCTGATAGAGAAAATGCTGTCATGTGCATAAGAGAAAACCTTTCGCGCATGAGTCATCCTGCCTGCTGTTGCTTTTGATAGAAGTATTCTAAAAAGGTAGACGATTTTTAAAAGTCATCTACCTTTTCAGCAGTCATCAGGTACTGGTAAGCAGGGTACAGCATGTATTACATCAGGATTGCCTTGCCTCTGTACCAGGTATTGATATGTATGAGACACACTGCTTGAATTTGAAAATGCGGATTTGATTCCTGCTGCAGCGCTATTTCCAAGCACAGAATTACACAGCTGCATGATTAGGGAAAAACGCTATGTAAGTCTTCTGATAAGGGACTTATCCATGGATAAGCATATGTTATGAATAAAAAAAGCCTTTTTTCAAAGGCTTATCAGCAGAAATGGTCGGAATGACAGGATTTGAACCTGCGACCTCTTGCTCCCGAAGCAAGCGCACTACCAAGCTGTGCTACATCCCGATGTCCTATACTATTTTATTCCGTTTTATGAAAATATGCAACAAAAAAAAGCGCATTTTCATAAAAAAGCGCTATCTTTTGAAATTTTTGATTTTCTGGAAGGTATCTTCGCTGATCACATGCTCAATATGACAGGCTTCTTCCTCTGCTGTATCCGGTGCAACACCAAGTACATCCTCCAGAAAGGAACGAATAGTCGTATGACGCTGATACACCTTGACAGCCAGCTTTCTTCCCTCCGGAGTAAAATGAATATCCCCATAGGTTTCCTGCTGAACAAGTCCTTTTTCCTTTAATACATTCATAGCCTTATTCACACTTGGCTTGGAAACATCCATTTTTTTTGCCACATCCACACAACGGATCTTGCCGTTTTCATTATCCAGGATCAGCAGAGTTTCCAGATAATCCTCCAACGATTCACCTAATATCACCTTTATCACCTCAATGCCTTTTCATCAATATACCACATATTTGTTATTCTGAACATAAATTTTTATATTTCTCTTCCTTGAATCCGACCGCAATTCCTTTTTCACAGATCAGCAGCGGACGCTTGATCAGCATACCGTTTCCGGCAAGTAAATTCAGCTGCTCCTCCTCGCTAAGCTCCTTCAAACGATCCTTCAGCTTCAGCTCCTTGTAAACATTTCCGGAGGTATTAAAAAATTTTTTTAATTCCAGTCCACTCTGTTTTACCCACGCACGAAGCTCCTCCACAGTAGGTGTTTCTTCAACGATATGGCGAATTTCCAGCTCCATTCCGGCATCCTGCAGATATTTCTTTGCTTTTCTGCATGTTGAGCAGGTTGGATATTCAATAAACAGCATACGCATAATTTCAGTCTCCCATCTTTTTTATAATCATAACCAAGAATACATGAAATTGCAAATACATTGCCTGTAGGAAGGGTACAATAAGCAAATGTAATGAATAATTCCTATTTATATATCAGGTAGAAATGCAATCTGCTTTCGATAAACATGCAAAGGATTTCATACATCATGAATTGCGGCATGTTTTTGGTAAAGCATGCCTACATCCGTTTCCAGCCATCGTATAAACATTCATAAGGTGATATCCCGGTTCCTGTTAAAAGCCTGTAACAAAAAAAGGGTACCGTGATGTACCCAATAAATTTACTGATTGAAGTAAAAGCCGTCGAAGGTGTATTTATAAACCCGGTAAATATACTTTTCACCCTCCATGGTAAAGGAACGAATCAGCGTATGGTCACTGTCATATTCCTGGAAATTAAATGCCATACCACTGTCCACAATAGTATTGCCACCGATATTCTGCACGCTGGATACATAGGGGGAATACGGAACATCAAATGTATCCACAAGCTTATAGGTGCCCTTGCTTTCATCTACCAGATATTTGTAATATTTGCTAACAGCATCCTCTGCCTTCACCTCGGTAGGGATATTCAGCTGACTCCAGTCATAGGCTGTATTCGTGGAAGAGTATCCGAAATTATTATTGAACATATACAGATAATACTGACCATCCGCAAGAGAATCGTCTTCCACATAGGTTATGGAATGCTGTCCGGTCTGCGAGGTGAAGCTGTTCGCCTTATCCAGCAGCAGGTCTGCATAGTCACTGTCTTCCCAATAGGTTTTTTCTCCCATCATATACGCTATTTCCGGTGTACCATAGATATCCGTGATTTTGACGATGGTGCTAGTTTCCCGGCTGCTTACAAGAATTTCATTATCTCCCATCCACTGAATGGTATTCAGGTGTGTCCAATCCAGCTCGTCGTTGTCTTTGTCGTATACAGAAGCCTTATAGGTAGGAAACAAATCCCCCATATCCACGACCTGAGACACGGCACCGCTGGAAACATCAAGGCGGATAATCATATCCTCAACAGTATCCTTTGTCGTATCGGTCGCGAGAATCAGCATATCTCCGTTATCATCAAAGACATAATCATGATGCAGATCATAGTTTCCCAGATCAAATACATTGGTAATCTGTCCCAGTGCATCCATCTCAGCCATCTTATTTGTACTGATACTGTAATACATGCGTTCATTCGCAAACAGCAGACGGTGTGAGCGATAGCCTTCAATTGGAACCTCACCGCGCAGGATACCGTTGTTATCATAATAATACATGAAGTCATCCTCATCACTGTCATTACCGAGAATAACGTACAGACCATCGCTGAGCTCTTCTCTGCTGCTACCTTCCTTTGCTTCCAGCTGAATGGATTCGTTTCCTCTTAGGGAGCCGCAGGTATAGGTATATGTGACATCCTTATTCGTACCGTCTTCATATTCCATATGCAGGGTAATCGTATTCTCGTGATCCGGTATTAGACCAATCAGCTGATATTCGTGTGTTCGTGTATAATCACTGTTCAATGTGCGTGTGAAATCCGCAATCTTATCATCCTCCACATGGATCGTGTAGCTGATTTTCGCCCCCTGTGCAGTTGTGAAATAAGTATACATGGAAAGTGTGTTTGTACCAAACGGATTATAGACCATCAAAGCATTGTTTTCGCTGTGGCTCCCCTGTGCAATCTGTTCATCCAGAGTTTTACGAATGGTATTCTGCTTTTCCACATTATAAATTTCCTTTACTGCTGTTTTTCCGGAAACAATACTGCCAATCGTATTTGTCGTATTTGGCTTGGACAGCCAGGTCACCAGACATAGAGATACCGTCACAATCGTTAAAATCATAGCACTTCTTTTCTTTTTGTTCATTTTTATCACCACAGCTATTGTATCAATGCTCTGTGAAGTTTTTCTGAAGCAGCTGTGAACACTTTTCAAAAATAAGGGCAATACCATGTGAATCCTGCTGCAGTTAAAAAGACAGTCCGAAGGGACTGTCCATATTATCTGTGGTATAGCTTTTTCGTCTGATATCTGTCTTCGCATGTCAGATTGACATTCAGCTTGCGGAAGGTATTCGCATCCACCTGGGACAGAATTACCGTGCTGTGTGCTTCGCAGTCCTTCAGCTTATCCAGCTGCTGCAAGGCTAGATGTGATACCGGATTGGTGGTTGCACTGATAGATAGCGCAATCAGAATTTCATCCGTATGCAGTCTCGGGTTATGATTTCCCAGAGAGTTCACCTTCAGCTTCTGAATCGGCTCGATGATGTTTGGTGAAATCAGTGGAATTTCATCGTTAATATTACCCAATGCCTTCAATGCATTCAGCAAAGCGGCAGAGCTTGCCCCCAGCAATGAGGTTGTTTTTCCTGTTACGATCCGCCCGTCCGGCAATTCGATTGCCACAGCCGGTGCCTCTGTTTCTTCAGATTTATCCAGTGCGGGTTTCACAACATTTCGCTCCTCAGGCTGAATGTTCGCCTGTGACATGATGATTTCTATCTTACCGATGGTATCTTCACTCGTATGTCCTTTTTTATAATCTACTCTGGCTTTATAATAGCGGCGTATGATCTCATCGCTGCTGGCACGCTTTGCGGCCTCATCATTCATAATGCAGTAGCCTGCCATATTCACACCCATATCCGTTGGAGATTTATAAGGGCTTGTTCCAAGGATTTTCTCAAACATGGCATTCAGAACCGGGAAAATTTCTACATCACGGTTATAGTTGACAGTCGTTTCCCCATATGCCTCCAGGTGGAACGGGTCGATCATATTGATATCGTTTAAATCCGCGGTTGCAGCCTCATAAGCCAGATTCACCGGATGCTTCAGCGGAAGGTTCCAGATCGGGAAGGTTTCAAATTTCGCATATCCCGCCTTGATCCCGCGTTTGTGCTCATGATAGAGCTGAGACAGGCAGGTTGCCATTTTACCGGAGCCGGGTCCCGGTGCCGTTACAACGATCAACGGCTTTGTTGTTTCTATGTATTCATTCTTGCCGTAGCCTTCATCGGATACGATCAAAGGTATATTGTTCGGATACCCTGCGATTGGATAATGCAGATAAACATGGACACCCAGATGCTCCAGATGTGCTTTAAAGGTATCTGCAGAAGCCTGATTCGCATATTGTGTGATGACAACACTGCCGACGTACAGCCCGGTATCACGGAATGCATCAATCAGACGCAGCACCTCAACATCATAGGTGATGCCCATATCGCTTCGTATCTTGTTTTTCTCTATATCATTTGCGGATACCGCAATGACGATTTCCACTTCCTCTTTCAGCTCAAGGAGCATTTCCAGTTTACTATCCGGCTGAAATCCCGGCAGAACTCTGGCAGCATGGTGATCATCAAACAGCTTTCCGCCAAACTCCAGATATAATTTATTGTCAAAATTGCTGATCCGTTCCAAGATGTGCTTGGATTGCAGTTTTAAATACTTGTCATTATCAAATGCCATTTCTTTCATCGTTCCACTCCTTTTCAACCCACTATTTCGTATTATACCAAAAAAGACATGCATTTACTAATTAAATGGGAAAAAATCGGGAATATTTTATGATGTACAGCGGATTCGTATGCAGGAAATGACAAGTTCTTAAGATTTTTCTTTTTATATAGATATCTGTCCTGAAATGCTTTATAATAATAATGCACTTTTACGCCTGTAAAGAATCACGCGAACAGTAAATCACAATAAAATAGTAATACTGGAAGGAGAATTGTCATGGAAGAAGTTATAAAGATTGAAGGAAAGCATGCATTAGAGGGGACAGTTAGAATCAGTGGTTCGAAAAATGCCACGGTTGCACTGATCCCGGCCGCCATTCTGGCAAATGGACCAGTTACTATTTGTGGAGTTCCTGAAATATCTGATGTACAATCCCTGTCTGTACTGCTGAGAGATCTGGGTGTTCTGGTGGACATCCGTTCTTCTGATACCATTGTTATAGATCCAACTTCAATGGAAAATCGTCCTCTGGTACAGGACGCTGTAAATAAACTTCGCGCTTCCTATTATTTCATGGGAGCACTGCTGGGCAAATACGGCCATGTGGAAATTAAAATGCCGGGAGGCTGCTATCTGGGACCCAGACCGATTGATTTGCATTTAAAGGGCTTTGAAGCATTAGGAGCTGAAATACGCTATGACCACGGCTCCTATATTCTGGATGCACCACAGCTGACAGGAACCAAGATATTTCTGGATATCGCCAGTGTGGGAGCGACCATCAATATTATGATGGCTGCCGTTCATGCAAAGGGAAGAACAACGATTGAGAATGCCGCCAAGGAACCGGAGATTATTGATGTGGCAACACTGCTGAATAAAATGGGTGCCAATATCCGTGGTGCCGGTACAAATGTTATTACGATTGACGGTGTGGATCAGCTGGCGGGATGCTTTCATGAAATCATCCCGGACAGAATTGAGGCTGCCACGTATATCGTGCTTGCCGCCGCAGCCGCAAAGGAGGTACGTATCGACAATATTATTCCGCATCATCTGGAGGCACTGCTTTCCAAGCTGAAGGAAATCGGTACAGATTTGGAAATCGGTGTGGATAATGTGGTGATTCGCGCTTCCAGGGACTTAAAGGCTGCGGATATCAAGACACTGCCATATCCGGGCTTTGCGACAGACATTCAGCAGCCGCTGACAGCACTGCTGACGCAGGCACAGGGACAGTCGATTGTAACGGAAACGATTTATACAGAACGGTTCAAGCATTGTCAGGAATTAAACAAGATGGGGGCAAACATCAATGTAATGATACCGAGCTCCTTTATCAATGGGCCAACACCGTTATCTGGTGCCGAGGTCTATGCGACAGATTTAAGATGCGGTGCCTGTCTTGTGATTGCAGGACTGATCGCAGATGGTGTGACAACCATACACAACATCTATCATATTGAACGCGGATATGAGCATATCGATGAAAAGCTTACAGCTCTCGGCGCAAAAATATGGAGAGAAACAGTAGAATAAGCAAAGAGAAGAACGGCTGGTAACGGCGGTTCTTTTTTCGATTCCTGAATTACCGCAGGCAGTGGTGCTTCCGTTTATTCATTCTGCCGGATATGGAAGTTTCTATTCTGCGAAAATGAGACGAGAAATGTTAAAGGGTTAGGCAACCAGCCTTCACTGCGCATAGAAAAAAATCGCAGGCAGACCTTCGAATATGATATACTGTCCTTAATACAGGGTCTTGTTTCCTGTGAAATATGGCAGATAGGAGAATGTATATGAAATTAAGAGAACATCTGTATCTACTTTCCGGAGGTGTATATGGCAAGCTGGGAAATGTCTATGCCCTTCAGCATGACAGCGGTTATATTCTGATTGACTGCGGACGATATGATGCACTGGATATCATACGGCAGAATATGGCTTACTGGAATATATCCGAACACAAAATCACGCATGTTCTTTTGACGCACGGTCATGATGATCATGCGGGCAGTTCTTCCTGGTTTCAAAGCATGGGGGCACAAATTTATGTAGGGACGGGTGATGAAATGAATATGATCACCGGAAATTTCGGCCCGGAAAGCCCATTTACCAACCATGTGATGCCACCGTGTCATCCGGATGTATGTATTCACGAGGATATGGATATTTCCGTAGGAGGTCTGTGTATCCATGCACTGCGCATGCCGGGACATACCAGCGGCTCCATGCTTTATTATGTAATGCTGGATAAGGAGGCAGTGCTTTTCAGCGGTGACATGTTTTTTGCGGATGGAGAAACCGGTGAAGCAGCCTATACCGGATGGAAAGGCGATATGGCATATGACGGCTTACGTTTGCTGGAAAGCTTTCAAAAGCTCTGGCGGCTTCAGCTGCATCCGGATATGGTAGCCGGCGGACACGGTATACCGGTGATCGGCAGCCATGCAGATCAGATAATTATGCTGGCATATAAATACGCAATGCTGAACAACCGCTAGTTTCCATATACTCTTTCCTATAAACGGCGTATAATAAAGCTGTATAAAAGGAGGAGAAACAAATGAAAAGAATGATTGTGAATGCGGATGATTTCGGCTTCAGTGAGGCGGTAAATCATGGCATATTAAAGGCTATGCAGGAGGGAATTGTCACATCGACTTCAATTATGGCGAATATGCCCGGCTTTGCCCATGCAGTTCAGCTGTATCACGAGCATCCGGATATGGCTGTGGGTGTTCATCTGAATCTTACCTGTTATCGTCCGCTGCTATCCACACATCAAACCCTGGTTACGGAAACCGGCTATTTCCACAAACAGGATGATGTTGCAGGTTATAGTGAATCGGAAATGTATGAAGAATTAAAGGCACAGATAGCTGTGTTCTTGCGCATGGTATTCGGATTGATCATCTGGATTCTCATCACCACATTCATACAACTCAAAAGCTGCAGAAGGTGATGGAAAGACTGAATAAGGAATATGCATTGCCATTTCGCGGCGGCTTTGCATATCCCGTATCCTTTCCGCATGCGCAGCTTTACATGGATTTCTATGATTCCGGAGTAGGTGACGGATTTGATGTGCCATCCTGCCTATATTGATCAGTTTCTGTATGAAACAACCTCATATTCATGGAAGCGCATGAAGGAGCTGGAAATCCTGTGCAGTGAAGAAGCGGCTGCTCTGCTTCAGCGATATCAGATACAATTGTGTACCTATAAGGAAGTATAAAACATAACGACACGGGGGTGATGCTTATGCTGAGAATAGCGATATTGGAAAATGAAGAGGCTGCGAAAAACATCATGTTTTCTCTTGTACAGTACCTGCAGGAGGAGGACTGCTGCTTCTACTGCTTTAAAAAGATATCCCAGTTCGCAAAAGCGGAGGCGGAGAAGGAATTTCATGTCGTAATTTTTCATGAAAAAATGGAAGTTCCCAGAATAACACAATCCTTTGTTTTACGTAAGCCTCAGCGTATCATCATCTATACAAAGGCGAAAATCAGTGCATCCGAACAGCAGATTCTTCCGTTTTCACGTATATTTTATGTGGAACGAAAACATCTCCAATCAGAGATGGAGAGAATTCTTCCTCATATGCAAAAGCTTCTCCGCAATCAGGATGAGTATTTGTTCTCTTATAACAATGTAAAGGTGCCATTGAAAATCAGCGATATTTATTATATTGAGAAAGAAGGAAAGCTGCTTGTATATCATACACGGCGCGGGGAATTCCGTGAACGTAAGAATATGAAGGATGCCTATGAAATCTTTAAACCGTATAACTTTCTCTGGATTCATGTCAGCTATCTGGTAAATATTATGTATATTATGAAAATTGAGAATGATATGGTCATGCTGCCATCGTTGCATCTGCCCATTTCCAGATCGAAGAAAGCAGAGGTATTAAGCGCCTTCCATAGCTTAATAGAGTAAGATCACAAAATTCCATTTACCTGTAAATTATTCCAAAAAAATTTACATATATGCGATGTTGTATATAATAAACGTGTAAACGGCATTACAAAAGAAAGAGAGCGGTGAAAAGATGGGAAAGTTAGCAGTTAACTATAACGGAGTATCTTCTGCGCAATTTGTTTCTATTGATGTAAAATCGACCTATTGGCCTGGTAGTGGTTCAATTCAAATGGTACTATGAGAAAGAAGTCAATTATTCTTTTCATCTTATTACTTTGTATGGCTTTTGGTGTTGTTTGCTATGTAACGTGGATGAGAGGTATAGAAGAAGCTATTCATTTCATTAAGGAAGATAGCCCAAGAGAAATACTTTGGGGAGAGTCACTGGCCGAGAAAGATTTTGTAGAATTAGATTCTTCTGCCAGGGATGCGACTGTCCTGTTTCATTATGATGATTCCATTATCAATAAAGAACAGTTGCTTACGGTAACAGTTAGCTGCAATGGGTATAAGACAAGCCGGGCTTTCAATTTGACAATTGTTGACAGGGATCCTCCAATTATAAAATATACGGGACCAGTGAAAATAGAAAGTGATCCCAACGTTAGATTAAGTGATTACCTGAAGGTTTATGATGTTCGACCCTATGATAAGGTGGTGTTTGATTTGCAGGAAAAAGATGGGGATAAAGCATACCGCTATTATGAATATACCTGTGATGAAAATAACCAGACCTGTAGTTTTGATGAGGATGCTGTTGGCGTTCATACTGTTCATATATCTGCGTATGACGGGCATGGGAATCAGGCATATAAAACAATAAAGATTATCGTTACATCCCCTGCCTATCATTGAAAATTTGGACTCTAATATTGCTTGGGGATTCTAGTAGAAATGAGATTATGGGAAGTATAACGTAGGTAAATTACCAATTATTCCAAATTTCTGCAAATTATTCCACAACCCTTTACAGCAGCTGTTCAGCGAATATAATAAAGGTGTAAAAGAAATAACAAAGAAAAGAGAGCGGTGAGAAAATGGGACAGTTAGCTAGTTAGATTATTCTGGAACTTGTCATTAGAAGCTGATGCGTGAAAGGGTTTCTTGTATAGGAGCTTGTCAGTGAAAAGAAAGTTATTCGAATATCATAATAATCTAACGTAAAACGGAAATACGGTGTGGATCATCGAAAGTTTAAGCCTGAAGAAGAACTGGTGACAGCAGACAAGGTATCAGGAAATGATATGAGTGATTGTATCAACTGGTAAAACAGAAAACTCCAAGGTAATTTGAATGTTAATACAAGTAGACAAATCGAACGGCTGTTGAATATCGATGGTTAAGTAAATAGATCTATATCTTATGACCGGCTGGACTATGATTTGATGGGAAAGCAAGCGTTTAAGGAGAAACTGATGAGAAACGAAACATGAGAATTGTTGTCCGTTACAAAGATCAGGATGTGTATCCGGTTAACAAAAAGATGTCATAAGAAACCTGAAACTATCTAAACTGATGAGATTGGAAGGATATCATAAGAACCATCACTTCCGGCAAAGTCAGGAAAAAATATAGAAAGCATCAGGAGGAATGCAGATTACGTAAGAAGCAGGGATAAAGCAAATCAGCAACCTGCAACAGATATGGTTAAAAGAAAATACTGCAGATTCCATTAATAGTTCAAATACGAAGCGTTCATTGAAAGCTTGTCATGATGTATTGTAATTTGATTTGAATCCTAAGATTTGTATCTTATACAAAGACATAGATAAGAAGAAATGGATGTGATAAAATACAAGTAAATGATAAAGCCTCTGGCACATGTGAAATGCTGTCAGAGGTTTTTTTAATGCTTCACTTATCCACTTGAATCACAGTGCTGTTGGAGTTCTCACAAGATATGGACTGTTGCTGTATGAACTTCATTCATATCATATGCTATGGATAACCCGTAGCTATTTCAAAGAAAGACCTTTTATTACCTACATGTTGCAGTAAGACAATAGCCTACAGGTTCAATATATCTGTTTTTCTCCCTGTTATAAAGCGATTACATATTACGAGCTGCTCTATGTGGAAAATTCACAAACAAAATGTTTAGTTAGAGAGTGTTCTTTGATATAATAGTAGGTGCTGGAGGGATACTATGTCCAATATATTTCATAAAGAAGACTTTTCCAAGGTGCTTGCAAAGCACGGTATGATATTGCAGGAGCATCAGCTTCGGCAGTTTGAAGAGTACGCATCCATGTTGATCGAATGGAATCAGAAGATAAATCTAACCGCCATAACCGATCCGGATGAGATTTATGAAAAGCATTTTCTGGATTCCATATTGCCTTCCTTTGATATGTCGATACAGGGCAGCTTCTGTGATGTCGGGGCGGGGGCAGGTTTTCCGGGAATACCTTTAAAAATCATATATCCCGAGCTGGAGCTGACAATTGTGGAGACTCTGGGAAAAAGAATTACTTTTTTAAATGCATTATGCGATAAGCTGCAGCTCAAGGGCGTTACCTGTGTACATGAACGCGCTGAGGTCTATGCAAAGGACCATCGGGAAAGCTTTGATATCGTCAGTGCAAGAGCCGTGGCGAATCTGCCGCTACTAAGTGAGCTTTGCATACCGCTGGTGAAGAAGCAGGGCAGCTTCCTCGCACTAAAGGGTGCCAATGGGGATGAAGAATACGCATTGGCTGAAAAAGCAATTCGACTTCTGGGTTGTGAAATGAAGCAGAGGGATGTGCATACATTGTCAGATGGATCACAGCGGATTAATTTCGTTTTTGTAAAAACGAGACCGACACCGAAGAAATATCCGAGACCGTTTGCACAGATGAAGAAAAATCCCCTTTGAGGAGGAATAGAATGAAAGATACAAGAATTGTGGATATTGATCTGGTCGAGCCGAATCCTTATCAGCCGCGTCTGGAATTTGATGATGAAGCGCTGATGGATCTGGCACAATCCATTCGTGAAAACGGGCTGATTCAGCCAATCACGGTTCGCGAGATGGATGGAAGATATCAGATAATTGCAGGTGAGCGAAGATTCCGTGCACTGAAGCTGAACGGTGCTGTTGATGTACCAGTTCTGATCATGGATGCCAATGAAGTGCAAATGGCGGAAATGGCACTGGTTGAAAATATCCAGAGAGAGAATTTGAGTGCGATTGAAGAAGCGAAATCCTATGTGGAGATCATGAAATATTCCGGACTGAATCAGAGTCAGCTGGCATTGCGTGTCGGCAAGAGTCAGTCGTCTATTGCGAATAAAATCCGTCTGTTGAATCTGGATGAGGATGTGCAGGAGGCTGTCAGTACTAAAAAAATCAGTGAACGGCATGCACGGGCACTGATTGGGCTGGATGAAGAAAAACAGCACGATGCCCTCGAAAAAATTGTGAAAAAGGGCATGACGGTTGCACAGACGGAAAAAATGCTGAAGGAACAGGCACAACCGAAAAAAGAAAAGAAAAAAGTGATGCTGAAGGGTATCAGCAAGAATATTAAAATCGCGATCAATACGATCCATCAGGCGGTCAGTATGGTGAATCGCGCCGGTACAGCGGCAGAAATAAACGAAGAGGAACATGAGGATGAAGTAATCATTACCATTCGCATTCCAAAATAGAAAGGAAATGATCTTATGGGTAAAATCATAGCGGTATCCAACCAGAAGGGCGGCGTAGGTAAGACGACGACATCAATTAACCTTGCTGCAGGCTTGGGATACCTTGGCAATAAAGTGCTTCTGGTCGATTTTGACCCCCAGGGAAATGCCACTCAGGGTGTCGGTGCAGAGGTCGGTGAGGATAAGCTTTCTGTTTATAATCTGATTATGGAGGATTACAAGGTGGAGGATATCCGGAAGAAGCTGACATCTCCACCAATCGATATTGTTCCTGCAAGTATTGCACTGGCGGGAGCCGATTTGCAAATGGTAAAATTTGAAGTAGGAAAAGAAGAGCTGCTAAAGAATAAGCTGGAGCTGATCAAGGATGAATATGACTTTATCATCATTGACTGTCCGCCTTCTTTGGGACTGTTGAATACAAATGCTTTAACTGCAGCGGATTCTGTAATTATACCGGTACAGTGTGAGTATTATGCACTGGAGGGAGTTACACAGCTGCTTTTGACCATTCGTCTGGTACAGCAGCTCTTCAATCGCAATTTAATGATTGAGGGTGTTGTGCTTACAATGTATGATGCGCGAACAAAGCTGAGCGTTGAGGTACAGCAGGAGGTACGTCAGCACTTTAAGGATCGCGTTTATAAGAATTACATACCGAGAAATGTCAAGCTGAGTGAAGCACCGTCCAGAGGAATGTCGATTTTTGAATACGATGTCCGCTGTGAAGGCGCAAAAGCATATGCAGGGCTGTCGAATGAAGTTGTGAAAATGAATAAGAAAGCAAAAGCCAGATAGGGAGGTGGATGAATGCCGAAAAAAGAGAATAGCGCAAGACTTGGAAAAGGATTGTCTGCCATTTTTGGTGAAGATGTCGGTAATGTGCTGGAGGATATTCAGCAGGGAAAGACTGAGGTTCATGAGGACTCCAAATTTGAGGTTGAGGTAAAGGATGTAAAACCGAATCCGTATCAGCCGCGAAAAAACTTTGATGATGACAAGATTCAGGAGCTGGCTGATTCCATTAAGCTGCATGGTGTTTTTACACCAATTCTGGTTAAGAAAGCCGTTAAGGGCTATGAACTGATTGCCGGAGAACGCCGATTGCGGGCCAGCAAGGTTGCCGGATTAAAAACCATCCCTGCTATTCTAATGGAATTTGATGATCAGCAGATGATGGAAATCGCACTGCTGGAAAATATTCAGCGTGAGGATCTGAATGCCATTGAGGAAGCACAGGGCTATGAAAAGCTGATCAAGAAGCTTGGCTATACACAGGAAGAGCTGGCGAAGCGGATTGGAAAGTCAAGAGAGCATGTGGCGAATATGCTGCGGCTGTTAAAGCTTCCAAAATCGGTACAGCAGTATGTTATCGACAAGCAGCTGAGTATGGGACATGTGCGTGCACTGCTTGGTTTAAAGGATGCATCACAAATTGAGGATGTGGCAAAAAAAGCCATTCAGCTTCATCTGAGTGTGCGTGCTGTGGAAACATTGGTTAAAAATATGAATGAACCGAAAAGCGCACCAGAGAAGAAGCAGCGGGATATCAATCTGGATAAGGTACAGGATCGTCTGCAGAGTCGTTTCCAAACAAGGGTGCGCATTGATGAGAAGCAGATTACTATACGCTATGATGGCAATGAAGATTTAAACCGCCTGCTGGAAATGCTGGGCGGCATTGAGGAAGAATAAAGAAAAAACAAAAGCCAACTGCTTCGATTTCATTTTAGGCAGTATCAAAAACGAAATACGGAAAAAGAGCAGGCTCTTTCAGATGCTTCTTTCTCGATTGTGGGTAAACATAAAACAGGGAGAATGCAACACTATTGTATTTATCAATAGAAGTTGTATTCTCCCTTTTGCATACACCTTAAAGAAAGAACCTTTTAAATTACTCGATTTTTTTTATTTATGAGCCTTTCTATGCAGATGAAGTCCTTTTCTGCATTTTTTATTTTCGTATGAATTATGTGTATTACAAACAGTCATTATTTATACAAATCATCAGACATGTGTCTTGTCACCTGTCATTATATATGCTATACTGAGGCAGATACAACGGTATAGAGAAAGGGAGATGAAGATACTGCATAAATATTAGCGGTATCATCAAAGGATATGACAAAACAGGAAGAAATTAAACAGCTGAAGCTTGAAAAGGATGCCGTATTGCTGGCACATTACTACGTACCTGCAGAGGTACAGGAGATTGCAGACTATGTAGGAGATTCCTTCTATCTGAGTAAGGTGGCGTCCAAACTGACGAATAAGGTGTTGGTTTTTTGCGGAGTTTCCTTCATGGGAGAGAGTGGAAAGCTATTAAATCCGGACAAAGCAGTGCTGATGCCGGATGCATCTGCTGACTGTCCGATGGCACATATGGTAACAAAAGCAGAGATTGATGACGTAAGGGCACGCTATGAGGACCTTGCAGTTGTATGCTATATCAACTCGACTGCTGAGATCAAATCATGGTCAGATGTATGCGTCACCTCAGCGAATGCAGTGCAGATTGTGAAGAAGCTGCCCAATCAGAATATTTTATTTATCCCGGATAAAAATCTGGGACGTTATGTAGCAGAGCAGGTTCCGGAAAAGAATGTCATGCTGGTAAAGGGATACTGTCCGGTTCATGAGGAAATGAAGGTAAAGGAAATCCAGGAGCTGAAGCAGCTGCATCCGCTTGCGGAAGTGCTTGCTCATCCGGAGTGTAATGCCTCTGTGCTTTCGATTGCAGATTATATCGGTTCAACAACCGGGATTTTGAAGCAGGCTGCTGCAAGCAATGCAAAGGAGTTTATCATTGCTACGGAGATTGGTGTCCGCTATGAGCTTGAAAAGCAGAATCCTAAGAAGACATTTTACTTTCCGAAAACAGAGCCGGTATGCATGGATATGAAAAAGATTACACTGGATGGTATTCTGCATGTCCTGCGCACTGGAGAAAATGGTGCAGCTGTAGCTTCAAATATCGCTGAGCCATCAAAGGCAACCCTGAACAGAATGCTGGAGCTTGCGGCGTAAACCGCCTTAAGGAGGCGAATTATGCAATCAGATATGTATTATGATGCCGTCATTGCAGGGTGTGGAGTTGCTGGTCTTTATACAGCTTTAAATCTGCCGGATACCATGCGAATACTGATGGTGTGTAAGGGGGATATGGAGGAATGTGATTCCATGCTGGCACAGGGGGGAATCTGTGTGCTTCCTGATGAAGAAGATTATACTTCCTATTTTGAAGATACCATGCGTGCAGGCCATTATGAAAATAACAGAGAGAGTGTTGACATCATGATTCGGCAGAGTAGACCAATTATAGAAGAACTGCTTCGGCTGGGTGTCCGCTTTGAACAAAATGAGGATGGAAGTTTGCGATATGCCCGTGAGGGAGGACATTCCCGTGCGAGAATCTGCTTTCATAAGGATATTACTGGAAAAGAAATAACGACGGCTCTGCAGAAGCATGTGCGAAGCTGTTCGAATATAACTGTTATGGAGCATGCCCGGATGTGTGATCTGCTTGTTGAGCATGGTGTCTGCAAGGGGATTGCACTGGAAACCAAAGAGCAGCAGGTTGTTCATGTTCATGCAGAGGATACGGTGCTTGCGACAGGAGGTATCGGTGGTTTGTATGAGCATTCCACCAATTATCCAAGTCTTACAGGAGACGCCTTGCGCATTTGTAAAAAGCATGGGATTCAGCTGGATCATCTGGATTACGTGCAGATTCATCCGACCAGCCTGTACAGCCGTAAAAAGGGAAGAAGCTTTTTGATTTCCGAGTCTGCCAGAGGAGATGGGGCGATTTTACTGAATAAAAAAGGGGAACGCTTCGTAAATGAGCTGCTGCCGAGAGATGTCGTATCTCAGGCTATTTTTGAGGAAATGAAGAAGGACGGCACCGAGCATGTCTGGCTGTCCTTTCAAAATGTACCGAAAGAGACCATACAAAGTCATTTTCCAAATATTCAGGAGGCCTGCCGTAAGGAAGGCTATGATATTACAAAGGAAAGTATCCCGGTCGTTCCTGCGCAGCATTATTTTATGGGAGGAATCCATGTGGGAAGTCATTCACAGACAACCATGCAGCATCTGTATGCTGTAGGAGAAACCAGCTGTAACGGTGTGCATGGTAAGAATCGCCTTGCCAGCAACAGTCTGCTGGAGAGTCTTGTTTTTGCGAAAAGAGCAGCTGATAACATAACAGTCTGCCGGAAAGGAAAAAAAGCATATGAATCCAATTACGATGCAGCTTGTTGCTGATAAATATATCCGTCTTGCTTTAGAGGAGGACATTAACGGTGAGGATGTAACAACCTGCTCCGTTATGCCTGATTATAAGGAAGGAGAGGTTCAGCTTATTTGCAAGGAAGACGGCATCATTGCCGGTCTTCAGATTTTCGAGCGTGTATTTACGCTGCTTGATCCGCAAACACAGGTTGATTTCCTTGTTAAAGATGGAGATAAGGTCACAAACGGTCAGCTGATGGGGAAGGTGCACGGGGATATTCGTGTTCTGTTATCGGGTGAGCGGACTGCGTTGAATTATTTACAGAGAATGAGTGGAATTGCCACATATACCAGAAACGTAGCGGATATGCTGGAAGGCTCTAAAACCTGTCTGGTAGACACTAGAAAAACAACACCGTGCATGCGGGTGTTTGAGAAATATGCTGTTCTTGTCGGAGGCGGAAAAAATCATCGCTATAATTTATCCGACGGGGTGCTGTTGAAGGATAATCATATCGATGCGGCAGGCGGTGTAAAGCAGGCAATTGAGGCCGCAAGAAGGCATGCGCCGTTTGTCCGTAAAATCGAAGTCGAAACAGAGAATCTTGACATGGTGAAGGAAGCAGTGGAGGCCGGTGCAGATATTATCATGCTGGACAATATGACCCCTGCCCAGATGAAGGAGGCTGTACAGCTGATTGACGGACGTGCAGAAACGGAATGCTCCGGTAATATCACAAAAGAAAACATTGAGCTGATGAAGGATCTCGGTGTGAATTATGTATCCAGTGGAGCATTGACACATTCCGCTCCGATTCTGGATATCAGCCTGAAGCATTTGAGCGTCCTTGGTGAGTAAAGAGAAAATCATATGGATAAGAAAGTAGCAGACAGCCTTATGGCTACAGCTTTGACAGGCTCTCAGCGCAGAAAACGTATTCTGACCATGATGAGGCAGTCTTCCCGTCCACTCTCCGGTGGTGCACTGGGAAGAGATACCGGTGTCAGCCGTCAGGTCGTGGTACAGGATATTGCTCTGCTGCGTACGGAGGGATATCCGATCATCGCCACTGCACGGGGCTATATATTGAATGAAACAAAAAAAGCAGTTCGCCTGTTTAAGGTCTGTCACACAACAGAGCAGATCAGTGAAGAGCTGGAAACGATTGTTGATCTTGGAGGAAGTGTGGAGGATGTGATGGTGAATCACAGAGCCTATGGAAAAATGTCGGCGCCTCTGCGTATCCGAAACCGCCGGGATGTGGCAGTTTTACTGGAAAATCTAAAGACAGGTAAATCAACTCCACTGATGAATGTGACCGCAGGTTATCACTTTCATCATGTAACAGCGGATTCACAGGAAATACTGGATGAAATTGAAGAGCATCTCCGTCAGAAGCATCTGCTTGCGGAATTTCTGCCTTATGAGCTGGAGGAGGAAAGCATACCGGATATAAAATAAACAAAGGCTGCATTCTGGCCTTTGTTTTCTCTGTAGGAAGAGCCTATTTGAAACTTATTTCAGTTCTTCAGTATCTCTTTTCGTATAAAATCAACAGTAGCGTCCGTTCCATGATTACGCTGATATTCCAGAATCATCTTCAGCATTGCCTTTGTCTCTTCATGCATGATAACATTGTCATAGCCGTTCATGAAGTATTCGTACGCACTTCCGTCATGATAATTTTCCTTCATATAGATGCGGGAAGCGGCTGTCCGGTCGCAGTACATTTCCACAATATAATGAAGCGGCATTTTCACCGGACGGATACCGCCTACGGCATTATCCAGCCAGTATTCCCAGTGATGCTTGTTGCGGCCTTTATGATGCAGCCAGCCTAAGGAATAGCCTTTTACTTCCTTTTCATAATCAATGGGACTGCGATTTCCCTGGAAATACTTCACACCTGCACAAAATTCAACAGGAGTGTATTTGGATAGATCATGCAGAAGTCCCTGTTTATATAAACCACAGCGAAAACACAGCTTTGTGACCGCAAGCTTGTGTGCAGTTATTGTTTTAAAATGTCCCCACAGCTTATTCATAATCTGCACTCCTTTCACATTCCAGTCTATTTTACCACGATAGGAATTGTTCAGACAATTCTTTTCCCTAGTTTATGAAGCTTCCCGATTTACGAATGGATGTATTGCTTATTTCTGTTCCTTTTCATATAACGTTCACGTAGTGTTCACAAAGGGGATGTATGATATAGACACAAGCAAAGCAATGCTTGTGAAATCTTAATAAAGGTAATGGAATGTTTCCCCATCCCTATAAAAAAACAAACAGCTATCATGTTTACAATATTTTTTCATTTCCATTACCTGCCTTCATGCGGAACCTCTGTCCCTCGCAGAGGTTCTTTTATTCGCAAGATTTTACATGAAAGCTTTTTCTTAAGCTTTACCGGCAATAAAACAACAGCTTATGCGGGAGCTGCTGTTAATGACTCACTTAAATTACATGCGATAATACGATTTGCAGCTACTGTGTGAAGTGTTTGCATTTGAAAATCATATTCTCTGCATTTCTGTATCCGTTTTTCGTATAAAAATACGAGTGCATCTCATCATTTACGCTGAGCAGCTCGATGAAGGAAGCACCGTTCTCTTTTACGGTTTTCTCCATTTCATTTAGAAAATGCGTGCCAAGATGTGCTCCTTGAAATTGTCTGGCAATCACGATTTCTTCCAGATAATAGCCGGTCAAATCATCAAATTCTTTGAAATATCCCATGACGAATCCGCTGATAGCATGATCAGCCATCTGTATAAAACACAGCGCATCCTCTATCGTCATGAGCTGATGGAGTCTTTTATATGCTTTATCATAAGTCCAGCAGCCTCCTTCATAGGTATTATAATAGTCTATGTACAGCTTTACCACTGCATCTAAATGCTGACTCTCCATTCTTTTGTAGCGTATATTCATCATTGTCACACCTGTCCTTTTCTGTAAAATATATGCTTATCTTTTTCTGACAGCATACTGTAAATAATATCCGGATTATAAAGGATATACATAGGGGTCCTCCTTTGCCGTTCTATAACATCATTATACAGATATTGTATGAATATTCAAACATACTTCACCTGCTGTTCACACGCAGGGTGTATGCTGTATATACAGACAGTCTTGTCTGAAAGAAGGGTAATGACAATTTCCTATTCATCCATATGTTATCCATCGTCATTGCCGCAAAGCCTCTGTCCTGTCACAGAGGTTTTTTTTGAGGTGTTTTAAAAGTATATATGTTTTTATATAAAAATATATATTTATGTTGCACATTGAGAATTTTGAGTTATAATATAAGCATCGGAGGTGTGCTATGATACCGAAATATATGCAGGTATATACAGAGATAAAGGATGCGATTCAGAAGGGAAGCTATAGCGCAAACGAAATGCTGCCAAGCGGAGAGGAATTCGCAAAGCAGTATGCATGCAGTGTGCTAACGGTTAAAAAGGCGCTGGATCGTCTTGTCAGTGAGGGTGTGATTGTAAGAAAAAGAGGTCTGGGAAGCTTCGTAAAGAAATGCAGAACAGGTCCGGACAGAATGCAGGGGGTACCTGTTATCGGGCGGGATCTGATTCGTGAGGAGGTTACCTCTGTTGTTGAAAAGTTTGAAGTAGCGGCATGCACGACAGAGCTGGCGGATAAAATGAATATACAAGCCGGAGAGTTTGTGTATGAGATAGAGCGCATTCGCTTGTATAAGCAGGAGCCAAGAGTTGTAGAATATACATGGATGCCACTGCAGATCATACCGGGACTTCAGCGCAGGGATGTGGAAACCTCTATCTATGCGTATATTGAAAAACAGCTTCACAAGCATATACAAGGAGCACATCTGTCATTTCAGGCTGTTCGTCCGCAGGCACTGGAAAAGAAATATTTTCACATGAATGACAATGATTTTGTATGTCAGGTGGAAGAGCTCGCATATCTGGATACATCTGAGATATTTGAGTATTCCGTCGCACGGCATCTTCCACAGTATTTTCACTTTGAAACCAATGTAATAAAGGAACTGTATGATAACTGAACCAATGTTGAATACTCGCATACAGCGGGAGAATGGAGGATACAATGTATTTTGAAAAAACAGCAGGATTTCCAGATGATTTCTTATGGGGCAGTGCATCCGCTGCCTACCAGATTGAAGGCGCGGATCGTGAAGACGGCAAGGGCATTTCAAACTGGGATGAGTTTGTGAAGATACCCGGGAAAACCTTTAAAGGCACTACTGGTGCAGTCGCAGTCGATTTTTATCATCATTATAAAGAAGATATTGCACGAATGGCTGAAATGGGATTAAAGACCTATCGGTTTTCTATTGCGTGGACAAGAATATATCCCCAGGGAAATGGAAAAGTAAATGAAGCAGGTTTGGCTTTTTACGATAATGTTATCAATGAATGCTTAAAATATGGAATTGAGCCTATGGTTACCATCTATCACTGGGACATGCCGCAGGCGCTGGAAGAGGCATATCATGGTTGGGAGAATCCACAGATTATAGAGGACTTTGTAACATATGCCGTTACTTTGTTTGAACGGTATGGAGATCGTGTAAAATACTGGATAACCATGAACGAACAGAATATTTTCACCTCTATGGGCTGGATGGAAGGACTTCATCCACCGGGAAAAACAGATCAGCTGAAGCTGTTCTATCAGGTAAATCATCATGCGAATGTTGCACATGCACGGAGTGTTTTGGAATTGAAGAAACGTTTTCCTCATGCGATGGTGGGCGCAAGCTTTGCGTTTTCTCCATGCTATGCGATTGATTGCCGTCCGGAAAATGCGATGGCAAAAGAAGACTTTGATGATTTACGCAATTACTGGTGGCTGGATATCTATGGTTATGGCCGTTATCCAAAGAGTGCTATGAAATATCTGAGGTCTATTGACTGCGCACCGGATATTACAGAGGATGAAATGCGGGATATCCGTCAGGCTGCGTCTTTGATTGATTTTATGGGTGTCAATTACTATCAGACAGCGGTTGCCGAGTATAATGATATTCATGGTGTTGGCGCTAATCACGAGGTGAATACAACAGGAGAAAAGGGAACAGCAAAAATCAGCGGAGTACCCGGATTGTATAAAAATCCAGCCAATCCGTATTTGAAGACAACGGATTGGGATTGGACAATCGATCCAATGGGTATCCGTATGTGCTGCAGGACAATAACCTCACGTTATGATTTACCTATCATTATATCTGAGAACGGTCTTGGAGCGTTTGATAAGCTGGAAGAAGATAAAACGATACACGATCCTTATCGTATAGAATATCTTCGTGCACATATCGAGGAATTGAAAAAGGCGGTTGCTGATGGCTGCGAGGTACTGGCATACTGTACATGGTCCTGCACGGATTTGTTAAGCTGGCTGAACGGATATCAGAAGCGCTACGGATTTATTTATGTGGAGCGGGAAGAGGATGATGCCAGTGCAGCCTTGAACAGGTATCCAAAGGACTCTTTTCACTGGTATGCTGAGGTGATAAAAACAAACGGGCAGAATTTGTAAAGTGTATAACGTGAGCAGATTGATAAATATGGAAAATCAGAAGTATAGTGCTCATGATTTCCCATTTCAGGTATAAGAGGATATATACGAAAGTGGAAAAGTAAAGGAACACTATGCAGACATAATCAGAAATCAAATTAAAATGCAGAACCCGGAAGGTACGGTTACCATATACCGGCGATTGTTGAGATATGGATGCTTCTACTTTATGGTTCTCTGCATCAGAAGACCTATGACTTCTGCACAGTTGCTGACCAGGATTTGATTGAAATGGCAAAACGTTTAGAACGGTGTAGTAATCCAATCATAAATCCAAAGCTGTAGGATACTCTTAAAGCTGAAGATATCGCAGCTATGGATAAAAATAAGATATGTGAAGGATCTGTAACAATGGCATTTCGACTGCTCATCAGAATACACGAAAGTATGGATTTTTGGGAAAAGAAACTGGGGAGTAATGGATATTTGAATTATTTATCAAATGTAGAAGCGTTTGAGTAAAGAACGAAAAAGCATGGTGTACATAAGATACGCCATGCTTTTTTGTAAGAATGCAGAAGCTTCAGATAAGCTTTAACAGTCCTTATTTGCTGCAACGAAAGCTGGTAATGATTTCATGAATTTTAGCTGCATTGGCTGCAATATCTTCACTGCTTCCTTTTGTCAGAAGTCCTCCGAACCCGCAGACATCCACACCGTTTTCCAGCCATGTTGTCAGATTGTCAAGATTGATTCCCCCGCTTGCCAGAATCGGCATATCCGGAATCGGTGTTTTAAAAACCTTTACAAGCTTTGGACCATAGAAATCGGAAATAGGAAATGCCTTGACGAATGCCGCTCCGCTGCTTAGCGCATCAACACATTCGGTAATGGTGGTACATCCCGGTGCATAGGGAATCTGGTAGCGATTGCACATTTTTGCGACCTCTTCATTATAGTTCGGGGCAATGATAAAAGCAGCACCATGCAGGATTGCGTGTCGTGCTGTTTCTGCGTCCAGAACTGTTCCGGCACCTACGCAGAGTGCATCTCCATATTTTTCAGAAAGACCCTGTATGATATCTCCGGCGTTATTTAACGTATAGCTCATTTCCATGACAGGTACGCCGCCCTTCATGCAGCCCTCGGCTATTTCACATGCGCGATCCAGTGTTTCCGCACGAACGATTGCAAGTGCACCTGCCTCATACATACGGTTTGTGACGTTCATTTTTTTCATATTCATAATGACATCCTCCTTGCCTATATCTTACGTTGTTTTAGAAACGCTTACAATTGGATGAGTGAACAAAATTAGAGATGAAATATGTGCGCTTAAACAAATGAGATAGCAGCTGAAAAGATATTGTACATCCGGTTGGCTTATGCTTAAAAAGCCTATGAATAAAGGACTTTTTGAAGGTCAGCTAACGCACATATAATATATAGAAAACATGTATGCTCCGGCTTTCGGATGCTTTTTTTCAACTTTGTGCGTTTGACCAAAAACGGCACAGGCTTTTTAGTTTGTTTGAACATAGCGGCTTGAAAGCGATTTCAATATAATGTAGGTGTAAGGAGGAATTCAAGATGAGTATTGAATTGACTAGAGTAGATTTCAGACTGATTCACGGTCAGGTTATTACCAGATGGCTGACACAGTGCCAGATCAATGAAATCGTAACAATCGACACTGCCCTGAGCAAGGATGCTTTCATGCAGGAAGTATTCAAAATGGCAGCTCCAAAGGGTGTAAAAATCACAATTGTAAATGTAGAGGATGCGGTAAAGCGCCAGCAGGAGGGTGCCTTCGATAAGAACCGCGTTATGGTTCTGTTCAAGGGTGTGGCAGAACTGAATGCCGCAGTACAGGCAGGCTTGAAGCTGGAAAAGGTACAGATCGGCGGTCTTGGCGGAGGGCCGGGTCGTAAGGCTGTCAACAACGCAATCACACTGGACAGAGCAGATGCGGATACTCTGCTTGAACTGGAAAAGATGGGGATCGAAATTTATTTCCAGACAACTCCGGATTATCCTTCAGAAACACTTCAAAAAGCTGTCGCTAAATTATAACAGGAGGACATGTATATGGTAATTCAAGCAATCTTAGTCGGTATACTGTACTGGCTATCCATGGGACGCGCGAGCTATTTTATCTCGTTTGCATTCCGTAAGCCGGTCGTACTTGGCGTATTTATCGGTCTTGTATATGGGGATGTACAGACCGGTCTGCTGTATGGTGCAACCATTCAGCTGATGTATATGGGAGGTATCGAAGCCGGCGGAAATATACCAAGTGATCAGGGACTGGCAACATGTATCGCAATCCCTGCCGCTATCGCAAATAATCTGGATCCGGCTGCTGCCGTGGCTCTGGCTGTTCCATTCGGGGTACTTGGCGTTTTAATCAATAATGTGCGTCGTACCATCAACTCTTTCTATAACACGAAGGCTGATAAATTCGTAGAGGACAAGCAGTATGACAAGCTGTCCATCTTCTCCTTTGTACTTCCATGGCTTACCAATGGTGTGCTATATTTCACACCGGTATTCATTGCGACATTATTCGGCTCCAGCGTTGTACAGGCATTCATCAATGTAATTCCGGAATGGGCGATGAACGGACTCACCAACGCAGGCAATATGCTTCCGGGGTTAGGTTTCGCACTGACACTGGTTGTTATGGGAAAAAAGAAATATCTGCCATTCTTCGTACTGGGATTCTTCCTGTATTCTGTCATGGGCTTCTCCATGCTGACAGGAGCAGTCATTGCATTATGTCTTGCACTGATCGTATCCCTATTCAAACAGAACGATGAGGAGGAAGTTGCATGAGTGAAGCAGTAAACAGTGTAGCCGCTGAAGAAAAGAAAACAATCGTAACAAAAAAAGACCTGTTAAAGGCATGGTGGAAATGGACACTTGCAGTCGAGGTTCCGGTAAGCTTTGACCGTATGCAGGCACTTGCCTTCGGATATTCCATGAACAAGGTATTGCGTAAGCTGTACAAGGATGACCCGGAAGAGCTGCAGGCAGCAATGCGTCGTCATACATCCATGTTCAATACAAACTGTGACTGGGGAAGTATCATTCACGGTATTACGATTTCACTGGAGGAACAGCGTGCGCTTGGCCATGATGATATTTCTCCGGAGGTTATTCAATCCTTAAAGCTTGGTCTGATGGGACCACTTGCCGGTATCGGTGACAGTGTGGATCAGGGGATTGTTGCGACAATTCCATTGGCAATCTTTGTTCCGATGGCACTGGAGGGCTCTGTAATCGCCGCCTTTATTCCTGGCTTAATCTATATCGCATGGAGCTTTGGCTGGTCCTGGTTCCTATTCAACAAGGGATATTCTCTGGGTAAAAATTCCGTATTGGAAATCCTGCACTCCGGAGCAATCAAAAAGGTTATTGACATCGCAAGCATCGTTGGTCTGTTCATGATCGGATGTCTGTCAGCCTCTTATATAAAGGTGCAGACCATTGTGGAATTCGCCAGTGATACATCAACGGTGAAGCTGCAGGAAATCATTGACGGAATCCTGCCGAATATGCTGCCGTTCATCGTTGTTATGGGAATGTATCTGTATATCACGAAACGCGGACCGAAGTATATCCGTCTGATGATTTATACAATGATTATTGCAATCGTATTGACCTTCTTCCATATTATATAAGATGTGAACAAATCCATGGAAGAACATGGATTTGTTTTCTTTACAGGCATATGGAGGATAAGAAAAGGAAGGAGCTTATATGAAGGTACTGATAACCCCGAGAGGGTTTGCGAATTACGGTCTGGATCAGGTGGAGCGAATGAA